>Ga0316613_10002748_pt1 | contig 11220 bp, 13 predicted proteins | sample OWC_soil_day10_C_2_FD_207647 | JGI IMG/M metagenome (GOLD analysis project Ga0316613, IMG submission 207647) | Wetland soil microbial communities from Old Woman Creek delta, Ohio, United States - OWC_soil_day10_CT_b | ecosystem: Environmental > Terrestrial > Soil > Wetlands | place: USA: Ohio... | reverse complement strand
GAAACTGCACTCTGTAAAAAAATTACATTTACAGGGTTTAATAAGAGATGTTTCTTTTTGCCTTTTTACCTGATTTTTAACTGCTAATTTACAGTTTTTGGTCTTTACATATTACCGCTGGACTTAATTTGTTATTTTAATTATAATATAGAAATATGACAGCATTATGACTGATTAGTCATTTAACATAATAAAATCATCCCTACTTAATTAAAATTACGAGAATACCACTTATAAATTAAATAATGTAATAATTGAATTACTAGCATCTAGAACACCTATCAAATCTGTACTTATAGGTCTTACCTGATATCCTAATGAGTCACCTACGGTAACAGATCTATTAATATACGACCATGTACCGGAAGAATCGCTGCCGGTCCTTTTTGTGCCATATAAGATTCTTTCCAATATTCTCATTGGTAAGTAACCAGTTTTTATAGGTAGTTCCCTTTATTAACTCTAACCGCGGACGCTGTTTGCTGTACCATCGTAAGTTGCCATTGGATCACCTCGTTTTTAATTTATGATCAATTTCTTGTAGTTTATCTCTCCATAGATATTAATTTTTTCCACTCAATAAGTTGATCTATTGATACTTTATAATCAACATAAGGTTGGTTAGTAAAAGTAACCCTTATTACAACATCTTCGGCATCTTTAATCTTATCTATTACATTTGATACATCTAATATTGTTGATGTATTTAACGTTGGGTATACTCTGCTCGGTATATAGTTTTTATTTGTGCGAAGAGATGGGATATGCTGAATCTCTCCATCATCTATTTTTATAGATGCACCATTTGAAGAAAAGAAAAACCACTCTTTAAGCGACGTTACCCCGAAACTTAACAAATATGAAGTGTCCTTAGCTTCTTTCGGCAAGTTCTTCGTAAGCACTACATAATCAAAAGAACTAATATCGCGATATGTACTGCTGTAAGTGCGTAAATTTGTGAAATTATTGTAATCAGATTTAATTTTCGCCTCCGCGCTAGACGGAGTTAGACAGGGCATCATAATTAACAATAAGACTAGTCCTAGAATTCTTCTCATCCATATCATCCTTTTTTATTATCAATCTATCTTCTAATTTTACTTACGTCAATTTTTTCATAACAAAACCCTCGAATTGTCCGAGGGTTTTTGCTTGTTTATTTGTTGGTGTGATGACTTGCTGTCACTTACATTACAAGAGAATTAAACTCAATTTGCTTTTTTAGGACTAATTTCAATTTCCTTGCAAAATTTATCGGTCGTATTTTTCATGCTTTTTGCAACAGCTCTAGGCCAACTTGGATTTTCGAATCCATCTGAGCTTGTTCCAACAACAGAAAGATCTTGTCGATAGACGTATTCACCATTATTAACATCAACTACCTTTGCTTTCAAAACAACTGCACCTTATATTTGGAGGACCATGCGCCAGAGCCATAATCAGAGGTTCCATAAATATAAATCAAAAGCATGACATAATCATAACCATATTTTACCTAAAGATGCAAGCGTCTCTCTTGTTAGCATAGACATATCAAATATTTTTTCATCTTCCATTACTGTCAATATGTCTTAAGAGATTTTAGCGTCTTCTGTTAATAAGTATTGATTTTTAGGAAATCTTTCATTTAATAGTTCCCTTACTAATTTTCCTGCTTTTTCATTCGACTGTCCTAATGCATCACCACTTATTATTAATGCAATTTTAGGCTTATCACTGTCAAGGCTATCGCTTGCAAAAGAGATTGGTGCAGCTATTAAAAGAAATAAGCAAACCACCATTACTATACCATTTCCTGGTTTTTATTGTCAATACTATCCTTAATACAGGATTTGTCGAATAACTCCTGCATTATTTTTCTGTATTGATAACTTGCTGCCATTCATTCAAAATATATTCTCTTAAGACTATTACCGGTTGCCAACCATCTGCAAGTTCAATTTTTAAGGCAATTCTTTTTGCATTCTTGATTTCAGCAATAATATTTGGGTCAATAGAAGTTTTAATGGAATAAGAAAATGTATAAAAATCTCCCATCGGGATTATTTGGAGATTTTGGACATTAAGCTTATGCGAAGGATTATCGTCCACTTTAATTTCAATAATAGTTTTTGCAGGAGCAAACGCTTTTGTTGTATTCTTGTTAACTGAAAGTTGATACTCAGTCGAATCCGAACTTATAATCTTAGTCAATGAAACAGAATCTATTTCTCCACTAGCATCATTTGAACTACTAATCCGTTGACCTCCTGTAAAATCGTCCGTACTTCTTGCTATGTGTGCATGCACAACTCCCATTCCCAGCAACATAGTTAAACTCAAAATGAGTACAACTTTCTTCAAGTACATCACCCTTTTAGTTTGACTATACCATTTCTTGGTTTTTACTGTCAATATTACCCTTTAATGTTCAGATTTGTCGCATAACGCCAACATTATTTTTTATAAAATTCACCATAGACTCTTCTCCCTCTTTGGAACCGATGCCGGGTTTATTTTGATCGACTATTCTTCCAAAACTATTGGATGAGATAAAAGGTGCGATTTGTTGCTGCTGTCTTCTTATTTTTTCGAGTAAAAGTTGCACGATTAATAGACCTGAACACTCAAAGAAATCTCCAAAAATTTGTTAATAATCTCCGGCGATTCGTGTTCTTCTCTCTTACAAGGGGCCGGGATCTCACTTATCACGACCTTTAGGTTGAAGTTCGGTAACAATCACATCTAGCTTTTTGCTGATCTGCTGCAGCAATTGAATAACTTCTTTATTACTCTCTACAATTTGATGATTATGCATTGTTTTCACTCCTTAAAATTGCTCATAACAAACCCCCCGGAAGCATCCGAGGGTTGATTTAAATAAGGAAAAATCGCCCCGCCAAGGACGATTTTTCCACATGATATGCTATAATATGTAAGGGACGAGCTCGCTACTCGTCCCAAACTGAATAAGGAGGTGATTTCTATGCGCTTTGAAACCAAATGGTTTAAGCTATTGGTTTCAGACGAAGTTTTATGGGTGATTTATCAGATCATCCATAAACTTTGCAAGTAGCCTCCCTATCCAAGGCAAAACGCTCTGTTACCGCAGGGCGTTTTGCTATTTCTATCCTATGCCTATTATAACCCATTTATACGGTTTGTAAAAGGATTTGTTGCTAAGTTACTTGTTAACTGCTTGTTAACTAAGTTTGCACGAGAATTTTTTCTTATTTTTCGGTGTTGATGACTTGCTGCCATTCGATGAGGACGGTGTCGGGGAGGACGTTATTTACCTATTCAATCTAATTAGGAGTGGATTGGTTTTGGATGTGAAAAGTAGATTATCAAAAAAAGAACTTGGCCTTACACTAGAAGAGGTTGGTAGAATGGTAGGTGTAGGGAAAAGAACTGGTAAAAAATGAGAAAATGGCACTATCGAAAAATGCTTTATAGTCGGAAAGTTAAAAAAGGTAGTTATTAACTATTAAATAAAAATATAGCCTCTCCTGAATCCATGATCCGCGAAGTGATCCAGGATTGGTCTTTGGCCATAAAACAAAAAGACCCGGACAGAGTCCAGGCTATGCTACAAAATGTAATCAGTAAAGTTGTTGTAAATCCTGATTATTCCGTAGTAATCCAGCTAAAGCTGGTTTGTTTAGAGTTGGTGCCGAGGACACGCGCAATACTATACCGACACATTATTATCCATATAGCACAGATAGGAAGACAATTAAAACTGGAATTATTGAAATATCCTCTAAGTGAACTACTTTGCCCAGCCATTGCGCTGGGCTTTTTATTTTTGTAATTAACGTTTGGAGAATGATGCTTAAATTTAATTCGATATCTTATATACATATATTATAGCAAAAACTCCGTACATGTTTACACCCGCCAAGCTCATCCAGCGGCCCGCTCTCAAATAGAATTTAGTGCAAATGCAGCTGCGAACAAGATGCATTGCAAAGAATAAACCATTTGATAATCTTGAAGGGAAAAAATATGAACTTGATCATATTGAATTTTTGCACCAGAACCGCTATACTTTTTGCGTTTATTATTCATATTCCTATTGTATCTTAGTTTTTATATTTTGTGTCCAACCCTATGTGTCATTATAGAAGGACTTCCATTGTAATTAATTATTTCCATTACTAATAAATATTTTTGACATAAATGTTTGAAACTTTAATACTCCTACACCTACATAAACTACACCTACTATCATAGAAACAGCAACTGCCACTCCCATATGCAGCCAATTATTTGTAGGTGTCTGCCCTAAAATACCTAATGCAATTGCCCAACCTCCAAGCCATGAAGGTAAATAAACGACTTTTTTCATAATGGTTCCTGCCAAAATAACTGCCAAACAATAAAAATAAAACAGAAAACAATAATATATCTTTATCTATATTAACCGATATCAAAATATAAGTGGCGATAAAGCCCCAAATCCGTAAAACTTACTTTCCCAGGAAAAGTCTTCTATGAAGAAGTAAAGCTTATAGTTAGTCGTACCAATGAGGCGATAAAAAAGGCCAAAAAAGCTTCTGTTGGTTATACCGGATTATTGAAGATTGGCTTTATACCACGACATGGAGACACATACTTAGCTAAATTAATTCATAATTTTAAAAACGATTATCCTTTGATCGATTTATTTATTACTGAAGATAGTATTGAAAATTTATATGATTCTCTCGAAATACTATCTTTAGATATAGTTTTTAGTATAGATTTTGATTTAAATAAATATCAGAATTTAAAATGTAAATTTTTAAAAACACACCCCCTTTACGCGATTTTATATAAAAATCATCCTTTGGCAAATAAAGATACTATCTCACGCACAGCTTTAAAGGATGAAAAATTTATTTTCATCAATAACTCAGAAGCTCCCTGTGGAATTGATAAAATAATCAAAAATTGTACCGATAGTGGATTTTTCCCCAGCATAGCATATAAAGCTCATTCAATTGAAGCCGTACTTTTAATGGTTGAGGCCGAAATGGGGATAACCATATTGCCTAAATATCCTAATTATGAAAATAATAATCTAATTTATATAAAACTGAATGGCGCAAATGAAATTTTAAAATCCGTAGTTGCCTGGAATACACTCTTTAATAATCCAGCGCTTTCTATTTTTTTAGAATATATCGATAATAATGAAATAATAAGATAGCATTTCGGATCTGCAAGAAAAAGGAAAAACAAAAAGGCCACCTCACTCAAACGAGCAAAGTGGCCTTTTTGTTATGACTTTCATTATATTACATTGCCATTCCTAGAAATTTTAAAATATAATAAATAACTTATCCGTCTTCCTCGTATATTTTACTTCCCAACCTGAACTATTACCGCCAAAGTGGTGTTCATAGGATACGGCAGCGTTCTTACTAAAATTACGCTGCAACTCAACGGGTATGTATCGATCACCACCATGCTGGCCGTAACTATCACTCCCAATTGCGGTAGTTGTTATTTTTTTCAAAAAAATACCCTCCACCTAATTAAAGATAGACGGCGCATTTCTCCTAAATTTAAGTTATTTTTTTTGCTCTTTAATTCGGTCTAAAATACCAGTTTCTTGTACTATCTTGGATAATTTTTGATTATCATCCAGCCATTTCTTTTGGGATTCTTGGGGATTTAAATAGTCAACTTGCACTCTAATAGTTTCTAGATTTTTTTGAAACTCGGGATCAACAATGATAGCTTTTAAACCATTGGCCAGCTTGGCTTTTACCTCAATAGGCATTTCTTTAGGAGCAGCTACTCCAATCCAATAACTAAATACAATGTCCAGCCCTTGTTCTTTGAAAGTTGGCACATCCGCAAATACAGGGTCTGTCATACGTTGTTCAGCTGTCACTGCCAACACTCTAAGTGTGCCATTTTTTACATGCTCTTCGATTATTGCTGGGTTAGCAAAAAAAGCTTGAATATGTCCACCAAGCAAAGCTATCAAAGACTCTGACGCCCCCCGGAAGGGAACTGGATCCGTCGTAATACCGACATCGTGGGCAAACAGTTCGCTGTATACATGAGACAACGTGCCTGTACCAGCGTTACCAAATTTCAATTGCCCCGGATGCTGTTGAGCATACCTGACTAAATCATCAACATTTTTCCACGGTTGATTAGCCTGCACTACCAATACAAATGGGTTGGAGGAAACCTGCACAAGCGGTTCTAGGGCAGTTAGATAATTATATTTGGTCGAGCCATATAATGGTTGTAATATGACTTCAACCCCAGTAATACCGATTGTGTATCCATCAGGAGTAGCACTAGCTAATTCATTCCAACCTATAGTGCCGCCACCTCCGGGTTTGTTAATAACAATTAAAGGCTGTCCTAAATTCGTAGAAGCTGTCTTTTCCATCGCTCGGGCTATCAGATCCATTCCTCCACCGGCACTAAAAGGAACAATTATGGTAATGGGTTTCTCCGGATATTTGTTAGTTGTCGTTACCGTTTTGGGCTCCATAGTGGTGCAACCTCCTATTATTATTGAAACAAGTAACAAGTATACTGACAACAAAATAAATGTTTTTTTCTGCAATATCGTTTTCCTCCTTTTATCAATAATCTGTTATAATCTTACTTTAAATACAATATACTCCATTTTAATATCATTATTTCTCCAATAAATGGAATAATCCTTTTTATTAAGTCAAAATAAATTTAAATATAGCTGATCTTATACTAAAATTTTCTTACGCAAATAAAAAAGTCCCCTCACTCATGAGAGTAAGGCAGTATTGTCTATAACTTATTTTCGTTCCATAAACCATTTGCCCTCATCATCAAATAAATAGACCTGCTTACCCATGATCTTACAGGTATACCTTATCCCTACGCCCCCACCTTTTAAAGATGCAGCCTTGCGCACGTCAATGAGGCGATCCACTTCAAAGACACGACCATCCTCCCATTTGATTGATAGTGGTCGAACATTCCCATTGATATCATGTTTTGCCATGGGAAACTCCCTACTTCTTAGCACAGGGAGTTTTTCTTATTTCCTCTACCATTTTTCTCCTTGACTTATTAAGCAAATCCACATATATTATATATGAATACATATTCACATATAATATAGATGAGGGTGATTGCTTTATGCTGGCTAAAGAATGCCAAGAAGACCTGTGTCTACAAAATTGCGAACATCAAGATGTGGTTTATACCGCCAAACAAGAAACGCTCTCTGATTATGAAGCACAGCAAGTTGCGCAAACTTTCAAGTTGCTCGGTGATGCAACCCGGGTTAAGATTTTACAAGTTTTGTCCCGCCGGGAGCTATGTGTCTGCGATGTTGCGGCCATTGTGAATATGGGGCAATCGGCAGTGTCACACCAATTACGGCTGCTGCGTAGTGCACGCCTGGTCAAATATCGCCGCGAGGGAAAATTGGCTTGGTATTCGTTAGATGACGAACACGTTGCTTCCTTGCTGTCCCAAAGTATCGAACACATTAAACATGAATAGGAGTGAAATCATGGCTATAAAGAAATTATCCGTTAATAAAGTCTCAAACAAAACTACCTGCCAGAGCGGCTGCTGCTCAGATTCACCCAAACAACCAGTAGAAATCGAACCGGCAGGGACCTGCAGTTGCTGCCCAAGCGAACAACCTGCACAATCTACGTTATCCGAGCCCGCTTGTGATTGCTGTTCGAAGGGGAATGCAGCAACCACCCCGACTCCTGCAGCCTGCGATTGCTGCAGCGATGATGACACACCCCTACAGACAAAGACCAAAACCGTAGTCACTGCCGACATCGCTCAAACCAGTAATTTCACCGTAGACGGTTTGGATTGCGCTGATTGTGCGGCCAAACTCGAGAAAGGCATTGGAAAACTGAAAGGCGTTACCGATGCGAAAGTCAATTTTGCCACCGCAAAAATGAAAGTAACCTATAATAGTTCTCAGATTGAGCCAGTACAAATCGAAAAGGCAGTCAGCGGCTTTGGCTATCAAGCCACGCTCATGCCCACAGCCACCGGACAATCAGGGATTCATAAATCTGTCTTTCGAGTTTCCGGCCTCGACTGCGGTGACTGCGCCGCGAAGCTGGAAAAACGAATTGCTGCTCTAACGGGAGTAAACTCGGCGCAGGTTAACTTTGCCGCCGGCAAAATGACGGTAGAACACACAGCTACCATTACCGCCATTCTGCAAGCAGTTGAGCAGGCTGGTTACAAAGCAGAACGGGAGGAAGCGGGAAAACGCCGCCCGGACATTAAGGTCGCGTGGTGGACCAATCGCCGAACCCAAGCAACCATCATATCAGGCATTATATTGGCAATAGCCAGTGTCTTGGATTGGTTGAGCTTCAGTAACACCATCTTGATTCCGCTGTACGTCGCGGCGGCGATTATTGGTGGTTACAATGCGGCCAAAAGCGGATTGTATGGCCTTCGCTCCCTTTCTTTTGATATGAACTTTCTCATGACCGTTGCCGTCATTGGTGCGGCAGCCATTGGCGAATGGAGCGAAGGTGCCAGTGTTGCCTTTCTGTTCTCTTTCGGCAATACCTTGCAAACGTACACCATGGATAAAACAAGACAATCCATCCGGGCACTGATGGAATTGGCCCCACCCGAAGCTTTAGTGCGGCGTAACGGAATGGAGCAAAGCCTGCCGGTGGAAGAGATTGTGATTGGCGACCTGATCATTGTGAAACCGGGAGAACGGATTGCAATGGACGGCACGGTGAAAGGCGGTCTATCTGCCGTCAACCAGGCAACCATTACTGGTGAATCACTCCCAGTGGAAAAAACAGCCGGTGATATTGTTTATGCCGGTACAGTCAATGAGCATGGCGCATTAGAAATTGAGGTAACCCGGATTGCTGCCGACTCGACGCTGTCCAAAATTATGCATCTTGTCGAAGAAGCCCAATCCCAAAAAGCACCTTCGCAGCAATTTGTCGATGTATTTGCCAAGTATTATACCCCCGCCGTTTTACTCATTGCCGCCGGTGTCATGGTCATTCCCTGGCTGTTATTCGCTCAGGAGTTTGCCCCCTGGTTCTATAAAGGGCTGGTCCTACTGGTCATCTCCTGCCCATGCGCCCTGGTCATTTCAACGCCGGTATCGATTGTGTCGGCCATTGGCAATTCATCACGCAATGGCGTCCTCATCAAAGGCGGCGCTTACCTGGAGCAAATGGGAGCTATTCAAGCCATTGCCTTTGATAAAACTGGAACCTTAACCTATGGCCGTCCGGTTGTTACGGATATCCTTCCTCTAGGTGGTAGTAATGAGCAGGACCTCCTTGCCATGGCTGCGTCTATCGAAAAATGGTCCGAACATCCCCTGGCTGTTGCCATTGTCGAAAAAGCAAAAGAATTACCTCTGCAACCTGCCGTGAACTTTAAAGCCTTGGTCGGTCGCGGCGCACAAGCAGACATCAACGATCAAGTTATCTACATCGGCAATTTACGCTTATTTGAAGAGTTGGGTTTGAGCTTGGCGCAAGCCAAGGAAAAAATGATAGCGCTGGAAGAACAGGGTAAAACAGTGATGGTAATCGGCTCCAGCAATACGATTTTTGGTATGATTGCAGTAGCAGATACACTGCGTGAAAACAGTAAAAATGCCATCCAGGCACTTCGTCAAGCCGGCATGAAACATATAACCATGCTGTCAGGCGATAACAGCCGGGTTGCCGGTTCTATAGCAAAAACCCTCAATCTAGATACGTATTATAGCGATCTTCTGCCAGAAGATAAAGTTGCTACTGTGCAAAAACTGGCAAAGCAATACGGTACTGTTGTAATGGTGGGCGATGGCGTCAATGACGCCCCGGCACTGGCTGCCGCCAATGTCGGAGTGGCAATGGGTGTGGCGGGATCGGACACAGCACTGGAAACAGCAGATATTGCTCTGATGTCTGATGATCTGGGCAAACTGGCCTATGTCATCAAACTGAGTCGCAAAACAGTCGCTGTTATAAAGCAAAATATTGGCTTTGCCATTCTTATTAAAATAATCTTTGTCATTTTAACATTTGCCGGGTTCGTCGATTTATGGCTGGCAGTGTTAGCCGATATGGGGTCTTCGATTCTCGTAACCTTAAACGGCATGCGTTTAATGCAGAAAATTAACTGACCGATTAGATTTTGATATGTAAAAGACAAAAAAGGACTGACATGCCACAAGCAATCAGTCCTTTTTTGTCTAACCTTTCCGGATATACCAACGTTCAGTTAATGAATCGCAAAAAATTCCAGCCATATACATGTTATTCTCAATATAGTTATTGGCTGTATCTTATTATTTTTCTCGCACATGGTCAACTCCATGCTGCAGCAATATGGCAATATTGTCATCACTTAATGAATACCAGGCCAGCGTACCTTCTTTGCGGTACTTGACCAAGCGGGCACCACGCAACAGCCGGAGTTGATGAGAAACAGCCGATTGCGCCATCTGCACCACCGCTGCGATATCACAGACACACAATTCCCGTTTGGACAACGCTTGCAAAATTTTAAACCGGGTCATATCACCCAACAACCGAAACATTTCAGTCACTTGCTGCGCTTCTACCTCTGGTACCATCTCGCTCCTAGCTTGGCAAACGGTCTGGGGATGCTCACACAATTGTTCACACATATCGGAATCACAGGAACACTTTTTCATCACACACCGCCTGAATCTATAGTCATGTAAAATATATCTTGTCTTATCCCTACTGTCAAGGAAAAATCCTTCATTGAGCAGATGTATTTTAGTAGGGAGTTTTTATTATTTTCTTTCCATGAACCATTTTCCCATATCATCAAATAAATGAACCTGCTTGCCCATGATCTTACAGGTATATCGTATACCAACGCCGCCACCTTTTAATGATGCAGCTTGGCGCACATCGATTAGGTGATCCACTTCAAAGACTCTGCCATCTTCCCATTTAATTGATAATGGTCTAATATTACCATATGTATCATGCCTTGCTATTACCTCTACAAAAACCTTGTAATTGCTCATTTTAACACCTCTATTACGAACATATGTTTGTATTAAATTATAGGGTTTTGGTGGGCGAAAATCAAATTGTAAATGTTGACAATTAAAGAAAGCTGTCCACCCGGAAGGTAAACAGCTTATATGTAAAGCCCGCCAATTCACGAACTATTCGAAGGATCTCGCGTACTATTCCTTCTATCTCTTCGACTTCACGTTCTAATCTCTCTAATCTATTTTCGTCATGGCAATCT
>Ga0316613_10002744_pt1 | contig 11225 bp, 10 predicted proteins | sample OWC_soil_day10_C_2_FD_207647 | JGI IMG/M metagenome (GOLD analysis project Ga0316613, IMG submission 207647) | Wetland soil microbial communities from Old Woman Creek delta, Ohio, United States - OWC_soil_day10_CT_b | ecosystem: Environmental > Terrestrial > Soil > Wetlands | place: USA: Ohio... | reverse complement strand
CTTCCTGCAGACAGCACGCTGCTTAAATATAACAACATCATTGTTTCACCCCATTGCGCAGCCAATACCAGGGAAGCTCTTGACCGTATGGAACTTTTTGCTGCTATGGACATCGTTCGGGTCTTAAATGGAGAAAGACCGGAGTTTCCGGTCAATCATCCTTCTTTCCCATAAATACTACAATGGTTCTGGGAGGAACAAAAAAACTCTTTCCTTCCAGTACCGGTTCTTTTCCTTCCTCATATTTCCCGTTCTCTTCCTGCTTATCCGTATGAAACACCACATGCCACTGATGTTTTTTCGGAAGGTTTGGAAGATCAAACGTATGAGGCTCCCAGTGCATGTTATATGCGATATAAAAATGGTTATCTGCCGTCCCATCTGCTTTTCTGGCATAATCTCCCCAGTAAAGAATTCCCAGCTGACGTCTGAAATTCTCATATTCCGGATACCATGGTTTCACCCCATGATAAGAAACATCAGGGACTCCGCAGGCAAGATAATCCATGTTCTTCGCTTCTTCTCTCCTGTGAAATACGGAATGCGCCTTTCTAAAAGCAATAACTGCTTTCACAAATTCAAAAAGATCCCTGTTTGTTTTTAAGAGGTTCCAGTTTAACCATGAGATATCATTATCCTGACAATAAGCATTGTTATTGCCCGACTGGGTATTGCCGAATTCATCCCCCGCCATAAAAAGCGGCGTACCCTGACTTAAGAGCAGCAGCAAAAAAGCATTGCGCAGCTGTTTTTTTCTAAGCTCCACCACTTTTTTCTTTCTCGTTGGACCTTCTGTCCCGCAATTCCACGAATAATTATAGGGATTGCCATCCAGATTGGATTCTCCATTGGCTTCATTATGCTTTGTATCGTAGGAAACCATATCCATCATGGTGAACCCATTGGTATTCGCCATATATTGAATCATGCCACGGTCAGACGGATTGTTTCTGGTCCGGAAGACCAGATTTTTCATCTGCTCCTCGTCCCCTTTCAGTACTCTTCTCATATCTGTCTGAAAGCTGTCATTATATTCTGCCAGATATTTAAATCCCTTTTGAGGTATGTCACCCCAGGAATCTGCCCATAGCTTTAACCCTTTTAAATAGGGATCACGTCCGATTAAATCAAGAGGCGGAAATCCCACCAGATGAATTCCATCCAGATGAAATTCTTCTGCCCAGAACCGAACCGCATCAAGAACAAGAGTTGGGGACTCCTTTCCTGAGAAATACAATTCTGTAATAAGTTCTATTCCTTCTTTATGAAGAGCCTTGACCAGTTTTTTTAGCTCTAAAGCCGGTGTTTCCTTATTATCCGAGGCATAAGACGCTTTGGGAGCGAAATAGAATCCTGAGGTATATCCCCAATAATTTATTTTTCCCGTAGGTTTATCCACACCATAGGGACTGCCCTGCACAATTTCAGGAAGAATCACTTCCTGAAATTCATAAACAGGCATCAGCTCGACGGTTGTGATTCCCAGCTCTTTTAAGTAGGGTATTTTCTCCTCTATTGCCAGAAAGGTTCCTTTATTCCTGGTTCCGGAAGAAGAATGCATGGTAAATCCCCGGACATGAATCCGGTAGACCACAGAGTCCTCATATGGAATCAGCGGACGATTCTCTTCTCCCCAGTCAAAATCTTCAAACGTAAACGGACTTTTGGATAATACAGCTGCTCTCTCTAAATCTCCCCAGCGATCCTTATCTGTAAAAGCTCTCCCATACGGATCAGAGAACCGTTTCCCATCAATCTCATAACAATAGGAAATCCCTGTAAAATTATCTCCAAGGATTGTAACAGATAAAACTTCTCCCCTTTTTTCTTTTTCCGGAAAGAGAAAGGTGCAGAGGGGCTCCTTTTCATCGCCACGAAAAAAAAGTAGTTTTAATTCCTTTCCCTGAGCCGCAACACTAAAATGAACCCCCTCCTTAGTCTTAGTCATTCCCATGGGATAATATCCTGTTTCTCTCTTGGCGATCCTGTACTGTTTCATCCCTCTTCTCCTCTGTGACAGTCCTGTTACTGGTTCTGAATCTGTTCTGCCAGATCATTTAAATACATCCAGCGTTCCATCTTCTCCTCTAATAATCCTTCTTTTCCTGCCTTTTCTTCCATCAGCTGATTCAATTTGCCATAGTCACTGGCAGCCTCTTCAATCTTTTTGTCCAGCGCCTCGATGGCTTCTTCCAAACCCGCAATGTCATCTTCAATGGTTTCCCATTCCCGCTGTTCTTTATAGGAAAACTTAAGCTTTCGCTCTAATTTGGGTTTTTCCTTCCCCTTCTTCTCTCCTGCATCTTCCTTTTTGTAAGTTCCGGCTGCTTCTCCGGGAAGCCCATCCGGATATTTTGCAGCGAAAGCGGCCTGATAATCCGTAAATCCTCCCTCGTATTGAGTGACCTTCCCCTGTCCTTCAAATGCGAAAATTCTGCGCACCACCCGGTCCAGAAAATAGCGGTCATGAGATACGGTTATGACAATGCCTGGAAAGCTGTCTAAGTAATCCTCAAGGATGGTAAGTGTCTGAATATCCAGATCATTGGTAGGCTCATCAAGAAGGAGGACATTGGGTGCCTCCATCAGGATGCGCAGCAGATACAGCCGCCGTTTTTCCCCTCCAGAAAGCTTTTCAACAGTCGTATACTGAACACTTGGCGGAAATAAAAACCGTTCCAGCATCTGGGAGGCACTGACACTTCCATCTTTTGTTTTTACATACTCAGCCGCACTCCGGATATAATCGATGACCTTTAAGCTGCCATCCATATCTTCGCTCTCCTGGGAGAAATAACCCATCTTTACAGTTTGTCCTACTGTTATGGTTCCCTCATCAGGCTGAAGCCATCCGACTATAATTTTCATAAGCGTGGATTTACCAGACCCGTTTGGGCCAATAATTCCAATACGGTCATTTTTCAGAAAAATATAGTTAAAATCTTTCATCAGAACCTTATCACCAAAAGCCTTTGAAATGCCCTCCAGCTCCACGGTAGTGCGTCCAAGGCGGCTCTCAATGGAATCCAGTTCCACGTTTTTATCAAACTCCGGTGCCTTCTGGTCACGAAGCGTCTCGTATCGTTCAATATGTGCCTTCTGCTTGGTGGAACGAGCCCTTGCCCCTCTTTGCATCCACTGCAGCTCGATACGGAGGATTGACTGGCGTTTCCGCTCAGATGCCTGCTCCATATCCAGCCTGTCTGCCTTTAGTTTTAAATAGCCTTCATAGTTCTCCTGATAGCTGTAAAGCTTTCCCTTATCAAGCTCCACAATCCGGTTTGTCACACTGTCTAAAAAATACCGGTCATGGGTAACCATCAAAAGAGCACCTTTAAACCGGCGCAGATAATCCTCCAGCCAGTCCGCCATACTGCTGTCCAGGTGGTTGGTGGGCTCATCAAGAACCAGTAAATCTGCAGTAGAGAGAAGAACGCTTACAAGCGCAACCCTCTTTCTCTGTCCGCCGGATAAGGTGTCCACTTTGGTATCAAATTCCGTAAAGCCAAGTCTGGTTAGCATGTTCTTTGCCTGGCTTTCTAAATCCCATACATGTTCATGGCCCTCATTCTCCCGGATAATACTTTCCAGAATGGTTTCTCCTGCCTCAAATCTGGGATTCTGGGAAAGAAAACGAATATCTAAGTTTCTTCCCTTTGACAAAGTTCCCTCATCTGGCTCCTCAAGCCCTGCCACAATACGCAAAAGCGTAGACTTTCCTGTGCCATTAATACCAATCAGACCGATCTTTTCCCCTTCATTTATGCTGAAGCTGGTATCATCAAAAAGAAGCCGTTCTGTATATGATTTTGTTAAATGCTCTATTGTTAATAAATTCATGTTTTTATTATTCTCCTGCGTAATACTCTGTCTGATCCGTTATTATTTAATTACAAGCTCCACCGGACAGTGGTCAGAGCCTGTCACCTGGGTATGAATATCTGCACTTACCAGCCTGTCCTCCAGACTTTGTGATACACAGAAATAATCAATACGCCAACCTGCATTCTTCTCTCTCGCCTTAAAACGGTAGGACCACCAGGAGTACATCTCTTCCTGCTGCGGATAGAAATACCGGTAGGTATCTATAAAACCATTTTCTACAAGGATGGTAAACTTTTCCCTCTCCTCATCGGTAAACCCTGCATTTTTCCGGTTGGATTTGGGGTTTTTCAAATCAATTTCCTTGTGAGCTACATTTAAATCACCGCAGAAAATAACAGGCTTACTCTCCTCCAACCCTTTTAAATAGGCCAGAAATGCCTCCTCCCAGGTCATACGGTAGGGAAGGCGCGCCAGTTCATTCTGGGAATTTGGAGTATAGCAAGTTACCACATAATAGTCCGGAAACTCAGCCGTAATAATCCGCCCCTCTTTATCATGCTCTTCGATTCCCATCCCATAAGTAACTGATAATGGCTCTTCCCTGGTAAACAGGGCGGTACCTGAATATCCTTTCTTTTGTGCGTAATTCCAATATTGATAATAGCCTGGAAGAGAAAGGTCTATCTGTCCTTCCTGCAGCTTGCTTTCCTGAATACAGAACACATCCGCATCTACCTCATTAAAATAATCCAGAAAGCCTTTCTCCACACAGGCACGAAGTCCATTCACATTCCATGATATCATTTTTTTCATCGCATTCACCTCCGTCAAAAAGATAGTGTTAGTATACCATTTTAAACGGCATTCGAAAAGGGCGTGTTGCAAAACTAATAAGGAAAAAAGGGAGCTGCTGCTCAACTAACTTTTTCTTAGTTGAGCAACACTCCCCTGGTGTTGTATTAACATGATTGCCTGCTTGTTTAGTAATCTTTATTCTTCAATATGATATCATGGGCTCCGCCTTCCCGAATACTCATGGGAGAAACAAGGGTGATCCTTGCTTTTTTCTGAAATTCCTCGATGGAAGCCGCCCCGCAGCTGGACATTGTGGACCTTATCTTACTGATCGTGACAGATAAATTATCCTTAAGTGCACCTGCATAAGGAACATAACTGTCAACACCTTCTTCAAAATGATTATCTTTGCCCGCTGACATGCTGTAGCGCTGCCAGTTCTTTGCCCGGTCTGACCCTTCTCCCCAATATTCCTTTACATATTCATTGCCTCGTTTCAGCTTCTTTCCCGGACTTTCATCAAACCTTGCAAAGTATCTTCCCATCATTACAAAATCGGCTCCCATGGCCAGGGCAATAGCAATGTGATTGTCGTACACAATTCCTCCGTCGGAACAAATGGGGATGTAGATTCCTGTCGCCTCCATATATTTGTCCCTGGCAGAAGCAACTTCCAGTATGGCAGTCGCCTGACCTCTGCCAATCCCCTTCTGCTCACGTGTAATACAAATAGACCCGCCGCCAATTCCCACCTTTACAAAATCTGCCCCTGCATCCGCCAGATAACGGAAGCCTTCGGCATCAACCACGTTGCCGGCACCGATATATGCCTTGGGAAAATTTGACTTTATGTAGGTAATGGCGTCATATTGCCAGGTGGAATAACCATCGGAAGAATCCAGACATAAGATGTCAGCGCCTGCTTCCAGCAATGCCGGAACCCGGTCCTGATAATCGTAAGTATTAATTCCCGCACCTACAAGAAGGCTCTTCTTCTCATCAAGAAGCTCAAAAGGATTCTCTTTATGAGCTTCGTAATCCTTACGGAACACCATATGGACCAGCTGCTGTTTTTCGTTGACGATAGGAAGACAATTTAATTTATTTGCCCAGATCAGGTCATTGGCTTCATTGAGGGAAATCCCATCTCTCCCTGTAATAAGCGATTCAAAAGGAGTCATTATATCACAGACTTTTTTATCCAGGGGATCTCTGCTTATTCTATAATCTCTGCTTGTAATAAGCCCGGTAAGAATACCGTCCGATTTTCCGTTAGAGGTAACCGCTATGGTAGTATGCCCGGTATCCTCCTTCAGCCTTAGTATCTCATTCAAAGTGTGTTCCGGCGAAAGATAGGAATCGCATACAACAAAGCCGGACTTGAATTTTTTGACTTTCCGTATCATTTCAGCCTGTGAATCAATCGTCTGAGCCCCATATATAAATGACAACCCTCCGCACCGGGCCAATGAAATGGCAAGTTTGTTGTCCGACACAGCCTGCATAATGGCAGATACAAACGGTATGTTTAGCCTTACGTGTGCTTCCCCTGCTTTAAATTTTGTGATAGGAGTGGTCAGATCAATTTTCTCAGGCATGCAAAGGGGCGTAGACAAATTAGGGATCAGCAGATATTCGTTAAAGGTTCTGGAAATTTCATTATATAATTTAAACATTTGAGACCTCTTTTCCTCTTGCTGCTTAAAAGATGCTTTTCAGTTCGCCGAAATTATTAATAATAAAGGTGGGGTTTTGCGCTTTCAGCTCTTCATAAGAATTGTTACCATAGGTTACACCACAGGTGTGACAGCCTGCGCCACGTCCCATCTGAAGGTCAAATACCGTATCTCCTACCACTAATGCCTCTTCCGGTTCACATTTTTCCTGCTCCAATATTAATTGTGCCATATCCGGAGCCGGCTTTTTATTTTTTACGTCCTGCTCGCCGTAGATGCGGGATATGAAAGGACTTACCTTTAAATGATCAAGCAAGAGATGAAGAGCGTCCTTGCCCTTACTTGAGGCAACTGTAATAACAATTCCTTTTTGCGACAGATACTCTATGGTGCTCTTTACATCAGGAAACAATGTAACACTTTCCATGCAGATATCCTGATATTTTCTGCGGTATAAATTAATGGCATGATCCATCTCGCTGTCCGGGACTTTTAATACGGAGGAAAAGGTATCCTTAAGCGGCAGCCCTATTTTTTCCTGTATGTCCTTTTCCCTGGCAATTCCATAGCCCAGCTCTTTTCCCGTGGCCTGAATTGTGTTTACAATGCTGCTCTTCGTATCTGCTATCGTTCCGTCAAAATCTAATATTAAAAGCTTCATGTTCCATACCCTCGCATCCTTATAATTACATTAATATTATTGTTTATTTTATTCTTTTTCACTGCCATAGGTCATAATCAATTACCTGGATCTCTTCCAGTTCATTATTAAGCAGATGTCTCAGATTTTTTTCCGGAAGTTTCTTCTCCACACCAATCTCTCCCAGCTTATAAGAAATGTTTTCATCAAACTGGTCCACCAAATCCTGCTTTCTGAAATAACGTCGGTTTTCCTCTATATATTCTTTTAAATGGCATTTTACAGAATCATTATAATATCCGTAGATCATGTTATTGAATTGCTCATGCACGATCTGATTATCTGAAATCAGGCGATCCAGCTCGACCATAAGCCCAATACTTCCGAATGTGCGTCTCATTTCTTCAAATTCTTGTTTGTGAAGATGATTCTGAGATACCACAACATAAGAAATATTTCTGGTATTGTTTAAAACATCAAAAAATATTTTACTGTGTGCTTGATTAATTTCCAGCTGGGATGAAACAATCACACGAATATCTTTGCTGTATTCGTTGCAAAGCAGTTCAATAATATAGGGGTTTGATACCAGAATATATTTAAATCCGGTGTCAATCATGGATTCAATATCTTTACAAATCTCCTGATACCCCTCTACGGTGAATTCTCTGTTTTCGAAATGAAACATATCATAGGCATAACATAACTGATGTCTGCCGCTTATGCTCCTGGCTTCCTCTGGCGAGATTGCATAGTCCCTCGCTTCATGAAACAAAAAACAATCTTTCTGAAAATCCTGCTCAAATCTGGTCAAATAAATTCTGCCCTCTGACTCAGAGTCCATAAAGCTCTCATCCAAGTATAATGGTAGTAACATTTCACCCATTGGTACCTGCCCCCTTACTTATATTCTATACGCTGTACCTCACCAAGATTTAACTCTTTGATATACGGTAATTTTGTAATTCTGCTCTGCCACCTCCTGTTATTTTCAATATACTGTTCTCTCTTATCCTCCGGATAAATCAAGCCCTTGTCAGCGGCATGACGGCATAACGTGCAGTGCGTGCAGTTGTCCGTGTGATCGGAAGAATACCAGAGTTTATTTTCCACTTGAGATATTTCAGGTATCAGCTCCAGCTGGTCTCTTGGATAAAGAGCCTGCTCCAAAGGGCCATCAGAGACGGCGGCATGAATGTTAGATTTAGAGCCATAGGTGCCTAATATTTCTTCCAGATGGGTTGTCCTGCTTTGCTCAATATATATTTCAATAGATTTCATGATCCATTCGGTCGTAGCCAGACGGTCCAGTAATTTGAAATTTTTATAACCAATTTCCATGTATTTGGGAATATCAGCCGGAGCAATCCATTTTCCACTATATATTTCCTCTGGCCTTAAATTCCGGATATTAACACACTTATTTCTGTAATAGCTGAAGTATGGTGTTTTTGTTTCCTTATGCTTACTGTGGGAACCCTGCATGCGAGTATGACCTTTTTGCCAGGGGCAATTTGATATGTACAAATCATTTGGAATGAGCTTTAATAATATATCCGTTTTCGAACGAATTCTGATCAGCTCTGCAAAATTCTTGATTAAATCATAATGCAGCGTTGCTTCATCAATGCCTAATTGAATCAGATATTCAAGTTCTTCCCATGAACGGGTTTTTAAATTCACCGATGCTGATATTTTTAAAGCCGGCAGTTTCTGTTTTGTATATTGGATTAGATATGGATTGCTTAATGTGACCTTTCGTATTCCCAAATCAACTAATTTGTTGATAAATCTCAAATACCTTTCCTGATACTTTTCGGTAAACTCCTCGTTCATCAGGCCGTTATTATTGATGACATAATTAAAATCAATGCCAGCAGTGTTTAGCTTGTCCAGGATTGCTTTTAATTCATTTTCCTGTTTCACAATATTTTGAGTTTGAGCGCGTCCCCCTCCAAAATCATCAATTCCTAAATTACCAAAATAGCTTTCAATATAATTCCCGTACACATAAAGCGATCGATCAATGAAATCCATATCCCCGTTGTATGGTAATGCAAATTTAATCATGAGACCCCCCTGGAAAACGTTTGATAGTTTAAGTGATTGCTACTGTTTATAATACGCAATATTATATCATTTGCTTTTTATGAAAAATATGAGTTTTCTCACATAAATCTGGAATTTAGGGAAGTTTTATAGTAAGATAAATTATAAAAAAGAGTTTGAAAGAGATTTGTCCATGAATATGAAAAAGGTCAACGAAATAATTCCCTCCTATGTCACTAATATCTTTTCTTTTGATATTACTCCGTATGCCAAATGGAAAGAATTTCGTAAAAACGAATTAATATGCAGAGAAGGTGATGATTTATCTGATCTGGTATTTCTTATTAAGGGAAATGCCAAGCTTTTCCTGACTCATGAAAACGGAAAGGTTACCATCATTGATTTCTTTAAATCTCCAACCCTGTTTGGGGAGATGGAATTTATGGGTGCACAGAAATTTACCAATGGAGTCATTGCTTTGGATAAGTGCGTCTGTATCCTGCTGCCCCTAAGAGAAGTCGGCCATCTTTTAAGGAACGATACCAAATTTTTAAATTATCTATGCCTTTTTTTATGCCGGAAGGCTCTGCGCAATACCTCAAACTATGCTACTAATCAGAATTATCCTCTGGTAAATCGTCTCGCTAATTTTATACTATTATCTGCAGACGGAGAAATCTATAACAGGAAACACACAGAGGTTGCAGAATACTTAGGTGTCAGCTACCGTCACCTGCTTCATGTGTTTTCGGTTTTATGTGAGGCGGATATATTGCAGCATATGGACAAAAAAAGATACAGAATTAAGGATTTTTCATCTCTTGCGACAATGGCTGTCAATGAGAACACTTTATGACGATACAAAAAAAGAGCCGATTCAGATATTGATATCTAACCAGCTCTTCATTTGTATCTGACAATTGAACTATTATAACTGTTTATCCTGCCATTTTTTCCGTTCTACCAGTCTTCCCATAAAAAATGCGATGACTCCCACTCCGATTCCCGTCTGAAGGCAGAACAAAAGGCTTTCTATTTCTCCGGGAAGCTCTCCGCCTATAGCAGCTTCCATAACAGGAGTGAACCATGGTTCATATTCCGCACCGCGGATTTCTGTGATCATCTGGCTTCCTGCATCATCCGATCCCCCAAACTCTGCTCCCTTTAAGGCAAACAACGGAATGATGGCAATCAGACATACGAGAACCAACAGCACCGCGATCGTCTGTTTTCTTTTCCTGCTCATATTATTTTACCTCCCTTGTAAATCCAATGGCCTTTAACTCCGGAAGAGCATAAGTCTCAAGAGTCATAACAATGACTGTAGTGAGAATTCCCTCAATCACTGCAAGTGGCAGCTGGGTTGGTGCAAATACTCCAAGGAATTTAACAGCAGAAGCGCCAACGCCACCTATTTCAGAAGGATAGGCTAAGGCAAGCTGAAAACTGGTAACGCAGTATGTAAATAAATCGCCTAACGTCGCTGCCAGAAAAACCCCTGCCATTTTATTCACTTTTAACGCCTTACAAAGCCTGTATATTCCAAAAGACACGAAAGGACCTGCAATTGCCATGGAGAAGGTATTGGCTCCCAGTGTGGTAAGACCTCCGTGGGCAAGCAGCACCGCCTGAAAGATTAAAACAATAATGCCCAGAATACTGACCGCAGACGGTCCAAACAAAATTGCACCAAGACCGGTTCCAGTCATATGGGAACAGCTTCCAGTCACAGACGGAATCTTTAATGAGGAAAGCACAAACACAAACGCTCCTGACATTGCAAGCACTGTGATTGCCTTCCTGTTCTTCCGCAGCGTCTTCTGAATGGAAAAGAAGCCCGCAATGAGAAATGGCACACAGACTGCACCCCATGCGATACAATACCCTACCGGCAAATAGCCCTCCATAATATGCATTGCATAGGCACTGGGAACGATTCCAAATGTCAGTGCAAATGCAGTTGCAAGTTTCATAATACTTTTTTCTTTCTTACTCATTTTCATTCTCCTTCCAATAAAATAAGCACCTCACATCCGATGGTTCCCACACATCAGACTGGTGCCCTATGGGTAAATCTTTGTACAACAAAAAGACTTCCCGGCACCGGTCATCACTCGTAACCGGATACTCCAAACAAAAAGGCAGGTCTTCTGACTCATGCATCAAACACAGCTGCTCCCTCTTCCCGGTTTCCCAGTGATTTATGGAGCCCTGCTCTGCATATACAGCGGCGGGACCGT
>Ga0316613_10002743_pt1 | contig 11228 bp, 7 predicted proteins | sample OWC_soil_day10_C_2_FD_207647 | JGI IMG/M metagenome (GOLD analysis project Ga0316613, IMG submission 207647) | Wetland soil microbial communities from Old Woman Creek delta, Ohio, United States - OWC_soil_day10_CT_b | ecosystem: Environmental > Terrestrial > Soil > Wetlands | place: USA: Ohio... | reverse complement strand
GTAAATACCACCTGCAAGATGAAGTAACATTGGAAGGCCGCGATCCAGGTTTACGGATACCAGGGAAAATTGTTGACATCAGTAAAAAACCGGAATTTGCCACCTATCGTTCCACCAATGAACGGGGTGAAAATGATGTGATTACATTTAACGTGAAAATCCGAGTAAACTCGGATCAAGTCCGTCCGGGTATGCGGTTCCGGATTGCTGCGGGAGCGCGTTGATATGAGCGTTTTAACAGTCGTCCAACGCGAATTGCGGATGATGTTTGTTAGTCAGCCGAAAATTGCGGCGGTATTGTTCGGCGTTCCAGTATTGTATGTCTTATTGTTCGGCATGCTGTATTCGGCAAGTGTAGTCAAGTATATTCCCACGGTAATCTATGACCAGAACCAAACGGAAGTAAGCCGTACTCTGGTTCAGGCATTTGAAGACTCAGAACGGTTTCATGTTGTTGCTTATACAGCGTCCCAGGAAGATGCAGATGATTATTTGCGGAATGAGGCGGCACAGGCGGCGATTGTTATTCCGCCTGATTTTTCCCGCGATATCAAAAGAGGATCGTCTGCGCAGGTTTTGGTGATCGTCAACGGCACCAACCTGTTGTTTGCCAACCCGGTTGTCGGCTCGGCCCAGGAAATTGTGCAAACCTTTTCGGCCGGTGCCGGGCGGCAACTGATGGAAAAAGCGGGACAGCTTCCGGAAACGGCTCTGGGCAGTTCTGCTCCCGTACGGTTTGGCCTGCGCATCCTGAACAATCCGACTTACGGCTACGCCAATTTTATTGTGGGCGGTTTAGGCGCAAATGGCTTACAGTTGGGCATTGTTTTAGCAATTTGCACGACCCTGACTAGTATTTTCCGGCGTTTAGAGGAGTGGCAGGGGATTTCTTCCTGGCAAATTGTACTTGGCAAGTTGCTGCCGTACTGGCTATGGGGCGTTGTGTCCTACCTCACGTATCTGGTGATTGCCTATCAGTTTTTGCTGTTGCCGGTAAAAGGGAGCTTGTTGGAACTGTTGATGGTTGGCTCGGCGTTCGTTTTTGCCGTAAGCTCAATTGGACTGTTTTATTCGGCGATTGCGCCGAACGAGATCCAGGCGATCCAACTGCCGATCGCCTATATTATGCCGGCCTTTCTGTTCTCCGGTTATATCTGGCCGGATTTTGCTATGAATACCTTTAGTAAGATTGTTTCTTCGATCCTGCCTTTGACCTATGCCGCTGTGGATATACGGGATTTGATGCTGACTGGCTATGCGCCGGCGCTGTACAAAGACTGTTTGGTTTTATCGGTTATGGGCGGAGTGTTGTTCATACTTTCCATCGGAGTGGTTTCCTTCCGGCGGCACCGTATAGAGAACGGACAACGGAAACTCAGCGGGGAGGGGGCCGAGTGATGTTTTGGCAGATTTGCAAACAAGAACTATATTGGATCTTTCGCAAAGATCCGCGCCGCGCGTTTTATCTGTTTGGCTCTTCGCTGTTTTATGTAATTTTATTCGGACTGCTCTATAACCCGAATCTTGTCAATGCGATTCCGACGGTGGTGTATGATCAGGACCAGACGATGCTTAGCCGGGCCCTTGTCCAGGCGTTTGATGATTCTGAACGGTATCATATTGTTGCGTATGTAACCTCTGAAGAAGAAATGAACGCGGCAATCCAGAACAAAACGGCGCATGCCGCCATTTCGGTCCCGCCCAATTTTGCCCGCGATATAAAAAAAGGGGTGAGTTCGCAAGTGCTGGTGTCAGCCAACGGATCGAATATCGCGGTCGGCAATGCGATTATCAGTTCGGCGCAGGAGATTATTGCCACGTTTTCAGCCAGAGTCAGTCAGGAGTTGGCGGAGAAATCGGCAGGGCTGCTGCCGACATCTGCCGCCCATTATTCCGCTCCGGTTGCCTTTCAATTGCGGGTTCTTAACAATCCCAATTTAGGGTATTTGAATTTCTTTGTTCTCGGCGTGGTGATGGCGGCTTTGCAGGAAGGGATTTTGTTGGCGTTAGGCAGCAGCCTGCTGAATGATAAGCATGACGCCGACCAATTTGGAAAGGCAAACCCGATCCTGCTGTTTGCCGGCAAGCTTTTGCCCTATTGGCTGGGCGGGATCATTGCCTTCGCCTGTTCGCTGCTTCTGTCAGTAGCGTTGTTTGCCATTCCCTGCCGGGGAAATCTGCTTCTGCTCTTTTTCTTGGGAGCGGCGTTCACCTTTGCCGTCACGGCGTTGGGCGGATTGGCGGCGCTGGCCTTCAAAGACGAAGTTGACTTTAACCGGTTGTTGTTGATTTATGCGGTTCCCGCATTTCTGTATTCCGGGTATACCTGGCCGCAGCAGTCGATGGACCAGCTTAGTTTTTGGCTGTCGTTCACTTTCCCCATGACGTATGTGACGTCCAATTTGCGCAGTCTGATGGTTTCCGGCTATGCGCCGAACCTGGCCAATGGGATCGGCAGCTTGCTGTTGATGGGAAGCGTTGCGTTTTGCCTGGCCGGGGTGGTGTACCAGCGGCAGAGAAGGCGTTTTTTGGCACAGGCCGGGGAAGAGTAAGCGAAACGGATACTATCCAACGCTTCGACTCTGACGCTTGACCTCCGCTTTTGGATAGTATCCGTTTCTAGTTGTGGGTTGTCACCTGTGTTGCTAGCTTTATCGTTTCGTCACTTAATCTTCTAAGGCGCGGCGTTTGCCGTGTCTTTTTTCTTTTCGGAAAAAACATGAATCACAGAACAGGAAAGAGGCGCTCTATGGAGAATTCTGATATACTTATGGGTGGTTGATTTTTTATGATACTGAAAACGTGTAAATTAGAGTCCGCTGCTTTGGCAAGGGGCTCTTTGAAGTTGGAGGATATTCGCACTATGCATCTTTTATTAGATCGTTTAAATCCGGAACAACGTGCCGCAGTAAAGCAGACGGAAGGACCGTTGCTGATTATGGCCGGTGCCGGATCGGGGAAAACACGGGTATTGACCTGCCGGATCGCCTATCTTCTGGATCAAGGAGTGGCTCCGTACCGGATTTTGGCGATTACGTTTACAAATAAGGCTGCCGCTGAGATGCGGGAACGGGTCCACCAAATGGTTGGCGCGCAGGCAAAAGATATTTGGCTCAGCACCTTTCATGCCTTTTGCGCGAAGTTTCTGCGGGTGGAAATTGAAAATTTGCCGGGCTACAAACGGAATTTTGTCATTTATGATGCCGGAGACAGCCAGTCGGTGGTAAAAAGCTGTTTGAAAGAACTGAACCTGGACGAAAAAATGTTTTCAGCGTCCGGAACCCAGTCGATGATTTCCAATGCCAAGAACTCATTGTTGGATGTGAGGGACTTTGCCCAACAGGCCGATAATTTCCACGCGGAAAAAGTAGCCGAAGTGTATAAGCTTTATCAGCAGAAGCTGGAAACTTATAATGCGCTGGATTTTGATGATCTGCTGATGCTGACGGTACGGCTGTTGCAGCAGAATGCGGTAATCCGTGAAAAGTATCAAAATAAATTTCAATACATTATGGTGGACGAATATCAGGACACGAACCGGGCCCAATACCTGTTGATCCGGCTTCTGGCGGAAAAACACCGCAATTTATGCGTCGTAGGCGATGCGGACCAGAGCATTTACGGCTGGCGCGGGGCGGATATCCGCAACATCATGGATTTTGAAGCGGACTATCCGGATGCAAAAAGCATTAAGCTGGAGCAAAATTACCGTTCGACGCAGGTGATTTTGGATGCCGCCAATGCTGTTATTGAGCATAATGTTGGCCGGAAGCCGAAATCACTGTGGACCGACAATCAGACCGGCGAGACGATTTCCTGTTACAAAGCCTTCAATGAACAGGATGAAGCGCATTTTGTTACGGATACGATTACGAAACTCAATACCGTTTACCGGAAGCCCTATGGCAGCATGGCCGTCCTCTACCGGACCAACGCCCAGTCGCGGGCGTTGGAAACGGCGTTTAACTATACAGGAATTCCTTATACGATCGTTGGCGGTGTTAAATTCTACGACCGCAAAGAAATCCGTGACATCATGGCCTATTTGCGGGTGATTTTTAACCCTGAAGATACGGTTAGCCTGCTGCGGATTATCAATGTGCCCCGCCGGGGCATCGGCGATACGACGATTGGACGGTTAATGGCTTACGCGGCGGAGAATAATGTGCCGCTATTTGATGCGGTATCCAATCCAGACCTCGTACCGGGCCTCAAGACGAAAGCCAAACACGAGCTGGAATCACTGGCAGAATTGATATTCACCCTGCTCGGCAAGGCACAGGAAATGTCGGTTAAGGATTTGATCCAACTGACGTTGCAGCAGTCCGGTTATTTGGATGAACTGGAAAAAGAAGATACACCGCAAGCGGAAGTCCGGATTGAAAACCTGAAAGAATTGCTGACCGTAGCGAAGCAATATGCTGCTGAAGGCATCGAAGATAACTTGGAAAATTTCCTGAGCCATGTGGCGCTGGTGGCAGATATTGATACGGCGGAACTGGCCGAAGACCGGGTCACGCTGATGACCTTGCACTCAGCCAAGGGATTGGAGTTTCCGATTGTTTTCCTCACCGGGTTGGAGGAAGGAATTTTTCCTCATACCCGGACGCTAATGGATGAAAATGAGTTAGCGGAAGAACGGCGCTTGTGCTATGTCGGTTTGACGCGGGCGCAAACGAAATTGTATCTGACGTATACGGAAGAACGGACGTTATACGGGAATACGGTCCGCTTTCGTCCATCGCCCTTTTTGGGGGAAATTCCTGCGGAGTTGATGGAACCGGTTACGGCAACCGGACAACGGGCCATTGGCCCCAGAACAATGGGACAACGAACCGCCGGCTTCGGCCAGGGTCACCAGGGCCAGCAGGGTCACCAGGGACAGGTAATGGGCAAGATTACGCCGGTATCGGCGGTAAGTCCTTCCCACTCTTCCGGTGCGGTTGAGTGGCGGGCGGGAGACAAAGCCCAGCACCCCAAATGGGGAATTGGCACGGTCATCCAGGCTAAAGGGAACGGAGAGAACCAGGAAGTTAATATTGCTTTTCCGAATAACGGGATCAAAACACTGGCAGTCAAGTTTGCTCCATTGACAAAAGTGTGAGCAGACAGCAGCGAAAGGGCGCGAAAACGTGGAAAAGATGAATAGTATCCGAGAAATGGAAGAGCTTCGTAAAATAATCCGGGAGCATGATTACGCCTATTATGTTCTCGATACGCCCAAAGTAGAGGATGCCGAATATGACCGGCTGATGCAGCGGTTGATCCGGCTGGAAAAAGAGAACCCGGAATTAGTGACTTCAGATTCACCGACCCAACGGGTCGGCGGGGCGGTCGCAGCCGGCTTTTCCCGTGTGGCCCATTCGCGGCCGCTGCTCAGTTTGGCCAACGTTTTTTCGATCGGGGAAGTGTATGCGTTTCATGACCGGGCACGAAAACTGCTCGGTACCGATGACATTGAATATGTTGTGGAGTTGAAGATCGACGGGCTGGCCATCAGCTTGGTCTACGAAGACGGGCAGCTGGTGCGCGGCGCTACCCGCGGCGACGGAATTTTCGGCGAGGATGTGACCAGCAATGTCCGGACGATCCGGTCCATCCCCTTAACGATTGCCGGCCGGTCCGGGGATGTTCCGCAACAACTGGATGTGCGCGGTGAAGTCTATATGCCGCGGCCGGAGTTTGAACGGTTAAACCGGGAACGGGCCCAGCGCGGGGAACCGGTTTTTGCCAATCCCCGCAATGCCGCCGCCGGATCGTTGCGGCAGTTGGATCCGGCAGTGACCGCGCAGCGCGCGTTGGATATTTTTGTGTATGGGATTGGGGAACCGCAGCCGGGAATGACAACCCATATGGATAGTCTGGATTATTTGCAATCCCTTGGGTTCAAGGTCAACCCGCATCGACGCCTGTTCCGGACCATTCAGGAGGTTGTCAATTATTGTTCGTCGTGGGAAGAAAAACGGCGGGAGCTTCCTTACGATATCGACGGATTGGTCGTCAAAGTGAATAGCTTGCAGGCCCAGCAGGAGCTGGGCTCGACCGCCAAAGACCCACGGTGGGCGGCGGCGTATAAATTTCCGGCGGAACAGGCGGTTACCGTCTTAGAAGATATTTTTACCGGTGTTGGCCGTACCGGGGTATTGACCCCTACCGCAATTTTGCAGCCGGTCCGGCTGGCTGGTTCGACGGTGAGCCGGGCAACGTTGCACAATGAAGATTTTATTGCCGAAAAAGATATCCGGATTGGTGATACGGTCATCATCCATAAGGCCGGGGAAATCATTCCGGAAGTGGTTGCCGTGATAACAGAACGCCGCACCGGCCAAGAAACTCCGTTTGTGATGCCGCAAACCTGTCCTGCCTGCGGCGGGCCTGTTGTCCGCCGGGAAGGCGAAGCAGCGCATAAGTGCATCAATCCGGACTGTCCGGCGTTATTGCGGGAAAAATTAATCCATTTTGCTTCGCGGGAAGCAATGAATATTGAGGGCCTGGGACCGGCGATCGTTACGAATTTGCTGGATGCGGGTTTGGTCAATGACGCGTCTGATTTTTACCGTCTGCGGATGGAAGATCTGATCAAGCTGGAGCGAATGGGTGAAAAATCGGCGGCCAAGCTATTGACGGCTATTGAGGCCAGTAAACAGGCTGGTTTGGATAAATTGTTGTTTGCCTTGGGAATTCGCTATGTGGGAGCGAAGGTTGCCGGGAATCTGGCTAAAAACCTGCGGACGATGGAAGCTGTCAGCCAGGCGGATATGGAAACCTTGACCGGTATTGATGAGATTGGCGAGAAAATAGCCGAAAGCGTCGTGGCGTATTTTGCCGAAGCGGAAAACTTGGCGCTCCTCGATGGCTTGCACGCTGCCGGCGTGGTTATGGAGGCGGCTGAGCTTCCGCCGGCGGCGCAAGCGACCTTGAGCGAGAAAACCTTTGTTTTGACCGGCGGAATGGAATCGATGACCCGGCAGGAGGCGACGGCGGCAATTGAACGGGCGGGCGGCAGGGTGACATCGTCCGTCAGCAAGAATACGGATTATGTGGTGGCCGGTTCCGATCCGGGCAGTAAACTGGCGAAAGCCAACAGCCTCGGCGTGCAAGTGCTGAACGAGGAACAATTTTTGCAATTGTTGGGTTTAGATGCGGAATAAATACAGAATTTGTGCAGAAATGAACGCAATTTTTGGCAAAAATGCAATCGGCATGATATAATTAAATTTATTTGTATTTTCCTCATGAAATTCTGATGCATGGATGGTGAAATTATGAAAATTACCCGTAAAAACGTGGAAGACGTTGCTTTGCTGTCACGGCTGGAAATTCCGGAAGAGTTAATTGAAACCGTAACCGGCCAGTTGGATGCGATTCTTGAATATGTGGACGTTTTGAACCAGTTGGATACGACGGATATCGAGCCAACGGCCCATGTATTGCCGCTGAAAAATGTGATGCGGGCTGATGTGGTTGTGCCGTCTCTCCCACGGGAGGAAGCGTTGGCGAACGCGCCGGAGCAGGAAGATGGTTATTTTAAAGTCCCGAAAGTTACAGAAGGATAGGGGGAAAGGGCATGGAACTTTTTAAACTTACAGCCCATGAATTACATCAGAAGCTGATCAATAAAGAAGTATCTTCAGTAGAAATTACCGAAGCCGTGCTGGGCCGGATCGATGCGGTGGAAGACAAGGTACAGTCCTATGTTAACCAGACGCGGGAACTGGCTCTTGCCAAAGCCCGGCAGGTAGATGAAAAGATCAAAAATGGCGAAACGATTTCGCCGTTGGCCGGAATTCCCGGCGCCATTAAAGACAATATGTGCACCAAAGGGATCAAGACCACTTGTTCTTCGAAAATATTGGAGAATTTCGTGGCTCCTTACGATGCGACCGTTATTGAAAAATTAGCGGCCCAAGATATGGTTATGGTTGGAAAAACGAACCTCGATGAATTTGCGATGGGTGGATCGACCGAAAACTCCGGCTTTTTCACCAGCCACAATCCGTGGGACTTGGAGCGGGTTCCGGGCGGTTCCAGCGGCGGTTCGGCGGCGGCGGTTGCGGCCGGGGAAACCATTTGGTCCCTGGGCTCCGATACCGGCGGTTCCATCCGCCAGCCTGCAGCATACTGTGGAACGGTTGGTATGAAACCAACTTATGGACGGGTATCCCGCTATGGCCTGGTTGCTTTTGCTTCTTCGTTGGACCAAATCGGACCGATCGTACGGGACGTCACCGACTGTGCGCTGGTAATGAACGCGATCAGCGGCTACGATAAAAAAGACTCCACATCGATTAACGCGGCGGTTCCTGACTACACCCAGTCCTTGAAGGCTGATGTGAAAGGGTTAAAGATTGGCCTGCCGAAAGAATACTTCGTCCGCGGAATGGACCCGCAAGTGGAAAAAGCGGTTCACAAAGCGGTAGAACAATTGGTCGCTCTCGGCGCAGAATACCAGGAAGTTTCCATGCCGCACACCGAGTATGGCTTGTCGGCCTATTACCTGATTGCACCGGCCGAAGCGAGTTCCAACCTGGCCCGGTATGATGGTGTAGGCTACGGCATGCGGGAAGAGGGCGATGATATCATCGCCATGTACAAGAAAACACGCAGCAAAGGGTTCGGCGCCGAAGTGAAGCGCCGCATTATGCTTGGTACGTACGCGTTGAGCTCTGGTTATTACGATGCCTATTATATGAAGGCGTTGAAGGTCCGGACGTTGGTAAAACGGGACTTTGACCGTGCTTTTGAAAAAGTTGATGTGTTGATCACGCCAACGGCGCCGTCACCGGCGTTTAAGATTGGCGAAAAAGCCAACGATCCATTGGCGATGTATATGCAGGACGTATGCACGATTCCAGGCAACTTGGCGGGAGTACCAGGGATTTCCCTGCCGTGCGGATTTGTCGACGGCATGCCGATCGGACTGCAGATTATCGGCAAACCGTTGGATGAAGCAACGGTATTGCGCACTGCCTACACGTTTGAACAGCAGAATGACTACCACAAGCGCTTTGCGCCGCTGGGGGAGGGTTAAATCATGGATTATGAAGTGGTTATCGGACTTGAAGTCCATTCGGAATTAAAAACCAAATCGAAGATTTTTTGCGGCTGCAGCACGCAATTTGGTTCCAACCAAAATACGAATGTCTGCCCTGTCTGCTTGGGAATGCCGGGCGTATTGCCGGTCGTAAACGAAAAAGTCGTTGAGTTTGCGGTACGGGCCGGCTTAGCCCTGAATTGCAAAATCCTTCCGTTCTCGAAATTCGACCGCAAAAATTACTATTACCCGGATTTGCCGAAAAACTACCAAACGTCGCAGTATGATCTGCCGATTGCGTTGGATGGCTACTTGGATATTGAAGTAAACGGGGAAACGAAACGCATCGGCATTACCCGTATCCATATGGAAGAAGATGCCGGTAAACTGGTGCATGCCGGAACGATCTCCAACGCCGATTACACGCTCGTCGATTACAACCGCACTGGCGTGCCGCTGATCGAGATCGTTTCCGAACCGGACCTCCGGTCGCCGGAAGAAGCCAAGGCGTATTTGGAAAAGATCAAGACGATCCTTGAATATATTGATGTTTCCGACTGCAAGATGGAAGAAGGCAGCCTGCGCTGCGACGCCAATATTTCGTTGCGGCCGCGGGGCACGGAACCGTTTGGAACCAAAAGTGAACTGAAAAACCTGAATTCCTTCCGCGCCGTTCAACGCGGACTGGAGTATGAAGTGGAACGCCAAACCGATGTTTTGGAGGATGGAGGCAAAGTGGTCCAGGAAACCCGTTCTTGGGATGAAGCGGCCGGTGTCACGGTATCGCTCCGCAACAAGGAACAGGCGCACGATTACCGCTATTTGCCGGAACCGGATCTGGTGCCGATTGTCGTAGATCCTGCCTGGGTGGAAGACATTCGCCGCAATTTGCCTGAACTGCCGGATGCGCGGCAAAAACGGATGATGGAAACCTACGGATTATCCTCGTATGATGCTTCCGTGTTGACGGCCAGCCGGGCGCAAGCGGAATATTTCGATGCTCTGGTTGCGCAAGGGGCTGACGCAAAGGCAGCAGCGAACTGGGTAATGGGCGAAGTGGCCAAGCATTTGAATAGCAATGGCTTGACGATGGCTGAGTGTCCGGTATCAGCGGAACATTTAGCCGGGATGCTGAAACTGGTTGACAAAGGAACAATTTCGCATAAAATTGCCAAAACCGTATTCGAAGAGATGTGGACAAGCGGCAAAGCGGCGGAAGAGATCGTCAAGGAAAAAGGATTGGTGCAAATCACCGATTCCAGTGCGATTGTCGGTATTGTCGACGCCGTATTGGCGACGAATCCGCAATCGGTTGCTGATTTCAAAGCCGGCAAGGAGCGGGCGATTGGCTTCCTGGTCGGGCAGGTCATGAAGCAGACCAAAGGCCGGGCCAATCCGGAAATGGTAAACACGCTCTTAAAGGAGCGCATCGGACAACTGTAAATCACAAGACGAGGTCAAAGTAATTTTATTACTGGCCTCGTCTTTTTCTTTCAAAATGAATTGTAAAAATGTATACTTATTATAGGGAGAGAAGGGAAATTGATACAAGTAGTCGAATTTTTCTGGAAATAAGAGTTGTTTACAGAACCCAAAAAGTAGATAAAGGGGTGGATCAGATGACCGAAAAGCAAGAATTATCTGCGAATAAATTGCGTTTTCATTGTGATCCAGAAGTATTTTCCTTTGCAACAACGGCTGAAGTGCCTCCACTCGATACGGTAATTGGCCAGGAGCGGGCTGTCAAAGCCATGAAATTTGGGTTGTTCACGAAAAACCCAGAATACAATATTTATATTTCCGGGCCGGCGGGGACCGGAAAGTTGACATTTACGGAAGTTTCTGTAAACAATATAGCGGCAACTGAGAAGGTGCCTTGCGATTGGTGTTATGTTAACAATTTTATCAATCAGGCACAACCGATTGCGATATCGCTTCCGGCCGGCGTAGGCCGGGTTTTTGCCCAGGAAATGCAGGAACTGATCGATAACCTGAAAACCGATATCTCGAAAGTGTTCAGCAGCGACGATTATGAACAGGCGAAAGTGGCTATCGTGAAAGGGTTCCAGGAACAGCGGGCGATCATTATTGAGGAATTTAACAAGCAGGCCGAAAAAATTGGTATTATGCCGCAATGGATGACCACCGGTTTTGTCGGGGTACCGCTGGTCAACGGGAAACCGATTACTCCGGA
>Ga0316613_10002742_pt1 | contig 11230 bp, 12 predicted proteins | sample OWC_soil_day10_C_2_FD_207647 | JGI IMG/M metagenome (GOLD analysis project Ga0316613, IMG submission 207647) | Wetland soil microbial communities from Old Woman Creek delta, Ohio, United States - OWC_soil_day10_CT_b | ecosystem: Environmental > Terrestrial > Soil > Wetlands | place: USA: Ohio... | reverse complement strand
GCCGGGGCGGCGAACCGCCGCCCCCGATACCTGACAGGTCGGACCTCTCCACGGCATGCCGGCCACGCCGGCGCCGGTCCGGTTGCCTCGGCTTGATCGGTGCCGCGTCGACGCGCCGGGCGGACGTCATCGCCCGGATTTCAAGAGACGGCTCAGCAGCGCGAACAGGATGTCGCGGTCGGAAGCGCCGAGCGGCGCAAAGGCGTTGGCAATGATCCTGGCGTGGATCTCCGCGCCTTGGCTGCAGAGGGATGTTCCAAGCGGCGTCAGTTTATGCGCGACCGCCCGGCCTGGGCCGCTTTCCCGGACGATCAGCCCGCGCTGAATGAGGCGATTGGTCAGCGTTCCGAAGGCCTGGTCCGAGTTGAAGCTCAGCTGTGCCAGCCGATGTTGCGACAGGCCGGGATTCCGCTCTATCTCGCGCAAGGCGTTCCACTGAATCAAGCTGACGCCCAAGGGCGCGAGCGCCTCGTCAAGTTGCCGATGATGGCGGTCTTGAAGGCGCTTGATGAGAAGGCCGAGACTCTCAGGTGTGGTTGACATATCAACATATTTATATAAACATGATGATATGTCAACCACCAAAGGAGGCCGTTATGGCAAATTCATCGGTCCGATCATTGGGTTTGCCGGATGGACAACTGGAGCTCCGCGTTGCCGAAGTTGGCAAAGGGCGGCCGTATCTCCTCCTTCACGGGGGCGCCGCCCCCCCGGTCGATGCAGGCGCTGTTCGCAGCGTTGGCCGCGACCGGCCGGGCCATCCTGCCCACACACCCCGGGTTCGACGGCGAGGCGCGGCCCACCTGGCTTTCGACCATCCGCCGCCTGGCAGAGTGCTATCTGGCCTTGCTCGACGAGATGAACCTTCAAGACGTGGTCGTCGTCGGCAATTCGGTGGGGGGCTGGATTGCCGCGGAGATGGGCCTGCTGGGGTCGCCGCGCGTGGGCTCTATCGTGCTGATCAACGCGGTGGGAATCGACGCCGAGCCATCCGGCCATCCGATCGTTGATCCGATGGCCGTTTCGCCGGAGAAGCGGGCGGCACTGGCGTTCCATGACCCGGCGCGATTTGCCATTGCACCGCGCGACCCGGACGGGTTGGCGATGATGGCGGAAAACCAGCGCACCCTCGGCGTCTATGCCGGCGAGTCGTTCATGCACGACCCGACGTTGCGGGCAAGACTGGCGGGCTTGAACGGTCCGGTCCTTGTCCTGTGGGGCGAGAGCGACCGTATCGTCGACCTGGCCTACGGTCGGCGCTACGCGGCGGCCATTGCCGGAAGCCGGTTTGAGGTCGTTGCCGCTGCCGGCCATTTTCCACAGATTGAGCAACTGGACGAGGTTCAGCGCCGCATCGCCACCGTCGTATCGGCGGCTGACTAGGCGGCCGGTTCGTTGCCTGGCTGGCTCAGGCCTCGGCGGCGCCGTCTCCCTTGCCCGAGAAGGCGACCGTGAGCGCGGCATACAGTTCACGTGGCGTGAAGGGCTTGCGAAGCGTCGCCGTAGCCCGCAAATCGGTCGGCATGCGTGCCGAGGCGCTGACCATGAGGACGGGCGGCAGTCCGCCAGCGAAGCGGGTTTCCAGCGCATCGAGCACGTCAGCCGCCGTTTCGGCGCGCAACGTCCAGTCGACGATCACCACGTCGGGCCGGCAAGCGGCGGCGACGGTCAGCGCCTCGGCACTGCCGCCGGCCTCGAACACATCGACCTCGAAGGATTCCAGAATGCTCGCCATCAGCATGCGGGCGATCGGGCTGTCGTCAATGACGAGGGCTACTGGGCGAGCTTCGTCTGCAGCCGCGTCGTCGCCTTCGTTGGCGCGTGCCGGGGCAGCTGAGCGGCGCCCGAGGAGGTGGCCGAGCAGGCGGCGGCCGCCGATGATCGCCTGGGCACCGCCGGAACCGGCGGGCGAGGAGGCAGGGGACGATCGCATGGGCATGGTCGGTTTCCTGGCAAACAGATCGGTCAAGAGTATGTGCCGGACCTTTCCGCCGTCTTAAGCATGGCCATCTTCGCTGGGAACTTGCTCCAAAAGAATGATCTTTCTTCGATCGCCCGTTGACGGCCGACCGCCGACCGCTATATTCCGCCTCCGCTGCCCCAGTGGCGAAATGGTAGACGCGGCAGACTCAAAATCTGTTGCTCGCGAGGGCGTGCTGGTTCGAGTCCGGCCTGGGGCACCAAGTTGGCTTTGGCAATGCCTGGCCAACGCCGAACCGATCTCTCGATCAGCGGCTGTCTTCAGGACGCAGCTGATCAACACGTCGGCGGACCGATCTCCGCCTGTTCCAGCCAAACCCGCATCGAACACACGCTGCCATGGTCACAGGCCTGGTCGGGTAAACACCGCGATTGCCTCTCCACCACTGGCGCCAGCGGTCAGCCTCGGTCGCGCAGGCAGGTGGAACTCTCGCGCACCACCAGATCGGGCGTCACCTGGGTGTTGCGGGGCGGCGGCAGGTCACCACGATGGCGAATCAGTTCGATCACCCGGTCGACGGCGAGTTGCGACACGCGCGAGGCGTTGTAGTCGACGGTGGTGAGCGGCGTCACCGCGTACTCGGCGAATTCGATATTGTCGAAGCCGACGATGGCCATATCGGTCGGCACCCTGATCCCTGCCTGGGCGCAGAAGCGCAGCACGCCGAGTGCCAGCGAGTCGTTGGCGGCGAACACGGCGGTCGGCTTGTCGGCGCGCGACATCAGGCTGGCCATCGCCCAGTAGCCGGCCTCGGCCGAGTGGCCCTTCGGATCGATGAACAGCTCGGGAAGGACGGCCAGCCCGGCATCGGCATGGGCCTGCAAATAGCCCTCGCGTTTTTCGACGTTGCCGAGCGCCGGTGCCGGGTCGATCAGGGCGATCGCCCGGTGACCGTTGCCGATCAGGTGACTGACCGCCTTGTAGGCGCCCATCTGCTCGTTCATCGACACCGCGTCGATTCCCGAGTCGCCGGAGCCAACCAGCAGCACGATCGGATAGTTGCGCTGCCGGAGGGCGCGGATGTGGTCGAGGCGGTTATGGTTGGTCGGGAAGATCAGCATGCCGTCGGCCCGCCGCGAGCGGAAGGTCTCGATCATCCGCGTCTCGACCTCGAGCGTGTTGTTCGAGGTGGCGAACAGCGTCGTGTAGCCGGCCTTGGCGAGGTGACTCTCGATCGACTGGGCGACGTGGGTCAGGATCGGGTTTTCGAGGTCGGTCAGGATCAGGCCGATCGACTTGGTCTCCTGATTGACCAGCGATTTTGCCACGTAGTTCGGCAGATAGTTGAGCTCGGACGCCGCTGCGCGGATGATCGTCTTGGTCTCGGGGGGGATGCGCGGGCTGTCGCGCAGGGCGAGAGACACCGTGTTGATGGAAAAGCCGGTTTTCTCGGCCACGTCCTTCAGTCGTGCCAGCGGCTTTGCCATCGAGCAAGTCTCCCGTCTCAGCGGCCGGCCGGTAGGGCCGAGATCGCCCGGTATTGCAGGCAGTCCGGTGCCATTTCCATCAGCTCGATGCGGTTGCCGTCCGGATCTTCAATCCATGCGCCGCGGTTGCCGTCAAGCCCGGACTGTATCGGCGAGGTGAGCGGCACGCCGGCGGCGAGAAACCGCGCCGCCGTCGCCTCGATGTCCTCGACGGCAAAGCAGATATGGTTGACGCCGACCGCCGCCTCGTCAGCGGCGCGGCCAGGATGGCCGGAGGGAAACAGCTCGAGAAACACCGTGTCGGTGATGCGCAGATAGACGATCCACGCTTCCCCGCGGTCGTTGACCAGCCGGGTCATTTCCGCGAGACCAAGCCGATCGCGGTAGAAGTCGAGCGATGCGGCGAGATCCTGCACTTTAAGGGCGAGATGGCCGAAGCCGCTGATGCCTGTCATGGTCTTTTTCTCCATTGGGCAAACTGTACGAACGTTAATACAAAAGTTGTAGTGGGGATTTCACGCAAGGGTAAGGCTGGCGTGGTGCCGGCGATCGATCAGGCATCCCAGTCGGGCCCCCAATCCGGATCGATGGCGCGCGGCCCGTCGGTTAGCGCGTCGATGGCCGCGATGTCGGCCGCCGTCAGCGCCAATCGGATGGCCGCGAAATTGGAGGCGATGCGTTCGGGCCGCGACGAGGTGGGAATGGCGGCATAGCCCTTCGCCAGTTCCCAGGCCAGGGCCACCTGCTCGACGCTGGCACCATGCGTGGCAGCGATCGCCTCCAAGACCGGATTGCCGCCGAGGCCGCCATGGGCGATCGGCAGGTAACAGGTGACGACAATGCCGCGCTTCTGGCAGTTATCAGCGACTTTGCGGTTTTTGAACAGCGGATTGAGTTCGATCTGGTTGGTGGCGATCCGCCCTGTGCCGAGCCGGCGCTCCGCCTCGCCGATCAGGGCAATGGTGAAATTCGATACGCCGATCAGCCGCGTCAGACCGGCGTCCTGCGCCTCGGCGAGCTGGTCGAGATAGGCGGCCAGCGGCAGTTCGCCGTTGGGTGACGGCCAGTGGATCAGCGTCAGATCGATCTGGTCGACGGCCAGCGCGTCGAGGCTGCGCCGCAGCGATGGCAGCAGCTTGCCGGCCGCGAAATTACCCGTGTCGATCTTGGTGGTGACGAAGATCTCCTTCCGCGGCAGTCCGCTCCGGCACAACGCCTCGCCGACCATCGGTTCGGTGTCGTAGCTCTGCGCCGTATCGATATGCCGGTAGCCAACCTCCAGCGCCTTCAGGATGGCCGCGACGCCGTCTTTCCCCAGTCGGCCATAGGTTCCGTAACCCATTGCTGGAATTTCATTTTCGACAGAATCTGCCGCCAACTCAGCCTCCCCCGCCACTTGGCCCTTCGTCTCGATGCCGTAAAACAACCTTGACGAAGGCTACTTCCTATGCTTCATATTAGCGCTAATACAAGGCCGACGCAAGAGGACGCGGCAGCCGGACAAGAAGATATCGGGGAGGGACCATGGGCATTCGCTGGAGCCGGCTGACGCCGCAGCTCGCCCTTGCGCCGGCCGTGGCGCTGACGGCCATCGCCTTCATCGGCTCGATCGGCTGGACGATCCTGTTGTCCCTCACCTCGAGCCGTCGTCTGCCGGACTACACGATCGACTGGAGCGATCCGTTGCGGCAATACCGGCGCCTGTTCGCCGACCTCGGCTGGAACATCGCGCTGTCCAACCTGATCATCCTGGCCATCGGCTCGGCGCTGGCCATCGTATTCGGCTTCGTGCTGGCGGCGATGATCGAGCGCGAGCGGCGCGGCGAGGACTTCTTCCGCACCGTTTTCCTCTATCCGCTGGCCATCTCGCTGATCGTCACCGGCGTCGCCTGGCGCTGGATCTTCAATCCGTCGCTCGGCATCGAGAGCTTCTTCCATTCGCTTGGCATGACCTGGGTGTCGTTCAACTGGCTGGCCGACGGCCGGACAGCGATGTACGCCATCATCCTCGCCTCGGTCTGGCAGAGCTCGGGCTTCTACATGGCGCTGATGCTGGCCGGCCTCAAGGCAATCAACGTCGAGATCTGGAGCGCGGCGCGCATGGACGGCGTCGCCCTGTGGCGCGTCTATCTCGAGATCATCATCCCCATGATGAAGTTCACCTTCCTCACCTGCGCCATCCTGCTGTCGCTTGGAGTCATCAAGGCCTACGACATCATCGTCGCCATGACCAACGGCGGCCCTGGCCAATCCACCTGGCTGCCGGCTTATTTCACCATCAAGGCGATGTCGGCCAAGGGCAATCTGGCTTTCGCCTCGGCGGCGGCGGCGATGATGCTGGCCATCACCGTCGTGGTGTTCCTGCCGCTCGTCCTGCTCACCGCCTGGCAGCAGCGCGCCCGCAAGGGAGCTGCCGGATGACCGAAACCTCCTCTCCGCCAGCCGGCACCGTGATGTTCCCGCGCCCGAAGAAACGCATCCGAGGCCGCAGCATCGCCATTCTGGTGTTCCTGACTATGGCGGCGCTGTTCTTTTGCATCCCGCTCTACGTGCTGGTGACCACCTCCTTCAAGACGATGGACCAGATCCGCGAGGGTGCCATCTTTTCGTTGCCGGAGGTCTGGACCTTCGAGGCGTGGCGCTATGCCTGGGACGAGGCCTGCTCCGGCATCACCTGCGAGGGCCTGAAGCGCGGCTTCGTCAACTCGCTGGAGATCCTGTTCCCGTCGCTGATCGCCTCGATCGCCATTTCGGCGGTGACCGGCTACGCGCTGGCGCTGTGGAGCGTCCGCTGGGCGGGCGGCTTCCTGTTCCTGCTTTTCCTCTGCGCTTTCGTGCCGTTCCAGATCATCATGTATCCGCTGATCGTCATCACCGTGAACATGGGCATCTACGGCTCGATCTGGGCGGTCGCCTTCATCCACACCGTGCTGGCCATGCCGGTGCTGACGCTGATCTTCCGCAACTACTACAAGGATATACCGCCGGATATCATCAAGGCGGCCGTGATGGACAACGGCTCTTTCTGGCGGATCTTCATCGAGATCATCCTGCCGATGTCCGGCAACATCCTGATCGTCGTGTTGATCATGCAGATCACCTCGATCTGGAACGACTACCTGATCGGCGTGACCTTCGGCGGTCTCGGCGCCCAGCCGATGACGGTCAACCTTGCCAACATGGTCACCGTCACCACCGGTACCGTTTCCTACAACGTCAACATGGCGGCGGCGCTGCAAACGGCCATTCCGCCCCTGGTGATCTACTTCGTGCTCGGCAAGTTCTTCGTCGAGGGCATCGCCGCAGGCGCCGTCAAAGGTTGAGTGAGGAGAGCCAATGCCCCGCGTTTCCTTCGAACATATCGTCAAGAAGTTCGGCGAGGTCATGGTCCTCAACAGCCTCAACCTGGCTGTCGACGACGGCGACTTCCTGGTGCTGCTCGGCCCATCGGGCTGTGGCAAGACGACGCTGCTCAATCTGCTCGCCGGCCTTTCCGACGTCACCTCCGGCCGCATCATGATCGGCAACCGCGACGTCACCGAGCTCGATCCCAAGGACCGGCGCCTTGCCATGGTGTTCCAGTCCTACGCGCTCTACCCGACCAAGACGGTGCGCGGCAACCTGCGCTTCGGCCTCTCCGCCAGCAAGCTGCCGCAGGAAGAGATCGAAAAGCGCATCGCCTGGGCCGCCGACATGTTGCAGATCGGACCGTTGATGGACCGGCGGCCGGCCCAGTTGTCCGGCGGACAGCGCCAGCGCGTCGCCATTGGCCGGGCGCTCGTCAAGCACGCCGACGTCCTGTTGTTCGATGAGCCACTCTCCAATCTCGATGCCAAGCTCCGCACGGAAATGCGGATGGAAATCAAGAAGCTGCACGAGGAGCTCAACCCGACCGTCGTCTACGTCACCCATGATCAGATCGAGGCGATGACCATGGCGACCAGGATCGCCATCATGAATGGCGGCAAGATCGAGCAGTTCGGTACGCCGGACGACGTCTACGAGCGGCCGGCCAATCTGTTTGTCGCCGGTTTCATCGGCTCGCCGTCGATGAACCTGCTGCCGGCCACCGTTGAGCCCGGGGGGCAGGCGCGTCTCGCCGACGGCAGCCCGCTCGACATGTCGGCTTATGCTTTCGGCGCCGTACCGCCGCCCGGCACCGCGCTGATGGCCGGCCTCCGCCCCGAGCATTTCGCCCTTGCCGGTCCGGCGGAGGCCGCCTGTCGCTTCACCCTCAAGGTGCGCCATATCGAGCGCACCGGATCGGACGTCATGCTGGCGCTGGCTTTTGGCGAGGCCACCCTCACCGTTCGGGCCGCGCCGGCCGATGCCGGTCACCTCAGGACAGGCGATCCGGTCAGTGTCCAGTTTCCAAAGGATCGCCTCAACCTGTTCGACGCCGGGAGCGGGCGCCGCATCTAGGTTTTCTGGAGCAAAGGCCGAACGAGCTGAAACAGCCTTTTGCTCTTTGTTTTTCACACATCCGCTTGATCCGAAAAGCCTGCAATTTTTCGGGCGGATTCTCTAGGGAGGAGAAAAGGATGAGATCGCATCGCTACAGCCTGGGCCTCGCCCTCGCCGCCACGCTGTTATCCGGCGCGGCTTTCGCCGAGGATCTGGTCATCTACCAGGATTGGTCGTCACCGGCCGAGGTCAAGGCGCTCAATGTGCTGAAATCCGCCGCCGAGAAGAAGGGGATCAACTGGGTCGACATCACCATCCCCCACGACACCGGCTCCAACGTCACGCTGCTCAACCTGGTGACCGGCGGCACCCCGCCCAACGTTTTTTCGGAAAACAACCCGGCCGTCTACATGGACCTCGAGAAGATGGGCCTCGGCCGCACGCTGACCGGCCTGTTCAAGGACCTTGGCGCCGTCGACCATTTCCCGGCGGTGGTGACCAAGGTCATCACCATCGACGGCGAGATCCGCAAGATACCGCTCGGCATCCAGATCGACGGCATGGTCTACTATAACAAGGCTGTGGCGGCGAAAGCCGGCGTCGATCCTGAGAAATGGACCTCGCTCGACGCCATGTTCGCCGACTTCGACAAGGTGAAGGCGGCCGGCTTCATCCCGCTCGCCCTCGGCGCGCAGCAGTGGCAGGTTGGCTATCTCACCCATGCGCTGGTCGCGACGCTGGGCGGCGCCGACTATTTCACCGAAATCTACGGCCCCGAGCCCAAGGCCGAGGCCCTCGATTCGCCGGTGCTGAAGGACGCGTTCACTTGGCTGCGCAAGTTCCAGCAGGCCGCCGACCCCGGTTCGGTCAACCGTGACTGGAACATGACCACCAACACCGTCATCTCCGGCCAGGCGCTGATGCAGATCCACGGCGACTGGATGAAGGGCGAATGGCGGGCGGCCGGCAAGGAAGCCGGCAAGGACTTCGGCTGCGCACAGATCCCTGGCGCCAAGGCTGTCGTGGTGTCCGTCGACAGCTGGGGCCTTCTGGGTGGCCAGCCGGAAGCCAAGGACAAAGCCGAGCTCGATTTCGCGTCCGTCGTGGTCGACCCGGTCGTCAACGCCGACTTTGCCGCCGCCAAGGGCGCGACGCCGGTGCGCGCCGACGCGCCGACCGACAAGCTCGACGTCTGCTCGCAAGGTGTGCTCGACATCCTGAAGGATCCGACCCACCAGGTGCAGAATCCGCATTCGATGGTCGACCCCGACTGGCAGGCGTCGATCTGGGAAGTGGCCTTCAATTTCTGGAGCAGCCCGTCGATGACCGTCGACGAGGCGATCGCCAGCATGAAGAGCAACTACGACACCATCGTGAAGTAACCCGCGCCCGCGAAAGCGCATCCCGGTCCGGAGCCAGCCGGACCGGGGCATCAACCATCGAGTACCCGACCATGGACAACAGACTTCTCGACGAAGACCGCGTCTTTCAGATCTGCTTCGTCACGCACGACGTCGAAGCGTCGGCAAGATGGTTCTCCGAGCTGACCGGCAAGCCGATCCCGCCAGAGGGCCGAGCGGCTGATCCTGCGGAAGCGCAAGCCACCTACAAGGGCATGCCGGCTACCGTTGGCTGTCGCATCATCATGTTTGCCTTCGGCAACATCGACGTCGAGTTCCTGCAGCCCGGCCCGGAAAAGAGCGCCTGGCGCGATCTCCTCGAGGAGAAGGGCCCCGGCTGTCACCACATCGCCTTCAAGACGAAGAACCTCACCAAGCGCCACACGTTCCTGGAAGGACACGGCCACAAGCTGTTGCAGCGCGGCGAATTCGACGGCGGCCACGGTCGCTATGCCTATTACGATACCGTCAAGGATCTTGGCGTGCTGATCGAGTTGCTGGAATTCGACGATGACAAGGAGCTGCAGTCGTAAGGGCCCGTCGTAGGAGAACCGCCGTGCGCTACCAGATTTCCTACCAGCTTTATTCGTCGCGGAATTTTCCGCCGCTCGAGGCCCAGTTGCCGGTGCTGAAAGCGCTCGGATATGACGCGATCGAACCCTGGCTACCCGCCTATGAAGCGGACGCTGGGGCGTTTCGTCGCGCGCTCGACCAAGCCGGCCTTGCCTGCCACGGCTTCCACATGCCGCTGAGCGGCCTTGTCGATGAGCCGAACCGCTTCATCGACATCGCGCTGACGCTCGGCGCCCGCTATCTGATCCCGCCCTTCGTGCCCGAGGAGCAGCGGATCAATACGAAGGACTTCTGGAAGGGCATTGGCGAAAATCTGGCCGCCGGGGCCGAACGGGTGGGCCGGCACGGCCTCAAGGTGGTCTGGCACAACCATGATTTTGAATACGCCGCCCTGCCGGACGGCTCGCGGCCGATCGAGCATATCCTGGGGCAAGGCCAGGACGTGCTGTTCGAGATCGATTGCGGCTGGGTCACCCGTGCCGGCGCTGACCCGGCGGCCGAACTCGTCCGCTACGCCGACCGCATCGCCTTCATCCAGATGAAGGACACGGCGCTGGCCGGCACGACGACCGATGACGGCTGGACCGCCACCGGCGACGGCATCATCGACTGGCCGGCCCTGGTGCCGCTGATGCGCAAGACCGCCGCCGAACACATCGTCGCCGAACACGACAACCCCGCCGACTGGCAGCGGTTTGCCGGCCGGTCGATCAACTACATGCGCTCGCTCGGTCTGTGAGCGCGGCAAACGAGGAACAGGACATGGCGAGCGAAGTGGCAATCTTCAGGCTTGAAAGCCGCAGCGTCGAGACCGTTCTCAAGACCGACCGGCTGGTCGAGGCGCCCAACTGGACCAAGGACGGCAAGGCGCTGGTGATCAACGGCGACGGGCGGCTGTTCCGCGTCCCGCTTGATCATCCCGACCTGATCGAGATCGACACCGGCTTTGCCCGCGAGTGCAACAACGACCACGGCATCTCGCCCGACGGCACAAGGCTGGTGATCTCCGATTCAACCGAGAAGGGATCGAGCGGCATCTATACGCTGCCGATTGCCGGCGGCGCGCCGACGCCCGTCACGGACAAGGTGCCATCCTACTGGCACGGCTGGTCGCCGGACGGCAAGACGCTGGCCTATGTCGCCAACCGCATCGGCACCTTTCAGGTTTATACGATCCCGGTCGGCGGCGGTCTCGAGAGGCAGGTCACGTCCGGCTTCGACCATTGCGATGGCCCGGACTATTCGCCGGACGGCCAGTGGATCTGGTTCAATGGCGAGAAGAACGGCGCCGTCGATCTCTGGCGCATCCGGCCCGACGGCCGCGATCTTCAGAAGATGACGGACGACGAACGGGTCAACTGGTTCCCGCATCCCTCGCCCGATGGGCGGCACATCGCCTATCTCGCCTACCTGCCCGGCGTGAGGAGCCACCCAAGCGGCCAGCA
>Ga0316613_10002741_pt1 | contig 11231 bp, 10 predicted proteins | sample OWC_soil_day10_C_2_FD_207647 | JGI IMG/M metagenome (GOLD analysis project Ga0316613, IMG submission 207647) | Wetland soil microbial communities from Old Woman Creek delta, Ohio, United States - OWC_soil_day10_CT_b | ecosystem: Environmental > Terrestrial > Soil > Wetlands | place: USA: Ohio... | reverse complement strand
GCGGGTGGCGGTGGAAATGGCCAACCTGCTGGACGACATCTCGTGAGCACCGACAGCCCGGCCGCGGCGAAGAAGCCGGCCACGGGCAAACGGCCGGCGCCGAAGTCGGCGCGCCGTCGCTCGCGCGAAGTGGCGCTTCAGGGCCTGTACCAGTGGCTGGTGTCGCAGGCCGACGGCGCCGAGATCGAAGCCCACCTGCAGGAACACGAAAGCTTCGACAAGCTCGACCGCGTGCACCTGGACGCGCTGCTGCACGGCTGCATCCGCGAAGCCGCCGAACTCGACGCCCTGCTCGCCAAGCACGTGGACCGCAAGACCAGCCTGCTGTCGCCGGTGGAGCATGCGGTGCTGATGATCGGCGTGTACGAGCTCAAGCACTGCATCGACATCCCCTACCGCGTGGCCATCAACGAAGGCGTCGAGCTGGCCAAGAGCTTCGGCGGCACCGACGGCCACAAGTACGTCAACGGCGTGCTCGACAAGGCCGCGGCCGAACTGCGACCGATCGAAGTGGCCGCTGCGCGCGCATCGCGCCGCCCATGATGCGGCTGGCTTCGCGGCTCGAGCACATCGAGCCTTTCTACGTGATGGAGTGCGCCAAGACGGCCCGGCAGATCGCCGACAGCCCCGAGTGCGACCCGGCGCGCGGCGGCGAGCCGATGATCCTCCTGAACATCGGCGAGCCCGACTTCAGCGCCGCGCCCGCCGTGGTGCAAGCCGCCGAGGCCTGCATGCGCAGCGGCCGCACGCAGTACACCCAGGCCACCGGCCTGCCCGAGCTGCGCGAGCGCATCGCGCGCTGGTACGCCACACGCTTCGCTCTGGACATCGCGCCCGCGCGCATCGTGATCACCGCCGGCGCCTCGGCCGCCCTGCAGCTGGCCTGCCTGGCGCTGTTCGAACCGGGCGACGAGGTGCTGATGCCCGACCCGAGCTATCCCTGCAACCGGCATTTCGTCGCCGCCGCCGGAGCCACCGCGCGCTTGCTGCCGGCGCCGCCGGAGACGCGTTTCCAGCTCGATGCCGCCGGCGTGCAAGCGCACTGGAACGCGCACACCCGCGGCGTGCTGCTGGCCTCGCCGTCCAACCCCACCGGCACCTCCATCGCGCGCGGCGAAATGGCGGCCATCGTCGAGGCGGTGCGCGGGCGCGGCGGCGTCTCGCTGGTCGACGAGATCTACCTGGGCCTGAGCTACGACGAAGCCTTCGGCCACAGTGCGCTGGAGCATGGCGACGATGTGATCTCCATCAACAGTTTCTCCAAGTACTTCAGCATGACCGGCTGGCGCCTGGGCTGGCTGGTGCTGCCTGCCGAGCTGGTGGCGCCGGTGGAACGCCTGGCGCAGAACCTGTACATCTGCCCGTCGACCATCGCGCAACATGCGGCGCTGGCATGCTTCGACGAGGCCTCGATCGCCGAATACGAAAACCGGCGCGGCGAGTTCCGCCGCCGCCGCGACTTCGTCGTGCCGGCGCTGCAGGACCTGGGGTTGAAGGTGCCGGTGATGCCCGACGGCGCCTTCTATGCCTGGGCCGACTGCAGCGCCTTCGATTCAAGCAGCTGGGATTTCTGCTTCGACATGATGCGGCGCGCCCACGTGGCGCTGACGCCGGGGCGCGATTTCGGCCCGCATGCGGCCGAGCGCTACCTGCGTCTGTCCTTCGCCAGCTCGATGGCCGAACTGCAGCAGGCGCTGCAGCGGCTGGCCCGTGAGCTGGGCTGAGCCCGCGCGAGCGCGAGCCCACTACGGGCTCGTGCTCGGCTGGAGAAGGGCTGCGCGTGTCCTGCACGTGCAGCGCGTGCGAAATTTCGTGACAAGCAGTTAACCGCCGGGCAGAAGCCACGCTTTTCGAGTCACTCCGGCGCAGGCACGCGCCTAAGCTTCGGCGCTGTGGGACATAGCCTGTTCAAGCGCCGCGCCGTAGACGAAGCCGAAGCCTCGGAATTCGCGGCCACCGTGGTCTCGGTGCCCTATTTCGAGACCGGGCCCGTGCCGAACTCGGCCGTGCCCGACGTCTTCACCGAACTCGGCGTCGATTCGGCCATCGATCCTGCCGCCGAAGCGGGCGACACCGCCACCCAGCCCACGCTGTCCAGCATCGGCCGCTATGCGTTGAAGCAGCAGCTCGGCCAGGGCGGCCTGGGCACGGTGTTCGAGGCCTGGGATCCGCTGCTGTCGCGCATGGTCGCGGTCAAGACGCTGCAGTTCGACATCGACACGCCCTCGCGCGTCTCGCTGGATGCGCTGTTCCTGAACGAGGCGCGCGCCGCGGCCGGGCTGAACCACACCCACATCGTCACCGTCTACGACGCTGGCCTGTCGGCGCACGGCGTGTACATCGCGATGGAGCGGCTGCGCGGGCGCGACTTGCGCCAGGCGCTGCACAGCGGATGGCGCCCGAGCCCGGCCGAGGCCGCACTGCTGGTACGCCGTGTCGCCGATGCGCTGGCCTACGCGCATGCGCGTGGCGTCGTGCATTGCGACATCAAGCCGGCCAACATCTTCCTGACGCGTCGCGACAAGCCCAAGGTGCTGGACTTCGGCATCGCGCGCGTGGCGCACCATGCCGCGCTGCCGGCGCTGGAAGGCGTGGTCGCCGGCTCGCCGCACTACCAGGCGCCGGAGCAACTGCAGGCGGGCAGCATCGACGCACGCACCGACCTGTACTCGCTGGGCACGGTGCTGTACGAACTGCTCACCGGCCGCAAGGCCTTCGATGGTGACTCGCTGGAGCGGATCCGCGAGGCCGTGTTCCTGCACGACCCGCAGCTGCCGCACGAACTGTGCCCAACCGTGCCCGCCGAGTTGTCGAAAATTGCCTTGCGAGCAATGGCACGCGATCCTGCGGCCCGCTATGCCAGCGCGCAGGAAATGGCACAGGCCCTGCGCCTGTGGCTGGCGCAGCAGGCCCTGCCGGCCACGGCTGAATCGATGGAGCCGGCCACCGGGGACCCGGCCGAGATCGCCACGCCGCCGCGACGCACCGGGCGCCTGATGGTGGCCGCCGGCGTGGTGGCGGCGCTGGCAGCGGGCCTGTTCCTGTCGTTGCGGGCACCCACGGTGGACACGCGGGTGGCAGCCCCGCCGAGGGCGCCGCTGGCCGCCGCTCCGGTCGCCGCGGTGCCGGCCGCCGAGCCGCCCACGACGCCGCCCGAAAGCATCGGCGCCGCATCCCCCCCGACATCGGATGCCATGGCCGCGACGCCAGTCCTGGACAAGCCCCAGGTTGCCGTCACGCCGCCGAAGGCCCGCAAGGCCAGTGTCAAGGCAGCACCGGCCGCGCCCGTGGCGGCAGCCGAGCCGGCGCCGGCTCCGGGCGCGGTCCACATCGCCATCAGCCCCTGGGGTCAGGTGGAGGTGAACGGCGCCTCGGTCGGCACCACGCCACCGCTGACCCGGCTGGAGCTGCCGCAGGGCACACACACCATCACCATACGCAACGAGGATTTCCCGCCCTACACGCAGCGCGTGCAGGTCGATCCCGAACGGCCCGTCACCCTCAAGCATCGGTTCGGATCATGACGCTCCTGCAACACACCCGACTGTCGCTCCTCGTCCTGGCCACGGCCGCGCTTGCCGCCGGCTGTGCCGCGCCACCGCCGCCCGCACCACCGCCCACTGGGCTGTCCGAGGTCATGGAGCGGCCGGCAGAGCGCGCGCTGCTGGAAGGCATCCGCGCCTACGACGACGGCCAGTACGCGCAGGCCGAGAAGGCCTTGCGCAAGGCGTTGGCCGACGGCCTGCAAAGCGCGCGCGACCGCGCCACCGCCCACAAGCTGCTGGCCTTCATCACTTGCACCAGCGACCGCTTGGCCGATTGCCAGACCGAGTTCCGCGAAGCCCGCGCCGCCGATGCCGGCTTCGCGCTGAGCCGCTCCGAAGCAGGCCACCCGGTGTGGGGCCCGGTGTACAAGAGCCTGTCGCAGTAAGGCCCCTGTCGCGCGCTGGCGCGATACACATCGTCACAGGGGGCGTCGCGCATAATCGGCCGCGCCGATGCATGCCACGTCCCTGCCCGAAAACCCCGACCGCACGACGTCCGCCGGCGTGTTCCGCCACCCACTGCGGGTGTACTGGGAGGACACCGATGCCGGCGGCGTGGTGTTCTATGCCAACTACCTGAAGTTCTTCGAACGCGCGCGTACCGAATGGCTGCGCACGCTGGGCTTCTCGCAGCAGCAGATGCTGCTGCGCGAGCGCGTGATGTTCGTCGTGGCCGACACCGCGCTGCGCTATCGGCGCGCCGCGCGGCTGGACGACCTGCTCGAGGTGACGGTCACGGTGGCCGAGGCCGGCCGCGCGTCGATGCGCCTGCAACAGCAGGCTTGGCGCGAGGACGAACTCCTGGCCGAAGGCGAGATCCGAATCGGTTGCGTCGCGGCCGTCGACGCCAGCGCCGCGGGCTTCAGGCCCTGCCGCATTCCCGCGGCGATCCTCGAGAAAGTTCAATGAACCAGGACCTGTCGATCATCACGCTGGTGCTGCAGGCCAGCTTCGTGGTGCAGCTCGTCATGGCCGGACTGATGGCCGTGTCGCTGGCCAGCTGGACCGTCATCTTCGGCAAGTTTTTCGGCCTGAAGCGAGTGCGCCAGGGCAATGACGAGTTCGAGCGCGACTTCTGGTCGGGCCGCAACCTCACCGAGCTGCAGCAGGCCAGCGCCGCCAAGCCGCACACCGCGCCGCTGGAGCGCATCTTCGCCAGCGGCATGCGCGAGTTCATGAAGCTGCGCGAGCGGCGCCTGGACGCCGCGGCGCAGCTCGACGGTGCGCGCCGCGCGATGCGCGCCAGCTACCAGCGCGAGCTCGACGTGGTCGAGAGCAACCTCAGCTTCCTGGCGTCGGTGGGCTCGGTGAGCCCTTACGTCGGCCTGTTCGGCACGGTGTGGGGCATCATGCATGCGTTCGTCGGCCTGTCGAACATGCAGCAGGTGACGCTGGCCACGGTGGCACCAGGCATCGCCGAGGCGCTGGTGGCCACCGCCATCGGCCTGTTCGCCGCGATCCCGGCAGTCATCGCCTACAACCGGCTGTCGCGCGACATCGACCGCATCGCCATCCAGCTGGAGACCTTCATCGAGGAGTTCTCCAACATCCTGCAACGCAGCGCGGTGCAGACATGACCCACCCCCGCAGCGCCTTCGGCACCTCCCCCTCAAGGGGGACGAGTCGGACGAGAAGCCGTCCCTGCGGACGGTTTCTCGCCTACGAGCGCCGGCTGCGTCCTCGCAGTCGGCGACGCTGGCGGACCGGCAAAGGCGGATCCGCGGCGTCCGCTCGACGGCAGTGCTGCCTTGCATGCCCTGCGGCGCTTGGCCGCATGGGGGACTGACATGGCCAGCATCGCACCCCGAGGCGGCTCGCGCCGGCGCCGCGCGATGAACGAGATCAACATGGTGCCGTTCATCGACGTGATGCTGGTGCTGCTGATCATCTTCATGGTGACCGCGCCGCTGATCACCACCGGCGTGGTCGATCTGCCCACGGTCGGAAAGGCCAAGCAGCGGCCCGACCACGTGATCGAGCTGGTGCTCGGCACCGACGAGAAGCTGCGCATGCGCATCGACAGCAAGGACAGCGGCACCCTCACGCTGGCGCAGCTGCCGGCGCGCGTCAAGCAGGCACAGGCGGGCGACGCGCAGGTGCCGGTGGTCATCAGCGCCGAGCGCAGCGTCAAGTACGAAGCCGTGGTGCGCGTGATGGACGTGCTGCAGCGCGAAGGCATCCAGCGCGTGGGCCTGTCCGTCAAGCAAGGGGGCTGATGTGGGCCACCCCCTACGCACTGCGCGCGCCCCCTCAAGGGGGCACCGCTGGCGGACCGGTAAAGCCGGATCCGCGGCGCTTGCTCGAGGGGACCGACGCGGTGGTTGGGCGCTGCGCACGGCGCGGTGGAGCCGCTGAGATGTCGGTCGCGATGTTGACCTTGCCCGGTACCGACCCGCTGCGCCCCCAGCCGCCCGGCGGCATGGGCCGCGGCGCGCTGCTGGCGCTGGGCGTGCACGCGCTGCTGGTGGTGGCGCTGGCGGTGGCCGTCCACTGGCGCAGCCAGACGCCGCAGACCTTCAGCGCCGAGCTCTGGTCGGCCACGCCGCAGGTGGCCGCGCCGCGCGCGGTGGAAAGCACGCCCGCCACCCCTCCGCCACCGCCCCCACCGCCGCCGGCACCCACGCCACGCGTGGCCACGCCCGCACCGCCGCCAGCCGTCGACCCGCAGATCGCGATCGAAAAGGCACGCCAGGAAAAGGAAAAGGCCGAGCGCCTGCGCGCCGAGCGCGACAAGGCCGAGCGCGAAAAACAGGCCAAGGCCGAAAAGGAAAAGGAAAAGGCGGAACGCGACAAGGCCGAACGCGAGCGCCAGGCCGCCGCCAAGGCCGAAGCACAGGCCAAGCGCGAGCAGCAGGAGCAGCGCGACAAGCAGGCCGAGGAACAGCGCCTGGCCAAGCAGCGCGAGGACAACCTGAAACGCATGCTCGGCCAGGCCGGCGCCACCGGCGCGCCCGGCGCAACAGGCAACGCGCTGAAGGACGCCGCGCCCTCGGCCAGCTACGCCGGCAAGCTGATCGCGCGCATCAAGCCGAACATCCTGCTCACCGAGACCGTGCCCGGCAATCCGGCTGCCGACGTGGAGGTGCGTGCCTCGCCCACCGGCAGCATCCTGAGCCGCAGGCTGGTGAAGAGCAGCGGCAACAAGGACTGGGACGACGCTGTGTTGCGCGCCATCGACCGCACCGCCGAGCTGCCGCGCGACACCGACGGCCGCGTGCCGCCGGTGCTGGTCATCACCTTCACGCCGTAGGCCGCGTGTAGCGCGCGATGAAGGCGCGGTCGATGCGGTCCTTCCAGCGCCAGACCCAGGCGCCCTCGGCCGTCCAGCCGCCCCACGAGGCGATGGCCCGGCGTTCGCCGCAGGACAGCAGGTACAGCGTGCGCGCCTGCGGCCGGTAGGTCTGCAGCGACTTGCCCTGCAGCGCGTGGCGCAGGTTGGCCGCCAGCGGCGGGCCGGCGCGCACGGCGTAGACGCCGCTCTTCGGATGCGGCGCATCGGCTCGGGTGGCCACGTCGCCGGCGGCGAAGACCTCGGCATGCGACGTGCTCTGCAGCGTCTTGGCGGTGGCGATGAAGCCGCGGGCGTCCAGCGCCAGGCCGCTGTTGGCCAGCCAGCGCGGCGGCGCGGCGCCCAGAGCCAGCAGCGCGGCGAAGCAGGGCAGGCGCGTGCCGTCGGCGAGAAGCACATGGTCTGCCGCCACGGCCGCTGCGCTTTGCAGGTGCAAGGTCACGCCCTGCGCGGCCAGCGCTCGCCAGGCGCGGCGCAGCACCGCCGCACCCAGGCCGGCCAGCGGCGCCGGGCCGGCCACCAGCGCCACGCGCGACACGCCGGTGCCGGCCTGGCGCTGGCGGTAGGCCAGTGCCATCGCCAGTTCCACACCGGCCGCTCCGCCGCCCAACACCGTCAGCGCTGGATCCGCGGCGCCAGCCCACAGCGCGTCGAGCCGCTGCACGAAGGCCTCGATCGGCCGCACCGGCAGGCCGTGCTCGCGCGCGCCGGGCAGGCTGTCCAGGTCGGACTCCGGGCCGGTGTCGATGGACAGCAGTTCGTAGCCCAGGCACTGGCCGTCGTCGAGCATCACCTGCCGCGCCCTTGCATCCAGCGCCACCGCGCGCGCCAGGCGCAGCGTGACGCCGGCCGCGGCAGCCAGCGGCACGAGAGGGATCACGCATTCGTCGGCAGCATAGTGGCCGGCCAGCAGGCCCGGCACCATGCCCGAGTACATCTGCCGCGCATAGGGCGTGACCAGCGTCGCCTGCAGCCCCGGCAGCGGCGCGCGCGCCAGCGCGTCCAGCACCTGCACATGGGCATGGCCGCCGCCCAGCAGCAACAACGGTCGCGGCGCGTTCACTGGAGAACCCTGCGCGCAGGGCGCGCCGGGATGAACGCTTGGGAACGGGCCAGCACGTTCATCGCAGGGCCATGCCGGCCACGAAGCCCAGGCCCTGGCCGCCGGTGTTGTCGGCGTCGGCGCCGACCAGCACGGCCGTGATGCGCGGCAACTCGGCCAGTTCATCGCCAAAGGCGCGCAGCACGTCGGCGCGCAGCTCGCGCCGCTCCTCGCGCCAGGTGCCGAGCGGGCTGCTGCGGCCCTGCAGCACCCACCAGCGCATGCGCCGCGTGTAGGCATTGGGCAGCACGCTGCCGGCGGCCAGCGCGGGGTCCCAGACGTAGCACAGCGTGGCCGCGGGCAAGGGCTCACCGCTCAGCAACCGGGCCAGCCGCAGCTGCTGGCGTTCGAGGAAGGGGATACCGTCCAGCGGCGCGTCCATCAGCACGCACACCTTCAGCGCGGCATCGTCGCCGGCCTTGCGCTGCAGCGCCGCGCCGTCGATGGCGCGGTCCAGCCGCCAGCGCCAGGACAGCACCGGCGTCGCGCCGGCGGGCAGCGCCAGTTCGTGCACCAGGTTGCCGTAGCTGCCCGCCGATTCGATGCGCAGCGCACGCTGGCCGTCCAGTTCCGCGATCGTGAAGCGCGTGCGCGGCAGGCTCTGCTGCGGCAGCAGCACCTCGCGCCAGGGCGGCGCCGTCGTGGCGCCCGGCCCGTCCAGCGGCGCCAGCGACGGCTGCGCCAGCGCCGCGCCGGCCGCCATCAGCCCAGCCGCCGCGGCGCGCCTCACCGCCCCACCGCGTTCAGCGACCAGTCGTAGTCCAAAAAGCTCGGCGACAGCGAGCGCTCGCGCAACTTCTGCTGCTCGTCGGGCTGGTCGCTGAGCTGCGCGGCATAACGCGCAAACAGGTCCTCGAGCTTGTGGAAGCCCATCTGGCCCTGCTCGAAATCCTCGCGGAACCACTTGAAGATCATGCTCACCTCAAGCCTGCCGCCGGCCACGCGGTTGCGCGTGCGGTCGCTCATGAAGCGCATCATGCCGTCGTCGTACTGCGCCTCCAGCTTCGGTGCGACGAAGGCCTCGGGCCGCAGCGCCGGGCAGCCGATCGACGCGCAGTTGACGGCCGCATGCACGCGCGGGTCCTTGTAGCGCGGGCGCAATTGTTCGTGCTCGATCCAGTCCAGGTGGCGCTCCTCGCCGAGAAGGACGAAGAACTTTTTCTTCCACGGGCTCTGCAGCAGCGAACCCAGGTCCTTGATCGATTTCAGGTCGGGCCAGCGCGTCAGGATCAGCTCGACCGTGAAGGCGTTGTAGGCATTCACCAGGAAGGCCATCTGCTGCTCGCGCGGCCAGCGCTCGAACTCCGCCGGCGTCACCGCACTCATCGCATCGAGCACCTTCTTCAATGCCGCGCGCTCGGCCTTGAAGCCGTTGTAGTCGACGCGGCTTTGTTTGTTGTCGGGCAGCCAGCGCACGTGCTTCTTCACCAGCGCGTCCCAGCCCGCGTAGCCATGGTCGAACTGCGCCCACGCGCTGCCGCACTGCAGCAGCGCGCACAGCAGCAGGCCCTTGCACATTTTCATCGTCGTCTCCAATCGTGAAAGCGCTGCACCCACTTCAGCAGGGCGTGCGGCTGGTGGGCACGCTTCCACTCGCCCGCCGCGTACTTGTTGGCTTCGGCCAGCGTCGGGTAGGTGTGGATCGTGCTCAGGATCTTGTTCAGCCCCAGGCCGTGTTTCATCGCCAGCACGTATTCGGCCAGCAAGTCGCCGGCATGCACGCCGACGATGGTCACGCCGAGGATGCGGTCCTTGCCCGGCACGGTGAGCACCTTGACCCAGCCGTGCGCGGCGCTGTCGGCGATGGCACGGTCGAGATCGTCGATGCCATAACGCGTGACTTCGTAGGCCACGCCCTTCTCCTTGGCTTCCTGCTCGTTCAACCCGACGCGCGCCACCTCGGGATCGATGAAGGTGCACCAAGGCACCACCGAATAATCGGCCTTGAACTTCTTGAACATGCCGAACAGGCCGTTCACTGCCGCATACCAGGCCTGGTGTGCCGCCACGTGGGTGAACTGGTAGGGCCCGGCCACGTCGCCGGCGGCCAGGATGTTGGGATAGATCGTCTGCAGGTACTCGTTGGTCTGCACGGTGCGGTTCACCGGGATGCCCAGTGCCTCCAGGCCGAAGCCCTGCAGCCGCGCCACGCGGCCCACCGCGCACAGCAGCAGGTCGAAGCCGATGCGCTTTTCCTGCCCGCCGGCTTCGACGACGATGAACTTGTGCTCGCCCTCCTTCTCGCAGCGCAGCGCCTTGTGGCCGGTGAGCACGGCCACGCCGTCGGCCTCCAGCGCCTTGCGCGCGTAGGCCGAGACCTCCTCGTCCTCGCGGATCATGATGCGCGGCGCCATCTCCACCTGGGTCACCGCCGAACCCAGCCGCGCAAAGGCCTGCGCCAGCTCGCAGCCGATCGGCCCGCCGCCCAGCACCACCAGCCGCGCCGGCAGCTCGCGATGGCCCCACAGCGTGTCGCTGGTCAGGTAGCCCACCTCGTCCAGCCCGGGCAGCGGCGGCACGAAGGGACTTGCGCCGGTGGCAATGACGATGCTGCGCGTGCTCAGCACCTGCTCGCCGCCGTTGGCGCGCACGATCTTCACATGCCAGGGGTCGACGATCGTCGCCCGGCCCTCGACCACGTCCACGCCCAGGCCGGTGTAGCGCTCGACCGAATCGTGCGGCTCGATGTCCTTGACCACGCGGGCCACGCGCTCCATCACCTGCGCGAAATCGAGCCTGAACTCGGCCGAGGCGATGCCGTAGTCGGCGCTGTGGCGCATCTGCCGCACCAGCGTCGCGGTCTTGATCAGCGCCTTGCTCGGCACGCAGCCGTAGTTCAGGCAGTCGCCGCCCATCTTATGGCTTTCCACCAGCGTCACCTTGGCTCTCACCACCGCGGCGATGTAGCTGGTCACCAGCCCGGCCGCGCCGGCGCCGATGACCACCATGTTGCGGTCGAATCGTTTCGGCTTGCGCTCGGTCCATCTTGCGTAGACCTTGCGGCGCTGCACTGCCTCGACGATCTTTCGGGCCACCAGCGGGAACAGCCCGAGCAGCACGAAGGAGCCGATCAGCCCCGGCGACAGGATGCCCTGCAGGGAGCTGATCTGCGCCAGCTGCGTGCCGGCGTTCACGTACACCAGCGTGCCGGCCAGCATGCCCAGTTGGCTGACCCAGTAGAAGGTGGCGGCCTTCATCGCCGTCAGGCCCATCAGCAGGTTGATGACGAAGAAGGGGAATACCGGCACCAGGCGCAGCGTGAACAGGTAGAACGCGCCGTCGCGCTCGATGCCGC
>Ga0316613_10002739_pt1 | contig 11235 bp, 15 predicted proteins | sample OWC_soil_day10_C_2_FD_207647 | JGI IMG/M metagenome (GOLD analysis project Ga0316613, IMG submission 207647) | Wetland soil microbial communities from Old Woman Creek delta, Ohio, United States - OWC_soil_day10_CT_b | ecosystem: Environmental > Terrestrial > Soil > Wetlands | place: USA: Ohio... | reverse complement strand
ACGGCCGATATAGCACCAACCAGCCCCGCCCTCTCATCTCACTCTGCCGCATCACTCTTGATCGGCTCCACCCGGACCGCCAGCCCGAGCGCCTTGGTGATGGCCATGAAGCTCGCCAGGGTCGGATTGCCGCCCTCGGACAACGCCACGTAAAGGTTTTGTCGGCCAAGGCCGGTATCGCGGGCAAGCTTGGTCATTCCCTGCGCACGGGCAATCACGCCGAGCGCGTGGGCGACGAGCGCCGGATCACCATCCTCGAAAGCGGCTTCCAGATAGGCGGCAATATCCTCTTCCGTCTGAAGATATTGAGCGCTGTCGAACGGCTTGGTGACTGTCGTCATGCCTTCTCTCCCCATCCTGCGGCCAGCGCAATTGCCTCTTCGATGTCCTTGGCTTGCGTGCGTTTGTCGCCACCGGCCAGGAGAACGATCAACTGAGCGCCGCGCCTGACAAAATACACGCGATAGCCCGGCCCATAGTCGATCCTGAGTTCCGACACGCCCTGCCCGACGGGCTTCACATCACCGGGATTGCCCAGCGCAAGACGGTCGATCCGCACCAGAACGCGGGATCGTGCCTGCCTGTCGGCGAGGCCAACAAGCCACGCCTCGAACCGCTCGGTCTGGCAGATTTCAATCATGCAGAATTGTCTCATTTACAGGACAGAAAGGCAAGGTTGGGACAACGACGGCCCGAAGCGTTCGTCGACCAGTTGAGCAGCACGCCCTCAGCCCGATATTTCCCTCGCCTCTCCCGGCCCGATGCCCCCATCTCACGCGCAGGAAGACAGCCCTCTATCTATGTCATCTATCTGTTTCATATATATAAAACTGTCTTCCCCGCGCAGGCGGGGACCTCAGGCCGGATAAGGCGAACGGCCGATATAGGTCACCCACCAGGCCCCCTCCCGATGAAGGCTTCGCAGAAAGCGATGGACGCCGGCCCCGCTCCGGGGTTTCCTTGCCGATGCCCGGATGACAGGAGGCCCACCATGAGCGCGCGCGCCAGCATCGAGGAAATCAGGGGCTTTTATGCCGAGCTGATGGCAGCGGCGAGCCTGTCGTCCGATCCCCGGCTTGAGAGGGCCTTCGCGGCCGTCCCCCGCGAGGCGTTCTGTGCTCGAGGCCCCTGGAAAATCGTCGTCAACGGGCGGTATGTCGAAACGCCGAGCGCCGACCCGGTCTATCTTTATCAGAATGTCCTGATCGCCCTCGACGACACCAAGGGCATCAACAACGGCGAACCGTCCCTGCATGCCGCCTGGCTTGGGGCCGTGGCGCCCCAGCGCGGCGACGCCGTCACCCAGATCGGCGCGGGAACCGGCTATTACACCGCGATCCTGTCCATGCTGGTGCTGCCGACCGGCACGGTCACCGCCTTCGAGATCGACGAGCGCCTGGCCGACAGCGCCCGCCACAATCTCGCCCCCTATGAGGGCGTGACCGTCATCGCCGCCGACGCCACCAGGCAGCCGCTCCCCAGGTCCGACGTGATCTACGTCAACGCCGGCGTCGCCGCGCCGCCGGCCGACTGGCTGCGCGCCCTGAAGCCGGGCGGGCGGATGATCTTCCCCTGGCGGCCAAGCGAAAAAGTCGCCCTGACCTTGCTGGCCCGGGCCGAGAGCGGCGGCTTCAGCGTCACGCCGTTGATGCGCAGCTGGTTCATCCCCTGCGTCGGGGCTTCAAGCGAGATCTCCGCCCTCAAGGTGCCGAGGAGCTTCGCCGAGGCGCAATCCATCCGATCGATCCGGATCACCGCCGAGCGCGCGCCCGACGAAAGCGCCATCGCCATCTACCCGGACGTCTGGCTATCGTCGGCCGCGCCGGGCAATACACCCTGACGGCTTCGACCTCCATCCATCAGGCGCGCCTAATCCTCGCTCCGGCTCGTTGCGTCCCGATCCCGCTCATAGCTGTGCTTCAGCGGAAACGCCGGCAGCCAGGCCTCGCGGCGGATGGTCCACAGCTCGTAGGTCGGCTCAAACTGGTTGGGCGCATCGAGCGTGCCGAGGTTGACCTCGATCTCGTCGCCGCTTTTCCCGAACACCGACGAGCCGCAGCGCGGGCAGAAATGCCGGCCGTTATAGTCGCCCGTCTCGCCCTCGATCACCACGGCCTCCTCGGGAAAGATCGCCGAGGCATGGAACAGCGCCCCGCTGTGCTTGCGGCATTCAAGGCAGTGGCAAATCCCCACCCGATAGGGCCGCCCCGACGCCTTGAGACGCACGCTGCCGCACAGGCATCCACCGGTAAACTGGTCCATGCTCGCCTCCTTGAGATCAGGGGGAGATGATCGGCCAAACGCGCCGTCCTGGCAACACGACGGACGCATGAGCCCGCCGATCGATGAGGCTGTCGCGGGACCTAGCCCCAGGTTGGCCGCTCGTTCTTGCCGAAATCTACATAATAATGTAGATTAAGCGCATGGGCGAAAATGAAACATGCTCGTGGACTGACGAAAAGCAGGGCGGAAATCTTGCAAAGCATGGCTTCGATTTCGCCGACCTGAAAGACCTTTTTGATGGACGTTTTTGTATAACGCGTGAAGATAAGCGATTTGACTATGGGGAAGATCGCTACAATATGCTCACAAAATACAAAGCCCACATCATAAACGTTACGTTTACTCCACGAAATGGCAAGTATCATTTGATTTCAGTGCGGCTTGCCAACCGAGGCGAAAGGAAAGCGTACTATGGCAAAGCAAAAGGCGCCTAAGGCATCGGGTACCGATTGGAGCCGGATCGATGCCTATACCGAGGACGACATCGAACGTCTGGCGGCCGACGACACGGATAACCCGGCGACGACCGAGGACGATTGGGCCGACGCCGTCATCGGGCTTCCGCCCGAAAAAACCCCTGTTAACGCTAGGTTTGATGCCGACGTGGTCGATTGGTTCAAGGCGCAAGGCCGCGGCTATCAAACCCGCATGAACGCCGTTCTCAGGCGCTACATGGAAGCTCACCGGAAAGCGGGCTGACAGAGCGCGTTGCGAGTGATCTCAGCGCCGCCTTGTCACCCCGGCAGTCTCCGCACCGGCATCGGCGGAATGTCGTCCTTGCCGGCCATCACGGTCCAATAGGCCGACGAGCAGGCATCGATGACGCCCGGCGGAACGCAGGTGATTCCATGCCAGACCTACATTATGAACACCCCGCCCTTGCCGAACTTTATGACCTTGACAGCGGCTGGTCGATTGATCGGGATTTCTATCTCGGCCTGGCGGCGGGCGGGCCGAAGCGAATCCTTGATCTTGGCTGTGGAACCGGCTTGCTATGCGATGCGTATGCGGCGCTGGGCCACCGGGTCACCGGCGTCGACCCGGCAAAGGCCATGCTGGAGGTCGCCAAGGCAAAGCCATGCGGATCTCAGGTCGACTGGGTGGAGAGCGCCGCCCAGACATTCCGTTCCGACGCGAGATTCGACCTGATCATCATGACCGGCAACGCCTTCCAGGTGTTCCTGGAGGATGACGACATCCTCGCCGTGTTCACGACGATGCGCGAACACCTTGCCGAAGGCGGCGTGATCGCCTTCGAAACGCGCAATCCGGCAATCGACTGGCCGGCGCGCTGGGACAAGGATGCCGAACTGACATCGGGCGAGCGCACCGTCTATCAATCCCGCCGGATAGTGAAAAAGCACGGGAACCGGGTGTCGTTTGAAACACGTTTCCAGTTTCCCGACAAAGACCTGACGTCGTTCAGCGAACTGCTCTTCCTGTCGAAGCCCGACATCGAAGCGCGGCTCGCAACCTCCGGCCTGAAACCCAAAGCCGTTTACGGGGACTGGACCGGACAGCCCTTCGATGAAGCGACCTCCGAATACATGGTGTTCATCGTCGAAGCCGCGTGACGTCCAGGGCCCGCTGGTCATGGGCCAGGAGGACGAAGCCCCGTTGCATCCTTGCGTCCGATCCCGCCGGCTGACATCCGCGCCCAACCCTAGTGCACTGACGCGCACGAGAGATTCACGGCGCGTGGAGCGACGTGCACTAGATTCCTTTGTTGGTGCAGCGGCTTATCCAATCGGATACCGGCCTTCGGCCTGAAGCTTCCGATTGGGCCGGTGCACTGGATCACCCCGGCAGTCTCCGCACCGGCATCGGCGGAATGTCGTCCTTGCCGGCCATCACGTTCCAATAGGCCCACGAACGGGCATCCATGATGCCGGGCGGGGCGTGGTCCAGGGCTTGCTTGAACCCGTCGTCGCCGACGTAGCGGCGCACCACCGCCACGTCGTCCAGCGTGCCATAGGTCATCACGTAGGCGAGAAACCGCACCGGATCGGCCAAGGCCTTCTCCGGCGCCTCGAACCAGATCACCCGCGGGGCGACCGCCAGAAGATCGGCGGCGTGGGGCAGTGGTTTCATCGGCGAGGCTCCCGCGCCCTGACGCTCGCCAGACGCGGCAGCGCGTGACCGTCGACCGCCCGAACGGCCTTCAGAAGATCTTTGCGGATGCCGGCGGGCAGATCGCTCAGCGCCGGGTCGTCATGATAGCTGATCGCTTTCAGCGCAATCAACGGGCTGAACGCCTCGGCATAAATCACCGTGGCGGCGGCCAGCATGGTTGGCAGATCGATGCGGGCGATCGTCAGCAGCGCGTGAAGGTCGAGATAATCCTTCACTTCGGCCCGCTGGGTGACGACGGCCGCCTTCATGCCGGAAAGGTCGATCAACGACGCCACGGGGAACGCCGGGCCATCAACCAGGTCAGTGGGTTCCACCTGCCCCAGCCGAAGCCCGCCGAAAAAGGAAAGCTGCACCGGGCCACCCCGATCGACCGAGACGGTCAAGGTGTTGGCGGCGGCCTGCCGCAGGGTGCCGCCCGTCAGGTACGGCAGCGCGTCATTCAGCTCAGCCGGAGCAAAGGGCGTGGTCGAGAAGAAATCGAAGTCGACCGAGAACCGATGGCCGAGCCGCAGGGCAATGGCGGTGCCCTCGTAAAGGGTAAAGGCGCGAGGCGTCGCCGCCAACTCCGGCCAGAGCCGTTGCTGGGGTTCAGGGAGACTATCGAGGCGCGGCTTGAACATGCCGTATTATGCACCTGAAATGCGAAATCGGAACAGGGGGCTGAGCGCTGGCGCGGAAGTCTCGTGCTCCCCCTACACTCCCCCACCCGCCCCCTCATCCCGCCCGTTGCCGCAACGCCCCGATGTCGCGCTTGGGTGGGGCGCCGAACAGGCGGCTGTATTCGCGGCTGAACTGCGATGGGCTTTCATAGCCGACCTTGAACGCCGCGCTGGCCGCGTCGAGGTCTTCGTTCAGCATCATCCGCCGCGCTTCGTTGAGGCGCATCCATTTTTGATATTGCAGCGGGCTCATGGCGGTCAGCTGGCGGAAATGGTGGTGCAGGGTGGACGGGCTCATCTGCACGTGCGCGGCGAGGTCGTCGATGCTGAACGTGCCGGCGTAATGCGCCTTCATCCAGTCGATCGCCCGGGCGATGCGGTGGCCCTGGCTGCCAACCGAGGCGATCTGCATCAGGCGCGGCGCCACGTCGCTTTTGAGCAGCCGATAGTGGATCTCCCGTTCGATCAGCGGCGCCAGCACGGCGATGTCGTCGGGCTGGTCGAGGAGGGACACCAGGCGGCCGAATGGCTCCAGCAGCGCCGGGGTCAGGACGCCCAAGGCGGCGCTGCCCTCGCCGGTGCGCTCGCGCGATGGCAGGCGGACGTGCGGCATCAGCTCGGCCAGAAGGCGCATGTCGAGCCGCAGCATCAGCCCCAGGCATGGCCGCCCGGGGCTGGCCTCCAGCACCTGCGAGGCGCCGGGCAGGTCGAGCGAGGCGATCAGGAAGCGGCCGATATCATAGCGATAGGCCTGATCGCCGATCAAAAGCTGCTTGGCGCCCTGGGCGACGAACACCATGCTCGGCTCGATCAGGCAGGCGCAGGGGTCGGTCACGCTCTCGCGCCGGAAGAAGTTGAGGTTGGGCAGCGCCGTCGCTCTGTCCTCGTCGCCCGTTGTCATCAGGCCGATCACCTCGGCAAGCCGTAGCTGCAAGGCGGCAAGGCTCTGGTCGTCTGCCATGGCGATCTCCCGGCTGGTCACCCCCTGTCATACCCCGCTCGGCCCAGGCCTGTCGTGCAAAAATCCCCGGCGCCGGAGGATCAGGCAATAAATCGGCCGGATTGATCTACCTCGGCCGAGCCATGCCGTGAAAGGCTGCACGCACTGCCGGGCGTCCCCGGCGACGGATTGCAACCAGAAAGGCTCATCATGATCAAGGACAAGGTCGTCATCATCACCGGCGCGTCGTCGGGCATCGGCGAGGCCACCGCCCGCCTGCTGGCCGCCAAGGGGGCCAAGGTGGTGCTCGGCGCCCGCCGCACCGACCGGCTGACGGCGATCGTCGCCGACATCGCGGCGGCCGGCGGCCAGGCCGTCTGTCAGGCGCTCGACGTCACCAAGCAGGCCGACAACGACGCCCTCGTCGCGCTGGCCATCAACACCTATGGCCGGCTCGACGTCACCTTCCTCAACGCCGGCCTGATGCCGGTCTCGCCGCTGTCGGCGCTGAAGACCGACGACTGGCACCAGATGGTCGCCGTCAACATCACCGGCGTGCTGAACGGCGTCGCCGCCGTGCTGCCGACCTTCACCGCCCAGAAGTCCGGCCAGATCATCGCGACGTCGTCGGTGGCCGGCCTCAAGGCCTATCCGGGCGGCGCCGTCTACGGCGGCACCAAGTGGTTCCTGCGCGACTTCATGGAAGTCTTGCGCATGGAATCGGCCATGGAAGGCACCAACATCCGCACGGCCAACATCTACCCGGCCGCCATCAACACCGAGCTGCTGACCACCATCAGCGACAAGGGCACGGCCGAGGCGATGCAGCAGATCTACGACCGCTACGGCATCGCGCCCGAACGCATCGCCGACGTCGTCGCCTTCGCCATCGACGCGCCCGCGGATACCGTCATCAACGAGTTCACCGTCGGCCCCGCCAACCAGCCCTGGTAACCACGCTTGGGCGGCGCTAGAGACGCCGCCCCCCTACAGCACCAGCACCCCGCGATGCTGGGCCTGGTTGTCCGGTTCGACGTGGATGGTGATGGTGACGTCGCCGAACTCTTCCTTGACGGCCTGCTCGATCGTGTCGCACAGGCCGTGCGCCTCGTTGACGCTGATCGTGCCGGGCACCACCAGATGGAAGTCGACGAAGGTCATCTTGCCGGCGTGGCGCGTCTTGAGGTCATGCACCTCGATGGCGCCGACGGCGGCGGTCGAGATGATCGCCCGCATGGCGGCGAGGCGGTCTTCCGACACGGCCTCGTCGAGCAGCCCGCTCAGCGACGACTTCACCACCTTCCAGCCCGACCACAGGATGTTGAGCGCCACCAGACCGGCCAGGATGGGATCGAGAATGTACCAGCCGGTCATCACGGCCAGCAGGACGCCGACGACGACGCCCCCGGACGACAGCACGTCGGAGAAGAGATGATGGCCATCGGCCACCAGGGCCGGCGACTTCTGCCGCCGCCCCTGCACGATCAGCATCCAGCACCAGAAGCCGTTGATCGCCGTGGCGAGGCCATTGACCAGCAGGCCCTCGAACGGCGCCTCGATGGCCCGCGGGCTGATGAAGCCCTTGTAGGCCTCGCCGATGATCAGCACGGCGGCGACGATGATCATCGCCCCTTCGAGAACCGCCGAGAAGAACTCCGCCTTGTAATGTCCGTAGGGGTGGTGGGCGTCGGCCGGGGTGGCGGCGACGCGGATGGCGATCAGCGCCACGAACGCCGTGGCGACATTGACGATGCTCTCGAGGGCATCGGACATCAGCGCCACCGAGCCGGTCAGCCAGTAGGCGACGGCTTTGAGGCCGAGAACGGAAAACCCCACGATGAGACTGCCGATAGCCAGGCGCGTTGTTGTGGTCATGGAGCTGATTCCAATGGGCAGATACAGCGGCATACAGCGGCGCTCGCTGCCGGTCTACAGGCTAATCGGCCACCTTATGTCTATATATCCGGCCAAGAAAGCGATAATCAGAACCATTATCAAATATTAATCCGGAAGTATTCAGAGATATATTGAGATCTTGCGAACTAAATATGTCCCGACATCGGCGAAGTCAGCAAGAACTTACTGATCGGCAGACCGGGTATTACGTTCCCCTCCCCCACGGCGGCGCAAAGCACGATGGCAGGCCGCCGAGGCCCTGCGCCGCACGCGGGGGATGACGCCGATAGATTTGCGCTATCTATTTGTTTCCTATATACAATCCTTCCATCCCCGCGTGAGAGGGAGGGTCTCGGGCAGGATGGAACGGCCGGCGACCACAGGGCTCCCGACGCACCACACCGCCGACCGCTCACTCCTGAGCCGGCGACCGGGTGACGATGTCGCCGATCTCCACCTCCGTCGGCTGGCGGATCGCGCCGGCGAGCAGCGTTGCCGCCGCCCAGCGCAGCACCGCCTCGCCCTCGCCCACGTCGACCTCGCAGACATCGCGCAGCACCACCAGCGCCTCGATACCGGTCAGAAGCGCCAGCGCGTTGACGAGACGGTCGAAGGCCGGACGCGGCAGACGCGGCTCAAGCGGCGCCAGCGCCGCCCGCAGCCAGCCAAGACGCCGGCCGCCCCGCCGCACCGTGCTGTCGCCGACGGTCGACGTGCCCAACAGGGCGCGGAACAGGCTCTCGTTGCTGGTGATCATGCGGAACACGTCGACAACCAGACCGTCGACCCGCGCGGCGACCTCCGCCGGTCCGGCATCGGCCGGCAGCGGCTCGACGCGGATCGTGTTGGCGATGCCTTCGAGCACCGCCTCCCGGATCATCTCGTCCGGCGTCGAGAAGTAGCGATACGCGGTGGCGCGCGAGATCCCGGCCCGGTCGGCGACCTCCACGACGGACGGGCGCCCGCCCGCCTCCACGAGATCGCGCGCGGCGCGGAGCAGTTCGATCCGGGTTCGCTTCTTCTGGTTGGTGCGTTCGAAGGATTTTTCTTGACTGTCCATTTTCATCTCGTTATGAGAAACATGTCTCATTAAGAGATCAGTGTATCACTCATTTCTCCCGGTGCAATCGTGATTTCAGAACCCGCAGAGCCGATGACGCTGCATTTCCTCGGCAATATCCTGACCTTCCGCGCTCGCTCGGTGGCAACCGGCGGCAGCTTCACCGTCATCGAGGTCCGCACCGCGCCCGGCGCCGGTGCCCCGCCGCACACCCAGACCGATCAGGAATCCTTCCTGGTGCTGGAAGGCGGCTACGAGATCATCCGCGACGGCACGGTGCTGACCTGCCGGCCCGGCGATTTCGTGCACGTGCCGCCCGGCATGCCGCACGCCTTCCGCAACCCGACGGATGCCGTGTCGAAAATGCTGCTGATCAACTTCCCCGGCGACCTGCACGAGAAGTTCTTCATGCTGGTCGGCGACACGCTTGCCCCCGGCAGCACCGACTTCCCGCCGCCCGCCGCCCCCGACATCCCCCACATCCTGGAAGCCGGCCGCGCCTGCGGCATCGACATCCTCGCCAGCTAACGGAACCATCATGACTGACCTGATCGAACGCCTGACGGCGGCGCCGCCGTTCGCCCTCATCGCCCGCATTGTCCTGACGTTGATGTTCTGGCTGAGCGGCATCGCCAAGCTGGCCGACTTCCCCGCCACCGTCGCCGAGATGCGCCACTTTGGCCTGGAACCGGCCGCCCCCATCGCCGTGGCGGTGATCGCCGTCCAACTCGTGGGCTCGGCGCTGGTCATCTCCGGCCGCCATGTCTGGCTCGGCGCCGGCATGCTCGGCGTCTTCACCGTCCTGACCATACCCATCGCCCATGCCTTCTGGACGATGGACGGTGAACACGCCTTCTTCGAGATGCTGGTCGCCTTCGAGCACATCAGCGTCATCGGCGGCCTGATGGTCGTCGCCGCCTTTGGCGAGGCGCGTCGGCGCGCGGCTCTGACCGGCCTCCCGGCCTGATCCGCGAACCGCCGGCGCCCCTGGCGCCCTATATTTCCCTCTCGCCTCTTCCTGCCTGAGGTCCCCGCCTTCGCAGAGGATGACAGAATTATATATAAAAAAACATATACATAGGTTGTCATCCCCGCGCAGGCGAGGACCTCAGGACGAGAACGCGCGCCGCTGGTATCAGGCGCCCGTTCGGCCCGAGATAGTCCGCCCCTTTCACAGAGAAGCGCCCGATATCGGCCCCGTGCCCCTTTCTGCCCGAGATCCTACGCCTTCGCGTAGGATGACAGTTTTATGTATATAAAACAGATAGATAGCACGTCCATAAGGTGTCATCCCCGCGCAGGCGTGGGACGACAGCTAACTATATGATCGTAATTATAATTCTGTCATCCTACGCGCAGGCGTAGGACCTCAGGACGAGAACGCGCACCGCTGGTATCAGGCGCCCTCTCAGCCTGCGATAGTCCGCCCCTTTCACAGAGAAGCGCCCGATATCGGCCCCGTGCCCCTTTCTGCCCGAGGTCCCCGCCTGCGCGGAGATGACAGTTTTATATAGATGAAACAGATAGATAGCGCGTCCATAAGGTGTCATCCTACGCGCAGGCGTAGGACCTCGGGACGAGACAGCGCAGCGGCTGATATAGATCTCCCTCCCCCCAATCCTGCGCCGTCGGCCGGATGACGATGCTGCCGAGGCCGGCTTCAACGTGCGGCGCCACTTCGTCCGGGCCCTGGCCGGCGCCGGCCTGCTCAAGGTGGAGGAAAGCCGGGCGACGTCGGGCGCCTCATTGACACCACGCGCCTGGGTCATACTTTAGTATTATTCAGAACAATGGACCCATGCCCATGACCTCGCCCGACACCAGCACGCTGTTTCGCCCCTTTTCCATCAAGGGCCTCACCCTGCCCAACCGCATCGTCATGGCGCCGATGACCCGCGCCATGGCGCCGAACGGCATCCCCGGCGCCGCCAATGCCGCCTATTACCGGCGCCGCGCCGAAGGCGGGGTCGGGCTGATCCTGTCGGAGGGCACGGTGATCGACCGTCCCGCCTCGCGCAACCTGCCGGGCATTCCCTTCTTCCACGGCGACGCCGCGCTCGCCGGCTGGCGGCAGGTGATCGACGCCGTGCATGACGCCGGTGGCCGCATGGGGCCGCAGATCTGGCACACCGGATCGACGAAGGCCGGCGACTGGCAGCCGGAAGCGCCGGTGGAAAGCCCGTCCGGCCTGCTCGCCCCCGGCACGCCGCGCGGCGAGGCGATGAGCGAGGAAGCCATTGCCGACACCGTGGCGGCCTTCGCCA
>Ga0316613_10002737_pt1 | contig 11243 bp, 10 predicted proteins | sample OWC_soil_day10_C_2_FD_207647 | JGI IMG/M metagenome (GOLD analysis project Ga0316613, IMG submission 207647) | Wetland soil microbial communities from Old Woman Creek delta, Ohio, United States - OWC_soil_day10_CT_b | ecosystem: Environmental > Terrestrial > Soil > Wetlands | place: USA: Ohio... | reverse complement strand
CAAATGTTCCGTTAAGATCATCTTCAATCAACGTCCTAACAATTTGCAATCCCAAACTTTTTGACGCCTGCGGATTAAAGTCTTCAGGCATCCCAGTCCCATTATCGTAAAGATCAATCAGGTAATTATCCTTATTTGTTGTAATATCCAAACCAATAATCCCTTGTTTTAAACCAATAAAACCATGTTCAATGGAGTTTTGAATCAATTCATTCACAACCAATGCCAAACTGCTCGCATGCTCTGATGGCAAGATGATCGTCTCGCCTCTAAATTTAGTTTCCAGTGTAAAATCAGGCTCTAACATATTCTGAATAACCAAATCTAAAATATTTTTTGCGACTTCAACCACATCAATAATTTCCGCATCTTGTTGTGATAAAAATTCGTGTACCACCGAAATACTAAGGATTCGATTTACACTTTCACGCAGAGCCGCTTTTACCTCTTCAGAATTGGTACGTCTTGATTGTAAACGTAATAAACTTGCAATCGTTTGCAAGTTGTTTTTTACTCTATGATGAATTTCTTGAATGACAGCAGATTTAATCAGCAATTCTTTTTCTTTTTTCTTTAACTCTGTAACATCAGAAACAACGATCACCGTTCTCACTAACTGATCATTTTTCATTAAGGGAATGTTGCGTTGTATTAAGACCAAATTTCCCGCTTCTATTTCTTTCTCATACGGTCTTTGGCTCACGGTTGTCTCTTTTGTAATATGCATCGTAATCTGGCGATCAAAAATATGATGTCCAACCATTTTCCCAACGCCCAGTACTTTGTAAATACTACTTGCCGCAGTGTTGGCAAAAACTATTTTACTACGCTTATCGGTAATGATAATCCCATCGCTCGCTGATAAAGGACGATATAACTCTTTATCAATTGGTAGTTTTACATTCAGTAACAGTTTATATGCAGTTTCTAATAGATAATTATACCCTTCGATACGCAATTCTTCTGAATTTGTTTCAAAACTAACACTGGCAATAATCTGCCCGTCATAATCATAGATTGCGAAGGTATACATATCCAACATGAATCCCCATGCCCATTCACGTTTTCCCTTAATCGCTTCGCCAGTTGTCATAGTCCGCCACACCAAAGGCTCTTCAGCCGTGCGCACGGTGGTTCCAAGGATATTAGGTCTGTATTCACTAAAACTAGTATTAGGTTCAATTTGTGCGATCACAACAATTTCATCTTTATCTGCCACTTTTGCATACACCGTTAAATGCGCATGTGATAAATCTGATACCAAAGGAAAACTTCTGCTAAGTTTATCTAAAATATCAATTTGTACGGTAGATAAATTTGTCATTTGTCGACATTTATCTAAAAGAAATCCCATATTAGAAAAAAACCCTCCCAATCCATCAACATAAACTATAAACTTCAACTTAATTTTGTGAAATCCTCTGGGAATTTAATAAATTTATAAAATATACAAAGTACAAAGTTTATCGGTTTTAAAAATGTTTCATGCTACAATTATCGCACAATCTATAAATACCATTTATAAGTTCGTCAATTTCAAATTTGGCACTGCATTCAAATAAAGATCAGCGTAAAGTCCCGCTTTACTTTGATAATACGCTCGACAGGCAATCATCGCCGCATTATCCGTACATAAAATGATGTTAGGATGATAAAAATTGATCCCTGCTTTTTCACAATTGGCAGTAAATCTTGCATTGAGTGCACTATTTGCCGCCACTCCACCAGCTAACACCAGTGTATTTACCTTTGTCTTCTTCGCTGCACACAAAGCTTTATCCGTAAGTACATCAACCACTGCTTTTTGAAAGCTTGCCGCAACATCGGCGTTGTTAATTTCCTCACCTTTTTGCTTTGCACTATTAATATAGTTAAGTACAGCAGATTTCAGTCCACTAAAACTAAATTCAAAATTTCCTTTTTCATTTAAGGCCTTAGGAAAAACAATCGCATCGGGGTTACCTTGTAGTGCTAGTTTATCAATTTGTGGTCCACCTGGGTAAGGAAGTCCCATAACCCGCGCCACTTTATCAAAAGCTTCACCGGCCGCGTCATCACGTGTTTGCCCTAGAAGTTCAAACTCATTGTATCCCTTTACATGTACAAGCGATGTATGTCCACCAGATACCACTAAGGCTATAAAAGGCGGCTCTAGGTCAGGATTTGCCAGAAAATTCGCAAAGATATGTCCTTCTAAATGGTTGATCCCGATTAACGGCACATCTAACGTATAAGCTAAAGCCTTCGCCGCTGCTACCCCTACCAATAATGCCCCAACTAAACCAGGACCATACGTAACCCCAATATGCGAAATATCCGTTAACTTTACATTGGCTTGTTTCAAGCATTCATCGATAACCGGAATCACATTTTCAATATGTTTACGAGACGCAATTTCAGGCACAACTCCGCCAAATTTTTGATGCACAGGAATTTGCGTTGAAATGATATTTGCTAAAACACTGCGACCATCGGCGATGATTGCCGCTGAGGTTTCATCACAACTTGTTTCAATCGCAAGTGTTAAACATGGTTTTTCCTTATTTGTTTCTATATCCAATCTACTACCTCCATTATCTAAGTAACCAAATTGATTTTAATAACATATAGTATAGTACCAATCACCCTAATGGCTGCGAAAGCGGCCTGTTTTTTTGTCTATTTTATTTCACGAAGCCACATAATGATTGCATCTTCATTCGTATCTTCATAATAGTTTTTTCTTACTCCCGCATTTTCAAACCCTAAATTTTTATATAATGCCAGTGCTGGAGCGTTTGACGGTCTAACTTCAAGCGTCATGGAAACTGCCCCATTCGCCTTCGCAATGTCTAAAGCCTTCTGCATCATAGATTTTCCGATGCCAAGCTTTCTACAGCTAGGCAAAACAGCAACATTTGTGATATGTGCTTCATCAAGGATTAGCCACATTCCTACATAACCAACCACAGTATCATCAAGAACAGCTAGTAAATAATATGCAAGCTGGTTTTCTAATTCTTCGTAAAAAGCTTGCCGAGTCCAAGGCGTGGAAAACGACTGGTTTTCTACAATAACAACAGCATCAAGATCCGTTGCCGTCATTTTTCGATAGGTAAGCTCAGTCATTTTTAATTCCGTTTCTTTTCTCCCAAAGTTCTTCCGCTTCTGACCGTCTAATGTAGAGTGGCTCCAATGTCATAACGTCATTGATCATGCCTTTTTCCATCATAACCTGCCCAAGCATCGCAACGCTTGCAGCCCTAGGCATAATCATATGTGGCATTGCCAAGCGAATATTCCCAGCAGCCTCTTTAATTTTAGCTGCATATTTCACTGCAACTTCGCCTTGTAAGATAACCGGTTTATCTAAATTTTGGCTAAGTTCCAGTACTGATTCAAAAGATTTTACCACTGGTTTATAGACTTCTTTTAGCTGTCCATTAAGCCAAGTATATATCGCAACGTATACATTACCCTTTTGTGCATCGAGCATCGGCGCTAAGTAAACACCTTCTACGGGATAATTATAGGCCAATGCAGCAAGCGTAGATACGCCAACCATCGGAATATTAAGTGCATACGCAATACTTTTTGCGGTGGCAAGTCCGATACGAAGGCCAGTAAACGAACCTGGTCCGATACTAATCGCAATCGCTTCAATTTTGTTTTTTTCTAATTTTGTCATCTCTAAAACTTGTTTGATATGTGGCATCAATACTTCAGAATGCGTTAATTTTGTTTGTAACGTTAACTCCGCTAACACTTTGTCTCCTGCTGTCACGGCCACACTCGACACCAATGTTGCTGTATCTAATGCTAAAATTGGCAACTTCGTTTCAACTCCTCATATATTGCTTTATATTTTTCGCCCTGCAAACGAATATCAAAAATTCTTTCATCTTCGCCTGTACCACGGCTAATTTTAATCCATAAATACTCATCTGGCAATTCTTCTGGAAACTTATCCGGCCACTCAAGGATAACTACCTCATTTATTTGCTCTATATATTCATAAAAACCGATATCTTGTAACTCATCGGCAACTTCCAAACGATATAAATCAAAATGATAGATGGTCTTTTCGCCTTGATACATATTCATAATGGTAAAGGTCGGACTCGTTACCTCTTCCGTTACCTTTAACCCCTTCGCAATTCCCTGCACAAACAAAGTTTTCCCAGCACCTAAATCCCCCTCTAAACAAAGGATGATACCGTCAGCTAAATAGGTAGCTAATTTTTCACCTAACGCATACGTTTGCTCGGGTGATAACGTTTTTAACTGCATTTTCTAACACTCCTATAAACTCTATATAAAATGATTATACCCTTTAGACTCTAGTTGTACAATCTGTTGATCTTCTTGCACCAATTCTACGACTCCATTTTGTGAGGTTACCTCACCAATAACAGTAATGTTGTTTACTAAATGACACTGTTTTAATAATTGATATTTCTCTGGCGCAATCGTAAATACCAACTGATAATCTTCCCCACCATATAAAGCATAAGATACCGCAGATGTTTTTAACGCTTGACTCGCTACTATTAAATCTGGTGATAAAGGAATTTTCTCTGCATATAACCGCATGCCAAGTCCGCTCGCAAGTGCAATTTCCTTTGCTTCACTGGCAAGTCCATCACTAATATCATTCATACTATGGGCATAGTTTGCGATATCATTGGCGATAACCACCTGCGGCAGTGGCATTAAATGTGCGTTCACTAAGGAATCATAAAAATGACATGTAGTATATTCACCCTTTTGCAGTAAGGCTAGGCCAGCTGCTGAGCTACCTAATGTGCCAGTAACAACTACTAGATCATCTTGCTTCGCTTCACTGCGTTTCTGTAATTTTTTCTCTGTAACTTCTCCTATGACCGTTACATTAATCGCAATCCCATGCAAACTAGAAACCGTATCGCCGCCAACAATATTAACACCAAATTGATGGGCAAGTTCCTTCATTCCACGATATAACTCAATGATGAATTCGGTCTTAGTCTCCTTGGGCAATGCGATCGATACAACAACCTGCTTTGGCATCCCGCCCATTGCCGCAATATCACTCAAATTGACAGCAAGTGCTTTATAACCTAACTGAAAGGGTGATATAAAAGATAAATCGAAATGGATTCCTTCCATCAACATATCGGTGCTAATAAGCTGTAACATATTTTTCGTAGGAATGATGGCCGCCGCATCATCACCGATTCCAAGCACAACAGTACTAGCATCAACAATACAATCTTGTTTAATCAAATCAATCAAACCAAATTCCCCAAGCTCTTTTAAGTCCATTCAGCCACCCTCACTTTCCTAAAATTTTATTATTTTATCTTAAAATGAATTTTACTACTTAAGATTTTAACATAAAAATGCATTTACGTGATTATTGAAGGGAAAATAGTTATAATTTTATTATTCAATAATTGTTATCTATTAATATTCAATATAGTTAGTATGGGTTCACCAGAAAGCAATATTGCTAGAAAAACGTCCTCTAATAACCTAAAATCGCCGAATTTGCGGAAATTTATACATTTCACTTTTTATCATATATTGCTATACTATACACATGGTCAAGGTCAGTAAGGAGTTAAAGCCCCTCACTTGAGATTGATTTAAATTTTATGAAGTATATGTATAAAAATTAAAAATATTTTGGAGGTAATTTCTATGTCAAAATTTGTTTGCACTATTTGTGGTTATGTTCATGAAGGTACAGAGGCTCCTGAAGTTTGCCCTGTTTGTAAAGCTCCAGCATCAAAATTCAACGAACAAACTGGTGAAGTTGTTTACGCAGATGAGCACCGCGTAGGCATCGTGGATGGTTTAGATCCACAAATCATCGAAGGTTTACGTCAAAATTTCGCTGGTGAATGTACTGAAGTCGGTATGTACTTAGCAATGGCTCGCGTAGCTGATAGAGAAGGCTATCCAGAAGTCGCTGAAGCTTTTAAACGTTATGCTTTTGAAGAAGCAGATCATGCTTCTAGATTTGCTGAAATGCTTGGTGAAGTCGTTACTCCTAGCACAAAGAAAAATCTTGAATTACGTGCTGCTGCTGAACACGGCGCATGCGCAGGTAAAAAAGCATTAGCAACTCTTGCAAAACAACAAAACTTAGATGCAATTCATGACACTGTTCATGAAATGGCAAAAGATGAAGCTCGCCATGGTTGCGGTTTCAGCGGTTTATTAAAACGTTATTTTGCTGAATAAGCCAATTCAATTACTTAAATAAAAACAGAGGTTAAACACCTCTGTTTTTATTTATACATGAACAAAATCGGGTTACTCAAACTTGAGCAACCCGATTTTTATATCTAAATAACCCTTTACTTTACAACCATAACTGGGCATTTTGCTTCTTCCGTTACTTTTTGACTTACACTGCCAATCAAAGCACCTTTTAAGATACCAAGACCACGGCTACCCATAACGATCATATCACTATTACATTCTTCGGCTACTTTTAAAATAGCACGAGGAATATTCCCTTTTTCAACGTGTTTTTCTGCCTCGATATTCTGCGGGATCTTATCCCAAATTCTATCGAAAACGATATCACTAGGAATATCTTTATTAATACTACTAGCAACATAAATAAAATCTAATTTTGCGTTGCTCTTTTCTGCTAGAAAAATGGCATAATCCACCGCTTTACAACCATTAACAGAACCATCAACTGGTACTAAAATTCTATTAAGCTTCCCCATCATTACCCCTCCTAATCGATTGCATCGTTAATAGTTTACTATATAAAAAGAATTCGTCATTATTTTCTACATTCCTTTAAAATATGGAAAAAATTAAGTTTTATCCATATTTATTTTCATAAACTAAAAAGTAGAGAAAGATTACTAAATGTATGAAAAACTCACCTAATGTTGATTTTACATATATTCAGGGAATATGATGCTAAATTAATATTTTTTTACTTAATTTAATCACATAGCTCAACTGGTTTATTTAAATATTCACTAACGATTTTCATCGCACAATAGTCCCCACACATCGAACAGGCTTCCGTTCCTTCCGCATTCCTTGCACCACGTTTTGCTTTCGCCTTGACTGGATCAATCGCTAACTCTATTTGTTTCTGCCAATCAAGTGCCTTTCTCGCTTTTGCCATTTTCAAATCCCATTCTTTTGCACCCGGTATTCCTTTGACAATATCAGCGGCATGCGCAGCAATGCGAGATGCGATCACACCTTCGTGAACATCTTCTAATGTTGGCAATGCCAAATGTTCTGCTGGTGTAACATAACAAAGGAAATCAGCGCCATTTGCCGCGGCAAGCGTTCCACCGATTGCGGAAGTAATATGGTCATACCCTGGGGCTACATCAGTTACCAACGGCCCAAGCACATAAAATGGCGCATTTCTACAAAGTTGTTTTTGCAATTTCATATTAGCAGCAATTTGATCAAATGGCACATGCCCCGGTCCTTCTACCAAGACTTGCACCCCTTTTGCCCATGCACGATCAACAAGCTCACCTAATATAAGTAACTCTTGTACTTGGGCCCGATCCGTTGCATCCGCCAAACAGCCTGGACGTAAACCATCACCTAAACTAAGGGTTACATCATATTGCCCGCAGATATCTAAGATATCCTCGTATCTTTCATAAAGCGGATTTTCTTTTTGGTTATGTAACATCCAACCCGTGATGAAAGATCCACCACGACTTACGACATCCATCACCCTACCTTGATTACGCATACGGTTAATTACTTCACGTGTTACCCCGCAATGGATTGTCATGAAATCTGCGCCATCTTTAGCCTGGGTAGCAATTGCATGTAATAAATCATCACCTGTCATATCAACGACTGCGCCATAGGTTTTAATCGCATTCACCGTTGCTTGATAAATCGGCACTGTCCCAACCATAACTGTAGATTTATCAATAATTGCTTTTCTAGAAACATCGATATTATTCCCTGTACTTAAATCCATCACAGCATCTGCACCAGCTGCAATTGCCGCTTCTAGTTTTAACAATTCTGGTCCGATATCGGGATATGCACTGGATGTCCCAATATTCGCGTTTACTTTTGTCGATAAACCTTTTCCTACACCCCGAGGTATCAGTGAGGTATGATTTACATTGGCACAAATTGTCACTGTACCTTCTGCTACGCATTCCCTGATTATATTTACATCCATATTTTCTTGCTTAGCAACGATGTCCATCGCTTCTGTAATTTTTCCCTGACGTGCTGCTTGCATTTGTGTAACTACCATTTTTTCTCCCCCAATAAATTAAATTTTGCAATAAATAAAAGCCATCTAGCGCATAACAGCTAAATGGCTTTCCCTTGTAAAAGCAATTTTGCCACTTCCCTACGCTGGTATTAACCAAACAGGTTCCAAGGGTCAGTATAAAACCTCTCAGCACAATTGCCCCCCTAGTGAAAAAACATATTCTATTTTTCTACTATTTTATCAAACTTCTATTCGTCTGTACATTTAATTTTTATATATTGTTAAAACGTTTAAATGGTTCACTTGTATCCATATGTCCTGCAATCGTATCTACTTGTTTACCCTCAACTAAAATTTGTACTGCTTTAATTTCAGGAAATTCGGTTAAAGTATTTACTATAGTACCTACTAACATAATTTCACCATCGGAGCCACCATTAAATTTTTTCACTAGTTCCTTAGAAAAATCAACATAAGCAATATTTTTTTCCACCTTGATTCCCCGCAATTTTGTACCCTTAGGAATCATCGAAACTGCCCCTTTTTCATTGGTTCCAGCAATTAATTTTTTCATTACAGTCATATATTTATCTTCACCGGGCACTTTTTTTATGTTTACTTCTGATACCAGCTTTGTACCATCTTCATTGGCATAATACACCTTCAAGGTATCACTTTTCTCTGCGACTGATGTTTTAGTATCGTTTGCTGTTTTTTCTTTTTCTGTTACGACTTTATTGTCTGAATTTATCTTTCTATCGTTTTGATTATTTTCCTTGTCGCAACCAACAGTTAAAAATAAAACAAAAACGGTTAAAAGCATAATAAGATATTTTGAACTTTTCAACATGATGTTTATCACCTTTCTACTTCGACGCTTGGCCAAAAAAATCACTTAATCCTTTACAAATACCTTCTGCTAATTTCAGTTGAAAAGCAGAAGAATTTAGCAGACTCTCTTCTCGAGGATTTGAGATAAACGCCAGTTCAACTAGAGCTGCCGGCATAGTAGAACGTTTCACTACATAAAAATTAGCTTCCTGAGTTCCCCGATCCGATAATCCGCCAAAATCCACTAAACCATTTTGTAACGACTGGGCAAGCAGACCATCATAGGATGACTTTTCATAGTAATAAGTTGCCGTCCCATGCGCTGATTGACTCGTAAAAGAATTCGCATGAACACTTACAAAAACATCTGCTGGATGACTTCTACCAACATTGACCCGAGCCTGTAATTCCTCGCGATCGCTAGCATTCGGGCCATAAACATCACGATCATCCATGCGAGTCATGATAACATTGGCGCCAAAGTTTCTTAAAATCTCTTGCACTTTAAGCGATACCGCCAAGGTTACATCTTTCTCGCAGATGCGACTTGGTCCGATTGCCCCTGGATCACTACCGCCATGACCTGGATCAATGATAATGGTCTTACCGTTTAAACCCGCAGTAAAGGAATAAATAGGCCCATCCACAATCTCAATCACCAGTCGAAATGGCTTTTTCGCTTTGCTATCCTTTGGCAAAGTATAAACCTTATAGTTTGCAGTGCTAGCTTCTTGCGGCAAATGAATAGTTACCCGTGTAGTTGATTGATCCACTTGCACAAATTCTATACTTTTCGCCAATTCGCCATCCAAAGTCACTGGTTGCTTTATTTTACCTAAGCGAGTTTGATTCAAATCAATCAGCAAATCCGAAGGATTAAGCGGATCAATATTGGTTGTAAAATCATTGGTTACTTTGTTTAATCCAATTTCTAAGCGTAATGCTTTCGGCTGTGTATCAGTTTTATCTCCCATAGAATAGCTAAAACTATTCACTTTATACTTTATTTGATTACTTGACGCCGCACAAACGGCTTGCGTTAATAATATCAACAAGGTTAAACAAATAAAAAAAAATTTTTTCTTCAAAACGCACGCCCCTATTTTATAAAAGTTCTCACTTACTCTGTACGCACTAATAAATTCTGCAACTTATTGATTTGTTCATTTAGATTCATAATCACGCTCGTGCTAAATGCAAAGTATTTATAAATCAACTTACAAATTTCACTGTTTTTTAAAGAAATAATCGTTACATCCCCCATTACCGCCTCAGCGTGGATAGAACTTTCTCGATTATCAAAAATACTTTCAAAACTTATGATCCGTCCAGCTTGCAAAACTTCAATTCTGCTTGCCTCTCCACTCTCAGCTTTGTAACTAATCTCTACATTACCACTAAAAACAATCAACAATTTTTCTTGTTCCGTTCCCCCGCTAATAATACTATCGCCTTCGACGTAATATTCACTCGTTGCACTATTGGCCAATTCTGCAATAACGTTTTGAGGCAACTTAGAAAACACAGCAATATTTTCAAAAAAGATCATTCGTTCCTGTTGCTCTGTGTTATAATCAACATCCGCTGCAAGCACTTGCTCAATACTTGGCATCTTAACTTCATAGACTGCAATCGTAGGCTTCTGAACAATTTGGCGCAATACCGCTAAATATCCTTGTTGTAATAACGCAATTTGTTTTTCTGTGAAACTTGTTTTATTATAAACAAACTCCATCTCTAACCCGTTAGCTGTCATTCTAAAATAAATTCCCAAATCATTATTACAATAATCAAAGGAATTCACTGCAACTGGCTTTACCCCGAAGGCCGTCTCTACATCTGTATACCGCTGACCAATTGCAAAACTATGAAAGTTCAAGAAATGATGAAATAAAGGTTTTTCCACCTTGCTAAGCTCTTGTAATTCATTTAATGAACAAAAACTATATGGTTGTGATACCATAAGTTGCAACTGCTGCTTCTTAATCAATTCTTCTACTGACATATTAATAGGGCAAGTAATGCGTATCAACATAACATTGACGATGCTTGCAACATCTTCAATATTATCTATACGTGCAGTCCGATTCGACAATACCACCCCAAAGACAACATCATTGGTTCGATTGTACCTCTGGAGCATAATTCCCCAAGCAGTTTGTAGCAAGGCGATCATCGTTGGATTATTTTTCGCAACTTGCTTGATTGATTC
>Ga0316613_10002736_pt1 | contig 11246 bp, 11 predicted proteins | sample OWC_soil_day10_C_2_FD_207647 | JGI IMG/M metagenome (GOLD analysis project Ga0316613, IMG submission 207647) | Wetland soil microbial communities from Old Woman Creek delta, Ohio, United States - OWC_soil_day10_CT_b | ecosystem: Environmental > Terrestrial > Soil > Wetlands | place: USA: Ohio... | reverse complement strand
TGGATTCGGCCGCGAGGAGTGTGACGCTCTCCGCTGCAAATAGGGGTGAAAGGGCCCGAACCATGATGATGCATCGGTTTCTAAAACGTGGAGGGGTGGGGCTGCTCGCCATCGGCATTCTCACCGCCGCCTGCGCTTCCTCCAACGTGATGAACGTCCAGTATCAGCTGCCGGCGCTGGCCGGAGGCCCGATCCCGCGCAGCGTTGTAATCGTCTTCGAGGACGACCGCAAGAGCAGCGCGTTTCTCACCCGGAGCGCCCGGGAGGAGCTGGAGGGGTTTTCCGACGTCTACGCCTTGACGGTTTCAAGACCCGGCCGGGGCAGCGAACTCAAAGGGGCCTACCCCCTCGGCCCCTTGTTCACGGAAATCCTGCGCTATCGGCTGGAGGATTCCGGGGTGAAGGTGATGCCGCCGGGCGCCGACGCCGACGCGGAATTAAACCTGGTGCTCAAAGAATTCCAGCTGGATTTCGGAGACCGGAAGTGGAGCGCATCGGTCGCATACGAGACCCGGCTGCTGAAAAACGGGACCCTGCTCAGCATGCAGGCGGTCACCGGCAGCGCCGAAAGGGTCATGTTCATGAAAAAGGCCGACGCCGAAAAGGTGGTCGGTGAGCTGGTGAGCGACGCAATCAACCAGATGGACCTGACCGGGCTTTTCAAGCGGGCCGGCCTTTAGGAGGCGTCGCATGGAGGAGATGGCTGCACGGCTGGGGCGGTTCAGCACCACGGCCCGGCTCTTCACCCTGGTGGATGAGTTGCCGAGGGACCAGCAGCTGATCCTCCTGAAGCAGCTGCTGGGGGACCGCATCACCACCCATCTTTTCAAGCTCGTTTTAGAGATGCCGGAAGAGCAGCAGGTCCGGCTGATGGAGCAGATGCTCGATTTTCCCTTCAGCGAAGCGGTGGTGACGACCCTCACGCTGGATGACGATGACGCCTTGATCCGCCAGATGCAGCGCACGTCCTGCCGGCTGCGCGCCGTGTGCGTCCTCGACGCCAACACCTTTGACGGCGTCATCACCGACATCAGCACCTTCGGCATGTTCATCAAGACCGACCGGTCCTTTCCCGCGGGCAAACCGATCCGCATCAGCTGCCGCCTGCCGGGCCGGGAGCGGCCGTTGATTATCAACGGCGAGATCCTCCGCAGCGAGCCCTCCGGCATCGGCATCCGCTTGAAATCCCTTCCGGCCGATCAGGAGAAAGCGATCCTCGCCTTCATCAACAGCACCCGGATAGAGACGACCTAGCGCCGCACGCCCTGCACCCGCCCCCCCTCTCTTCCGGGCCGCATCCCAAGCGGCCGCTGCATGCCGTTTATCGGAAAGCGCCCTTGCGGTAGAGCCTCCAGGACAGCACACAGAGGGCTAAAATCGGATGCTGCCGCAAACGCGGCGGCACCTCCACGGCCACTCCCGTGTGGCGCTCGATCTTCCAGAGGATGTAGTCCAGCCCTCCGGCGAACGTGAAGGCCCCCTTCAGCAGCCGCAGCAGCGAAAGCGCCTTACCCTGAAGCGACCGGGCCTTCCATCCGGCCCGGCAGATCGCGCGCCGCGCGGACGAAATGCGGGATTCATAGCTGCCTGCACGCCCTTCGACGCGATCGATGGGAAACGGCAGCACCGGCAGCGCGGCCGCGGTGATCTCCTCGTAATAGCCGGAGGAGGCCTGAAACAGCCCGGCCACCTTTTCAGGCCGCTCGGCCCGCAGCTCCGCGCGGTAGCTCAACGAAAGCCCCTTGAGCCAGAGATCCTTGACGGAGAAGAGCGCGGGCAGGCAGGGGATCACACGGGTCAGAAAGGTCACGACCGCCTGCCCCAGGGCCGCGTGCACCCGTTCGGCCGCCACGGGGCTGCGTGCATACAGGACCGCGGTGGGCTGAGCGAACCGGCCCCATAAATAGGAATGAAACCAGGCGGGCGATACCCCGCGCTCCAGGTCGCCCAGGGAAAGAATGGCGTACTTGGCCCGCACCACGCGGCCTTCGGCGGGAATTTCCAGGTAGAAAACATTCGGCGGCAGAAGCCGGTTCAGAAGGGCCCACACCCACGACCGGTAGGCGGCTCGGTAGCGGTCCACGATCGCATAGAGATCCACCATGCCGCCCCGGTCATCCCCCGAGCGCAGGCAGGAACCGTAGAAGACAATGGCCTGCACGGACTCGCCGTGCTGGGCCAGCACCCTCTCCGCCAGGGCCTTCACCGCATCCGCCGCGGGCTGGGAGGCCTTGCTCCGGATCAGGCGCAACATCGCTTCAGGAATGGGCATGCTCACACCCTTAGAAAATCCGCGACGCCGCCGTCCTGGATGCGGACCGGGCCCGAACCCGGATCGGCGGAAAAAAGCTCACCGTCAATGGCAAACCCACCGTCCATCTCCAGCCGGATGTCGCGGGCGGTGCAGCTGAGATACCCGTTGTCGGGGGTGGCCCATGCAGAGCCGCGGCCGCGGATCAGGGCGGGCAGCGCGAACGGCAGGCGCCGGAACCCGGCGCTGACGGCGGTGATTCGCAGCGCCCCCCCGCCCGGGCCCCAAAAGGGCCGCAAGCCTAAGATCAGCCGGTCGAGCGTGGTGATCAGCAGCAGCAGCAGGTCTTTCGAGACGGCACTGCCGCGGTCCGCGCGGATGGCGGTGGACACCGGCGCCACCAGGGTGTCCTGTCGGCGAGCCAGCGCCCAGAGAAACCGCGCCAGGATCACCAGGTGGGCCGGGTCGCCGCTCAGCCCCATCCGGTGAACTCTCGAGTGGAAAAACTGGATGCCTTTGAAGATACAGGCGGCGCCGAAAAATAAGCCGTAGAGCGGATGCGGGCAGCAGGAGGCCTGCACCTTCAGAATCGACCGCCGACGCACCAGCGCCTCCCCCTCGCCGTGATGCGCCCAGTTCACCAGCCGCCGCAGGGCGGCGACCCTCGGGCCAGGCAGCCCCAGGTCCAGGTGGGTCATGTTGGTCGTGCCGCCGCACAGAAGCGCCAGCAGCGGCAACGACTGGAACGCGCGGTGATTGAAGAGAGCGGTCAGCGCCGCCTGAATCGTCCCGTCGCCGGAGTTCAGCACCACCAGGTTCAAACCGTTGCCTGCGAAGTCGGCCAGGGCCGCCCGAACTTCTTCCGCATTGCGAACCTCGCGATGCGGTATGTCGGGGTGGTTCAGCAGCAAGCAGCGAATGCCGTCCAGCCCGCCGCGCCGGTTCCCGCCGCTCAGGGGGTTGCTGATCACCCCCACTCGCCAGGGCCCGCGGCCGGCCCGGGCATCTCCCGGCCGCCCGGCAACGTCGGATTCTGCGCCGGATGTAGACAGTGGCAAATTCATGGCAGCGTTCGGTCGGCATTTGAAAGCGCGCCCAGCATCAAAGCCGCGCGGTCGCCCCGATGGCGACGGGTTTCTTTGACAGTCAACGCCTCCAACGTTGAAATGCAGAGCGTCGTGGTTTATATATGCCCGTATGAGGTTTGTAAAGTCAGGATCTCCGCGCAGCACGTTCACCCTGGTTCACATCTCCGACTTTCACCTGTGCCGCCCGGCAGGAATCGGATTTTCTCGCTTGTTGAACAAGCGTGCGTTCAGCTATCTGAGCTGGAAGGTTCGCCGCCGGCACGGGCACCGCACGGCGGTCCTCCGGGCTCTGACGCAGGCAGTGCAGGCGATGGGCTGCGACCAGATCGCCGTGACGGGGGACTTGACGCAGCTGGCCCTGCCCGCCGAGTTTGAAGCGGCCCGGCAGCAGTTGCAAGGCCTGGGCCCGCCGCAAAACGTGTTCGTCGTTCCCGGCAACCATGACGCGCTGGTTCCAACGGCATGGGAGGACGGGTTCGCACGCTGGGCCGACTACATGGCGCCGGATGACGCTGAAACCGGATCCTCTCCACGTTTCCCGACCCTCCGGGTCCGCGGCCCCATCGCACTGATCGGCATCTCCACGGCCGTGCCCACCCGGCCCCTGTCGGCCGCCGGCAGCATCGGCGCCGCGCAGCTCGCGCGCTGCGCCGAGGTGTTGACTGAAACCGCGCGGCGCAATCTCTACCGGGTCCTGCTGATCCACCACCCGCCGGTGTCCAACGCCGTTTCCCACCACAAACGGCTGGCGGACGCCGACGCCTTTCTGCCGCTCCTCCGCCGGCACGGCGCCGAGCTCATCCTCCACGGCCACTCTCACCGCCGGTCCCGGGCAGAGCTGCCGGGAGCTTCAGGCAGCGTGCCGGTGCTGAGCGTGTCCTCGGCTTCGGCGAACAGCTGCGACCCTCTCCACCGGGCGGCCTTCCGTGTCTTCCGAATCACACCGACCGCCTCCGGCTGGACCACCACCTATCAGGACCACGCCTACGATCACGACAGCGGCCTCTTCATTTCTGAACCAAAAATTGCCCTGTAATGCATCCGCGCGCCCCCGCGCGGATGCTTTTCAAAAAGCTTTGCGAAGGAGTTTCAACGCCACCACCAGGATCACACTCACCGGGGCCAGGGTCGTGAAAAGGGGGGGCAGGTCGAGAATCAATCCCAGGTTTCCGACGATCTGGTTGGCGAGATAAAACACCACCCCTACCAGCATTCCGATGAAAATCCGCTGGCTGGCGTTGCGGATGCGCGTGGAGCCGAAGATAAAGGTGAGGGAGAGCAGCACCATGATGCCGGTGGTCACCGGAAGGCAGACCTTCTGCCAAAACGCCAGGGCATAGGCCTTCGAGTTTTCGGAGCGCTGGTTAAGGCTCCGAATGAAGCCCCACAGATCGGAAAGGGACAGGCTGTCGGCGGGAAGCTCGAGAATGGAAACCTGGACGGGCGTCAGGAATGACGTCAAGCGGTAGTGGTCCATGGGGGACACGCTGACGCTCTCGCCGTCGAACACCTTTGCCTGGATATCCGTCAGCAGCCAATCCTGGCCATCCTGGATGGACGCCTGCTTGGCCGCAATGAATCGCCGCAGGCGGCCGGATTCGTCGAGTTCGTAGATTTCAATATCCGCGGCGCCCCCACCGCCGAAGGTCCGGCCCACATGAACGAAGGACTGGCCGTGGCGCACCCAGAAGCCTTCCTTCTGCATGATGACCGCCTTGCCGTAGACCGCCCGGGATCGCATGAAACGGGCGCTCTGGTCGAGCGGGGGGGCGATGAACTCGGCCAGGATGACGGCCGCCAGCATGAGCACGACACTCGTCCCCAGCACCGAAAAGGCGATGCGCTGAACGGATATGCCGGCCGCCTGCATGGCCGTGAGCTCCTGGTGGTCGGCCAGCAGCCCGAGCGACACGATGCTGCCGAGCAGGGCCGCGACCGGCATGAGGTCCACGCAGCGCTTGGGGATCGTCAGCGCCACGAACATGAATGCGTCCGGCAGCCGGTAGGTTCCCTTGCCGAGGTCGTTGATCTGGATCAACAGCTCCAGAAAACTGAAAATCACGACCAGCATCGAAAGGACCAGCAAAACCCCCTGCAGGGTGTTCCGGCCCAAATAGCGATCGATGATTTTGAGCTGTTCACTCATTTCCGGTAGAACACTTCCCCCGTCCGCCACAGAAAAAAGACGGCCAGCAGCGCCAGCAGCAGGGGCACCCACCATATTCCGATCGGCGGCGGCACCAGGGATTTTTCCACCCAGGTTTTGGCAATCACGAACATCTGGTAATAAATGGCGAAGATGAGGATGGCGAGCCCGAGCTTGGCATATTTCCCTCTGCGCGGGTTGCTTTTGCTCAAGGGGACGCCGAGCAACGCCAGCAGCACGGTGGACAACGGCGTGGACAGCCGCCATTGCAGCTCGGCGATGTCTTCAAGCCGCGGGGAACCGATGAGCTGCAGCGTGGAAGCCGCTTTGCGCCGATAGCGGGTCGTGTCCTCCGTCGGCATGGGGTATTCCGCTTGGGTGAAGCGCGTGATTTTCCCGCCCGGGCCGTCAACCGGAAACTCGTAGAACATCCCCTCGCGAAAATAGAGCGCCCGCTGTCCATCGCGCCCTGCTTCGCCCTGGATCATCTCCCGCGCCTGAATCACCTGACGGTTGGCGCCCTCCTCGATCCGGATGAACACCTGCCGGGCTCCTTCGCGTTTGCCGCCGACCTCTTCGGCAAAAAAGACGTATTTGCCTTTTTGGACATCGAGAAAATGATCGGCTTCCAGCCGCGAGATGTCGAATTGAGCCTGGGCCTGGTCCTGGACCTGGTAGATCTTTTCATAGGCTTCCGGACGGATGTAAAGCGAGGCGCATCCGGCCAGGACCGCCAGCGGCAGGGACAGCATGAAGACCGGCTTCAACACGCCGGCAATGCCCACGCCGCAGGCGGAAAGGGCGGTCATCTCGGAATCCTTGTAGAGGCGTCCCAAGGCGATGATCACCGACAGATAGAAGGTGGTCGGCAGCAGGATTTCCAGGGCCATCCCGATCCGGAGCAGGATCAGCAACCCCACCGTTCCCGGCGGGAGCGACCCGGCGACGGCTTGGGCCAGGTAGGTGACGGCGCAGTAACTCGCGAAAATGATGACCAGCACGATGAAAATGGCCGCCGCCGGCTTGAGAATCTCCGAAATGATGTACCGCTTCAGGATCACCGGCTTACCCCTGGCTCCGCCTTCAGCGCCCGTCCCGGGCGGCGATGGCCTCTGCAAAATGCCAATCGCTGACCGAATCGACGTCCACCGCCGCATCCGGAAACGGCAGGACGACCGCTCCGACCTTGAGTCCCATGCGCTCGGAGACGAGCCGGAGCGCATCCTCGCGAGACAACACCCCCAGCAGGTAGCGCAGCACCACCCTCCAGCCCAACCGACCGATCATTTTGAGCGGCCGCTTGCGATCGTTCTCGACTTGCCGCCAGAAGTCCGCCGCCGCGCGGCTCTCGGGTGTCAGGAAGGCAAACAGGTTGCACCCGCAGAACGCCCCGTCGCTGAAGCGCGTCCGGGTGCGGCGCATTCCCGGGTAATGGGCCATGACCAATGCATAGGGGGCCAGGGCCGCCACCACGTCGCAACCGCTCGCGAGGGCTTCCCGGCAGAAATGATCGACTATCGCAGGGGTCAGAAGGGCGTGGTCGGCCGTCGTCAGGAGCACCGGCGTCCCATCGTGGATGGAATTGAGCGCCGACAGGGCGCTGGTGCTGGGGGTGGCCTGGGGGGCCAGCCAGTCTATGCCGTGCGCGGCCAAGCGCTGCCGGATCAGCGGCGCACGCTCGACAATGGCCGCCGGCGGCCCACAAAGCAAACAGGTGCCGACTTGCTGAGATGCCGCCAGGGCGTCCAGCACCCGAAACAGCATAGGCTGCCCTCCGACGGGAGCAAGTGCTTTGCAGGGCACTCCTGCCGCACGCGCCACCGGATCCTCGCCGGTTCGGTCGGCCGCGAGAACCACCGCTGTAAACGGTTGGTGGATGGGGGGCGTCATAGTGGTTGTCGATGCGACATATATATTAAGGATAGGCAGCCGACCTGGAATCGTAAAGGCTAAACCTGCCGGGTTGAAATGCCGATAACCCCATTTTTGATGTAGAAAGCATGGCCGGAAAACAGCACCCTCGGTTTAATGAAAACAGACCCCGCTGGAAAATGGACCGGCGGTGGGCTGTATCCTCCCGGCTGGGGCTCCGATGGGGCACCCCACAACAGGTGGTGCCGGGCCACGTTGAGGGGTCTTCACCCGCACGAACCGAGTGGCCGTCGAAGCCGTCTGCGGAAAGGTCGTTTCCGGTAAAACCGCTCTGGACGGTACTTTGCGAACAAAAGGGAGAAATGACTTTTTCACAAGTCGATTCGTTTTTCAAGCTGATTTTATTTTTTTCAAACATTCCCTTGCATTTCGGAAAAACATGGTTTATTAGTTTCTCGCTTTTTTGTTAGCATTTTCAAGGTGCTCGGTTTATAATCGCTCTCTTGAAAGGGTAAAAAAGTTCTGGGATTTGACATTCCAAACCAATTGAGATAAATCTAATGAAATTTGATTTTCCGGTTTCGGCTCCGGTGGATGAAATAGTCCAGTCGGAGTGTTGTATCGTCGGCGGATAAGGCGGATTGGATCGAAACGGAATTCGAATCCTGATTAGAAACCTAAAAGGATAGTGGACTATTATGGAGGCGACACCGACCGAAAATAATTTACCTCTGAGACCCGGCGACTTCGCCACGTTAGCGGACGCATTGGACTACGCTGCAGGGGGTCAGACGGGGGCGAATTTTTACAACGGAAGGGGGCAGCTTGAAGCGGTTCTACCCTACGCGGTGTTACGGGAGGATGCCGTCGACATCGCCCGCCAGCTGCTGGGGCTGAACCTGGAGCGCGGTTCCCGGGTGGCGCTGGTTGCCGAGACCTACCCCGACTTTCTGCGCTTTTTCTATGCCTGTCAGTACGCCGGGATGGTACCGGTACCTTTGCCCGCCTCGATCCATCTGGGCGGACACAAGTCGTATGTGGCACAGCTCCGGCGTTTGCTCCTGAACTGCCGGGCTCAGGTGGCCGTCGCACCCAGCATGTTTTTATCATTTTTAAGCGAGGCCGCCGAAGGTTTGCCGCTGGCGTTTGTCGGGACCCCCGAGCAATTTTCGGAATTTCCAAGGTCAAATGCCCCCATGGCCCCATCGGGCCCGGACGAACTGGCCTATCTCCAGTACACTTCCGGCAGCACGCGGTTCCCCCGCGGGGTCATGATCACCCAGAGAACCGTGATGAGCAACCTGGCCAGCATCATCCGCGACGGGGTCAAGGCGCGCCCCGGCGACCGCAGCATGTCCTGGCTGCCGTATTACCACGACATGGGGCTGGTCGGCCTGGTGCTCTCGCCGATGGCAGCCCAGACATCGGTCGACTACTTGAAAACCAGGGATTTCGGAATGCGGCCGCGGCTGTGGCTGTCGCTGATTTCACAAAACCACGCCACGGTTTCCTTCGGCCCGCCCTTCGGCTATGAACTCTGCGTTCAACGGCTGCGCGAAGACACGGCCGGTCAGTTCGACCTCTCATCGTGGCGCCTGGCCGGCGTCGGCGCGGAGACCATCCGGCCGGAACCGATGGCCCGGTTCGCGGACATGCTCGCACCCAGCGGATTCAACCCGAAAGCCTTCGCCGCCTGCTACGGCATGGCGGAGTGCTCTCTGGCGGTCAGTTTCTCCGAACTGGACCTGGGGATTCAGCTGGACACGGTCGACCCCGAACTCCTGGCGAATGAACAGAAGGCCCAGCCGGTCACCCCAACCGCCTGGTATTCTTCCGGCAAGTCAAAAAATTTCGTCACCTGCGGTTTCCCGCTGCCGGGGTTCGAAGTGGAAGTCCGCGGCTCCGACGGGCAAGCGCTGCCGGAGCGGCATGTGGGCACCTTGTTCGTCCGCGGCCCCAGCGTCATGTCCGGGTATTTCGGCGAAGAAGCCCTGACTCGCGAAGTGCTTTCCCCCGAGGGGTGGCTGAACACCGGCGACTTGGCTTACATCGTCGATGGCAGCCTCATTATCACGGGCCGGCAGAAAGACCTGATCATCATCAACGGCCGCAACATCTGGCCGCAGGACCTGGAATACATCGCCGAAAGCCAGCCGGAAATCAGAACCGGCGATGCCTCCGCGTTTTCAGTGACGGCCCCCGACGGCGAGGACAAGGCCGTGCTCGTGATCGAGTGCCGGGAATCCAACATCGTCAAGCGGACGGAGCTCTCTACCCGCATCCAGGCCCTGATCCGTCAGGACTTGGGCATCGAATGCTTCATCGAGTTGGTGGTCCGCAACACCCTGCCGCGGACCACCTCGGGCAAACTCTCCCGGTCGGGCGCCAAAAAGGACTTCTTGCAGCGGGTCGAAGACGGCAAGACCGAACAGCCCGGGGCAAGCGACGAGCTCTATATCCGGCGGCGCAGGGCGGGCTGAGGGTTGAGGGTTGGCTTGCGCCGTCATTCGCGCAGGACTCCAAGTGCCTTTTGAAGAGATATTTCACCGGCGATCATCCCCACCGACCGTGGAAGGGATGTTCGCCGGTTTGCTATGAAACCCATGCCCCGAACGCTGGCCCTTACAGGGGCCACAGGCTTTATCGGAGCCGCACTCCTCAACCGCCTGCTGCAGGCCGGATGGGCCGTGAACGCGCTGGGCCGTTCACTCCCGCCGGGATGGCGAGCGGAAGAAGGCGATCCCAGGCTGCGGTGGTTTCAAGGATGCCTTGAGGATCCGGAGAGCCTGAAACGCCTGGTTTCCGGGGTGACGGCGGTGGTCCACTGCGCCGGCGCCGTGCGGGGGGCGACGGCAACCCAATTCAACCAGGTCAATGTCGAAGGTGTGGCGCGGCTGGTGCAAGCAGCAAGGGAATTGCACCCTTTGCCGCGCTTTTTGTTGATATCGTCTCTGGCGGCCCGAGAACCGCAGTTGTCGCATTACAGCTCCAGCAAGCGCGGGGGTGAGGATGTGTTGCGGTCCGGTGCGCCCGGCCTCATGTGGGCCGCCCTGCGTCCCTCGGCCGTCTACGGGCCAGGGGATCGGGAAACACTTCCTCTGGTTCGATGCATGCAGCACGGTTTCGCACCGGTTTTAGGGCCTCCGACGGCGCGATTCTCCCTGTTGCATGTGGATGATCTGGCCGATGCCGTTCGGCATCTGCTGGAAATGCCGGTGTGGGCCCCTGGCCCCTTCGAGATCCATGACGGCCGGCCGGGAGGATACGCCTGGGGGGACCTTATCCGCACGGTGTCGCGCATCGTCCGCAAACCCGTCCGGCAGCTGAGAATCCCCCGCGGACTGCTCCGCATCGCCGCCGGCGTCAACCTCGCCGGCGCGCGCGTGTTTGGCTACCGCCCGATGCTGACGCCCGGCAAGGTCCGGGAATTGACTCACGCCGATTGGGTGTGCGATGATGCGCCGTTGCGGGCCGCGACCGGCTGGAAACCGAGGGTGCTTCTTGAAGACGGGATGCGGCAAACCCTGCAGCGTCTGCAGGATGGAAGATGGGCCCCTGCGGCATGAGCCTTCACGTCATACGCTGACGCGTCCCATCGGCCGGACGCGAGAAAAGCCTTAAAGGATCGATCATGCACACCTACGACAGTATCCTGCAGATCGTGATCGAACTCGTCAAGCCGCTGGCCCCTGAAGGCCGGGGGGTTCGCGAGGACACCGACCTGGTGTCGGACCTCGAGTTCGATTCGCTCAAGGTGATGACTCTCATCGAACAGGTGGAGGACCGCTTCGACGTTTCGGTCCCGCTGAACATCCTGCCCGATATCCGCACGGTCAGGGATTTCACGGTTCAGCTGCAACGCATCATCGGGGAAAAATAGACATGGCCA
>Ga0316613_10002735_pt1 | contig 11248 bp, 8 predicted proteins | sample OWC_soil_day10_C_2_FD_207647 | JGI IMG/M metagenome (GOLD analysis project Ga0316613, IMG submission 207647) | Wetland soil microbial communities from Old Woman Creek delta, Ohio, United States - OWC_soil_day10_CT_b | ecosystem: Environmental > Terrestrial > Soil > Wetlands | place: USA: Ohio... | reverse complement strand
CCGATTGAGAAGATAGAGCCAGGGCCTGCCGGCGATGGCCGCGGCCCGCGCTTCGCTCACCCTCCCCGTCCGGACCCAGCCGACGAGGGCCTCGGCGACGTGGGCGCGAAAGGCGCGCCCGAGATACCCGGCCTTCGTCAGGAGGGCGGCGGCGTGGCGCCGGACGTCGGCCCGGCCCCAGAGCTTGCGGACGAACGGGCCCAGGAGCGGGACGAGCCAGAGAAGCCAGAGCCCGGCCGAGCGCCCGGGGAACCGGAGCGCGATGAGCACGGGCGTCAGGATGGGGAGGAAGCCGAGGAGGACGAAGAGGATCGACGCCAGGCGGCTCTTCGCGAGCGCCCCGGCCGTCTTCTCGTCGGCCATACGCCGGATCTCCCAGGCGCGAACCCAGGCCCGATGAATGGCCGTCCAGAGGCGGGGCCGGGTGATCAGCCGGACATGGTGATGCGTGATGTCGGGCAGGGCATCGCGATAGGCCTGGTCGGCCCTTTTGAGCTCCTCGAGCGCGCCGGCCATTCCGGCGAACGCCTCGGGGCGCGCCGCGACGTAGCCCTCGAGCCGGGCGATATCGCCCCGGTCGAATTGGACCAGGCTGCCGCGGGCGACGCCTTTGACGATGAGCTTGAAGTCGGCCGGGCACTGCGGCAGGAAGGGCAGCAGGGCCATCCCCGCCCGGAAGTCGACCGCGACGAGCCCTTCGCCGGGGGCGTCGTCCAAGCCGAGCCGCTTCAGGGCGTTCGGCTGGCTCTTCATCGTCCACCATTCGTACTGGCGGGCGAGCTCGGGCGCCCCCATCTCGTGCATCAAGCCGACGAGGTCCTTCATGAACGCGCGCTTGGACCGGTATTCCGGCGAGCCGAGCCCCTCGGCCGGCCGGCCCGGCTTCCAATCCAGCCGGGCGAAGAGGTTGTCGTCGATCTCATAGCGCCAGAGCCGGCCGTCCACCCATTCGCTGATCTCGCCGCAGCTGCCGAGGACGGGATCGACGAGCGTGGCCAGGACGTCGACGACGGCCCGCTCCGAGCCGAAGCGGCCTGCGGCCCCGCGGCGGAGAAGCTTCTGCCACAGCGCCCCGGCCCGTGACGCGTCGGGATTCACCTGGGGCGCGAAGGGGGCCTGGAAGCCGATCCCGTAAAGGAGATTGCGGACGAACCGGCCGAAGCCGGAAACGGGGACGAGGATCTTGAGGGCATAGCCCCGCCCGGCCTCGAGCCCTTCGACGGGCCCCTCGGGGGCCCGGACGTCGAGGACCTTGACGCGATAGACCTGGCCGGCGTAGCCGCCGCCGACGTGGCGTTCGACCTCGAGCCGGACATGCGCCGGCCGCGCCGGCCAAACGCCCCGGATGTCGTACTCGAGGATCTGGCCCGGCTCGTACCGCCGGACCCGGAGCGGCCGAAGGACTCCCTGGGCTCTGAAGCGGTCCTCGAGGGCGCGGATGGTCCCGGCGGCGTCAGAAGCTTCCTTCATTTTTTTAATAGGTTTAGTCGAACGAGGACGGATCGGGGACGCGTCCCCGGGGGACATGGCCCATGGTCGATCCGTTCCCCGCCCGGTCGGATTGGTTCGCTTATTTGATCTCCTGTCCGGTCATGGGATCGGTCAGGGCGATCTTGTGGACCTTGCCCAGCTTGTCGAGCGGGCCCGGCCACTTGTCGCCGCCCTTGTTGCAGGGCTCCCAATCGCCGACGATCATGATGGCGCACTTGTCCGGGTGGATGTACTTGTTCGCCGCCTCCTGGACCCTGGCCTTGGTCACGGCCTGGATCTTGGACCGGTAGGTCTTGAAGTAGTCCATGGGCTTGCCGGTCATCTCCAGATTGGCGAAGCTCATCATCGTCGACTGCGCCGACTGGAACGCGTCGGCGAAGCTCTCGAGGTAATAGTTGACCGCCGTGTCCATCTCGGCGTCCGACACAGGCGCCGTGCGGATGCGGTCGAACTCGGCCAGGATGAGGGAGATGGCGTAGCCGACCGTGGACGACTTGGTCTGGACGTAGCCGGCGAACGTGCCGGGCAGCCCCCAACGGTAGGTGAAGCGGCTGCCCTGGTTGTAGGACAGGCCCTCGTCCGACCGGACCTTGGTCGTGATCCGCGAGGTGAAGCTGCCGCCGCCGAGGATGAAGTTCATGACCTGGACGGCGAAGTAGTCGGGATTCGTGTCCTCGAGCCCGAGGTGGCCAAGGCTGATATAGCCCTGGTTGATGGCCTTCTGGATGAAGTACACGCCCGGTTCCGGCGACGGGAAGGCCTTGGGCAGGGCCGGGAACACGATCGCGCCGCCCTTCCAGCCCGCCGCGAGCTTCTCGATCTTGGCCTTGAGCCCGGACTTGGCGAAATCGCCCGATACGGCCAGGATGACGTTCTTCGGGACGAAATATTTCGCGTGGAACGCCTTGAGGTCGGCGGCCGTGACGCCCTCGTAGGTGGCCTTGGTCGGCTGCCAGGTCACGGCGTTGTCGCCATAAAGGATCTTCTCGTACTCCCGGCTGAGGACGCCGCTCGGCTGGTCATTGGCCTGCCGCAGCTGCTCGATGAACCGGGCCTTGGCCAGCTTCAGCGGCTCCTCCCGGAACGCGGGATTGCGAAGGACGTCGAAGAACGTGGCCAGGCCTTCGTCGAGGTCCTTGGCCAGGACCGACAGGCTCAGCGTCGAGGTCCGCTCCCCGACCTGGAAGCTCAGCGTGCCGCCGAGGAAGTCGATGCGGTCCTCGATGACCGATCCTTCCTTGGCGGTCGTGCCGCCCTTGATCAGCTGGTCGCCGAGGACGCGGCCGAGACCGGCCTTGTCCTTGGGGATGTAGAGATCGCCGCCGTTGATGATCGCAGTGATGTTGAAGAGAGGCAGGCTCCGGTCCTCCTGGACGTAAGCGCGCAGGCCGCCGGCATAGACGGTCCGGAAGGCCTTGGGGTCCGGCGGCTCATACGTGAGGGCCGGGTATTTCAATTCGGAGGGGTGCTTGGCCTGGGCCAGGCCCAGTCCGGCGCAGACAAAGGTGAGGGCCAGGATGGCGATGATCGTTTTCTTCATGTCGTCCTCCTTACCGGCCCGACTTCCGGGTGTAGATCGCCGTCAGGCTGTTGTCCTTGACGAGATACTTGGCGGCGACGCGCTTGATGTCGTCGTTGGTGACCTTCTTGAGGGCGTCGAGGTCGGTCAGGATGGACCGCCAGCCGCGCATGAGGTCGGCCCGGCCGACCCGCGAAGCCAGCCCGGCCGTGCTGCCGAGGCTGCGGACGAACGCGGCTTCGCCCTTGTTCTTGGCCTTCTGGATCTCCTCCTCGGTCAGGCCGTCCTTCTTGACCTTCTCGATCTCGGCCCAGATCTCCTTCTCCAGGTCCTCGGGCTTGACCCCCTTGTCGACGCGGGGCGTCGCGCTGAACTGGAAGGCGCCGACGTACCACTGGGGCCGGCTCGAGGCCGAGGCGCTGACGGCCAGCTGCTTGTCGCGGACGAGCGTCTTGTAGAGGCGCCCCGTCCCGCCGCCGCCGCCCATGCCCCGGAAGCCGCCCCCGCCCGAGCCGAGCGTGCCGGCCAGGATGGACAGCGCGGCCGTGTCCGGGTCGCCGTCGGGCGGCGTGTGGAACATCATCTGCAGGCTCGTCGGCGCCGGGCCCTCGCCGTAGAAGCGCTTCTCGGAGTACTGCGCCGGCACGCCCGTGCGGATGGGCTCGAGGTCCGGCCCCTTGGGGATGCGGCCGAAATATTTCTCGGCCATGGCAGCGACTGCCTTGGGGTCGAAATCGCCGACATAGATGGCCACGGCGTTGTTGGGCACGTAGTAGGTGTTATGGAAGGCGACGAGGTCCTCTTTGGTCATTTTCTTGAGGTCGTCCATCCAGCCGATGACGTCCCAGTGATAGGGCGACGCCGTGTAGAACGCGGCCTGGACCTGCTCGCCGAAGAGGTAGCCGGGCTGGTTCTCGCTCAGCCGGCGCTCCTCCATGATGACGTCCTTCTCGGAGTAGAACTCGCGGAACCGGGCGTTCATCATCCGGTCGGACTCCATGAGCATCTGGAGCTCGATCTTGTTCGAGGGCAGGGTGACGTAGTAGCCGGTCGTCTCCTGGCTGGTCGAGGCGTTGAGCCCGGTGCCCCCGTTCTTCATATATTGGGTCCAGAGATCGTCCTTGATGATGTAGGCCTTCTGGGCCTTGAGCAGCTCGTCGACCTCGTTCTGCCACGCGCCGATCTTGGCCGCGTCGCCGCCGGTCTTCCAGTATTTCTCCCGGTAGACCTGGCTCATGAGCTCGTCGATCCGGCGGTCGATCGCTGACTCCTTGGCGTAGTCCGTGACGCCCATGACCTCGGTGCCCTTGAACATCAGGTGCTCGTGGACGTGGGCGCTGCCGGTGATGCCCGGCCGCTCGTTGATCGAGCCGACCTTGAAGTAGATGTGGCAGACAACCCGGGGCACCCCCGGTTTGGGGATCATCAGGATCTTCATGCCGTTGCCGAGGACATGCTCCTGGACGTTCAGGGTCACGTCGGCCGTCCAGGCGAACGCCGCGAGGACGAACGCCGCCGCGGCGAGAATTCCCATGCCCAAATTCATCTCCGACACCTCCTGGGAAAATCGAGATCGTTTAGACGTATTTCCGATGTTGCTTCTTCCTCTTGAGCGCCTCGACGACGTCCTTGACCTTCTGGTCGAGGGCCGCGTCGCAGACGAGCAGGGCGTCGCCCGTGTCGACGACGATGAGATCCCGGACGCCGACCAGGGCCGTCAGGCGGCCCGGATTCCAGACCAGACAGTTCGCGGCGTCGAGAGCCAGCGTGTCGCCGCGGACGGCGTTGCCGGCCGCATCCCGGGGCCAGATCCCGGCCAGCGTCGACCAGGCGCCGACGTCCGACCAGCCGAAATCCCCGTCCGCGACGAGGACCCCGCCGGCCTTCTCCATCAGGGCGTAATCGATGGACAGGGCCGGGGCCAGCCCGAAGGCGCGCTTGAGCCGCGCGGCGCTCCCCGACCGGAGGGCGGCCACGATCGCCGTCCAGGCCGGCACGAGCTCGGGGGCGAACCGTTCGATCTTCGCCGCGAAGACGCCGGCCCGCCACAGGAACATGCCCGAGTTCCAGGCATGGCCGCCGGCGGCCAGATACTCCTCGGCCTGGGCCGGGGCGGGCTTCTCCTTGAATCCCTGGACGGGATAGAACGTCGTGCCGGCGATCTTCCGGCCGGCGGCCCGGTCATGGCGGATGTAGCCGAAGCCCGTGGCGGGATAGGTCGGGGGGATGCCGAAGATGACGAGCGCGTCTTCCCGGGCCGCGGCTTCGGCGCCGGCGCGCAACCTCCGCAGGAACCTGGCCTCGTCCCGGACGAGATGGTCGGCGGGCAGCACGGCCACGACCGCTTCGGGATCCTCGAGCCAAACCCGGGCCGTCGCCAGCATCAGGGCCGGGGCGGTGTTCCGGGCCTCGGGCTCGACGAGGAAGCTCGTCCGCGGCAGCCGGGGCAGGAGCTTGCGGGCTTGGCGGGTCTGGGCGGCATCGGCGATGAGGATCATCCGCCGCGGCGGAACGAGCGGCCGGACGCGCTTGACCGTGGCCAGGAGCATCGGATCGGGCCCGGCGATGCGCAGGAATTGCTTGGGACGGGCGGCCCGGCCGAGCGGCCAGAAACGGGTGCCCCGTCCCCCGGCCAGGATGACGGCCCGGACGTCCCGGTCCTTCATGAAGCTCCGAGCTTGTTGATGACCTGCTGGAGGAGGCCGCGGACTTCCTTCTGGATCGCGGCCAGGTCGGCCTCGGTGTCGGCCTCGAAACGGAGGACGATGACGGCCTGGGTGTTCGAAGCCCGGACGAGGCCCCAGCCTTTCGGGAACACGGCCCGGACGCCGTCGATGTCGATGACCGGATACCGGGCGGCCAGCTCGCGGCGGACCTCGTCGACGATCTTGAACTTGACCTCGTCGGAGGCGTAGATGCGGATCTCCGGCGTCACAAAGGTCTTGGGCAGGCCGGCCATCACGGTCGAAAGCGGTACGCTCGAGCGGGCCAGGATCTCGACGAGGCGGGCCGAGGCGTAGATCGCGTCGTCGAAGCCGTACCAGCGGTCGTTGAGGAAGATGTGCCCGCTCATCTCGCCGGCCAGGGGCGCGTTCTCTTCCTTGATCTTCTTCTTGATCAGCGAGTGGCCCGTCCGCCACATGATCGGCTTGCCGCCCAGCCGGGCGATCTCGTCGTAGAGGACCTTGGAGGCCTTGACCTCGGAGATGACGGCCGCGCCCGGCCGCGAAGGCAGGATGTCCCGGGCGAACAGGATGAGCAGCTGGTCGCCCCAGATGACCCGCCCGGAATCATCGACGACGCCGATGCGGTCGGCGTCCCCGTCGTAGGCGACGCCCAGCTCCGCCCCGGTCTCGAGGACCTTGGCGACGAGCTTCTCCATCGCCTCGGGCAGAGTCGGGTCGGGGTGATGGTTCGGGAACCGTCCGTCGGGCTCGCAGAACAGCTCGATGACGTCGGCCCCCAGCCTGCGGAACAGGGGCACGGCGACGGCGCCGCCCGTGCCGTTGCCGGCGTCGAGGACGACCTTGACCGGGCGGGCGAAGCGCACATTGGCCGCGACGTAGTCCGTGTACTCGGGGACGATATCGAGCGGCCGGGCCCGGCCCTCGCCCTTCGGGAAGACGCCCTTGCGGACGATCTCATAGAGGGCCTGGATGGTCTTGCCGTAGAGCGTCTCCTCGCCGGACATCATCTTGAACCCGTTGTGCTCGGGCGGATTGTGCGAGCCGGTGATCATGACGCCGGCCGGCATCTTGTTGTTGAACACGGAAAAATAGAGCAGAGGCGTCGGCACGACGCCGAGGTCGGCGACGTCGCACCCCGTGGAGAGAAGGCCGCCGATCAGGGCCTTGGCGAAACCGGGCGAGCTCAGCCGGACATCCCGCCCGACGGCGACATCGCCCTGGCCGCGGGCAAGGAAGAAGGTGCCCATGGCCCGGCCCAGGATCTCGACCGCGGCGTCGTCGAGATCCTCCCCGACGATGCCGCGGATGTCGTATTCCCGGAAGATCTTCCCGTTGATATCCAAAGAACCCTCCTCTGTCCCGAAGGCTTATGCTGTCCCGGTCAGACTTTCGCGGTCTCCTTGGCCCGCCCGGCCTGGCGGCGCCGGGCATAGCTCGCCCCGATGAAGGCCTTGAAGAGCGGATGCGGGGCCAGCGGCTTGGACTTGAACTCGGGATGGAACTGGCAGCCCAGGAACCAGGGGTGGCCGGGCGCCTCGACGATCTCGACCAGGCCGTAGTCCGGATTGATCCCGGAGAAGATCATGCCGGCGTCGGCCAGCGCGTCCTTGTAGGCAGGGTTGAACTCGTAGCGGTGGCGGTGGCGCTCGGAGATGCGCAGGGCCCGGTAGGCCTTGTGCGCCAACGAGCCTTTCTGGAGATCGCAACGGTACTGGCCCAGCCGCATCGTGCCGCCGATGTCCGCGTCCATGGCCAGCTCGCGCCAGCGGACGATGACCTTGTGCGGCGCCTCGGGAGCGAACTCCGTGCTGCTCGCCTTCCTCAGCCCGGCGAGCGAGCGGGCATATTCGATCGAGGCGCACTGCATGCCGAGACAGATGCCGAAGAACGGCACGTTGTTCTCGCGGGCGTAGGTGACGGCCCGGATCTTGCCTTCGATGCCGCGCTTGCCGAAGCCGCCGGGGACGAGGATGCCGTCCTTGGCGCCGAGGACCTCGGCCGGATCGCATTTCTCCAAGGCCTCGGCTTCGATCCAGTCGATCTTGACGCAGAGGCGGTTGGCCAGGCCGCCGTGGATGAGCGCCTGATTGAGGCTCATGTACGAATCGTGGAGCCCGGCATATTTGCCGACGAGGCCGATCTCGACGATGTCCTTGGGATTCTTGAGACGCTCGACCATGGACTCCCATGCCGCCATGTTCCTTTTGCGGCGCGGCAGGCGGAGCATCCTGAGGATGGTCGTGTCCAGTCCCTGTTCGGCGTAGTTCAGCGGGATCTCGTAGATCGTCTCGACGTCCCGGGCGGTGATGACGGCATCGACCGGTACGTTCGTGAACAGCGCGATCTTGGATTTGAGATCATCCGAGAGATCGCGGTTCGTGCGGCAGAGGAGGATATCCGGCTGGATGCCGATCGCCCGCAGCTCCTTGACGCTGTGCTGGGTCGGCTTGGTCTTGAGCTCGCCGGAGACGCCGACGAAGGGGACGAGCGTCAGGTGGACGAAGAGCGTCCGGTCGGCCCCGAGCGCGAGGCGGATCTGGCGCGTCGCCTCGAGGAAAGGCAGGCTTTCGATATCGCCGACGGTTCCTCCTATCTCACAGATAACAATATCGTTACCGTCAGAGACGCCCTCCACGGCCGACTTGATCATGTCGGTGACGTGGGGGATGACCTGGACCGTCTTTCCGAGGTATTCGCCCTTGCGCTCCTTGCGGATGATCGCCTCATAGATGCGGCCGGCGGTCCAGTTGTGGAGCTTCGTCGTCTTGGTCGACGTGAAGCGCTCGTAATGGCCGAGGTCGAGGTCGGTCTCAGCGCCGTCGTCGGTGACATAGACCTCGCCGTGCTGGAAGGGGCTCATCGTGCCCGGGTCGACGTTGAGATAGGGGTCGAGCTTCTCGATGGTGATGCGATAGCCGTGGCTTTCCAGGAGCCGCCCGATGGAAGCCGCGGCGATCCCTTTGCCCAGGCCCGAAATCACGCCGCCGGTGACAAAAATGTACTTGGTCATGTGCAATTCTTCCCGGAAAATGACTTACCCGATTATATCCATCCCACGCTCCCCACTCAAGCGGAGAATGGCGCGGGACGAGCGCGCGCTCCGGTCGGGCAGGCTCAGGCGCCCGCCGGTTCTTTGGCGGCCGGGATTGAGGATTCGGACCGGCCCTTGGTCTGGCACGTCGCTTCGAGATAAGCGCCCTCTTCGACGACGAGCGTGGGCGCGAGGAGGGTCCCGAAGACGCGGCCCTTGTCGTGGACCTCGATCCTGTCCGTCGCCTGGAGCGTGCCGCGGATCTCGCCGTTGATGACGAGCTGGCCCACCTTGACGTCGGCCTCGACCTTGCCCCTTTCCCCGATGACGAGCAGGGAGTCCGAGACGATGGTGCCCTTGAAGGTCCCCTCGATCCGGAACGAGCCTTTGAACGTCAGCTCGCCCTTGAACTCCGACTCCATGTCGATCAGGCCGGCCAGCTTTGTTTCGTTCAGCTCCCGGGGTCTGTCTTTCATGCGCTTGCTCCTTTGATCCTGTCGTAGATCCGATTCAGGTCGTCGAGAGAAAAATAATAGATCTTCAGCACGCCCTTGTTCCGGCTGCCCGCGACGAGGACCTTCGTCCCCAGGAGCTTGAGCATCTCCTCCTGGAGGGCGTGGAGGTCGGGGTCGGCCAGGCTGCGCTGGGACCGGGGGGCTTTCTTTTTGAGCCTATTGACCAGGGACTCTGTGTTCCGCACCGAGAGCCCCCTGTCGATGACCTGGCGGCAGCAGTAGAGCTGGGTGGCCGCCTCCTCGAGGGCCAGCATGGCCCGCGCGTGTCCCATGGAGATCTCTCCGTCCGCCAGCTTGTCCTGGATCTCCTGGGGCAGCTTGAGCAGGCGAAGGTAGTTCGTGACGGAGCTGCGGTCCTTGCCCACCTTGTCGGCCAGCTCGTGCTGGGCGTAGCCGTGCTCATCGATGAGGCGCTGATAGGCTTGTGCGACTTCGAGGGCGTTGAGGTCCTCGCGGTGGATGTTCTCGATGAGCGAGACCTCGAGCTGCTTGTCCTGGGGGATGTTCCGGATAAGGACCGGGATCTTGCGCAGACCCGCCTTCTGGGCGGCCCGCCACCGTCTCTCCCCGACGATGATCTTGTAATGATCGTCCTCGGGCACCACGATGACCGGTTGCACGATGCCCGTCTCCTTGATCGACTGGGCCAGCTCCTCGATCGTTTGGTCGTCGAACTTCACCCGCGGTTGAAAGGGGTTCGGCTTGACGTCCTCCAGCTCGATCTCGGCAAAGCGCTCGTCTTTGAGAATGGCGAACTCGTCGGGGATGAACGCCCCCAAACCTTTTCCCAGGGCTTTTTTGCTGCTCATCGGCGAATGATCTCCTCGGCGAGACTGAGATAGGCCTCCGCCCCCTTGGACCGGATGTCATAGAGGACGATGGGCTTGCCGAAGCTCGGGGCCTCGGCCAGGCGGATGCTGCGGGGGATGACGGATTCGAAAAGAATGTGCTTCAGGGATTTTCGGATCTCTTCGGCGACCTGCTTGGAGAGATTGGTCCGCTCGTCGTACATGGTCAGAAGGAGGCCCTCGATGGCCAATTTGGGATTGAAGTAGGTGCGGACCGTTTCGAGGGTTTGGAAGAGGTCGGGAATTCCTTCCATGCAGAAGAATTCCGTCTGGACAGGGATGATCAGGGAATCGGCGGCGGCCAGGGCGTTGATCGTCAGGAAGCTCAGGGAGGGCGGGCAATCGATGACGATGAAATTGAAGTACCGCCGGGCCTTCTCTAAGGCCGTGAGCAGTCGCTTCTCTTTCTGTTCTTCCCTGTAAAGCTCGGCTTCGATCCCGGCGAGCTCGGGAGAACAGGGGCAGAGATACAGATTCTCGAGTTCGGTGCCGAGAATGCAATCCATGAGGTCCCGGCCGTTCATCATGGCCTGGTAGATCCCCTTGCCCCGCTCTTTGGGCTTGGCCAGGCCGAGCGTCGACATGCCTTGGGGATCGAGATCGATGAGAAGCGTCCGCCGGTTCTTGAGAGCCAAGCATGCGGAAAGATTGATGGCGGTGGTCGTCTTGCCGACTCCGCCTTTCTGGTTCGCGATAGCCAGGATCTTATTCATTGTCGGGCTCTGTTTCACGTGGAACGGAGGCCATCGGAATGCCTTTCTTTCTCCGGATCTCCAGGTGGAGGCCGATATTTTGGGCCGCCGCCGGGGTTAGCCCCGGGATCTTCCGGACCTCGCCAAGGGTCGCGGGCCGCATCCGCTCGAGCTTTTCGACCGCTTCGCGGGTCAATCCGGAGACCATCCGGAAATCCATGTCCCTGGGGATCTTCATGGCCTCGGCCTTCCCGGCTTTGGCGATCTCCCGCTCCTGTTTCCGGATATAACCCTCGTACTTGACTTCCGACTCGATGTATCGCGTTTCTTCATGGCTCAGATCCACGGGAAGACGCCCGTATTTTAGCACATCCTCGAGGGCGATCTCCGGTTTTTTCAAATATTCGTAGAGAGCGGTGCTGTTTCCGGATTCCGTCTTTACCCTGGTCTTCTTCAGGTGGGCTA
>Ga0316613_10002734_pt1 | contig 11249 bp, 11 predicted proteins | sample OWC_soil_day10_C_2_FD_207647 | JGI IMG/M metagenome (GOLD analysis project Ga0316613, IMG submission 207647) | Wetland soil microbial communities from Old Woman Creek delta, Ohio, United States - OWC_soil_day10_CT_b | ecosystem: Environmental > Terrestrial > Soil > Wetlands | place: USA: Ohio... | reverse complement strand
GCTTCGTCTTTCCGGATGCCATTCCAGATTCCCATGAAAGCATCCCGAAAATCGGGAAAAACCGCCCTGATCGCTGTACTGATTCGAAAGACGAAGAACAGGGTGAATACGATTGGCGTAAGCAACACCAGTACAAGTCGCCTTAAGGCGACGGGCTTCAGGTCGAAGTAAGAATGCATCGAATGTTCCGTAAGATCGAATTCAGTCGCTAACAAGCTGCGGGGTGACCCTGTTCTTTGCCATATGATACAGATAACAGAAATATAACCCTTTTCAGGTTTGTGGCAAATCGGTCTTATGGCCTGCATTTATTTTCCAGGAAACGCGACAAAATGATGTTGACAGGATAATATCTTTCAAGAAATATTGTCCTGTTATTAAGTTTTTAACCGGTTTCAAGGAGAAACGGATGTCATTTTTTTCGTCCAACCTCTTCAGAAGAATTGCTGCGGCAACAGGCGTGGCGTTCTTTCTCGGTTTTGCACATATATCTGTGGTTCAGGCAGATGCGCCCCAAATTGGAACGCAGGTACCCGGCTATTATCGACTGATGATCGGCCAGTTCGAGGTGACCGCTCTGTTCGATGGCGCATTCGAACTCGATTCCCAACTGCTGACCAATGCCAAGCCGGCCGACATTCACAGGCTGTTGCAAAGGCGGTTTGTCGGCACATCCAAGATGCAGACGGCGGTCAACAGCTATCTGATCAATACCGGCAAGCATCTGGTTCTGATCGATGCCGGTGCAGGCAAGTATTACGGGCCGTCGGTTGGTTTCATGCTGCAGAACCTGAGGGCGGCCGGCTACGATCCGAAACAGGTCGATACGATTATTCTTACCCACCTGCATGGCGACCATATCGGCGGACTCGTGGATGCAGCGGGTAATCCTGTTTTCCCTAACGCCAATGTTTACGTCGACAAGGCCGACCACGATTATTTTCTTTCGCAGAAGAACGCCGATGCGGCTCCCCCTGAAAGGAAACGCATGTTCAAGACCCCGCTTGATATAGCGTCTGTTCTTGTCAAAAATGGAAAATGGCATATCTTCAGCGACAGGACGGAACTGGTACCCGGCATTACCGCCATGGGCGCCTACGGCCATACGCCGGGTCATACAGGGTTCTTGGTGGAGTCGCAGAAGCGCAGTCTTTTCATTTGGGGAGACCTGGTCCACAGCCATGCTGTCCAGTTCGCACGCCCCGATGTAGCTTTTGAATACGATGTCGATCAGCAACAGGCTGTTGCCGTGCGGAATGCATTGCTGAAGATTGTCGCACGCAGTGGCATGCTGGTTGCGGGCATGCACCTGCCTTTTCCGGGAATAGGCCATGTCCGTTCGGAGGGCGCCGGCTCTTACAGTTGGATACCGATCGAGTTCAGCCCGCTGAAAAAGTAGAAAATTTTCACACGCAATCGGGATGGCGGGATTTTTCCCGCCATCTTTTTTGGCGAATCCCCTTTGCTGGGTTATTGCGATTGAATGACGGCGCGCCTGAAGCGCACCATTGCGCCCGTAAAGAAAATCGAACCGATGCCTGCAATGGCGAGCATGTCCGGCCAGACGGTCCGAATGCCCGCTCCTCGATAGAGGATAGCCTGGGCAAGCTTGACGAAGTAGGTCGTCGGTGCGGCCTGCATGATCCTTTGAACAAGAACCGGCATGCTCTCAAGCGGGGTGACGCCGCCGGACAGCAACTGCAGTGGTACGATCGTCAGGATGATCAACAATCCGAACTGCGGCATCGAGCGTGCGACCGTTCCAAGAAAAATGCCGATTGAGGCGGCGGAGAAAAGGTAGAGCACCGCACTAAACAGAAAGAGGGGCAGCGAACCGGCGATTGGCACCTGAAGCAGTATCCTGACGACCAGAGTCAGCGCCAGTGTTGCGCCGATGAGCACGGCGATCCCATTGGCCCATATCTTGGCCAGCATGATGTCCAGCGGCGACAAAGGCATCGCCATCAAGTGTTCCAGCGTTCCATGTTCGCGCTCGCGAATGAAGGCAGCGCCGACCAGGATGATCGTCAGCAGGGTGATGTTATTGATCACTTCCATGACGCCGCCGAACCAGAACCCGGTCAGATTGGGATTGAACCGGACATGGGTGACCAGCCTGACAGGCGGATCGAGCGTCTGCTGCCTACCGGTCAGGTATTCGGTGATCTCGTTGCTGAAAATGGTTTGAATATAGCTTGCGCCGATGAAGGATTGACTCATGATCGTGGCGTCTATATTTACCTGAATTGCAGGCTTTCTTCCCGCTTGCAAGTCACGCTGAAAGCCGGGAGGGATCACGATGGCAAACGAGTAGAGGCCGCGATCCATGGCGAAATCCATGTCATTGAGCGTGATCTTGTCCGGTGTCTTGAAATAGGGAGGGGTAAGGTCGTTTGCCAGCCGCTCCGACAGTGGCGATCTGTCTTCGTCGACGATGGCGACAGGCGCATTGCGCAATTCCTGGGACACACCTTTTGCCGCGCTGTAGATCGCTCCGGTAAAGGCCCACAGGATCAGGATCAGCAGCGCCTTGTCAGCCCAGAGGCTGCGCAATTCCTTGAGTCCGAGCCGGAAGATGTTGGAAAGATGGTTCTTCATAAGATTCCTATTTCTCCTGCTTGGGCAGCAGGACGTAGGAAATGGCTGTCAGGGCCGGGATGAACAATGCCAGGGTTATCAGCGGGCCGGCCAGGGCCGAGAAGCCAAGCGCCTTGGTGAAGACGCCACGGCTGATGATAAGGAAATAAGAGGCCGGGAAAAACTGGCCTATCCAGTAGGCCGCGCCCTCTAGCGACCCGACTGGTGTGGTCAGCCCCGAGAACTGCACGGTCGGCAGCATGGTGAGGATGGCCGTGCCGAACAAGGCCGAAATCTGCGTTTTGGTAAACGTCGACATGACCAGGCCGAATCCGGTGGTTGCCGTCACATAGAGCAAGGCCCCGACGGTAAGCGTCATGAAATTGCCTTTCATCGGAACATCGAACAGCCAGACAGCCTGCGCACTCAGAAGGAAAAAACTTACCATGGATATGGCGATATACGGCAGTTGCTTGCCGATCAGAAATTCCAGTTTCGTCACTGGAGTCACATACAGATTCGTAATTGAGCCGAGTTCTTTTTCTCTTACCACGCCGAGAGCCATCAGAATGGACGGAATGAATATCAGCAGAAGGGGTATGACCGCTGGAACCATGGCGTAAATACTGCGGAAATCCTGGTTGTAGCGGTACCGCAGTTCGAGACTGGCCGGCAACTCTATCGAGGAGGCCCCGGTCGTTTCATCAGCCAGCGAGTCCAGGTATTTCTGGTGAACGCCCTTAACATATCCGAGAGACGTTTCACCACGGAAAGGCAGGGAACCGTCGACCCATGCAGCTACCTCCGGATGTCGCCCCTGTGTCAGATCGCGCCCGAAAGCGGGCGGTATCTCGATGGCTACCGTCAGTTCGCCCGTCTTCATGCGCTGCTCCAGCTCGGTCCCGTTGCGTATCGGCGAGCGCTCCAGAAAGTAGTGAGACCCGGCAATGTTCTGAACATAATCGCGGGATTGCGGGGAGTTGTCCTGATCCAGCACGGCGAATCGCAGATTTTCCACGTCCATCGAGATGCCATTGCCGAGCACGAACAGCAGCAGTACCGAGCCAATGAGGGAAAAGGCGAGCCTGATCGGGTCGCGTCGCAGTTCCAGTGTTTCACGGAAGGCGTATCCAAACAACCGGCGCAGACTGAATGGAGAGGTGACGGTCGGCTCGCTGGCGGGGAGTGATGCTTCGAAGACCGGCGTATCGTCTTTTCCTGTCGCATCTTCCAGATAGGCGATGAAGGCATCCTCCAGCGTTGGAACCTGTTTTTCCTTTTGCAGATCGGCAGGCACGCCACTTGCCAGTACGCGTCCGGCGTGCATCAACGATATCCGGTCACAGCGCTCCGCTTCGTTCATGAAGTGGGTCGAAATGAAAATGGTGACGCCTTGCTCGCGCGAAAGATGAATCAGATAGCCCCAGAACTGATCGCGGGCAATGGGATCGACGCCTGATGTGGGCTCGTCCAGAATCAGCAGCTTCGGTTCGTGCACCACTGCGACAGCGAGCGACAGGCGCTGCCGGATGCCAAGCGGCAGATCGGCGGCATTCATGTCCTTATAGTGCGCCAGGCCGAACCGGTCGGTCAGGTCGGCGATGCGTTCGCGCATCTTCTCGGGAGCGAGATGGAACAGGCGTGCGTGCAGATCCAGATTCTGGGCCACGGTCAATTCACCGTATAGTGAAAACGACTGCGACATATAGCCGACCTGGCGGCGGGTCTCGATGTTGCGCGCATCGACCGGCACGCCGAACAGGCGCGCGCTGCCTTCCGTCGGCGGCAACAGCCCGGTCAGCATTTTCATGGTCGTGGTCTTGCCGCATCCATTCGAGCCCAGAAAACCGAAAATTTCGCCCTTGCCGATGGTAAAGCTGACCTTGTCGACAGCGATAAAATCGCCGAACTTTTGCGTCAGTCCTTCCGCATCGATGGCCCATTCGTTTTCATCGGCTTGTCTGGGCGGAATCACCAGTTTTTCATGCTCCTTGCGCTGGGATTCGGGCAGAAAACGGATAAACGCCTCTTCCAGCGTGGCAGCGCCGGTCCGTTCCTTCATCTGGCCAGCCGAACCCGTGGCAATGATCGTTCCGGCGTTCATGGCCGCCAGCCAGTCGAAACGCTCGGCTTCTTCCATATAGGCTGTGGCAACCAGCACGCTCATGCCTTCATGACGATGGCGGATGGAATCGATCAGGTCCCAGAACTGGCGGCGGGAGAGGGGATCCACGCCGGTCGTCGGTTCATCCAGGATCAGCAGGTCGGGATCATGGACGAGGGAGCAGCACAGTCCGAGTTTTTGCTTCATGCCGCCCGACAGCTTGGCAGCGGGCCGGTCGCGAAAGGGGGTAAGTCCGGTCGCTTCCGTGAGTTCGGTCATGCGGCGCGCTCTTTCTCCGCGATCGAGACCGAAAAGCCGTCCGAAGAAATCGATGTTTTCCGAAACGGATAGAGTCGGATACAGATTCCGGCCCAATCCCTGCGGCATATAGGCAATGCGTGGCTGGAGGCGGCTTCGCGCCCGGGCATTCCCAATGTCGCCGCCGAGCGTTTCGACGCGCCCGTCCTGTATTTTTCGCGCACCCGAAACCAGGGCCAGCAACGACGATTTTCCGACGCCGTCCGGGCCGATCAGGCCCGCCATGCAGCGCGAGGGAATGTCAATGCTGATCTTGTCGAGCGCAACGGTTTCCCCGTAGCGTAGGCTGACCCCGTCCAATCTGGCAGCAGGCGGATTCTCCATCGCTATCTCGGCTGCAAGGATTCCGGCCAGGCAGCGTCATGGGCGGTTTGCACCCAGGCTACCCCCGGCATGCCCGGCTTGGCGACGTTGGCATTTTTTGCTATCCAGTCGCGATCCACTCTGACTTTGACGCGGAACATGAATTTTTCCCGCTCATCCTTGGTCTCCACCTCCTTGGGCGTAAATTGGGAGCGCGGCGCGACAAAGACGACATGCGCGGGGATGGGCGTATCCGGCAAGGCATCCAGCACGATGCGGGCGGGGCTTCCCAAGACCACCTTGCCCGCTTCGCGCGTGGGCAGGTAGATCGACATGAAGACGTCGGACAGATCGAGCAAGGTCAGCACCCGTCCGCCTGCGGCAAGGACTTCGCCCGGTTCTGCCAGACGGTACAGCACCCGTCCGGTGACGGGAGAGCGCAGAGTCGTATCGTTGACATTCACTCGCAATGCTTCAGCCCTGGCATCCGCGGCGGCCACGCCGGCATCCGCTTCGCTGACCCGATTACGTGCGGCTGTCAGTGCTGCAGTGGCGGTTTCCAGCGAGCTCCGGTCGCGGTCAAGGCGTTCGGCAGAGATAAAGCCTTTCTTGACCAGTTCGCTGCTCCGGTTGAGAGTCATTCTGGCAAGCGATTGCTGGCTGGCGGCACTGGCGACGTTGGCGCGGCTTTCGCGGGCTTGTTCACGCGCCTGCAGCGCCGCTGCTTCGGTCGCGCGCAACTGGGCGGCCAAATCCTCCGCATCCAGTCTTGCGGCTATCTGGCCAGCTGCCAGATCGTCACCCTCGCGAACCAGCACCTCCGCAAGCCGTCCCGCCGTCTTTGTCGCTACAACCGTTTCGGTTGCTTCCAGCCTTCCGTTTCCGGAGGCAAGCCCAGGATGATCATTTTTGGGCCGCAGGAAGAACCACACTGCCAAGCCGATGACAAGGATCAGGGCTATACCTAAGATCAGCTTCTTGCGCAATGAAGAGGAAAACATGGAAGGCTCCTTGTGCCACTCGTATGACGCCCGTTGATCCGGCCGAATCCGCTTATGGAAAGCGAAATCTGCGATTCATTATAGCCAATCGGACAAGACCGGTCATATGGAAACGCAAGGAATGGCAATAAAGAAAGCATTTCCTGATGGCGCTGTTTGCGGGCTTGCAGAGCTGCGGCATGCCTGCATTGGATACCGTATGCATTTTTGCTACCATCCTTGATTTGCCGCGTGCAAAAACCGAATTGTCCTTTCCTGATACACTTCTTTCCTTGGACGAGACCGGCGTTTGCCGATAACGCAGGCCGGAGTACGGCTGAAAACGGATTGATACCAATACAATGACCAGTTCACCACTATCTACCCACGAAGCAAACCAGCCATCCACCCGTCCGGAAAAGAAAATGGAACTGGTCTGTCCGGCCGGAAGCCTACCGGCCCTGAAACTGGCGGTGGACAATGGCGCCGACTGCGTCTACCTCGGGTTTCGCGACGAAACCAATGCGCGCAATTTTGCCGGACTCAATTTCGATGAGAAGACCCTGGCGGAGGGCGTACGCTATGCGCATGAAAGAGGCCGGAAGGTACTGGTCGCCCTGAATACCTATCCCAAGCCGGACGCATGCAAGAGATGGACGGATGCGATCGATCGGGCGGCGCGGTTTGGCGTCGACGCCCTGATCGTGGCCGATCCCGGCCTGATGCGCTATGCAAGGGATACCCATCCGGATTTGAGGCTGCATCTGTCGGTGCAAGGTTCGGCGACGAACTACGAGGCCATCAATTTCTACCATGATCATTTCGGCGTTTCGCGCGCCGTTTTGCCGCGCGTGCTCTCGATCACGCAGGTTGAACAGCTCTTGAAGAATACGCCGGTTGAGATCGAGGTGTTCGGGTTCGGCAGCCTGTGCGTCATGGTCGAGGGACGTTGCGCCTTGTCATCGTATGCGACCGGGGAAGCGCCCAACAACAATGGCGTGTGTTCCCCGGCAAAGGCGGTGCGTTGGCAACAGACGCCAAAGGGACTGGAGTCGCGCCTGAATGGGGTATTGATAGATCGTTATGCCGAGGGCGAAAATGCGAGCTATCCCACACTCTGCAAGGGGCGTTTCGAGGTGGCGGATGAAAGTTATTATGCAATCGAGGAGCCGGCCAGCCTCAACACGCTCGAATTGCTGCCGAAGCTGATGACAATGGGGGTGGCTGCCATCAAGATCGAAGGAAGGCAGCGCAGCCCGGCTTATTCCGGCCAGGTTACCCGTGTATGGCGAGAGGCAATCGACGCCTGCCGGAGTGCCCTGGACAGCTATGCCGTAAAACCGGCCTGGATGGCGGAACTGAACAAAGTGGCTGAAGGACAGCAGCACACTCTCGGCGCATACCATCGCTCATGGAAGTGAGCCGGAGATTTGACATGGAGCAAAACAGCATGAAACTGGCGCTGGGGCCGCTGCTTTATTATTGGCCGCGCGAGCAGGTTTTCTCGTTTTACGAGAAGGTGGCAAACATGCCGGTCGATATCGTCTATCTGGGCGAGGCCGTCTGCGCCCGCCGCCACGAACTTCGCCTTGACGACTGGATGGAGGTCGCCCGGATGCTTTCCGGAGCCGGCAAGAAAGTCGTCCTTTCGACACAGGCCCTGATTGAATCCGAAGCACACGTGAAAACGATGCGTCAGATTGCGGAGAACGGCACGTACCAGGTCGAGGCCAATGACATGGGCGCAGTGCGATGCCTGACGCAGCAGGCGTCTTTCATCGCCGGCCCGCACCTTAACCTGTACAATCCATCCGCGCTTCAGCTGATTGCCGGATTGGGTGCATCGCGCTGGGTTATTCCGCTTGAAATGGCCCGTCACGACCTGGAACAGATGCAGCGGAGCAGGCCGGATGGCATGCAAACCGAAGTATTTGCCTATGGCCGCATGCCGCTCGCGTTTTCGGCGCGCTGTTTCACCGCTCGCCATCACAATCTGCCCAAAGATGATTGCCGATTCAGCTGCATCAATTATCCGGATGGGCTTGAATTGAGAACGCGGGAAAAGCAGCCTTTCCTGGTCCTTAACGGGATTCAGACGCAGTCCAGCAGCGTGCACAACCTGATCGCCGAGTTGCCGGCCATGGAACAGTTGGGGGTCGATGTCGTGCGCATCAGCCCCCAGGCAATGCATACCGACAGGATTGCGCTTTTGTTCGATCATGTCCTGAAGCGGCAGATATCATCCGCGGATGCGATGAAAGAGATGATCGACCTGATGCCGGGAGCGCCCTGCAACGGCTATTGGTATGGCAAGCCGGGCATGGAACAGGTTGGCACCTGATCCGATTGCAGCTGCGCAATAATGGACTAATCGAATTTTTAGGAAAAATGCCATGACACAGAATGGTTATACGGTGCCAGAACCGTTAGGCAAAGTGCTGGGATTGCTGCCTTCCTATCCCGGGTCGCTGCTGTTTGTTTCGGCCCTTAATCTGACATTGAAGGAACGTCTTCCCGAAGATGTGCAGCAGGCAATGGTCGGGAAGCATTTCCGTATCACCATTATCGACGCCAGGGTGGTTTTCGATTTTGTCTGGACTAGAAATGGTTTTGTGGCTGGACTGAACAAGGGAGAAGCTGATCTGAACATCAGCGCCAGCGCTCATGACTTCCTTTTGCTGGCTCAGCGCAAGGAAGATCCGGATACGCTCTTTTTCAGCCGCCGTCTATCCATGGAGGGGGATACCGAGCTGGGGCTTCTGGTCAAAAATACCCTCGATGCAATGGAATTGAATGTCTTCGAACTCGCCAAATCGGTGCCGCTCGGTGTCCTGTGCGAAATGCGGTCCCGCTTGAAGTGGCCGTTGTAAAAGCGACTGTCGACTAAAGACTCTCGATTTCGATCCGGCTTTTGCCATTTCCTGCAATCCGGATCGATGCCGTTCCGTTTCCCATTCTGCCTCCCTGTTCTTCCTGCCAGCGGAAGTGTCGGTTTTTTTTCTCTATATTCTCCCATTGTGGTTGCCCAGCAATTAGCGTAAGTCATGCTCAAGCCCGACATGGGCCTCATTTGATCACGCATCGTTTTGCCATTGTTTTTTCAGGGAAAAACGGTGTTGTCTTAATTAATTTACCCGGGTAATATTGTTTTTTATTTTTATCCGGGTAAAATGTGTCGATCATATCGAGGAGAGCAATATGACCAACTCATCTGTAACAAAACACTGTTTTGCCTTTGCCGACGCCGAGCGATGCCTGGCGGAGGGCGAACTGGATCATGTCATAACCGAAACTATGGAGGAGCTTGCCAGGCAGCCGTCTACGCAAATTCTGGTATTCGAGGAAGAGACTGGCCGTGTGATCGACCTGGATTTGCGCGGCAGCAAGGATGACGTCCTGAAACGAATGAATACTGCGGCGAAAGCTAATTCGGTCGGACCTGCGTCGGAGTCTGAAAAGGGGAGCGAAGCAGTGAGAGGGCGCGGCCGTCCCAGGCTGGGCGTGGTTGCTAGGGAAGTGACGCTTTTGCCGCGCCATTGGGAGTGGCTGAACGCGCAACCGGGAGGCGCTTCCGTCGCATTGCGCAAGCTGGTTGAAGAGGCCAGGCACTCGCGCGCAGGCAAGGACCGCGTCCGGCTGGCGCAGGAAGCAACGTACCGCTTCATGTCGGCCGTGGCCGGAGACAGGAAGTATTATGAAGAAAGTACGCGTGCACTTTTTGCCGGTGATCGCGAACGGCTCGTTTCTCTGCTGGAAGAATGGCCGACGGACATACGCAAGCGTGTTCTCACGCTTGCGGAAGAGGCGCTTCGTTAATTCCGGATCGGAAGGCCGTCGGAAACGATATGGTTCCCGCTGGCTTCCGTGATGACCTCTCCGTAGGCTGGTTGCCCTTGGCTTGATCCATGTCAGATTCATGCCTGGGTGAGGTGGTGGAACAAGCGGTAACGATTGGGTCGGGAGGCTGTCAAACGAGGTTGATTTTCTATTCTTGAAGAGAGGAAAAGGATGAAACCATTTAAACTCAACCTGATAGCCGTGGCCATCGGTCTGTCGCTCGGTGGCTCCCTGGCTGTTGCGCAAGTTTCAAGCGGAACCGGAACGGCTACAGGTACTACTGGTATGGGAACCGGGACTACGACTGGAACTGGCACAACGGGAGTGGGTACTGGCGCGGCTACCGGTACAGGAACAATGGGAGCCGGCACGGGGAACGCCGGAACCAGTACGGGAGCAGGTACGATTGGCAGCGGCACCATGGGAACGACAGGAGTTGGGACTGGCACTGCCGGAATGGGAACGGGAACAGCCGGAGCGGCAGGCACCTGGAGCTGTCCGCCGGGATACACGTTAAGCGGTTCGACCAATACGTCGGGTACGCCGCTCTGCTCGTCGACAACCAGAGGCGCGGCACGATGACGCCCTGATGTATGGAAAGGAAAAAGCCCTGCGAAGAGCAGGGCTTTTTTATCGAGTAACGGCTGGGGTTACTTGATCTTGGTTTCCTTGTAGGGGACGTGCTTTCTGGCCTTGGGATCGAACTTGATGATTTCGAGCTTTTCAGGCGTGGTGCGTTTGTTCTTGGTGGTGGTGTAGAAGTGACCAGTACCTGCGGTCGACTCAAGCTTGATCTTGTCTCTGCCTGACTTTGCCATGATATGAATTCCTTAAGAGTTGGCTTATAGCTGAATGAAAGCTGTAAGGGCTGAATTAGACGGCCTCGCCGCGGGCACGCAGATCGGCCAGGACGGCATCAATGCCGATCTTGTCGATGACGCGCAGGCCAGCGTTGGAGACGCGCAAGGATACCCAGCGGTTTTCGGACTCGACGAAAAAGCGTCTGTTTTGCAGGTTGGGCAAAAAGCGGCGCTTGGTTTTATTGTTGGCGTGGGAGACGTTGTTGCCGACCATCGGCTTTTTTCCCGTCACTTGGCAGACACGTGCCATGGTTTCTCCTGTTCTTGGTT
>Ga0316613_10002730_pt1 | contig 11260 bp, 10 predicted proteins | sample OWC_soil_day10_C_2_FD_207647 | JGI IMG/M metagenome (GOLD analysis project Ga0316613, IMG submission 207647) | Wetland soil microbial communities from Old Woman Creek delta, Ohio, United States - OWC_soil_day10_CT_b | ecosystem: Environmental > Terrestrial > Soil > Wetlands | place: USA: Ohio... | reverse complement strand
CACTGATTGCTGTTTCATGATAGCCATTGGCATAAAACAGCGGTTCGGCAGCATCCAGGATCTCGGCTATTCGTATTTGGGGATCTTGTGGAGGGCGTGCCATGGTCATCACCTCATTAATTGATTTAAGTCAAATTATAAACTTTGTTGGAATTTCATGTCAAGGTTTATTTTTTATTTAAAATAAAGAGGTTAGATTACAGGGACTGTCTCAAAATGCAAAAGCATGAAAGACAGTCCCTTTTGTGAAAGCTCCTGTTTCCTAATAAATGTGAAATGATAGATTTTATCCAGGACAGAGGGGATTTGAGAAAATGTGTGGAATACAGGGAATGTGAATTGTCTGTTTTTTTAGATAATTTCTAATGTGTTTACAGTACTGTGTAGACGATGGGGAACAAGGGGGGGATCTATTGTCAAAGGATGATACATCTTATGGTCTAGAACATAAGATGCATAGAAAAGAGAAAGTCTATTTACAATTAAGAACGCTCACTCAGGAGATTGATTTTAGCAAGTATAAAGTACTAGAAAAAATCGGTTTTGAAACAACCCTTTTATCAGAGAAGCTAAACATTACCAGGAATAATGTTAGCACGGAACTAAATAGCCTTGTGGCTGAGGGAAAGGTTATTAAAATCTTAGGTAAACCTGTACGTTATCTGGATCGAATTTGGCTGGAAGCAAATGCACAGATCATGATAAAAGATCCAATTATTAAAAAGGATACCGATTTTAGAAAGCTAATAATAGGAACATCGCTACTTTATAATGCAAAAGAAGAAGTATTTTCTTGTAATAAAAATGAGATACATCATTTAACAGAGAATCATGCAAAACCGAAAGATGATATCTTTGCAAATATAGTGGGTTCTAAAGATGATTTAAAGAATCAGGTAAAGCAGGCGCGGGCAGCGATTTTATATCCGCCGAAAGGATTACATACGTTATTAATCGGTCCTACTGGAATCGGAAAAACAACTTTTGCGGAAATTATGTATCGTTATGCAATTGAGATAGGACGATTTTCCGCCAATGCTCCTTATGTCATATTTAATTGTGCTGATTATGCGGAAAATCTGCAGCTGTTAGTTTCACATCTTTTTGGTAATGTAAAAGGTGCTTTTACGGGCGCAGATATTGAGAAAAAAGGATTAGTGGATCAAGCAAATGGAGGAATTCTGTTTTTAGATGAAGTTCATCGTCTGCCGCCAGAGGGACAGGAAATGCTATTTTCATTGATGGATAGAGGCACTTATCGTCGCTTGGGGGAATCGGAAAATACCCGTAAGGCTGACATATTGATCATTGCCGCTACGACTGAGGATCCTAAGGAAGTGATCCTTGGTACGCTGCTAAGAAGAATTCCGGTAATTATTATGCTTCCTAGTTTAGCAGAGCGGTCATTGAAAGGACGAATGACCCTTATCTGTCAGTTTTTTAGAGAAGAGTCTGTCAAGATTAAAATACCTGTAACGGTATCAAAAGAGGTCCTAAAAGTATTGTTGATTTACAAATGCCCAGGTAATATAGGACAATTAAAAAATGATATCCAGCTTATGTGTGCCAATGCATTTGTAGAATATGTCACTGAGCAGCAAAGTGATGTCCATATAAAACTATCCCAGCTCTCACAGCGCTTAAAAGAAGGATTTTTCACCATTGATAATAAGAGACAGGAAATAGCAAAGGTCTTTAATTTAAACGATTTCGAATCTATCACATTTAACGGTGCAAAGGAAGACTTACATGCAAGTCTAAAAAACGTGCTCTTGTATGACGATTATAAAACTGAAGAGGACTTTTATGATGTAATCCTTAGAAGTGCGCAGAAATTTCTAGAAAAGGGTCTTTCTATAAATGAAATTAGAGAACGCATGAATCAGCAGATTCAAAATCGCTTTCATGATTCTTTTTCTGTAAGCCAAGATCATAATCTGTTATTAGAAAAAGAAGTTCTGGCAAAAATCGTTACTCCGGAGATTGTCAAAATTATTGAAGAATCTTTGGTAGAATCAAAAGAGGCTATGGGATTATCACTTGATAGTAAAGTAATATACAGTTTAGCTCTGCATATGGAAACTCTTGTGGAAAGGCTGCGCTTAGGGCAGATCTCTATCCATCCAAATATCAAAAAAATATATGATGAGCATCAGCTAGAATTTGCTGTTGCCGAAAAGATTAAAAACAAGCTGGAGGAGAAATTGGGAATCCATATCCCAGACGATGAAGTTGCTTTTACTGCTATGCTGCTATACTCCCTGCATGTAAAAAAGAGTGAGGAAAATATTGAGGTATTAGTTATCACTCATGGGTATGCTACAGCTACCAATATGGTTCAAGTAGCCCAAACCCTTCTAGGTTATGAATGTATTCATGCGATAGACATGCCTTTGGAAGAAAAGGTAGAAGTAATTTTGGACAAGGCAACTGAAAGGGTAAAAAAGATCAATAAGGGACGAGGCGTGCTGCTCTTAGTCGATATGGGTTCTCTTACCACCTTTTCCGAAATCATTTCAGAAAGGACAGGCATACCTACAAGAGTCGTTAAAATGGTGAGTACCCCTATGGTGATCGAAGCAGCGAGAAAAGCGATGTTACCGAATATCAGTCTTGATATGTTGGTGGAAAGTGTAAATGGAATGAGTCCGTTAATTGGCGGTAGAATAAAAGTGGATAACTCGCCAGTTGAATTTGGTTACTCACCCATTATCTATCAAGAGCGTGCTATTGCTATGCTAGAAGAAATTCTCACGTTCTTAAATGTAGGGAAAGCATCAAGATTACTCAATGAAGTATTAGAAAAGGTTGCAGATACCTGTAATGGAGTTATTGATGAAAGCATCAGGATCAAATTCTTATTTCATTGTTCTTGCATGATTGAAAGAATCATAAGAAATGAACCCTTACCCTATATAAATTTCTTGCATATTAAGGAGTCTAAGGAATCTCTTTTCAAGACGATTAAAGATACATTCATTATCGTGGAAGAGGCATTTGGCATTGAGATTCCCAATACTGAATTAGCCTATGTCGTTGAAATGATGGATGGACATTTCAATATCGAATTAGAAGCCTAAAGGAGCCTAAGAGGAAGGCGAACTCTTGGGCTTCTTTTTATTGTTAGGGAGCAGCATTTATTGTCATTGCGAGCGTTAGCGAAGCAATCCCCTGCTTGCTAAGAGATTGCTTCGCTAGCACTCGCAAAATGACAGAAGCGCGATGATTATGGAATGTGTCTTGCTTTTTGAGACACATTCCATGAATTATGACTAAGACACATTTTAAGACACATTCTAAAATGGGGAAGATATCCAAAAGTTAAAATTAATTTATTGTAGCAAATAGAGCCGTTATATCCATAGACTATAGGCTGTTTGTCATCTGGCTGGCAGGTAATGAGACACATAGTTGGCATAGGAGTTGCATTAATAATTAGTACAAAGGAAGGAGGATTTTAATGATTGGAATTTTAGTAGTAACCCATGAAAATTTTGGCGAAGCAGCTTTACAAACTGCTCAATTAATTTTGGGGAAGCAGGAAAAAGTATTGGCGCTGGGATGCTATCGCGGAGATAGCATTGAAGCGTTTTGCGAGAAGGTCAATGCAGCCATCCAAGCATTAGATACAGGAATGGGGGTGCTGGTATTTGCTGATTTATTTGGCGCGAGTCCCTATAATAATACCGCCAAAGCGAGCAGCACCATTACCAGTAAATTTAGGTGTATCGCCGGTTTTAGTTTGCCAATGATCATTGAGGCTTTTAGTATGAGAGAGTCCTATGAGTTAGATGAGTTAACGAATGTATGTATCGAGACAGGTATCATGGGAATCAGGGAACTTTTTAAAGAGATTGAAATATTTGATGAAACGAATAAGTAAGAAGAGGTGGATGTTATGTTACATATTGTTCTGACTCGAATTGATGACCGATTAATACATGGTCAGGTGATTACAGCCTGGACAAAAATCACCAAAGCAGATCGAATTATTGTCGTGGATGATGAGGTAGCTGAAGATTCTTTTATGGTAAAAGTGTTAAAGATGGCGGCACCATCTTCTATTAAAGTAGATATTTTTAATACTGAGGATGCCGCTGTAACACTAGCAGGAGAAGATACTGGCGAAAGAGTTATTATTTTAGTTAAGACGCCCAAAACTGTACTTGGTCTTATAAAGGCTGGAGTTAACATTGCCGACTTAAATCTAGGCGGTATGGGAGCAACACAGGGCAGAAAGCAGCTCTACAGAAACATTTCGATATCGGCAGAAGAAAAAGCGATATTTAAAGAACTATTGACTCTTGGTGTGGATGTTTTTGTACAAATTGTTCCTGATGCAAATAAAATGCCAATGGCAACGATGATTTAATCTTCAAAGCATGTGATGCTTGCAAAATAAAGGAGGAAAAAGTATGCACATCTCTTTTTTACAGGCTGCGTTAATCGGTATTTTTTATTATCTTTCATGGAGTCCCTGGTTTACCTATGTTGGTTTCTTTACCTTTAATCGGCCGTTGGTAGCTGGATTTATTACCGGTATCATTTTAGGTCAGCCCTTAGAAGGGGCATTAATTGGTGCGGGCATCAATGTTATTTATTTAGGCTTTATTTCAGCCGGTGGTGCCCAAATGGGTGACCCTTCCTTTGCAGGATACGTTGGAACGGCTCTTGCTTTAGTTTCCAACCTGGATGTAGCCACTGCCATGGCGATATCAGTACCCTTAGGAACCATTGCAACGGTGCTTTGGATTGCTAAAATGACGGTGAATTCCTTTTTTGTTCATTGGGCGGATAAGGAGGTTGAAAAAGGCAATTTAAGACGGTTAGCCTTTATCAATGTATTTCCCCCTCAGATTTTGCTATTCTTAGTTAGTTTTATCCCTGCCACCTTGGTAGTATTCTATGGACCGGATGCTGTATCAGGAATGCTGCGAGTGATGAGCCCTAGCGTACTGCATGTGTTTACGGTAATCGGTGCCATGCTGCCTGCTCTGGGTATCGCAATGAATTTGAAATTAATTGGCAATTCCTTTACCATGCCGTTTTTTGTCTTAGGTGTTATTTTATCTGTATATTTCAAACAGGACATATTGATTATTGCCATTATGGGTGTTGTGTTAGCCCTGACAGTAACTTCCCTGCGCTATTCCGGTAAAAAAGATGTCAACGTATAAATATGAAGGAGGTAAGTTAGCATGCAAACTGCAAAGACATTAACGAAGAATGATGTGCTTAAATCTTGGTTTCGATGGTACATGTTCGCCCAATCCAATTATAACTATGAAAGAATGCAAGCTACTGCATTTGCCCATTCCATGCTGCCTGTTATCGAAAAATTATATCCTGATAAAGAAGATGCCAAGGCAGCAGTACAGCGGCATTTATCCTTTTTCAATACAGAGCCTGTATGCGGCGCTGTGATTCATGGAATTACCATTGCCATGGAAGAAGAAAAAGCCAATGGCAAACCTATTACTGATGGAGCTTTCAATGGAATTAAGACTGGTTTAATGGGACCTTTAGCAGGCATTGGGGATACATTAACCCAAGGGATTATTACTCCCATTATGCTTGCGATCTGCATTGGCATTACCAATAATCAAAATCTTGTAGGTCCCATTATCTTCTTAATTGCTCAATTCGCTATTATGACTACCATTCAACTTACCATGTGGATGAATGGCTATACCTATGGCAAGAAGGCAGTGGAGCAAATTTTAGAAGGCGGCATGATTAATAAAGTAATTGAAGGTGCATCGATTTTAGGAACTCTTGTCATGGGAGGGCTGGTAGGCCGGTTTATTCCCCTGCAAACCTTAATTAGTTTCGATGTAGGTCAAGTGAAATTTAACTTACAGACCGATCTACTTGATAAACTCATGCCAGGATTGATCCCGCTGGCATTAACCTTAATTGTTCTTTCGATGGTCAAAAAGGGTGTTTCTCCTATTAAGCTAATGGGTATCTTAATAGCCTTAGGCGCTGTTACAGGAATTTTAGGTATATTTTAAGAGGCTATAGTGTTTCTTATAGAATTTATCAACCACAAAGGTACAAATATAAATAGAACCCTTTGTGTCTTTGTGGTTCGATTCGTTTATAGGTTTTAAAAGGAAATTTGGTGATAAGGGAGCAGCAAAGATGAATATAACACTAGATACGATTGAGCACTTAGAAATAGAAGATTTCTTAGGTAATGAAATACATTGCGAGTGCAAAGAAACTCATCGCGTTGCGATTGATCGTATCCTAATCGAAAAGGATGGGATTGATAAACTGCCTGAATGTTTAAGAGAATTTCAATATAAAAAAGCATTAGTCATTGCTGATCTTCACACTGATGAAGTCGCTGGCAAGCAGGTAGAAGCAGCCTTAAGGCAAGTAAACTTTGCATACAAAAAATTTGTATTTCAAGGAGAGGGAGAACTGGTTCCTGACGAAGCAGCCGTAGGCGCATTATTGATTCAAGTGGAAAAGGATACAGATGTAATTATTACCATTGGCACAGGTACACTCAATGATTTAGCTAAGTTTGTCAGCCACAAAATCAGCATTCCAACTATTATTGTAGCAACGGCCCCCTCCATGGATGGCTTTGCTTCCACTGGCGCCGCCTTAATTGTTGATAATCTTAAAACCTCCTTTGAATGCGTCTGCCCCAAAGCAATCATTGGAGATATTACTATATTAAAGCAAGCACCCATGAATATGATTATTGCTGGTTTTGGAGATATTGTTGGAAAATATTCAGCTTTAACCGATTGGAAATTGGGTAAAGTGATTAATGGTGAATATTATTGCGATGTAGTCGTAAAAATGGTTACAGAATCCATGACAAAATGTATCAATAACGTAGAAGGAATAAAAAGCAGGGACGAAGGTGCTATTAAAAACTTGATGGAAGCCCTGGTAGTGACGGGGATTGCCATGAGCTTTGTCGGCAATTCAAGACCCGCTTCCGGTTCAGAGCATCACTTAGCCCATTATTGGGAGATGATGTTTTTATTTGAACATAAGAAGGCTGTTCTGCATGGTACAAAGGTAGGGATCGCTGCCGTAATTACGGCAAAGTTGAGCGAACTATTAGCCCAATCAACGATTGATTTTGACGACGCTATTAGCAAAGCCAATTCATTTGATCAGGATCAATGGAAAAAAAGTGTTGAAAGACTCTATCAAAAAGCTGCCCAGGAAATTATTCATATCAATGAAAAAGAGCAACGAAACTCTATAGCCAAGAGAATTGCAAGGATTCATACAATTCAAGAAAATATGAATGAAATTATCGATATCGCTAAGAGTGTACCTTCGGCAAGAGAGATTACAGCCATCCTTAAACATGCTGGAGGAGCAAGTCGTACCAGGGAAGTTGGCATTGATGAACAACATGTCATCAATGGTATCCTGATGGCGAAAGAAGTTCGGACAAGATATACCATCCTTAATTTCTTATCTGACCTTGGACTTTTAGAGGAATTTGCCCATGAGGTTTATGATTACTTAAAGAAGGAAGAAGTATAAATGAATGGAAAGGTAATGAAAGGCAAAGCACAAGATATTTTACATAAGGTAAAATGCTTTATTCTGGATTTAGACGGAACGGTATATTTAGGTGGTAAATTATTAGATGGTGCCATTGAATTCTTAAAAACACTAGAAAAAAATAAGATTGCCTTTAAATTTTTTACCAATAATTCTTCACAAAATGCAAAGTTCTATATCAATAAAATTCATCATATGGGCTATGATGTAAAAGAGAATGCGATGTTGATTTCAAATCATGTCATCATCCGTCATCTGCAAGAAGCAATGCCAGGGAAAAAAGTATTTCTATTGGGAAATGAATATTTAACAAGTGACTTTCAAAACTCCAATATCCATTTAGTAGAAGAAGACCCGGATGTAGTAGTTGTAGGCTTTGATACAACCTTAGCTTATGAGAAGGTATCCAAGGCTTGTAAGTTTATTCGCGCAGGGGCGATTTTCTTAGGGGTTCATCCTGATTTTAATTGTCCAACGGAGGATGGCTTTATTCCCGATTGCGGGTCCATATGCGCCATGATTACAGCTTCTACTGGGATTTCACCAGAATATTTCGGTAAGCCGACAACTCATACCTTGCAGTATATTTTGAAAGATACAGGTTTCAAAGAAGAGGAAATTGCTGTGGTTGGTGACCGATTATATACGGATATTGCACTTGGCAAAGGAAATGACTTGGTGACGATTCTGGTTTTATCAGGTGAAACTAAGTTAGGAGATTTGCAGAAGTCTGAGATACATCCAACTTTAATATTTGATTCACTAAAGGAATTAAAAGCCTATTTTGCGTAATTCTGATCCTATTGCGTAGTTTATTTTTTGCAATAAGAAAAGCACCCTGAAGGGTGCTTTTCTCACAAACTTTAATATTTTTTATTCTTCCTCCGCAACATCAGCGTCATCAATACAACCACCGCTAGGACCAATGGCGACAATTTCATCTACATTGATTCTAATAATATCACCTTCTCGAAATAGTTCGGGATTTATGGTCTGTATTGTGGCGTTATCTCTTATTATTGCAGGTTCGCAAGATAGTGACAGTACAATAAATTCAGGATCATCTTCCAATTGGGCGTTCACTTCCACCTTCGGCCATTCCTGCTTGCAATGACGATTTTCAAATCTCTTGATCTGTCCCTGAAATATAATACGGTCATCTGTTACTATAGTTACTGATCCGACACAGTCAACAAAGTCTTCTTTTCGAAATTTCATACATTTTTCTCCTTTTACATATATTTGGCTTTTCCCTAATGTATATTACGCAATTCTAATATGTAACGTGTATAAATTCAGATGAATCTTCCTAATTTAAATAATCAATATTGCAAATAATAGTGGTACTTAAAAGGAAATAGATAAGCCAAAGAGGAAGTTATGCTGTAGAAGGTAATGGAAAATGTTTTAAGGAGAGAAGACAAAATGATTTTAGTCAAGACACCTGAAAAGTACTTCAATGAAGTGGGAATTTTAAAGACGGCGGGCTTACATATTGCTAAATATGGCAAGCGAGTGTTGATTATAGGTGGTAAAACGGCTTTAGCAGTGGTTGGCGACGATTTCCTTGCTAGTTTAGAAAATGCTCATATCACATTTACGGTAAAGGAATTTACGGGTTTGGTCACTCATAAAGAAATTGAAGAATATGCAGGCTATGCCCACCAGCATAAGGCAGATATTATTATCGGGGTCGGCGGCGGCAAAGCCATTGATCTTGCAAAAGCAGTGGGCGATAGCCAGAACCTCGATGTGGTGACAGTGCCGACAATCGCCAGTACTTGTGCTGCATGGTCAGCATTATCCACTGTCTATAATGAAGACGGTTCGGCAAAGGGAGCTATCCATCAGGAGCATTCTCCTGTACTGATATTGGCAGACCCTGCTATTATTGCTAATGCACCTATCAAATATTTAAAAGCTGGTATTGGGGACACTATTGCAAAGTGGTATGAATATGCACCCAAACTTGAAGGGGCACCTGACGACATTGCCTTACTTTTTTCCCTGCAAACGGCAAAGCTTATTTTGGAGCTGATTGATGAGCATGCACTTACAGCCTTAAAAGAAGCTGGTAGTAAAAAGGCTGGTAAAGCTGTTAAAAAAATGATTGATGCAGTCATTTTCCTATCCGGTTTGGTTGGCAGTGCGAAGGATGAAAAACTTGTTTTAAAGTTTGTGCATGCCCATTCCATCGATCACAGCCTTACCCATTTCCCGGAGGCGCAAGACAGCCTTCATGGCGAGAGAGTGATATTTGGACTGATCGTTCAGCTGGTTTTAGAAGAAAAACCTGATGCTGAAATAGAAAAACTTGTGAATCAAATTGATGAATTAGGACTCCCCATAAGTCTTGAGCAGCTTGGGATAGACAATCTTCCGGAAAAAATTACAGCAATTGCAAGAGCTGTGGATTTAAAGCGAGTTGGTTTGGATAGGGAAAAGGAAGAGAAGTTAAAGAAAAATATAGAAAAGGCCATTCAAAAAGCGGGTGTTATAGGTAGAAATCACAAAAGGCTGAGTAGCGTAAAAAGTTAAGTACCATGTTCATGGTCTTGACTAGATAAAATGATTGTTATATACTTTTTATTATACTGTACGGGGGTATGGCATAATGGAAAAGAGGAGGTGAATAAAAATGGGTCAAACTGGTGAAATCGTAATAAAAATTGAGGGTATGTCTTGCGGACATTGTAAGGCAGCTGTTGAGAAGGCTCTTAAAGAGGTTGCAGGAGTTACGAGCGCTGCTGTTAATTTAGAGAAAAAAGAAGCGGTAGTGACTGGCTCTGCAGAGCTTGCCGCCCTTCATCAAGCGATAGAAGAAGTAGGTTTTGATGTAGTTGCATAATCTGATTCATAACCTAGAGGAAAATACCCTATAAAGTAGACAAGGAGATGTCTACTTTATAGGGTATTTCTTTTGGAATACAGAAAGGCTTAGGGGAAATTCTGCTCTTTCTATGGTATGATTATCTTAATAAAGCACAAAGACTTGAAAAGTAAGAAGAGCAACATTCTGACTCGAAAAGACTCTGAACATTCAATTATTACTAATTTACATATGTAAAAGAAAAGATAGGAGTAATCATATATGCATAGAATTGGCATCGTTGGCCCCGACCGCACTGTGGAGCGGATTTTGGAGGTAGCTGCAGATTATAGTCAAGAAGTTGAATGTATACCTTTTCCTTACGACGATGAGATGGAAATACAAAGTATTTTGCATGAACATCGCAATAAGGTGAAAGGCTGGCTTTTTTCCGGTCCCGTTCCCTATATCATTGCACAGGAGTATATAGAGTCTGATGATACGGTAGCTTATTGCCAGACAATGGGTGGAGGATTCTACCTCTGCTGTCTGCAAATGGCCTTTGCCCACAAAGTGGTTTTAGAACGTATTTCTGTTGATTTTATTGAATCCGAAGTAGACATAGAGCAGTTACTCCGTGCTACGGGAATACCATGGGGTGATGTTTTCATTAAGTATTACAGCCGCCAATATGACCCGGAAGAGATTATTCAGTTTCATCTTCAATTGTGGCGGGAGGGTAAAATTGATGGAGTGATAACGGCTTTGCGCAGTGTTATGAATGCATTGCAAAAGGAAGACGTTCCGGTCTATCACTTTACGTTAAGTGAGCAAGAAATTTATCAATCTCTCAAAATTATTATTGAGAAAGTACAGTCATCTTATTTCAAGAATACTCAAGTAGGA
>Ga0316613_10002729_pt1 | contig 11264 bp, 13 predicted proteins | sample OWC_soil_day10_C_2_FD_207647 | JGI IMG/M metagenome (GOLD analysis project Ga0316613, IMG submission 207647) | Wetland soil microbial communities from Old Woman Creek delta, Ohio, United States - OWC_soil_day10_CT_b | ecosystem: Environmental > Terrestrial > Soil > Wetlands | place: USA: Ohio... | reverse complement strand
CTCCCCGCGTGTTGCTGACCAGCGTTCCCGACGAGCAGCATATCCTCGGGCTGTTGATGATCGAAGCGCTGCTCGCGCTGGAAGGCGCCGAGTGCATTCCCCTCGGCACCCAGATGCCGCTGCTGGAAATCAGTCGGGCGGCCGAGGCGCACCGGGCCGACATCGTCGCCCTGTCGTTCTCCGTCGCCTTTCCGCCCCGACAGATTCCGGCGCTGCTGCAACAACTGAGAGAGTTGCTTCCCTCGGAAACCGAGCTATGGGTCGGCGGCAGCGGCGTTTCACGCATCACCCCGCCCGCCGGAGTCTACCGGCTGAACAATCTGGAACATGGCGTCAAGGCGCTCGCTGAATGGCGGAACGAACACGCGGGATGCTGAGGGGGCAATCAGCGCTGTCAGTCACGCTGGATTAAGGCTGGATTGGGCAGTCTCAGGCGCGCAGCGTGGTTAGCATCGTGACCAATTCGTGCAGGGCGGTGAACGGTTCGGGGTCGGTACGGGCATTGAACTTCGCTGCCAAGGCTTGCGCCCGCCGTGTCGCTGTTTCCAGCTGGTTACGGGTGGTGGCAAACACGCCGCCTGCACCCTTCTCGTAGCCGGGGATGCGCTGTCTCAAGCGTTGCAGCACGTCGTCTCGGTGAATCGGGTGCTGGATATCCTCGTAATGCAACAACAGCCACAACTCGAAGCAGGGGATGGAGGCGATGGCTTTGAAGCTGATCGGCTGCTTGTCGTCGTTGCGTAGCTTGCCATCGAGTGATTGCGCCAGCCCCACGGCGTTGAAGTAGCTGTCGTGGTCGTCGCGATCAAACACCGCATAAACCTGGTCGAAGCACTTGGGACGGATTCCCTTGAGCAAATCGCCTTCTTCAAAAAGTCTCTGGGCGTAGCGCACCACCTGGATGGGGGCAGTACCCAGTTGGCCAGGCTGTATTTCCACGTTGGCTGAATGCAGTTGATACGCGGTGCGGATATCTTCAAGGTACAGCGGCTCGGTCTTGCTGCCTTCGGTGACGATCAGGATACGGGCATAGCTGGCGCGGCGCGCCTCCTTGGCGGCCCTCCGTCGCAGCTGCCTGTTCTTGGGCTGATCGTCACGGCCCATCAGTGCTCCAATCCCATGGCTTGATTACGCAGGAAAGGCAGGGCGCCGTAGCGGCCTTGCAGATAACCCCGCTCTAGCGCCTCGTTCTTGCGCGGGCTGAAGTCGAGCAGCGGATACAGCGATGAGCTTTGGTCCAGGCGCTTCTCGACAAACCATATCTGGTCGCGCCGGAACAGGCCGTAGGCATCGAGCAATGAGGTATCGTGCGTGGTAAAGATGAGCTGCGCGCCACCCGTGTCAGTACGATGGAACAGACGCACCAGTGCTTGAACCAACAGCGTGTGCAGGCTGGTGTCCAGTTCATCCACGACCAGCGTGAGCTTTTTGTTCAGGATGTCCAGGATGGGGCCGGTCAGGAACAGCAAATTGCGGGTGCCCCCGGACTCGTCGGCCAGATCGAAGACCGCGTTCCCGTGTTCGGTAACATGATGGAATTTGACTTCGTCTATGGGCTGCTCGTTGGCCGTTTCTTCGCGCTTGCCGGTGGCGAGGTCGAAATGAATGCTGTGTACCATCGCCCGCTTGGTGGACACTTCAATGTCGGCAATGCTGATATCGGCGGCGCGCAGAAACTCGCAAATGGCCTTGCGTTGGGCCTCATGCTTGAGCATCTGCACAGAAAACTGCGGCGACAGCGGCGACTGCTCATTGAAGATCACGAGCCGATTTGCGAACCAATCGAAGACAGGGCGCAGGGCGTCGCTGTTGAGTTGCACCGCCATGGAGAGGAACAAGGCATTAGGCCGGGTGGCCCCCTCCCACAAGTTCTTTGCGCCCTTAAGTCCCGAGCCGAAGTCGTACACATCCTTGCATCTCTCGGCATCGAAGCGTCGCTCGAACCAGCGCTGCGGCTTGAACGCCTTGTAGACCAGAAGTTGCTCGCTGACGATGCGCTGCGAGGTCATGGCAAAGCCGTACTGGTAACGCACGCCATCGAGAATGAACGTGACTTCAAACTCAGTAGGCTGGCCGCTGGATGCGGCATCGAGCTTGAAGGGCTGGAGCCGGTCAAAGGTCTGGCCGGGCTGCAGGGCGGCCGACTCTTGCACCACGCCACGCATGTACTGCAAGGCCTTGATGAGGTTCGACTTGCCGCTGGCATTGGCGCCATACACCACAGCACTCTTGAGCAAATGCGGGACAGCCTTGACCCCGGTGCCGAGGGCATGGGTGTCTAGCAGCGTCTTGTCGGTGGACGCAACAAGACTAAGCACCTGCTCATCGCGCAGGCTGCGGAAGTTCTTGACGCGGAACTCGACCAACATTGTATTCACCCATGGAATAAAGAATATAGTTCAATTATGCATACAACTCGCAAAATATCAATTTATTTTGTGTTGTTCTTGCGGAACGGCCGGGTGAACACGCGGGATACTGAGGAGGAGATCAGCGCTGATGCATCCAGATGGGCTCTCGCCATTAGAGCCCGGCGCTGGCGGTTCGGACGGCCTCGAGAACGTCTTCCGGCACCACATCTTGTCTGGACTGCAGTGCCAGAAGATCCTTGTGAATCGGTTCGCCCAGTGCGGTCGCGACGAATCCAATGCGCTCCTTCAATACCGGCACCGCGTGCGCGCGCAACCACTCTTGTTCATCCGGCTTCCTCGTCGTCCGGAAAGCGCAAGATGATCTCGATGCCTAGGCCGTTACAGATATCCAGCGCCTTCGACAACCAGACTTCCTTACCTTGTTCGAGCTTGTTCATGACAGGCGGACTGACGCCAATCAGCCTGGCGGCTTCGACTTGGCCGAGGTCCGTATGCCGTTTGCGGACGTCGCGGACGAACTGTCCGAAGGTTTCGATTGTGGATACTTTGATATCCATGGCCGCTCCAATATTCAACGTTCATTGAATATTGGAGCGGGATGGCGGGTATCGCAAGAGAAATTCAGCGATCGTTGAATTGTTGTGACGTCGGGCCGCGTAAGGGGAGAAAATTCAACGATCGATGAATATTTTGCCTCTTCTTGCTGTGGCTTGTGCCAATGCGGCTTTCTCTTTGTGCGGCGACGATAGTCTGGTTGTCGGCCATTGCTGTCATTGGACTATGGTTTGGCCTCGGGCAGCTGTAGGCCGGTAAGCGGTCCTTTAGCCGCTGATGGCCTCGAATGGCCGCTTCCTGATCGACGCTACAGCCGGCCCCGACCCGTTGCGGCCGTTCGCGACTGCAGGAAGCAGATGTTCAAGTCCTGCGACTGCCATCGGACGAGGCGGCACTGTTGCTCTTAACCTTTACCCGTAGACTCGTCGTTATCGAGCGTGTATATCAGGATAAGACCAAGTTATTCGCTTCAGTGAATATCTTCATGAACCTGCTTTTCGGTAACTCGGCATCCAACGATGGATAGGAGTGACCAAAGCGGTCATTGGACGGACTCCTGTTGTACAACGGCTTTAGGGTTATGAGGGAGCTGTTAAGCCCAAAAGTACCGCCGCCTAGATGTAAATCCAGATTGCCACGAAAAATGGATGAGTCCATTACAGCTTTTCCGTCTATTCACCGAATGCCCGAATATTTATTCTCTGAACTGTCGGATCGCTTCTCAGAGTAAGCGGCGCTCCATTTGTCACTTGCTATTTCCAGCCTCCGGTGCTCTGAAGGTTCGGGAATTGCAAACCCCTTTTAAAAGGAAAAAATCATGAGTATCGGCATCATCGGTTCTGGCGGACTCGGCTCCAATGTCGCACGGGCGCTTGCCAAAAAAGGTCTTTCGGCCACGATTTCGAATAACCGCGGTCCAGCGTCTTTGGCACCACTAGTCGCAGAGTTGGGGCCTTCCATCAAAGCAGGGACCGTGGCGGAGGCTGCAAGTGCAGATATCGTCCTCGTCGCCGTGCGTTGGGTCGACCTAGAGAAGGCACTGGGAAATCTGCCAGCATGGAATGGGCGCATTGTTATCGATGGAACCAATCCAGTTGAGTTTCTTGATCCGGATTCTCCTGATGCGAAGGACCCAAGCAACCCGCTTGCCGCTTATGGCATCAAAGCAGTCGACCTTGGTGGCAAGTATTCAAGTGAGGTTTTCCGAAATTTCGTACCTGGCGCACGCGTCGTCAAGGCCTTGAACCATCTCGATGTGAACGTGTTGTCGCAACCCGAAATCTCAGGTGGCCTGCGTGTTCAGTTCTACTCCGGCGATGATGTAGCGGCGAAGGCTGAAGTCCGCAAGATTCTCGAAACGATCGGCTTCTTCCCGGTTGATCTGGGTTCGCTCGACGTAGGCGGGCGACTTGCGCAACTGCCGTTTGGGGCGCTTTCGGCGACTAACTTCATCAAGATTTAGTGTGCGAGAAGGCACTTGATGGCGTCCAATCGGGCGCCACTTTGAGGTGCACCATGCTGTGCCTGTATTTTCAAAGGAGACTCAAATGACGACCATTTTGCATATCGATTCCAGCATCCTCGGCGCTTATTCGGTGAGCCGAGAACTCACAGCCGACATCGTCGCCCGACAAAATGCACTTCATCCCGGCGCAAAAGTGGTACGCCGAGATCTGGTCGCTGATGCTGCGATGCATCTTTCCGATGCCCACATGGCGGTCTTTCAGGGTGGTGAAGCCGGTAGCGCCGCACTCGGCCAGGATCTTGCCACTGGCAGCGCTTATATCGATGAACTCTTTGCTGCCGACATCATCGTAATCGGGGCTCCAATGTACAACTTCTCCATCCCAACGCAACTAAAGGGCTGGATCGATCGTGTCTGTGTCGCCGGACGCACCTTTAAGTACGGCGCCAATGGTCCCGAGGGTCTGGTTATAGGAAAAAAGGTCTTCGTGGCCTCCGCGCGTGGCGGTATTTACTCTGGCAGCAGTCCGATGGCAGGTCTTGATCATCAGGAGACATATTTGCTTACTGCACTCGCCTTCATCGGCCTGACCGACGTCACGATCATCCGTGCGGAGGGGCTGGCTCGCGGAGACGAATCCAAGGCCGCCGCGGTGGCGAGTGCCAAGTTGCAGATAGAGGCTCTGGCGGCCTGAGGGCGCGCTTCTTGTTGGATTCGATCAGGTCTGTCCGCCAAGTTCACTGACTGACCGCATGGCATAGCAGTTGCGCCAGCGCCGCGGTCTAGTCCGTAGCTGTCGGGGATGCTTGCAATTCACTCAGCTTCTGCACCACCAGGTCGATAAACGCGGATACAGCCAAGGGCAGATGTCTTCGACTCGGATAGAGCACGTGCAGGCCATAGCTGGTGCGCTTGTACTGCGGCAAGACGGGTACGAGCAGTCCCGCGTTGAGATCGCGCTTGACGATCAACTGAGGCAGAAGCGTGATGCCAAGGCCGGCCAAAGCGGCCTTGCGCAACGCCTGGATAGTGTTACCACTAAAGCGTGGGGTAAGTCGAACCTCTTCATCGACACCCTCTGGCCCCGTGATGCGCCAGAGGGTAGTGTTACCAGGCATGGCGAAACTCACGCAGTCATGGTTCATCAAGTCTTGCAATGTGCTCGGGGTGCCTCGTGCGGCGACATAATCGGGGCTGGCGACGAAACCGTCGTTGCCATCACATAGCACTTGGCGGCCGACGTAGCCTGAATCCTGCATGGGGCCGCCACGAAAGGCGACGTCTATCCGCTCCGCAATCAGATCAGTCTTGGCGTCGCTGAGCACAACGTCGAGCCGTACCTGTGGATACATCGCCATGAATTCGGCCACCGATTCCATCTGCACGAAATCGAAAAAATCTGCCGGTGCCGCAACGCGCACAAGGCCTCGCGCTTCTTGAGTGCCCGTCATCAATTCCAGCGCTGCCTCGGTCAAGCCCTCGACTGCGTCTGCACAGCGCTCATGAAATTCCTGCCCGGCACTGGTGAACGTGAGCTTACGCGTGGAGCGCTGCAGCAGCCGCATGCCGAGTTGCGCCTCAAGTTGCTGGACGCGTCGGCTCACCGTGTTGGGCGGTACACCAAGGCGTCTGGCTGTCTCAGCAAAGCTCCCATTGCGCACAACTTGTACAAACAAGGCGATGTCGTTCAGGTCAACCATGGTTACATTACCCGCCAAAATTGGACTAATCAAATCCAATCTTACCATCTAATAAATGAATCAACTCAGCCTTATGCTTAGGGCGTCGAGGGTGGGTTTTATGAGCTTTTCCATCGCCCATTTCCCTTTTCATCGTTTTGCAATTTGGTAGCGCAGAGGTCTGTATCTATCAAACGCATTTCCAAGCCCTATCGAAATAGCTGTGATTTAATTTTTTTTAAGGACGCATTCATGAACACAACGACTAACCCTGCGACGACATCTCGCGCAATTAGCTTGCGCACTCGTGGTAATACTCACGGGGCAATCACGCGACTTATGAGCCCCGGCGATCTTGGGGAACACCTGAAGCCGTTTGTATTTCTGGATATTTTTAGTTTCAAACCTAACGGCGGGCAGAAGGGTTTTGATATGCATCCGCATTCGGGTATTGCAACCTTGACCTTCACCATGGAAGGCGACGTTGTGTATGAAGACACAACCGGAAAATCGGGTCTGTTGCCCGCGGGTGGCGTGGAGTGGATGCGTGCAGGCAATGGCGTATGGCATCGCGGCGGACCAGCAAATGAATCACGTATACGCGGTTTCCAACTCTGGATCGCCCTACCCGCTTCAGAAGAAAATGCACCCGCTGAAAGTATCTATCTCCCACCTTTGCAGGTGCCACAGGAAGGCCCTGTACGCGTTTTGCTCGGACGCTACGGCTCAGCGCAGAGTCTTATTCCGGCTCCATCAGACATCAACTACCTCGCGGTGCAGTTGAAAGATGGAGAACGGTGGCGCTATGTGCCGCCGGCAGGGCACACGGTGGCTTGGTTAGCGGTCAATACAGGGCAGCTTGGCGTTGACGAAACTGTTAGCGCGGGTGAGTTGGTTATTTTCAAGGAATCAAATCAAGCTATCGACTTCCAGGCGGAAGGAGACACTTCCTTCGTGCTCGGATCGGCGGTGAAGCATCCGCACGAACTGGTCATGGGCAACTACTCCGTTCATACAAACACGTCGGCCCTTGCACGAGGAGAAGCAGAAATTCGAAGCATTGGAGCGCGTTTGCGGAGCGAAGGGCGGCTACCTTAGCCCTGTATCGCTTGCATGACTAGCAAAGTATCGGTGAATTGCTCGAAGGCCACAATGTTTCCGTCGACAATGTGCCACACGTGCGTCACGCGTGCCTTCATCGATTTGCCGGTCTTGCGGTTGCGCCCGGAGTAGGTGCCGACGCCGACAATGTGTTCGCCACCATCGATTAACTTCTCCAGCGCAAAGCGATAGTCCTCCCATTCGCGGCCCAGCACAGCGAAAACATTGGCGATGACCTGATCGGGGCCGATCCAGGTTCCGGCACAAGGAAATCCGGCCATCTCGGTCCAGGTCACATCGGGCGAAACCTCGGCCATCATGCCAGCGATATCCTGGCGAGCCGAAGCGGCGTAGTGGTCGGCAACGATCTGCAGATTGGTTCTCATGTGAGTCTCCTGATTCAAACGGCGCAGCGAGTGGCGTCACAACTGAAAGCTTCGGCGGTGAGTGATGTCGCAGGCGAACCAGTCAGACTGCGCAACCGCTCCTGAAAATCTTGCGGGCGACCGAGGAAAAGCGCGAAGTCGAGTACCGTGCCGTTGGCATTGAGCAGGCCATCGACATAGCCCGCGCCGAAATGCTGGCCACTTAATTGTGCGATCCGCTCGTCGTGCTGGTTCACATAGGCGCGCAGCTGCGGCGTGATGGTCTGGCGGCGGGCGCCTGTCATCATGCCACCACCGTGCGGGCGCACGCTGAGGATTTCGCGGGCCGCCTTGATCAGCGGGGCCGCACCGTAGCACCAGCCGCAGAGGGGATCGTAGAAGTAATGTAAGGTCTTTGTCATGATTTCTGGCGCATCAAAGCGCTTGGCTGAAGAATGGAGAATCCTGCCTCGCGCACCGCCGCCGGGGCGGCGCGAGAGACAGAGCGGCGGATTACCACTGCATTTCGCCCTTGCGAACTTTGGCCCCGATGTCGAGCGCGATGGCAAGGCCCGCTTGCGGATAAGCGTTCTTCATCGCGTCGATCAAGGCAGCGCCTGTCGCGGCCTTGGCGGCTTCGACGTCGAAACGCTGCAGGTAATCACGCGTGTAGCGGATGGCGCTGGCATCGAGCGCGGTGCCAGCCGCCATGTGGCCAGGCACGACCGTTTCTGGCTTGAGCGCTTCGATCTCGTCGAGTTGGGCGAACCAGGCCTGACGCTCACTGGCTTTCTGCGTGTCGGCCGTCCATACATGCAGATTGCCGAAGAGGGCGATGTTGCCGGCAATGGTTTTGATCGAGGGAATCCACACATAGGGCCGATGCGCGAGCGCCCCCGTGGTGCCACGCACCTCGATGCTTTCCCCGTCGACACTCAGGTGCGTGCCTTGCAGCAGCTCGGGAACAATCGGTTTCTGCGGGGCGTTGGCGCCCATTTTCGGCGACCAGAAAGCCAGCTTGCCCGCGAGCTTCGCCTGGATCTTCTCGCGCACGGCCGGTGTGGTCAGCACCTCTGCTTGCGGGAAGGTGTGCTTGAGCACTTCCGCACCAAAGTAGAAATCCGGGTCGGCATTGCTGATGAATATGGCCTTGAGCGTCTTGCCGCTATCGAGGACGTTGGCCGCCACGCGAAGGGCGTCGGCACGGGTGAAGCCGCTGTCGATCACAATCGCCTCGGTTTTGCCGCTGATTACGACGGCATTAACGTGGAAACTGTTGCCGTCGGCGTTATACACCTTGAGCGTCAGCGGAGCCGACGTTTGGGCGCTAGCGCCCGTCGAAGCAACGATGCCGAGGGTCAGGGCAGGGAAAACGAAACGGGCGATCTTGCTGAGTTGGAACATGACAATCTCCTGAATGGTTGGGAAAGAACAACGGAAAGAACTTTAAGTTTTTCGTTATGGTTGATAAAGTCCGTATTGGTTGATTGTTTATTGCATGGATCGATGATATGGATCGTTTGACCGCAGTCCGCGTATTCGTGGAGATTGCAGATCGGGGCAGCCTGACGCAGGCCGCAGAGCATCTGGAAATGTCCGCCGCCATGGTGAGTCGCTACCTTGCGGCGGTGGAGACCTGGTTTGGCGCCCGGCTATTGCATCGGACGACCCGGAAAATCAGCCTGACGGAGGCCGGGCTGGCGGCCATTCCTTCATGTCGGCAATTGCTTGAGATCGCGGAGGATGTTCAACATCTCGCCGTGGAGCGCACGCGGGAGCCCGCGGGAATCTTGCGCGTGACGACCTCGAGTTCCTTTGCCGAAGCGCAACTCACGGCGGCGCTCGTTGATTTTCAAGGGCAGTACCCGCAAGTGGAAATCGTGCTGTCGGTGGGCGACAAGGCGACCGATCTGGTCGCCGAGCGTGTCGATCTGGCGGTGCGCATCACCAACAATCTGGACCCAACGATGATTACGCGGCCACTGGCGCGCTGCCTCTCGTTGCTGTGCGCTTCCCCCGCATATCTCGAGCGCTACGGCGTGCCGCGCACGGCGGAGGATTTGCGCCAGCATCGCTGCATTGCGCACGCCTTTGGCATTGGCAAGCAGTACCGGCTGACGCGGGCGGGGGAAACGCTCACGGTCCCGGTGGATTGGAGCTTTCATACCAACGAAACGGCGGTACTCCGGCGCGCCGTGCTCTCCGGCGCCGGCATCGGCATGCTGCCGACCTATTATCTGGGGGATGACCTGCGCGCGGGCCGCCTGGTGCCGCTGTTGCCGGACTATGAAGCCGATGTTCTTGGCATTCATGCCCTCTATCTTTCACGCCAGCACCAACCGCTGGCCTTGCGCCTCTTGGTGGATTTTCTTGCGGCGCGTTTTGCAGGGGAGCCGGCGCCGTGGGATCAGGCGCTCAAATAACGAACCATGGCAGACTGAAATGGGTAATCAACTGAATGATAACAGTGGGTCGAGTTCTGCTATAGCCTGAAATGCCGCGCGGTCATTCGGCCAGAACTGCAAGGTTACGACCGTTGACCGACTCGTTGCGGTCATTGGTGACAGAGAACACCAATGACCGTTCAGGCCGACAACCAGTCCTTGTCTGGAAGCTCAGCCCACTCGGAGGTTTTCACCAAACTCCAGCTCCAACGAAGGCTGGCTTCAGGCATCAGTCAGCAGAAAATCCGTCCATTCTCTGATCCTCAGCTCCAGTTCGAAGAAACTCCCTGCGTCCGCTTGGTTCCGCTCAAGCGCAGACGCCTGCGCCTGGCGAGGCGTGGCATACGTAGATCGAGGGTTGTAATCCCGTTGCCGCGGGGTAGTGCTTGTTAACCGCTTCCCGTACCGGCTCGACCAGTTCGGCGGGGACGAGGGATACGATGCAGCCGCCGAAGCCGCCGCCGGTCATGCGTACGCCGCCGGCGTCGCCGATGACCTTCTTGACGATATCCACCAGCACGTCGACCTGCGGGCAGGTGATCTCGAAGTCGTCGCGCATCGAGGCGTGGGAGTCGGCCATCAGTTGGCCGATGCGTTGCGCGTCGCCTGCGGGCAGGGCGTCGGCCAGGGCGATGGCGCGCTGGCTGTCGGTGATGATGTGGCGGGCGCGGCGGGCGACGACGGGGTCGAGGCCGGCGGCGCGGGCTTCATAGGTGGGCAGATCCACGTCGCGCAGGGCTTTCACGCCGAAGAAGCGCGCGGCTTCCTCGCATTGGCGGCGGCGCGTGTTGTATTCACTGCCGACCAGGCCGCGCTGGACGTTGGAGTTGATGATCACCACCGCGAGGTCTGCTGGCATTTTGACTGACTGCGCGGCGAGGCTGCGGCAATCGATGAGCAGCGCGTGGCCGGCTTCGCCGCGTGCCGAGATCAGTTGGTCCATGATCCCGCAGTTGCAGCCGACGAAGCGGTTTTCGGCGCGTTGGCCGATCAGCGCCAGTTCGCTCGGGTCGATGGCGAGGCCGCCCAGCGCCTTGAAGAACTGCCCTGTGGCCACTTCGAGCGAGGCGGAAGAACTCAGGCCCGCGCCTTGCGGAATGTTGCCGCTGATCGCGAGGTTTGCGCCGCCGATGGAGTGGCCGGCTTCCTGCAGATACTTGACCACGCCGCGCACGTAGTTGGCCCACAGCCGGGTGGCGTGCGGCTCCATGGGCTTGTCCAGGCTGAACTCATCGCGTTCGCCGGCGTAATCGACGGCGACCACCTGCACCTGTCGGTCATCG
>Ga0316613_10002726_pt1 | contig 11273 bp, 10 predicted proteins | sample OWC_soil_day10_C_2_FD_207647 | JGI IMG/M metagenome (GOLD analysis project Ga0316613, IMG submission 207647) | Wetland soil microbial communities from Old Woman Creek delta, Ohio, United States - OWC_soil_day10_CT_b | ecosystem: Environmental > Terrestrial > Soil > Wetlands | place: USA: Ohio... | reverse complement strand
GCGTGCGCCGATCCAGACCGAACCCTTAACGCGAACTTCGTGAAGTATCTCGATGGCGTGGAGGCGGCGCACTACCGCAGCGGCAGCGCACGGGCAGTCTTCGATGCCGTCTCTGAGTTTCTGTTCGGACACGCGTGGGTCGAGCCGAAGTTCGAGAGGTTTGCTGACTTGGGAGCCAAGCCGGCCTGATTCGCGTGGTTACGGATTTCGAGTTTCTTCGGAGTGAATTGCCTCAGGGCCGCAGCATGTCGCGATACACGCCGGGTGTAGAACCTTCGATCTCGGTGGCACCGGCGACACGACGAAAGAACTCGGGCGCACCAACTGCTCCCGCGACTGCATACGCATATCCGACCGACCGCATGTCCTGCAGGCAAGCCCGCAGCAACGCCGCACCGAGGCCGCGACCGCGCTCGGCGGCCGCCACGCCAATCGGACCGACGAAGCCACGAGCGGTCGTGTCGTAGCAGGAAACACCCACGACGGCCCCGGCCCGCAGCGCGATGAAGAGACTAACGGGCCGGTTGTTGAGGGCAACCCGCGCCTCGCTCGCCCAGCCGACTGAAAACTCTTGTGCTACCCATTGGCAGACCAAGTCGCATTCGGGTGCGATCGGTTTTCGCGAGAGCGCGCCTGACGGTGGGGAAATGCCATTGCCGGAGGGCAGGTCGTAGAGTCTTATCAACATGTCCATGGTGGGACCCACGCCTCCCTCAGCTACCTCGCTGACGGCCGTGCTAGGCACGGCGAAAGCGACTCCCGCTTTACGAGAGCATACTGTGCGAGGATTACCGTAGCGCCTGAACCCTCGCGACTATTGCTACGATGAGTATGCGCGCAGCATCAGTCGATGGAGACGTCCGATTCCAGCCATCGACGGGGGGAAGCGAACCGTCCCAACCAAGCTTCTAGCACTTCGGGCTTGGCGAAGGGACCGAAGAGCGGCGTGTGAGCAGTCAGCAGGAGCGGCTGGATGCCACGGGCGACGCGCATATAGGCATCGACATCTTCGCCGGCATTAATATCGCCCATCAACGGCTTTGACCCTGCGGCAATTGCCACGCCGTGGGTATGTTGACGGTGGAAAACGCCGTCTGACTCCAAGCTGGCGGCGACCTCACGCAGGCGCTCGCTGCTCATGCCCTTTGATTGTGCAAATTCATCGCCGATGAGAGTCAGCCAATTGTTACTCGACATACCGCGGAGCGCGTCCCATTCCAGCAGTGTTATTTCCTGAAGCTGCACGCACCAATATCGCTTGGCCAACGCGGCCATCTTGTGGTACGCAGCGTAGGAGGGGCCCGCCACGTAGTCGAACTCGAACCCCGCCGAACCCCACCACACCGGAAGATGAGCAAGCACCCATTCGGCGAGCGAGGTGAGTTGGTCCCTGGAAGCCGCGTTATCGAACAGAATGCGCAAATGGCTTGCGCGTTCGACGCCGTTTACTGCGGCCAAGTCGACGATTCGGACGCTGGCGCTGCTGAGCGGATGGTCAGTCTGCTCTGCGAACTCGACGCCGCGACAACCTATCAACGGCTGACGCAGGTCGAGGAGACTCGTGAACTCGCCTTCACGATCGGCCGGAGACAACGCTTGCCAGGAGACGTCGGCGATCGAGCGGCGAAACTTCAGGCGAGCGCCGACGTGAGAGTTGACAAGCCTGCGCCACAGGGCGTCGAAGGAGTCGGCGTGCGGCACCAGCGGGCCACGCACGAAGACCGTGAGCGCCTGACGGATCACTACGTCGGCGGTCGCCAGAGGAATGACGAATGTGTCGCCAAACTCCATCGTCGTGGCTGTCAAAACTCCATGCCCCACCACGGCGTCTCCTGCCGCGGGTCGTACTCGACATACGACGGACGATCCGGTGCGGGCTCGAGGAAGAATACGCGTCCGTTGCCCGGAAACAGGCCGGATGTCGCGAACGTGGATTTAATCATCCGGATCTCGCGTCCGATCAACTCGGCGACGCCATCCCCTGTGGCGAAGAGTAGCCTTTCACCCAGCGGCGCCATCGCGATCAACTGCATGTTGCTTCGCGCGAACTCCGTGAACCCGTCTGCGCTGCCGTGCAGCAGCCGGCCCTCCTCGCCGCTGATTGACGAAGAAATGAAGATTTCACCGGAGGCCAGACTGTGCACCCCGGTCAACACTTCGTGAGGGCGCACGGGCGGAGGCAGCTCGAGCGGTCTCCAGCGGGTTCCATCGAAGTGCAAGAGCATGCGCTCGCTGCCTACCGCGAACACGTCCTTCGCCCCCGTGCCGCCGAACGCCCCGATTCCCGCCATGCCATCCGGCGGGCTTTCATATACCTGCGCCCATGCGCCGCCATCCCAGTGATAGATGTGGCCCCCGTACGCGCTTGCATAAACATCATCATTATCTGTGCCCCATAAAATACCGATGTTGGGCGGCAGACCGTTCGAACGCAGTGCCGGCAACTCAGTCGCCGTCCACGGCGCAGAGTCGCCGAGCGTCTTGTAGTCGGCGCCGTTCGGCGGGCGTTGCCAATTGACCTTCGCCGTCGTGCCGACATTGCCATCGGCGCTGCCGACCCATAACGAACCATTGGGAGATGCCCACATCGCTCGTAACGTATCGCTGGTTGCGAGCATTTGTGTCGGCGGCACCTCGTCCCGGTCCCCGGACGTGCGGTAGACGTGCCCGATTGCGCTCGCAATATCTCCTTCTTCGTAGTCGATGAATAACAGGTACAGCCCGTCGTTGGTTTCCACAACCTGCTGAATCTCGCTTCGTGTCACTGCTGTGCTCCTTGAAGAGAAGGAGAGGATAACGTCGCCTGAGCAACTATTTCGCGCCGCCCTTGGGGGCGTTGCGCGCGACTGCCTGCGCAGCTTCGATCTGATCCTTGCGAGGCTTCCAGAAATTACGCAACTTCGTGTTCTCGTCGACCCCGGCCTCCTTGAAGTACTTCAGCGCCGCCGCTTCGATGCATTCTGCGGCCTTGTCGATCAACGCATCCTCATCGAGGTCCGGCGGTTTCTTGATCTTGCGTTTCGGGACAGCGGTCTTCAACGCTTTCTTGACCCCGTCCTTGTATTTCGACAGCCATTCCTTCAGGGTGGCATTCTTGGGTGGGATCGCCGCCTGGTTGAGCTGCGAGAACTCGCGCATATTGTCAGTGAGGATCTTGTGTTCTCGGAGCTCGCCTTGTCCGTCGTGCGCCATCCACGTCGTGGCGCTACTCGTTGTGTACTTGCTGCCTGTCGCACCGGCAATCAGGGCCTCGCCTTTTTCCCCACGACCCGAGACGTGCATGGTGCCGGCAGGGGGGACGTGCTCGGCCTGGTAGCCTTTGTTTTGTTTAGGGTCGTACTTCTCGACGCTGTCGAGCGAACCCTGCATTTCGGAATGCGGTCCGAACTTGATCTCCGGATCGAAACACGCAAAGACTTGCGAGCAGTCCATCGCGGCGACAAGGGCGGCTCCGCCGCCCTTGACCACCTTCGCCTGGACACTTGCAGCCGATTTAGCCATGGCCGCTTACATCTGGTTCCCCATGCCCGAGCTACCCGTGAAGACGACCGCCTTGCCTTCGGCCTTGACGCTCGGGCTGCCATCGATGATGAAGCAGCTCGAACCGGTCTTGAGGCTCACTACCTCCTTTTGGGTTCCCGCTTCGTTTCCTGTGCAGGAACTGATCACCGAATCCACCTTGAACACCGGTTTGTCGTCGATCATCACCTTCCGCGCATCATCGTTGAGGCTGCTTGTTCCCGATGGCGTCATGATCGGATACGGAATCGGCAATGGACTCGGCGCGGCCGGTGTGATGCACACACTCGGATTCATGTAGATGACCTTGTGCCCTGTCGCTTCACCCGCGACCTCTCGGTTGTTAGCCACGACGCTCATGCGGCCCTACCTTTCTCGTTGCCGAGTGATCGGTGCCTGGGGTGGCATGCCAAGATGGACTCCAGGCGGCGGGAGGGGATGGCTTTCATGCTGGCTGCCCACGATGGCTCAGGTGGCATCTCCCCCCTCTCCGCCTTCCCTTCTCGACCGCTGATTAGGCTTTGCGAGTCATCGCTGTGTAGGGCGAAGTTGGCGAGGAAGGGTGGCCTGAACGATCGCAAAGGAGAGTGCCAATGACAACGTCTGTCGGCATCGATGTCGCCAAGGAAGTGCACTGGGTCTGTGCTATCGACTCTGGCGGCAAGGTCGTCCTCAACCGCAAGCTTCTCAACACCCCAGAAGACCTGCAGCAACTCGTCGTCGAGTTGCTGGCGTTGCCTGCGCCACAGCGCGTGGGCATTGATGTGTTGGGAGGCATCGCTTCGCTGGCGCAAGCCGTGCTGCTGCAAGCCGGCGTGGCGCTGGTGCACGTGCCAGGTCTGGCCGTCAATCGCGCCCGCCAAGGCACGGTCGGCGGGGAGTCCAAGAGCGATCCGCGCGACGCCAGAGTCATTGCCGAGCAGGTGCGCACCCGCACGGACCTGCGCGCCGTCACCGCTCAGACCGAACTGGACATCGAACTGCGGCTGCTGGTGTCGCGCCGAGGCGACCTGAGCATCGAGCAGACGCGTCGCCTGGCACGCATGCACGACCTCCTGGTTGGCATCTTCCCCGAGCTGGAGCATGCCGTGGACCTGACCAGCAAGACTGCACTGACGTTGCTCAGCCGCTTCGTCACCCCGTTGGAGCTGCGTCAGGCCAGCGACGATCAGTTGCGCGCAACGCTCGGCGCGCTCGCCAACCGCAGCTTCGCCCGCAAGCTCATCACCACCGCACGCGCCGTGGCCGCGCGTCAAACCATCGCCGTGCCCGGCGAGGCGCTCACGGCACGCCTGATCAAGGAGCTCGCCACCGAAGCGCTGCGCACCATCGAGCAGCTGGCCACGCTGGATCGCGAACTCGAGCAACGCCTTGCATCGCACCCTGATGCGGCCCTCATCCGTAGCCTGCCCGGCATGGGGGCCTTGATGACCGCCGAGTTCATCGCCGAGGCAGGCACCATCGAACGCTTCAGGTCCCCCGACGCCCTGGCCGCCGCCGCCGGACTCGCACCCGTGCTCAAGCAGTCGGGCAAGTCGCGCCGACTGCAACGACCCCACGGCGGCAACAAGGGCCTCAAGCGCGTCTTCTACCAGTCCGCCTTCGCCTCGCTGCACAGCCCAGACAGCCGCGCCTTCTACACCCGCAAGCGCCAAGAAGGAAAACGCCACCACCAGGCCGTCATCGCACTCGCTCGCCGCCGCATCAACGTCCTGTGGGCCGTGCTGCGCAATCGCCAGCCCTTCCACACCCACGTCACCACGAACGCTTGACAAAAGCATTAGGCTGCCATCTCCGCCGGCCGGAAGCCGTCGTAGGCACCCAAGAGCAGCGCGCCCCGCGCGCCGCCCTGGGAGCAGCCAGTGATGACGGCGGTGTCGTCATTCGCATAACCCAAACGCCACGCCTCAGCGGACAGCACCGCAAGCAACGGCATAGCCGCTGCCCCGACGTCGCCTAATTCCTGGAGCGGCATCTGTAAGTCGGTTTGAAGCCCCAGCACATCGCCGAACCGGGCGATGACGTTCTGCAGCTCTTGGGTTGAGTAGGTTTCGTGCGTGTTATCGAGTAGCCAGCAGTTGCTGCGGCGGCCCGCAACACGCAGCGGCGCAACGGCCGCCGTTAGCGCTGCGCTCAAACCGAGGGAACGGCACGGCACTTCGAATCCGACAGGGTAAGGCTCCCGTCCCGTGCCGAGGCCGAGCACCCGAATACCATAGCCCGCGTCGGCTGGCGCGACGGCCATGAATGCGGCACCTTCACCGGGACGGACACCATCGATGTTCTTGACCGTCATTAAACGATTGGCGCGTTCCAGTGGCTCGAGCGCGGTCCAGTCGTGAAGTGTATCGACGCCACCCCAGATCACGAGCCTGTCGCGCTCGACGAGATCCAGGGCCCGGCGCATTGCCACTGCTCCGGCGGCGCGGCCGAATGGAAACACTTCGATCTCGATGTTCTTGAGCTGCGGCGGCAAACCGGCGCGCATGACTCCGAGAAATGCCTGCCCTTCGGTGGCCAGCGTCAGGCCGCGCTCGCCTTCAGCGTATCGCTCCGGCAAAGCCAACAGCAGCACAGGGCGCCAGGGCGTTTCGATGGCTTCCCCGAGCCCGCTCAGCGCGAGTTGAGCCAGAGCCGCTGCGCGCTCAACGCCACCGAGGTCGGGCGGAACGGCCGGCGAACTGCACATCATCACGCGCTCTCCCGCAGCGTCAACGAAGCGCGATGGGGCCACGTTATTCAAACCAGCGCGAAGAAGCAGCGCCGTTTCGGCCGCGCTTTCTCCAAGGCTGCTGACCGCGTTCCAGGCGACCAACGCCGCCAACGGTCGGGCGTCGAGTGCGGCGCTCAATTCGTGAACTCCTTGGTCGTGACCCGCACGGCAGTGAAGCGGTTGTACATTTTTGCAGGACAGCGGAAGAGCGCCCGCCACACGAGCTCGAGCACGAGTGCGTCGCTATCGACAATGACGGTGTCGAGATGCGGCCGGCGCTCGATTGCCGTGCCATCGATGTCGGCTTCGACGAGAATCCGGTGTTTGGGCAGGGTGAACGCTAGCGGGCCGGCGCTGTGCACACCAGTCACCGTCACCGGCTCGCCACCACGCAGCGGCTCGCGAAACACAAGATCCGGCGGCGCGCAGTTCTCGTGCTCTTCGCGATAGTCGGACGGCCGTGCCGGGTACGTCGACTCGAGCCACGCTTTGTCGTACGTGCCCATGGTCTCGCGGCGCGGTGCGAAGTTTCGTCCGAGCGGTGCGCATCCGATCGGGGTAAAGCGTCCTCCGGCCGCTCCGATTGGCGTACCAGGTTCCTCAATCTGCGGCGCCGGTGTGCCGACGAGACGCTCGACATCGCGCGCGATGCCACTGCCCACCGGATTGCGAGCGTCCTCGAGCGGCCGTTTGGGATCGCTCAGATCGAGCCCACCGTAGGCACGAGACCAGGCCAGCGGCGTCGGCCGCATCGGCGCACTAGGCCCAGGCACGACACTGAGCAGAGAACTTCGCCACTCACGAGGGCCATGCACGCGCATGACTTTCGTGCGTCCCGCTACGCGGATGTCGACGTCAAGATACGTGCCCGGCCGCCCCGGTTGCGGCACAGCGTGGCCGCTCAAGACGAAGTCGGTGCCCGGCTTGGCTGCGCAGAAGTCGCCCGGCAGCCTGACGTCGGGAATCTCGGGGGCGCCCCATGGTTCGTCGCCCAGTCGAACCTCGCGCTGCTCCTCCGCCAGAGCGAGCACCTTGCCTGGCCGAATAACGTAGCTCGCTTTCACGATAACGACGCGCGACTGTGCACCATGACGGTCCAGTATCGGCAGGATGTCCGCCTGAAAACCGCTGTGGTTGTAGAAAGCGGGCTCGTCCATGGGAGCTAGTGCAAATTCGTCGAGGTTGGGCGCCGGCTCTGCAGATCAGCCAACCAATGCTCAATGCGGCGCAATGACTCGGCCTGAACCCCGACGAAGTCATAGGGGCTGAAGCGTGGTACGCGCGACTCTGTCGCCGCGAGCATCTCAAGGTAGGCGCGTTGCCGCGCGTCTCGCGAGCCAGGTCCTGCACGCAGAGATTGGAGCAAACTCTCCAGGCTCAATGGGCGACCGCGCCGGTAGCGTACCCGGGACTCAAAATTCGACGCGCCTTGAGCCCAAAGGCGACGCGACTCCGCTGCGTCCGGCGCGGTGTCGAAGGCCAGTCCCGTGATTCCGGCTAGGGCTTGTTTGATTTCTATGCTGGCTTCGGGGGTGCAGTCGTCGCGAGCGAGCAGGTCGAGCAAGTCAGGCACCAGTTCGATGCTGCCGAGAATGACCGCCGCATCGACGCCTTCCAGCGGATGCGCTCCGGCCAGCACCTCACGAATGCGGGAAGCGTCGGCTAGATAACCGAACATCGCCAGGCAGTTCGCAGCGTCGCCCCAGTAGGGATGATCACTGCGCACAATCCGTACCGCGCAGTCATGCGCCGCGCCCAGGCGCAGGCCAAGTCCGGCGCGCATCGCGAGTCTCACCAATGCCTCCGCGTCGCGTCGTGCGAGTAGCGGCTGCAGCGCGCGTTCGCAGACGCCGCGGTCGTAACCACGCAAGGGCGCGCATGCAGCCGCCGCGACGACCGAGGGGTCGCGATCATGGATGGCATCGTCCCACGCGTCTTCGGACAACGCACCGTGAAACGCGAGGACGCGCGTGGTGCTAGCACGCACGCGTGCTTGCTCGTGGCCAAGCAGCGGAGCAAGGTCCATAGCGAGCTCTGGATTTGGACACAGACTCAGTGCTTCCACTGCGGCTGCCGCTTCGGCCGGGTTGCGCAGCGTCGCAGCGAGGAAGATGTCGCGTGCCTGCGCGAGCCAATCCGGACCTTCGACACAGCCAAGAATCAGCAAGACAGCGAACACCCGTCCGGGATCGGGTACCTCGGGATCTATTGATAGCGCGGCCACTTGAGTGAGCGCTTGCGGACCGAGTGCGATAATCGCGTTCACTTGGGCGAGCAGACGCCGCTCCGATGCCGCTGGCGTTAGCCACGTTTCGCCTTCCAGCGGTTCACGGTATTCGCGCAGGACGGCGGCAGTGTCGAGGCACTCCAACACCGCCTGCCGCCGATACGCCGCTGTTCCGCCCGAGGGAGAAGCGTCTGCCCACGCGTTTCGCCGGGTGCGCGGTGTGATGAGCACACGCGGCGGCCCCACATACGATGTCTCGACCTTCAGACAACGCGGTACGTCGAGCAGCGCCCTGGTCATGGCTCGGGGAACACCTACAAGCGGCCGCCTCAATTGAGCTTGATGAGCGGCGCGAGCAACCGAAGAAGCCGCTGGCTGCGCGTCGTGAAGCTCGAACATACGATCTCGACATCGCCTTGCGCGCCAAGCTTGATCTTGGCCTGACCATTGCGTAGCACGAGATCGCCCTGCGCTTCGAGCACGACCGTTTGCGGTCGAGACGCAAACTCGGCGGGCGCTACGACGGCCTGTATGGGTTCTGTATAGGGTCCCGTGCGCCCTAGAACAACTCCAGCGTTGCCGGCGGCGTCCTGAAGCCACACCAGCACGTCGTCTCCTTCTGTCAGGGTCAGGCCGGTTGTACCGGTCTGGAGGACCTGGCACTCGACAGCCTGATTGGAGCCTGCCAATTGCACCCGGACGCCGGCTCCTTCGGCCACTTCGAGAACGCGAGCTTGGCGGATCTGGCCGACATGGCTCAACGAAGACGCGAGATCGAGCAGATTTGACATGAGCGTCCTAACTGTTTTGGTTTATCTTGGAGCCCTTCAGGTTCAGGTCTCCGCTCGCGTCGATGACGATTTTCCCACTGCCGTTTACGGAGATCGTCGACCCCTTGACGGAAATGTCGCCGTTCTTCTTCAGCACGATCTCGGCGCTGCCGCACTTGAGCACGATTTCGTCCGCTGCCACCAATGCGATCTTCTTGCCGCTGTCGACGCTGTAGTCCTTGCCAGATTTCAGGCTCATCGTCCCGGCGGCTTGGGCCGAGATGTTCTGGCCGGCCTTATCGCTGATGCTTTTGCCGGCCTCGTGACTGATGTTCTTGCCTGCGCTGACGCTCTTGTCCAGCCCAACATTCTCACTGCTGAACGCGCCGACGTTGACACTCTTGGCCGCGCCAACTTCCTGCGCAAGAGCCGCGCCGACCGCCTGATTCATCGCCGCCCCTACCGTCAGCAAATACGCGACGCCGATCGTTTCGGTCTTGGTCAGCGCAATCGTCAGGCTTTCGGCCGCACCAACCGTCTCCGTGCGATTTGCGCCTATCGAAATGGTCTCGTTTACGCCGACAGACTCGGTACGGTTACTACCGATAGTGATTGTCTCGTTCGAGCCGACGCGCTCGCTACGGTTCACTCCAATCGTGATCGTTTCGTTGTTGTCGACCGTCTCGGTGCGATCGTGCTTGACGTGCGTGGTCTCGTCGTTGCCGATGGTTTTTGTCCGGTCATGTCCGACCGAGTGCGTCTCGTCGCTTTCGACCTCGATGTCCTGGTTTTTCTCGGCGTGGATCCACAGTTGCTCTGAACCCTTCTTGTCCTCGAAGCGGATGGCGTTCGCATTGGCGCTCGCGCCCTTCAGCGTCGAGCGAGTGAGGATGCCGGACTGCGTCTTGTTGCCCGGCAGTTCCCAGGGCGGCATCTGTTCTGCGTTGTAGACGCGGCCAGTGATGATTGGGCAGTCAGGGTCGCCCTCGAGGAAGTCGACGATCACTTCCTGGCCGATGCGCGGGATGTGGATCGCGCCCCAGTTGCTGCCGGCCCACGGGTGCGACACGCGCATCCAGCAGGAGGCGTTTTCGTCTTTCTTGCCGTGACGATCCCAGTGGAACTTGACCTTCACCCGTCCGTACTTGTCGGTGTAGATCTCGTCGCCAGACGGCCCAACCACCACACCGGTCTGCGGGCCCTGCACGACCGGCTTGGGCGTGCTGCGCGCCGGCCTGAACGGCACCGCGCTCGACATCGCGGTAAAACTGCAGCGGTAGTCACCGCCCGTGTCATCCAGCCCTTCATAGCCCTCGAACTGCAGCCGGTACTGCGCGCCGGTAACCAGGTACTCACGGTTCTGGTCGGCACGCGGGTGCTTGGCCAGCTTGAAGAGACTCCCGGTGCAGAGCGACCGCGTCGTGCCGCTGCCTTCGCACAGTTCGTGCTGCGCCAGCAGCTCCTCCAGCCGCGTTTGGACGAAGTGCTCGCCTTCGGCCTTGACGATGTATTCGCCGGGAAAGTCGTAGACCTCGCCCTTGGCTTCGGCGTGCTGGCGCGCGTCCTTGAACGTCGCTTCCAGTTCGACGCTGGGGCGCTCGAAGTCGTAGTCATCGACAACGTACGCGCCGGGCTGGATCTGCTGGGTGACAAACCACTCTTCGATCACTTCGTCCTTGAGCCGCGGCGTGTCCACGGCCTGCGGCAGGAACGTAACCTGCTCGAACCCCGATACCGCCTCGTGCGCATCGCTCGAGTCCGCGAGCACCAGGGTGTGCTTGCCGTCTTCATGCTTGAAGTAGTAGTAAATGCCTTCCTGCTCGAGCAGGCGGCTGACGAAATTGAAGTCCGTTTCGCGGTACTGGACGCAGTACTCCCACGGCCGGTATTCACCCGTCAACTTGTCGTCGAACTTGGCGCTGCCGTACTTGTTGAAGATCTCCTTGACGATGTCCGGCACCGACTTGTTCTGGAAGATCCGGCAGTCGGCGGTGCGCGTCATGAGCCATGCCCACGGCCGACCGGTCAACTGGTAGCGGAAATA
>Ga0316613_10002723_pt1 | contig 11280 bp, 11 predicted proteins | sample OWC_soil_day10_C_2_FD_207647 | JGI IMG/M metagenome (GOLD analysis project Ga0316613, IMG submission 207647) | Wetland soil microbial communities from Old Woman Creek delta, Ohio, United States - OWC_soil_day10_CT_b | ecosystem: Environmental > Terrestrial > Soil > Wetlands | place: USA: Ohio... | reverse complement strand
TTGGCGTAGGCTTCACCCACTTCCCACGGAATGCCGGCGACCGCAAACGCCTTCTTGTGGTTGATCGCTTCCAGTTCAGCCTGCGCCTGGTTGACGCGCGCGGTGCTCACGCCGAATGCGTTTTCCCAATTCACCCCCACAACGGGCGTCAGACCGCCGCCGTTGAACGGATCGTAGAGGTAGGGGTTATCCAGACGCTCGCGTTGCGAGGCATAGTTGTACTGACCGATCACACCAGCATACACGTCCGGCATGCGGTCGGCCTTCTTGGCCTCAACCAGCGCACGGCGAGCGCGCAGGCCGGCTTCGAGCTGCTGCATTTCCGGGCGGTTCTGCAGCGCACGCGACTGGAATTCGGCCAGATCGACCTGCGGGAAGGGCACCGGCTCGATGCGTTCATCGACCAGGGAGAGGTCTGATTTCATGCTGAGCCCGATCAGCACTTTCAGGCCATCGAGACTTATTTTCTCGACAGCGCGCGCCTGCTGCACGTACTTGCCGAGCAGGCCTTTCGCGGATTGCAGGGCGTACAGATCCGACTGTTTGGATTCGCCGGATTCTTCCTTGAGATCCCGCTCGACGCCGCTGATCGCCTTGTTCAGCCGGATCAGCATGTCTTCGAGGAAAAGGCGCGAATCGCGTGCGGTCAGAAAGCCGAAATAGGCGCGCTTGGTCTGATAAACGGTATCGCCGCGCGTCTGCAAGAGTTCGCCCTGCTTGAGGTCGATGTTGCCCTGTGCTGCCTCGCCGTAGCGTTCGATCTTGCCGAAGGTATAGAGCGGCTTGATCAGGGCGAAACTCAGATGCGTCCAGTCGGAAATGTCGTCGACTTCATTGATTGAATTGCCGTCGGTGCGCGGCACGGTCCCGCTGTAGGCGCCGCCCTGATAGAAGCCCCCCTCGACTGCAGGCGCCAGTCCGATGAAGGCATTGGCGCTGGCCCGCCACCCGAAGTTGCCCTGCACTTCCTGCAGCATCCCCCGCGCGACTTCGACCAGCTGCTCGCGCTCCTTGATGCGGGGGTCCGCAGTCAGGCTCATTTCCACCGCCTGCTGCAGATTGATGGTTTCTGCCTGTCCCGGCAGCGCAACCAGCAGCGCGCCGGCCGCGAGGAGTGTTCGGGTCAATATGTTGAGGTTCATTCTGGCGCTCCTTCTTGAGCCTTACCATATAAAAATTGGCCAATCAGATTTTCCAGCACCACAGCGGATTGCGTGATGAGAATCCGGTCTTTGTCTTTCAACTTCAGGCTGTCACCACCCGCTTCCAAGCCGATGTATTGCTCGCCCAGCAGGCCCGAGGTCATGATGGCGGCGGTGGTGTCCTTGGGGAAAGCATAGCGCTTGTCCAGACGAAGCGTGACAGCGGCTTCGAAGGTCTCATTGTCAAAACTAATATCCGCCACCCTGCCCACCACCACCCCAGCACTTTTGACCGGCGCACGGGACTTGAGGCCGCCGATATTGTCAAAGCGTGCAATGACCTGATAGCTGTCCGACGTATTGACGGTGCTCATGCTGCCGACCTTGAGTGCCAAAAAAAGCAGCGCAGCGACACCCGCGATGACGAATAGTCCCACCCAGAGATCGAGTACGGTCTTGCTCATGATGTTAATTTAGTCCCCGGAACATGAATGCGGTCAACACGAAATCCAGCGCCAGCACGACGAGGCTGGACGTCACCACCGTGCGGGTCGTGGCACCCGAGACGCCTTCGGCAGTGGGCGGCGCATCGTAGCCCTCGAACAGCGCGATTGCCGTGATGGCAATGCCGAACACCACGCTCTTGATCACGCCGTTCAGGATGTCCTGCTCGAAATCGACTGCGCTTTGCATTTGTGACCAGAACGAGCCTTCATCCACCCCGATGAGTTGGACCCCGACCAGATAGCCGCCGAATATCCCCATCGCCGAGAACAGCGCCGCCAGCAGCGGCATGGAAATCACGCCCGCCCAGAAGCGCGGCGCCACCACACGGGCGATCGGATCCACGGCCATCATTTCCATCGCCGACAATTGCTCGGTCGCCTTCATCAGGCCGATCTCCGCAGTGATCGCGCTGCCGGCTCGGCTGGCGAACAGCAAGGCCGCCACCACCGGCCCCAGTTCGCGCACCAGGGACAGGGCCACCAAAACGCCCAGCGCTTCCTCCGAACCATAGGTCTGCAGGGTTTCGTAGCCCTGCAATCCCAGCACCATGCCGACAAACAGCCCGGATACCAGAATGATAATGAGCGACAGCACCCCGCTGAAATAGATTTCGCGGATGGTGAGGCCGAATCGGCGGAATGCGGTTCCCGAATGCAGCAGCGTCGCCAGAAAGAAACGGGCGGCAAAACCGATGCGCCACACGCCTTGGATGGTGCGCTGACCGAGATTTTCAATCGACCGCCTAAGCACGCTCCGCTCCCAGCCGAAGGTCGTCGACATAGGACGGCGCCGGATAATGGAACGGCACCGGTCCGTCGGCTTCGCCATGCACGAACTGGTGCACGTACGGCAGGCCAGACGCACGAATGTCGTCCGCCGTGCCCTCGGCAACGATCACGCCTTCCGAAACAAAATAAATGTAATCAACGATTTTCAGCGATTCCTGCACGTCATGCGTGACCACCAGCGAAGTCAGCCCGAGCGTGTCGGTCAGCCGGCGGATCAAGTTGCCGGTGACCCCCAGTGAAATGGGATCGAGCCCGGCAAACGGCTCGTCGTACATCACGAGCATGGGTTCCAGCGCAATCGCGCGCGCCAGCGCCACCCGCCGCGCCATGCCACCGGACAGCTCGGCCGGCATCAGGTGCGCCGCTCCGCGCAGGCCCACGGCATGCAGTTTCATCAACACCAAGTCGCGAATCGCGTCTTCCGGCAGGTCGGTATGTTCGCGCAACTGAAAGGCCACATTGTCGAATACCGAGATGTCGGTAAAGAGCGCCCCGAACTGGAAAAGCATGCCCATTTTGCGGCGCAGCCGATACAGGCCGGCCTGGTCGAGTTCGCCCAGCGACTCCCCCGCCACCCGCACCACGCCCTGACCGGCCTTGATCTGCCCGCCAATCAGACGCAGGAGTGTGGTTTTTCCGCAACCGCTACTGCCCATGATGGCAACGACCTGCCCCCGTTTGGCGGTCAGGTTGATGCCCTTCAGGACCGGCCGGGCACCATAGCCAAACGCGACATCTTCGATTTCGACCAGATTGTCGTTTTGCAAGAGATCGAGCCTGTGTTTTTGTTCGAGCCGTTCATTTTACCTAAGGCTGCGGCCCTGCCGTATGACACAGCGGTTTTTTGCGGCCTGTTCTAGTAGCCCATCACCTGCTTCAAGGCATCCACCTGCTGCAGCAAGGCGAGGTCCCCGCTGCGACTGAACACGAACATTGGCTCGCCACGAGCCGCCTGTTGGGCCATTCGCTGCGCCAGCGCACGCAGGTCCGGCACCTCATCCAGCCACCAAACATGGGCTGCCTCCCATTCGGGCGTCGCCAGCAATACACGCTCCGATGCGGGTTTGGCAGTCGTCCCGGATTCTGCTTGCAGGACGAAATAAAATCCTGAGTGCGTATCGTTCAGCCATTGCTTCCAGGTCGCCTCGGAGACTTCCTGCCAGGCGTGGACAGGAAGATACACAGCCTGAAACTGCGTGTTGTAATAAGGCAACAGCCAATCCTCCGGCAGGTCATCCGGATAAAACCCGCGATTCCATGCGGGATGCACCCAATTGACGGCGCCGGACAGCACAAGTTGGTTGCTGTGCATTTTGACTATGATGAGATAGTGGCTACAAAAGTTGAATATAAGGCGTTGACAATATGCTGATGCAAACAGAATAATCCGACCAAGCTGTCCTGTTTGTAGGTGTCCGCAATTCGTTCATTTCCCATCGTGAAGGAGACGTCCATGAAAGTGAAATCCCTCGTTATCGCCCTCGGCCTGGTTGCCGCTCCCGCTGTTTTCGCCAACGGAACCGCGCCTGCCGCCGCCGCTCCGGCTGACGCACCTGCCGCTGCCCCCGCCGCCTACACTACCCCGCAAACCAGCCAGCAATGGCTGGAGCGCATGACCGATTTTACCCGCAACGCCTCGGCCTACCGTGATCCCAAGGTGTTCGTGCCCTGGTTCAACGCCGTGACTGAACCCGGCTTCTATTCGACGATGGGCCTCAACATGATGGACCCGGGCAACTGGTACCGCATGATGGGCTCCATGATGGACCCGCGTTCGCTGACCAACTACATGCAGTTCGCCGATCCCAACATGTACATGAAGTGGATGGCCGCCTCGATGGATCCCAACTTCTACACCGCGATGATGGCTCCGATGCTGGATCCGGGCAAATACATGCGCTGGATGATGTCGCCGATGGATGCGCAGACCATGAACATGCTGATGCAGACGTTGAATCCCGCGATGTACATGAAGTGGATGATGGCCCCGCTGGATCCGCGCGCGATGCAGCTGGCGATGGCACCCATGAACCCCGCGCTGTACACCAGCTGGATGGGCACCTCGATGAACCCCGCCACCTACGGTTCGTGGGGCACGTGGCTGAACCCGAACACCTATGCGGCGCCGATGACGGGCGGCATGGCAGGTGCTCCCGCCACGTTCAACTTCTTTGATCCTAACAGCTGGATGGGCATGACCACGCCTTACGGCCAGCCCGCTGCAGCACCAGCTGGTGCTGCCCCGGCCGCCGGCGCCCCGGCCTATGTGAACCCGTTCGACCCGAACGTGCTCCTGCAGATGTTCAACCCTGCTGCTTACACGCAGCCGGCACCCGCTGCAGCTGCACCCGCGGCCCCCGCTGCTCCGGCCAAGTAATCAACGCTGGCGGTACGCAAAAGGGACGGCTTGGCCGTCCCTTTCTTATTTCCGAATCCCTTGCCTCCGTATTTCGGCCCGACTCATGACCGACGCCAGGTCGTGCCGCCCGGCCCATCCTCGAGCACAATGCCCGCTGCGGTCAATTGATCACGAATCCGGTCTGATTCAGCGAAATTCCTTGACTGGCGCGCTGCCTGACGCGCTGCGATCAGGGCCTCGATCTCGTTTCCGGACATGCCCCCGGCCGTTGCGCCCGCCTTCAGAAATGCGTCGGCGTCGCGTTGCAGCAGGCCCAAGGTGGCAGCCAGTGCCCGAAGCCGCTGCGCCGCAGCGGGGTCCCCGCGATTGGCCGCTCCGGCAAGATCGAACAGTACCGCCAGCGCTTCGGGTGTATTGAAGTCATCGTCCATCGCGGCCCGGAACCTTGCAGTATCCGGATGGCTCCAGTCAATTGGCGGTACCTGCAAAGGCACATTCTTGAGCGCAGTGTAGAGGCGGGACAGCGCGCCCTTGGCATCATCAAGGTGGGCGTCGGAATAATTCAGCGGGCTGCGGTAGTGCGCGCGCAGGATGAAGAAGCGCACCACTTCGGCATCGTAGTTCTCCAGCACCTCGCGAATGGTGAAGAAGTTGCCGAGGGACTTCGACATCTTTTCGTTATCCACCCGCACAAACCCGTTGTGCAGCCAGTAGTTGACGAAGGTGCAGCCATGCGCGCCTTCGGACTGGGCGATCTCGTTTTCGTGATGCGGAAACTGCAGATCCTGCCCGCCGCCATGGATGTCGAAATGCCTGCCGAGCAGATCGGCGCTCATCGCCGAGCATTCGATGTGCCAGCCCGGACGGCCCGGCCCCCACGGAGATTCCCATGCCGGCTCGCCGGGTTTGGCGGCCTTCCACAGCACGAAATCCATCGGGTCGCGCTTGTTGGGGTCGACTTCCACCCGCTCACCGGCGCGCAACTCGTCAAGACTCTTGCCAGACAGACGGCCGTAGGCGGGGAAAGCTCGCACGCTGTAATACACGTCGCCATTGGACGCCGGATAAGCCAGGCCATTGCGGATCAACTGCTCGATCAGCGCGAGCATCTGCGCCACATAGGCGGTGGCACGCGGCTCGTGATCGGGGGGAAGCACGCCAAGCGCGCGCTCGTCCTGGTGCATCTCGGCAATGAAACGCTCCGTCAGCGCGGCCGGCGTCTCGCCATTTTCCTGCGCGCGCTTAATGATTTTGTCGTCGATGTCCGTAATATTCCTGACGTACTCGACTTGGTAGCCGCTGGCACGCAGCCAGCGCGTCACCATGTCAAACACCACGAATACCCGCGCGTGGCCCAGATGACACAGGTCGTAGACCGTCATGCCGCAGACATACATGCGGACGACGCCTGGGGTCAGCGGGATAAATTCTTCCTTGATGCGTGTAAGGGAGTTGGTGATGTGCAGCATGGTGCGAGTTCAAGCCAGAGTCGAAAGGACAGGAGACGGAATGAAGCGGCGCGTCGACTGTCTCAGCGGGTTCGATATTGTTAGAATGCCAGCTTCCCAAGATGATCCGAGCATATCACATGGCTTTGTCACGTTTCTTCGTCGCCGTTGCCGCCTGCGTCATCGTCGCCAGCACATCTGTTCTGGCCAATGAAATCCAGGAGATCAACCAGCAGTTCCGCAAGGGCGACCTCACGGGTGCGCTCGAGAACGCCGACCGCTATCTGGCCAAAAATCCGAAGGATGCACAGGCGCGCTTCCTCAAGGGTCTGATCCTCGCCGACCAGGGCAAGACCAACGATGCCATCACCGTGTTCACCGGGCTGACCGAGGACTATCCCGAGTTGCCCGAGCCCTACAACAACCTGGCCGTGCTGTACGCCTCGCAGAGCAAATACGAAGCGGCGAAGAATGCCCTGGAAATGGCGATCCGCACCCATCCCAGCTATGCCACAGCACACGAAAATCTGGGCGACATCTACGCCAAGATGGCATCGATTGCCTACGACAAGGCGCTGGCGCTGGACAGTAAGAACGCCACGGCACAAACCAAGCTGGCGCTCATCCAGGACATGATCGAGGGACAGCCACGCAAGCCCGCGGCTGCCAAGATCGCGACTGCGAAGCCGCCCGTCAAACCGACCCAGGCTGAGTCGGCACCGGTCAAGACGGCCGCCACAAACACCGCGCCGGTCAATTCCGCCCCGGCAGACACCAGGATCGAAGCCGCCATCACCCGCTGGGCACAAGCCTGGTCTGCACGCGACGTGGACGCCTATTTGGCCGCCTATGCCGGCGATTTCACAGCCGAAGGGCTCTCCCGCAGCAAATGGGAAGCCCAGCGCCGTGCCCGCATCACCGCACCCAAGTCGATCGAAGTCAAAATCAGCGACCTGAAGATCGCCCAGCAAGGCGACACTGCCAGCGCCACTTTCCGCCAGGCCTACCGTTCAGACCGGCTCAGTTCCACCGTCAGCAAAACTCTGACGCTGGCCTTGAAAAATGGCGAATGGCGCATCGTCGACGAAACGTCCAAATGACCATGCTGCGACTGTTTCTCACACTTCTGCTTGCCAGCCCAGGGCTTCACGCCGCCGGGCTGGATGCCGATCGCCAGCTGGCCAACAGCCTGCTGGCGATTTCGCAGAGCCGGATGCCGGAAGCGCATCGCACGGTCGACCAGTTGACGCAGAAACACCCGAATTTCCGCCTGGCGCAGCTGATCAAGGGCGACCTCCTGCTGGCACGTGCCCACCCCCTGCGAACGCTGGGCAATACCGGCGACGCGCGCAATGCCGAAGTGGAGCAACTGCGCGATGAAGCGCGCCAGCGTGTGCGCGCCCTGACCGATTCGCTGCCCAACGACAAGATCCCGGCTTATCTGCTGAATCTGGACGACAGCTATCGTCATGCCCTGGTGGTCGATGCCAGTCGCTCCCGTCTGTATGTCTATGAGAACCGCGCCGGGCTACCCCTGCGCGTGGCCGATTTCTACGTCACCATTGGCAAGGCGGGCGCAGGCAAGAAAAAGGAAGGCGACAACCGAACCCCGATCGGGATCTACACGATTTCGGGCTTCAAATCGCCCCGCGAACTCAGCGATTTTTACGGCAGCGGCGCGTTCACCCTCTCCTACCCCAACGAATGGGATACCCGCCAGGGACGCAACGGCCATGGCATCTGGATCCACGGCAGCCCCAGCAACACATACAGCCGTGCACCTCGCGCCAGCGAAGGCTGCGTGGTGCTGGCCAACGACGATCTGACCCGTCTCGGTCAGTACATTCAAAGCGGAAAAACGCCGGTCATCATCGCGGAACAGGTTGAATGGCTGGATCATGAATCCCTCGGTGCCCGACGCGACGATCTGGCGACCGCCATCGACCAGTGGCGGCAGGACTGGGAAAGCCGCGACACCTCTCGCCTGCTGCGCCACTACAGTTCGTCCTTCCGCAACGAGTCGCAGAACCTGCAGGCGTTTGGCGCCAGCAAACAGAAAGTCAATGCCGCCAAATCGTGGATCAAGGTCGGGCTCAGCAACGTCAATCTGATGCTCTACCCCGAGCGCCCCGACTTCGCGCTGGTGAGCTTCGTGCAGAACTACCAGAGCAACAACCTCAACGACCGCACTGCCAAACGTCAATTCTGGAGCCGTGAAGGCGGTCGCTGGAAAATCATTCACGAAACCTCTCTTTAGGAAGCTACATGGTCAAGCTGCACACCAATCACGGCATCATCACCCTCGAACTCGACACCGAAAAAGCACCGAAAACGGTGGAGAACTTCCTGCAATACGTGCGCGACGGCTTCTTCGACGGCACGATCTTCCATCGCGTGATCGACGGATTCATGATCCAGGGGGGTGGCTTCGAGCCCGGCATGACGCAGAAGCCCACCCGTGCCGCGATCGAGAACGAGGCGTCCAACGGCCTGAAGAACGAGGCCTACACCATCGCCATGGCACGCACCCCCAATCCCAATTCGGCCACCGCGCAGTTCTTCATCAACGTCGCCAACAACAGTTTCCTCAACTTTACCGCACCCACTCCGCAGGGATACGGCTACGCGGTGTTCGGCAAGGTGGTCGAGGGCATGGACGTGGTCGACAAGATCAAGAAGGTGAAAACCGGCAACCGCGCCGGCCACCAGGATGTGCCGCTGGAAGACGTGGTCATCACCAAGGCGGAAATCGTCTGATCGACCCGGTGAGCCTGACTGCGAAACCAGGCGCAGGTCGCACCTACTTTGTCGCCGATCTGCATCTGACCGACGAACGCCCGGCCGCCACCGGGCGTTTTTTTCGCTTTCTGGATGAGGTCGCCGCAGGGGCGGATGGGCTCTACATCCTGGGCGATTTGTTCGAGGCATGGGTGGGCGACGACCATGACGAGCAGGTCGGGCACGACGCCGCACAGCGGCTCAAGGCGCTGGCTACATCCGGCACACCGGTTTACTTCATGCCCGGCAATCGCGATTTCATGCTCGCCGAGCGTTACGCAGCACGGTCCGGCATGACGCGGCTCGCCGACCCCGTCCTGATTGATCTGTATGGCGTGCCGACGCTGCTGATGCACGGCGATACCCTGTGCACCGACGACAGCGCATATCAGACCTTCCGCCGGCGCGTACGGCATCCGCTGAGCCTCGCGGTACTGCGCCGCCTGCCGCGGGCCCTGCGCCACCGACTGGCGCGCCAGGCGCGGACCGGCAGCGAATCGGCCAAAGCCCGCAAGCCGGCCGAGATCATGGATGTGAATGACAACGAAGTGGTGCGCGTGCTGCGCGAACAGCAGGCAAGCCGCCTGATCCACGGTCACACCCATCGTCCGGCACGACATCTCCATGCCGTCGATGGCCACGACCGCGAACGCTGGGTGGTGCCCGACTGGTATGCCCGCTGGGGCTATGTGGTATGCGACGCAGCCGGCTGCGGGCTCAAGGTGGACGATTTATGAGGGCGCGTTGATTGCCGTCATGCCCTCCGGCACCCGAAACAGGTCGGGCTGCAACGGCAATTTCGATTCACTCTCGAGCTGCCGCGTCCGCCCGGTGAACTCGCGCTCTTCCAGAGGGAGGCCGAGCTTGAGCGTCGTCCCCGATTCCCACACCTGATTAGCCAGATCGCAGTCGTGCTGCATGTCGGACGGCGAATCCTTCCACACCCGGTATTGGGTGGCGGCCAGGATGGCTTTCAACTCAGCCATCGCGCGGGCGGCATCAGGGGCGCGTTTGGCGGCTATGCCTTCGCTGCAGACGACCTTGCTGACGCTGAGGCTGTAACGCAGGGTACCGGCTGCGGCCCGGTGGCTGTCGAGGCGAGGTTTCCAGCCAGCGGGTCTGGGCGGCACGGTGCCGGATGTAAACACCATTGCCAGCTTGTTGTCGCGCATGACGTTGATGACTTTCTGTTGGCGCCGGTCCAGTAGGACAAAGTCGCCGCCATCCTCGCCGCCGTCCATGCGCATGAAGTCCGGGGTGACCAGGATGCGCGTCAGGTAAGGCGAATCGCCGGGATCCTGATCGACATAACGCAGCGCGATCATGTCGGCCGCCTGGACAGATCCCACGGCAAGCAGACACAGCGCCGCCCACTTCATCATCAGGTCAGCCCGCGGGCGAGATCGGCCTGGATGTCGGCCACCGATTCGAGGCCCACCGCAATGCGCACCAGCCCGTCGCCGATTCCGGCCGCCGCGCGCTGCTCCGGCGTCATCCGGCTGTGGGTGGTGCTCGCCGGATGGGTGATGGTGGTCTTGGTATCGCCCAGGTTGGCGGTGATCGACAACATCCGGGTGGCATCGATCAGCTTCCACGCGGCATCCTTGCCGCCCTTGAGCTCGAACGCGACGATGCCGCCGCCGGTCTTCTGCTGCGCCATCGCCAGCTGATGCTGCGGATGCGACGCCAGGCCGGGATAAAGCACGCGCGCCACCGCAGGCTGCGCCTCCAGCCATTGCGCCAGCGCCAGCGCGTTCCGCGAGTGAGCGTCCATGCGCAACGCGAGCGTCTCCATCCCTTTCAGGATCACCCAGGCATTGAACGCCGAAAGCGTCGGGCCTGCGGTGCGCAGGAAGGTATAGACCCCCTCCATCAGCGCCTGGCTGCCCAGCACCGCACCGCCCAGCACCCTGCCCTGGCCGTCGAGATACTTGGTGGCGGAATGGATCACGATGTCGGCGCCGAGTTCGAGCGGCTTTTGCAACGCCGGCGAACAGAAGCAGTTGTCGACCGCGAGCCACACGCCGGCCTCGTGTGCGATGTTGGCCAGCGCGCGAATGTCGCTCACTTCGGTGAGCGGATTGGACGGCGACTCGACGAAGAACAGCCTGGTGTTCGGCTTCAGCGCCGCGCGCCACTCCGCCGGGTCAGTGGGCGAAACATAGGTGGTCTCGATGCCGAAGCGGCCGAGGATGTTGCTGAACAATTGCACGGTCGAGCCGAAAATCGAGCGCGAGGCGACGACATGCTCGCCCGCT
>Ga0316613_10002722_pt1 | contig 11284 bp, 10 predicted proteins | sample OWC_soil_day10_C_2_FD_207647 | JGI IMG/M metagenome (GOLD analysis project Ga0316613, IMG submission 207647) | Wetland soil microbial communities from Old Woman Creek delta, Ohio, United States - OWC_soil_day10_CT_b | ecosystem: Environmental > Terrestrial > Soil > Wetlands | place: USA: Ohio... | reverse complement strand
ACCAGGGCGCCGGCGTGCTGCGTTCCATGTCCGAGGCGAACTGTTTCATCGTGCTGCCGCTGGACCAGGAGACGGTCCAGCCCGGCACCGTGGTCGACGTGCAGCCCTTCGACGGCCTGGTCTAGCGCCTTTAACGCGACGCGGAGATCCTCATGTCCCATGCACACGGCGGCGGCGAGCGACAGTTCAAGCCGATCCGGATTGCGATACTCACCGTGTCCGATTCGCGCGACGAGGCCAGCGACAAGTCGGGCCGCCTGCTCGTCGACCGCCTGAAAGCCGCGGGCCACTTGCTCGCGGAGAAAGTCATCGTGCCCGACGACGTCTACCAGGTCCGCGCCGCGGTCTCACGCTGGATCGCCGATCCCGACGTGAACGCCGTGATCACGACCGGCGGCACCGGCGTGACCGGCCGTGACGGCACGCCCGAGGCCGTCCGCCCGCTGCTCGACAAGGTGCTCGACGGCTTCGGCGAGATGTTCCGGTCGATCTCCTACGGTCAGATCGGGACTTCGACGCTGCAGTCGCGCGCGCTGGCAGGCGTCGCCAACGCCACCTACGTGTTCTGCGTGCCCGGCTCGTCCGGCGCCTGCGCGACGGCCTGGGACGAACTGATCGCGGCGCAGCTCGACTTCCGCACGCGCCCCTGCAACCTCGTCGAGCTGATGCCGAGACTGCTGGAAAAGTGAGCGCAGGCATCACGCACGTGGAGCGCACGGCCACCCTGCTGGTCGGGACCGACAAGGGCCTGTTCGTCGTCCGCCGCGACACGGGCGGCTGGCGCATCGAGGGTCCGCACATGCCGGGCCACTCGGTGCTGCAGGTCGTGCAGTCGCCGGAGGCGCCGCAGGAGCTGCACGTCGCGGTGCGCCACAACGTCTGGGGCGCGCATCTCTATCGCAGCGCGGACGGGGGCGGCAGCTGGACGAGCCTCGACCACGTGCCGCATCACCCGCCGGGCCGGCACGCCTCGGCGCTGAAGTCGATCTGGGGCCTCGCCTGGGCGGACGACAACCGGCTGTTCGCCGGGATCGACCCGGCTGGCCTGTTCGTCAGCGACGACCGTGGCGCCACGTGGCAGGACGTGACCGGACTGAACGAACACGAGACGCGGCGCGCCTGGGAACCGTCACGCGGCCTGTTCGCAGTGCACTCGATCTGTGTCGGGCCGGCGGGCACGGGCCGGATCGTGGTCGCGATCTCGGCCGGCGGCGCCTACCGCAGCGAGGACGGCGGTGCGACCTGGGCGCCCGCCAATACGGGCGTGCGCGCCGAGAACCTCCCGGAGCGCTATCCGGTCGCCGGGCACAACGTGCACCGCATCGTGATGCACCCGAAGTCCGGGCGCCTGTACCGCCAGTGCTACAACGGCACCTACCTCAGCGACGACGGCGGCCGGCACTGGACGGAGATCACCGCGGGCCTTCCGAGCGACTTCGGCTATGCGATCGCCTGTGACCCGAACGACGAGGACACGGTCTTCCAGGTCCCGGAGTCGAGCGCAGAACTGCGCACGACCGTGGACGCCAGGCTGCGCGTCTACCGCAGCCGCGACGCCGGCAGGACCTGGGCGTCCGCCTCGGAGGGCCTGCCGCAGCAGCACGTGTACGTGACCGTGCTCAGGGAGGCGATGGACACCGATCTGGCGACGCCATGCGGCGTGTATTTCGGGACCTCGACCGGTCACCTGTTCGCCAGCCTCGACGGCGGCGAGCGATGGGAACTCGTCGCCGCCTACCTGCCGCGCATCCTGAGCGTCCGGGCGCTGCGGCCCGCCGCCGCATGAGCCGCGGGGACTCCCTGCTCGACCTCCTGGACGCCCGGCGGGGCATCGTGTGCGCGGTGGGGGCCGGCGGCAAGAAGACGGTGCTGCAGTACCTCGCGACTCGTCACCCTGGCCGCGTTGCACTGACCGCCACGGTCGTCACCACGCACTTTCCCGAAGGCCTCGGATTCGATGTCGTAGTGACACCCGACGCGGAACTGCCGGCTAGCGTGGCGAGCCTCGACGCGACGAGCAGCGTCGCCTACGCCTGCCCGATCGACAAGCCAGGGCGCCACGGTGGCGTCGCGCCCGACGTGATCGCGCGCATCCATCGCGAGCAGGGCTTTGCCGCGACCTATGTGAAGGCGGACGGCGCCAGGATGCGCTGGATCAAGGCGCCCGGCACGGATGAACCGGTTTTGCCGCCGGGGTGCAGCCGCATCATCGCCGTGGTGTCGGCGCGCGCGATCGGCGAGCCGCTCGGCCCGCGCGTCGCACACCGCCTCGAGCAGTTGCAGGCGGTGACGGGACTCGCACCCGACGAGCCGATCCGTCCGCTGCACGTCGGCCGACTGCTCGCCAGCCCGGCCGGCCTGCGCAAGGGTGCAGACCGTTGCCCCGTGATGGCGCTGATCAACATGGTGGACGACCCGGAACGGGAAGCACTGGCCCGGGAGGCGGCCGAGGTCGCGCTGGACCTCGACCCGTCCATCGGACAGGTCGTTCTCGCCTGCCTGCAGCGGCAGGACGATCCGGTAGTGACGGTCGTCAGCCGCTGAATCGCGGTCGCGACGGCGAAGCTGACCCGATACCGTCCCGGGGCCTACAATCCGGTTATGAGCCATGTCGTCGTGCGACTCCCGGCAGCGCTGCGACCTTTCGCAGATGGCGCGGCGGAACTCCACGTGCCGGCCGGGACGCTGGCCGACGTGATCCGCTCCACAGGCGAGCGCCACCCGCAGTTGCCTGCGCGGCTGCTGACACCGGAAGGGGCGTTGCGTCCCCTGGTGAACGTCTTCGTCGGCCGCGACAACGTGCGCGACCTGCAGGGACTCGGGACGGTCGTGGCCGACGGCGCCGAGGTCTTCATCCTGCCCGCCGTCGCCGGCGGGTGACCCACACCCCGTCCCCGCGGCCGTTCCGCATCCACTTCATCACCGGACCCAGAAAATGAAGAAACCCGACTTCGACCTGGTCGTCTTCGGCGCCACGAGCTTCGTGGGCCAGATCCTGGCCGGGTACCTGAACGACCAGTTCGGCGTCGCACGGAACCTGAGGTGGGCCGCCGCCGGACGGTCGAAGCAGAAGCTCGAGGCCCTGCGCAAGTCGCTCGGCCCCGGGGCCGCCAGCCTGTCCCTGATCGAGGCGGATGCCGGTGACGCGGCCTCGCTCGAGGCGCTGTGTGCCCGGACCCGCGTCGTGATCTCGACCGTGGGTCCGTATGCGCTCTACGGCGAGCCGATGGTGAAGGCCTGCGCGGATTCCGGCACCGACTACTGCGACCTCACCGGCGAGGTGCAGTGGATCCGCCGGATGATCCGCCGTTACGAGGAGGCGGCGCGGAAGTCGGGCGCGCGCCTCGTGCACTGCTGTGGCTTCGATTCCATCCCCTCCGACATGGGGGTGTTCTTCCTGCAGCGCGAGGCGATGCGCCGCTTCGGCCAGCCCTGCACGCGCGTCAAGATGCGCGTGCGCGCCATGCGTGGTGGCTTCTCGGGCGGCACCGCGGCCAGCCTCGTCAACGTGATCAAGGAGGCCGCCGCCGACCCGGCGTTGCGCAAGGAACTGGCCAATCCGTACTCGCTGTGCCCGCCCGGCTATCGTTCCGCCGCAAGGCAGCCGAACGTGAAGTCGCCCGAGCACGACCCCGACTTCGACGCCTGGATCGCGCCCTTTGTCATGGGCGCGATCAATACGCGCATCGTGCAGCGGTCGAATGCGCTGCTGGAGCAGGCCTACGGCAAGGACTTCGTGTATGACGAGGCCGTGCTGGTGGGCCGCGGCACGAAGGGCCGGCTGTCCGCGGCCGGCATGACGGCCGCTCTGGCGGCATTCATGATCGCCGGCGCATTGCCACCGGCGCGTTGGGCCCTGGAACGGTTCGTCCTGCCGGCGCCCGGCGAGGGGCCGAGCCCCGAGGCACAGCGCAAGGGTTTCTTCGACATCCGCTTCGTCGGCCGGACGGCCAAAGGTCAGTCCCTGCGCGCGAAGGTGACGGGCGACCGCGACCCGGGTTACGGCTCGACGGCGAAGATGCTGGGACAGGCCGGCGCCTGCCTCGCGCAGGACGTGGCAAAGGACGACAAGCCGGGTGGCTTCTGGACGCCATCCACGATCTTCGGCGAGCGGCTGATCGAGCGCCTGCAGGCCGACGCGGGGCTGACCTTCGAGATCCTCGGCGACTGACCGGCGGAACGGCCCGAGGTCCACCCCCTGCCGTCGCGGGGCGGAAAGACGCCCCCTCCTGCGCTGTCCTCCTGCCCCGACGCAGACGTCCGCAGGGGGCAACATGGCTGCAGCTTCCGCGACGCGCGAGGCATTCGGCTCGCGTGCCGGGTTCATCCTGGCGGCCGCCGGGAGCGCGGTCGGCCTCGGCAACATGTGGCGATTCCCCTACCAGGCCTCCGAGGGCGGAGGCGCCGCCTTCGTGCTGCTCTACATCATGATGACGTTGATGCTCGGCCTCCCGCCCGCCACGAATCTCGACCTCCTCGGGCCGATGGACAAGATCGCCGGAGAGTTGATGCTGATCGCGGGAGTGCTGGTCATTTCCATCCTGGCAGCATAAATCCTGCGGCGCGATGTGGCCGAGGAGCTGGCGACGGGAGCATCGGCCTTCTCGAGGCGCCAGGTGCCACGCATCATGGCCGTGCTGCGCTGGTTCGTACCGCCGGTGATCGCCCTGATCCCGCTGGTCTCGCTGAAGGAGACCCTCGCGGCGATCGCTGCTTTCGCGGGAAGCTGAGCCGGCCGTCCGGCGGACGGGCCGGACAGCAGACGTCGGGAATCAGTCGTTCCCCGCTCTTTCGCTCTCCCGGTACTTCCGGAGGGCGGCTGCATCCGCCTCCATCTGCCTGACGTCGAGGGGGCGGATCTCGCGGATCGGGCAGGTGTCGCGCCCCACCGCGATCTCGTCGAAGCGGGTGACCGCATGGGCGGACTGCGAGATGACGCGGATGGCGTTCGTGTAGCGCAGGTCGCGGCAGGTCGCGTAAACGGCCACCAGGTAGGCCTCATTCGGGCCCGTGCGCAGCACCACCCGGTCGTCGCTGAGAGCCTCCCAGCTGACGATGCGGATCGCGTTGATCCGGTCGATGGGTGAACCGGCATAACTCAGGTAGCGCTCCAGGGTCTGGTCGCTCGTCACCCGGGCCGGTTCCGAAGCGCAGGCGACCAGCAGCAGGGGCGCCAGCAGGAGCATGAAGAGCTTCGTCACGGGTCGTACCTCAGCCATTGGACCGTCCGGCTGCGGGCGGGTTTCCTCCCGGGCACAGCGTCCGGATCCGGTCGGCGCCGCGGATGGCGTGGGCCCAGCGCTCGGAACCTCCGTCCGCGAAGTGATAGTAGGTGACGCCGTTCGGGAACAGCGCGACCACGATGCCGCCAAAGCCGACCATGAAGGGTACCCGCAGTTCGTGGTTGCATCCGACATACGGCGCCACGTCGAGCGACCAGAACCCGCCCCGGTAGGCCAGGCCCGGCGAGCCTGCGGGATGTCCCGCCTCGTCCTTCTGCAGCGCCGCCGCCAGCAGCCCCGGGTCGAGCAGTGGCGCCCTGCCGATCCTCCCGCCGCCCTGCGCCAGCCACGGCCCGAGCCTGGCGACGTCGTCGCGCTGGAACAGCAGGCCCCAACCGCCGAAGGGCTGCGCGACCTCGTCGCGCGAGCGGCGTGTCTCGTAGGTCAGGGCGGACAGGCGCAGCGGACGCCACAGGTCGGCGACGATCCGGTCCCTGTACAGGTCCTTGTCGCGCCCGGCGCGTCGCCGGAGCAATTCGCTCATCGCGGTGACCGCGAGGTACGTGTCCGACGTGTGATAGGCGAACACGGTGCCCGGAGGCACGCGGCGCGCGTACCGGTTGCAGGCGTAGCGCACCCGGGTCGCGTGGTCCTCGGCGAGAAAAAGCGGACTGTCGATGGCGGCGTCCTCGTCCGCGCGGGGTCCGGCCGCGTCGAACCGGCCCGTGGCCATGTCGATCGCGTCGCGGATCGAGACGTCGTCCCAGCCGGACTCACGGCACTCGGGCACCAGTTCCGCGATCGGGGTCGCGGCAGCGCCGGGATACAGGGCCTCGAGTCGCGCGAGCGCCAGTCCCGCGAACAGCGACTTCGCGAGGGAATAGGACGGCAGGGGCAGCACGTCGCAGAACGGATAGGCGCCGGTCCGGGTCGCACAACCGCCGACGTAATGCACGCCGTCGAGCACCACGCCGAATGCGGTCATGTCGGACGGCGCCACGTCCTCCGGATGACCGAAGAGCGCCGGATCGGCCCCGTGCGCGGCCAGGTCGGCGATGGGCCGGACCGGGAGCCGCCCCCGCTGCTCCGCCTCGAAAGCACGTCGCAGCGACGCCGCGTCGCCGACTGGAGCGGCGACGAAGTCGGCGGCTGCCCGGCCCCAGGCATCGAACTTCAGGTAGGCGCAGGTTTCCGCCGACACCTGCCAGACGGCCCGTCCGGTGCCGCCCGTCTCCGGAAAGCGCAGGGCCATGATCCCGTAGTGGACGCAGTTGGCGTTGCGCTCCATCAGCGCAAAGGGAACGACGGCGCGGATCCACCCGTCCCGGCGTGACACCCGCGACGCGAGGCCGGGTGCGAACAGCCACTCCCAGTAGGGATGCTCCCCGGCGATGCTGCCACGCCGCGCCGGGACCAGGTGCCGCCCCGCAAACACGAACTCGAGCTCGACGGGCGGCAACGCCGCGATGCGCCACTTCGGGTCACCGAGCACCCCGAAGTCGTCCTTGATCCGGACCAGGCTGCCATCGGCATCGGGAAAGGCGATCCGCAGACGGCCCTGGAGCGCAGACGCCGGCGCCTCGCCGCCCGCCGGGAGCAGGTATTCGGCATTGTCCAGTGGCTGCGCAAACGGGCGCGCGTCATCGTCGAGCAGGCGCCATGCCAGCGGCACGGCTGCTGCGTCCGGCACGCGGGCCTCATCCGCGCGCACGGACGCCTGGCTCGACGGGAGGATCGCGAGGATCGCCGCGGCCGACGCCTGTATGATCTGCTGCGGCCAGGGCTGGCTTGACATGTCGGACTCCCGCAACTCAAACGCCGATCCGGACGCGATGCTGCAACGGATCCTGCGGTACGCGCAGGAGAACCGTCCTGGCGAGGCGGCGGCCGACTGCGACCTGCTGCTCGAGCGTCACCCCGGGCACGCCAGGGCCTGGCACGTCGCGAGCCACGTCCGTCAGCGTCTCCGTGACTTCGACGGCATGCTGTCTGCCGCGGCACGGGCGGCGGCGCTCCTTCCCGACGATCCGGCCCAGCAGCTGCGGCACGTGGAGTGCCTGTTCTACTGCGGACAGACCGCGCAGGCGATTCTCCGGCTCGACGAGCTCCGGGAAGCACTCTGGCACGATCCGCAACGGCTGGTCGAGATCGGCGGCCTCTTTGCCCAGTGCAACCTGCATGCGCAGGCCCATCGATGTTACGAGCGCGCCGTGGAGCTCGCGCCGGCCAACCGAACGGCCCGCGCCAGCCTCGCCGCCTCCTTCACCACGCTGGGAAGGTTGCAGCAGGCCGAGGAGATCCTCGAACGGATCGTGAATGAGGCGCCAGCCGACGCCGATGCGTGGGTCAACCTCGCCAACCTGCGCGAGTGGACCCGGGACCACCATCACGTCGCCGCCCTCGAGACCGCGCTCGCACGGCGGGGGGATCCTGCCACCGAGGCGCCGCTGTGCTACGCGCTCTTCAAGGAGCTCGAGGACCTCGGTGAACCCGGGAGAGCCTTCGCATACCTTCAGCGCGGCGCAGCAGCGCGGCGCCGCGGCCTGCGCTACCGGGTCGAGCGTGACGTCGAGGCCATCGACGCCATCATTGCGGCCTTTCCGCGCACGGTGATGGACCGTCCCGCTCCCACGGCATCCGGTTCGGATGCGATCTTCGTCATGGGACTGCCCCGCACGGGCACGACGCTGGTGGATCGCATCATTTCGTCGCACCCGCAGGCAGAGAGCCTCGGCGAATTGCGGGAGCTGACCTTCGCGGTGATGCGCCTGGCCGGGCCGGGCGAGCCTGGGCAGGTGCCGCTGATCCGGAAATCCGCGCGGATCGACTTCGCCGCCCTCGGCGACGCCTATCTCTCGGCCATCGCGCCCTACCGCGGCAAGGCGCCCCGCTTCGTGGACAAGACACCGGCCAACTACCTCTATGCCGGACTGATCCGCCTGGCGCTGCCAGGCGCCCGGCTCGTGCTGCTGCGCCGGCACCCGATGGACGCCTGCTACGCGATGTACCGGACGCTGTTCCAGGCGGGCTACCCTTTTTCCTACGACCTCGAGGACCTCGGCCGCTACTACGTGGCCTGGCACCGGCTCGTGGAGCACTGGCGCCATGTCATGCCCGGCGCCCTGCTCGAGGTGGAGTACGAGCGGCTGGTCGCCGACCAGGAGCGCGAGACGCGCCGCCTGCTGGAGCACTGCGGGCTGGAATGGGACGCGCGCTGCCTCGAATTCCACCGCAATCCCGCACCGTCGGCCACGGCCAGCGCGACGCAGGTCCGCCGCCCCGTCTATCGCTCGTCGGTGGGCCGTTGGGAGCGGCATGCGTCCGCCCTCGAGCCGCTGGCGCGCATCCTTCGCGACGCGGGCCTCCTGCCGCAGGACTGAGCCCAGGGCCGCGGTCCCCCGTCAGGCCTGCGGCTCACCCCGGCGATCCAGCCATCGCGCCGGGACCATGGCGGCCAGCGCGCTCAGCACCAGGGCCGCCGCCGAGAGATGGACCAGCCACGCGTAGCTCCCGTCGCCGAGGAGGAACCCGGCGGCCAGCGGCCCGGTGGCCAGGCCCAGCTTGGACGCCAGCCCGGCGAGTGCCGCGGCCTGTCCGGACCGGTCCAGTTCGGCCGCCATGCCGAAGAGATAGGGAACGACGAGGGCCCAGGTGACCCCGATGCCGATGTTCGACAGCGCATACGCCCAGGGCCAGGCGCTTGCCAGCAGCAGCCACGTCAGCAGGGCCGTCACCAGGGCCGCAGCGAGCACGGGCCAGGTCCGCCCGAAGCGCGTGGACATCCCCGCCGCCAGCAGGGCGCCGGCGATGCCGATCCAGGCGGAGACGAGCAGCACGGCCGAGATGAAGTCCGGCCCGTTGCCGAAATGCCGGCCCAGGTCGATGATGAAGGCGTACAGGCCCATGTTCGCGCCCTGGAACAGCAGCAGCGCCAGCAGCGCCAGCAGCAGCGGACGCTTCGCGACGCCGCCCGCAGGCACCCGGGGCGCCGTTGCCAGGACGCCGAAGGCCGGCAGTCGCTGCATCAGCAGCAGGCTGACGGCTGACAGCGTGACGAGCGTCAGGAACAGGGCCTGCGTCCCGAATGTCGGGACGAGACGCGGGAGCAAGGCGACGCCGAGCCCGCCCAGGCCGAACTGCACCGCCAGCAGGATGCCAAAGGTCTTCTCCGGCGCCGCGATGCGCGCGATCAGCCCGTAGGTCAGGCCAACGAGCATCCCCCCCGCCGTGCCGTGCAGCAGCCGCAGCCCGACGAGCGGCATGGGGCGCTCCAGCTGCATGGATGCCAGGTCGGCGAGGATCAGGACGGCCAGCAGGACCATGGCGGTCGGGCGCCACCGCAGGCGCCGCACCAGCAGCACGGCGACCAGGGCGCCGAGGGCCGCCCCATACACGTTGGCGGAGCTGACCATGCCGGCCTGGCGACTGTCGAAGCCGAGTCCGCCGGTCAGCGACTCGACCAGCGCCGGCATGATGTTGATGTAGAAGAAGCCGGAGGTCGCCACGAGCGCGAGGATCACCCGCGCCGCGGTCGCCTCCGGCGCCAGGCCGGGCGTCGCGACTCCCGTCCCGCTCAGAAGTCCACCGAGACCGCCAGGCCGATGGTCCGGGGCATGGCGAGGAACACCTTCGAGCCGTTGCCGTAATAGTTCTGGTCCGGCGACGTGCCCATGTACTCCTCCTTGAACATGCCGGTGGTGCCTTCCTCGTTCGTCAGGTTACGCACGAACAGCTTCGCCTGCCACTGCCCGAAGTCGAACCCGGTCGTCAGGTGGACGAGCGAGAACGAGTCCAGCGTCTCGTTGAAGCGCACCGACGTCTGGACCGCGTTCTCCGTGTCGGACTGGTAGTACAGCTGCAGGTTGTTGACCCAGGTCCAGCCGTTCGACATCGGGAAATCGTAGTCCAGCGCCAGGCTCAGCGTGTTCTCGGCCACCCCGGGCAGCTGCTGGCCCTCGAGCGCCGTGGGCGTGACCGGGTTGCTCGGCGCGTAGATGTCGTCCTCCAGCTCCGCGCTGACATACGAATAGCCGAGTGCGTAGCGGAACTGGTCGGTCACCTGCTGCGCCAACTCCAGTTCGAAGCCCATGTTGCGGGCCTTGCCGCCGTTCTGCACGGCGAAGAAGCCCCAGTTCGGCGTGGCGGTGTTGACCTGCACGTCGTCCCAGTCGACGTAGAAGACGGCGGCCGTGAACTGCAGGCTGTCGTTGCCGCCCTTGACGCCGAGCTCGTAGTTGACGACCGAGTCGGAGTCGTAATACAGCCAGCCCGGGTCTTCCGCGTAGAAGCCCGTGGTCGGCACGGCGTTGGAGCCGCCTCGCCGGTAGCCCTCGGAGATCGTGCCGTAGAGCAGGTAGCCGTCGCGGAACCTCCAGGACACGTTGCCCTTGAACAGCACGTCGCTGTCCGAGGACTTCGACGAGGCCTCGGACGTCGGGAACAGGTCGGCCCACAGCGGCAGCGCCATGAAGCTCTCGTTGCTGATCTCGTCGTCGAACCAACGCGCGCCGGCCGTCAGCGCCAGCGTGTCGGAAACGTTCCAGGTCACCTCGCCGAAGAGCGCGAACTCCTTGTAGTTCTCGTCGACCGCATAGTCGAAGTCCTTGTCGCCGGTGACCCAGTCGTCGAAGTCACCGTAAACGTCCGCCGCGTCCCACCAGGCCTTGAACCCGCGCAGGTAGCTCTCCTGGGTCGAGCCGGTGTCCTTGTCGATGTAGTAGGCGCCGGCCACCCAGTCCATGCGGCTGCCGTCCTGCGGGTTCGAGGCGAGGCGGAACTCCTGCACGATCGCCTCGTCGCTGTAGCTGCGCACCGCCGAGGCCATGGGCCTCGGGTAGTTGTAGTAGAAGGCGCCCAGCCAGCCATTCTGCGCGTAGAAGCCGGTGTTCTCGCTGACGCTGTCGCCGTCGTGCTCGTACCAGGACGTGCTCGAAGTTAGTGTCGCGAAGCCGAAGTCGAAGTCCATCTCGAGGCTTGCGAGGTCGGCGTCCCGGCTCGACGGCTCGAGCTGGATCGAGCCGTTCTCGTAGTCGCTGTACGCCTCGCCGTAGCCGTTCAGGCCC
>Ga0316613_10002720_pt1 | contig 11289 bp, 11 predicted proteins | sample OWC_soil_day10_C_2_FD_207647 | JGI IMG/M metagenome (GOLD analysis project Ga0316613, IMG submission 207647) | Wetland soil microbial communities from Old Woman Creek delta, Ohio, United States - OWC_soil_day10_CT_b | ecosystem: Environmental > Terrestrial > Soil > Wetlands | place: USA: Ohio... | reverse complement strand
CAAAGAAGAAAAATGTGCCGGTAACAATGGCTTCTGATATTACAAAATTGTATGGTCTGACCCGCCGTACCCGTACGGCTGCAATTAATGCCTCCATACTTCCAAAGATGATGTCTACTGCAAATGCCACAGAAAGTTCGGTTCGTGCGGCAGGAATTACAGTTCCGTTAATGATCATGAGAGGTGATGGCGGCGTTATGGAAATCAATGAGATGCGGAAACGTCCCATTCTAACTGCTCTTTCCGGCCCGGCTGCTTCTGTTATGGGATCATTGATGTATCTTCGTGCTTCCAATGCCATCTACTTCGAGGTAGGAGGAACCACTACTAATATCGGTGTGATTAAGAACGGCCGTCCAGGTGTGGATTATGCGAAAATCGGTGGTCATGATACGTACATTAACTCCCTGGATGTAAGAATTTTAGGCTGTGCAGGCGGATCCATGGTTCGTATCGGTGACAAGGCTGTTGTGGACGTAGGACCTCGTTCTGCTCATATTGCAGGCTGCGAATATGCATGCTTTTTACCGGAAGAAGAAATTGAAGATCCCCAGATTGAACTGGTAAGTCCAAAGCCGGGAGATCCGGCTGACTATGTAACCCTTCGTTTGAAGAACGGAAAGAAAATCTGTTTTACAAACACAGATGCAGCCAATGTTCTTGGACTGATTGACGAAAAGTATTTTGCACACGGCAATGCGGCATCTGCCCGCAAGGCGATGAAGCCGGTGGCAGACAAGCTTGGCATTACAGTGGAAGAGCTTGCTACTCAGATTCTTGATAAGGATTACGAAAAGGTAAGTGCCTGTATCAACGCTCTGGCAGATAAATATAAGCTGGATCATGACAGCATGAGACTGGTTGGCTGCGGAGGCGGAGCTGCTTCCTTAGTACCTTACTGTGCAGAGAAGATGGGACTTCAGTACAGCATTCCGGAGAATGCGGAAGTAATTTCCTCCATTGGTGTAGCTTTATCCATGGTTCGTGATGTGGTAGAACGTGTTATTCCAAATCCAAGCCAGGAAGACATCAGGGATTTAAAGAAAGAAGCGGCAGATCTTGCTGTTAGTTCCGGCGCTTCTCCAGATACAGTGGAAATCCACATTGAAATTGATAATCAGACTGGTAAGGTTACCGCAATTGCTACCGGTTCCACAGAAGTTAAGACAACCGATCTGTTAAAAGAATGCGACGAAGCGGAAGCCCGCAAACTGGCAGAGGAAGATTTCGGTCCAAAAGTTACTGAGATCAGGCTAGCGGATAAGACTGATAAATTCTTTGTATACCAGGGCAGCAGAGAAGGAAAATCACCCCTTAGAATCGTGGATAAGAAGGGATTCATCAAGGTACAGTGTTCCGATGGTGTAGTTGAGAAATGCCATATTAAGAATTATGAGGAAACTGTTGAAAAAATCTGGAATGAAAATGCAGTCTTTAAAACAGATACCGTACTGCGCCCGGACTTTTATGTCTGCGTAGGACCAAGAGTCAGTGATTACAGCGCTGTGGATCTGGAACAGGTTATGCTGTTAATGAGTCTGGATCTGGGTGATCGGGAGCCGGAAGAGGAAGTTCTGATTATCGCATCCGTTAGAGAAAGTTAATAAATATGACAAAAGAAGAATTCAGGGAGGCCTTAAAACCCATTGGGGCGGGGCTTTTAGGCAGACCAAGCCAGCAAAGATATGAACGCCCCCATTTCCCAATCCGCCCCATTGGAGACATGCTTTCTGACCTAGCAGAAATTGAACCATGGGAATGGTATGGCTATGCATTTTCCAGAGAGCCCCTCAATGGAAAATTTAATGATGACCAGCGCAGGGAATGGATGGAAAAGAGCCTTGCATGCGGAAAAGAGTATGCCGGTATTGTATGCAGAGAATATGGAACCCAGGATCCAAAGGAACTGGCAAAAGCCATGGGTATGAACGTTTCTTATCCGGAATTTCCGGAAAAGACGGATCGTGTGCTGTTTGCAGAATTCAGGGTGCCTGACAAGATCTGTATTTATATGGATGCAGTCAACAAAGCTGCCAGACTGTTTTTGAAACCGGAGGTAACTCAGGTTCTGACAGAAGGGCTTGATGTAAGCAGACTTTTACTGGCCCACGAACTCTTTCATTTTGTAGAAGAACGATATAAGCATGAAATTTTTACAAAAACGGAGAAGATAAGACTTTGGTCCCTGGGATTCATTCATAACGATTCCAATGTAATTGCTTTTAGTGAAATTGCAGCGATGGGATTTGCCCAGGAAATGATGATGATTAGTTATTCTCCGTATCTGATGGATGTGTTTCTGGTTTATGGCTATTCTCCGGAAGAGGCAAGCGGATTGTATGAAGAGATGATGCAGGCCGCAAAGAGAGAACCCAGACCGGCCCCACAGGAACCGTCAGTGGGTGAAGAAACGACAGTATAAAAGAAGGCAGGAGAAAAGGAGAAGATATGAGTATAAAAGTTCCTTATGAAAAAGTAAAAGAAACCGTAGAGAAAGCGCTGCTGCAGGCAGGACTTTCTAAAGAAAAGGCGGAAATCTGTGCAAAAATTCATGCCCAGTCCAGTGCAGACGGTGTGGAAAGCCACGGTTTAAACCGTGTCCCCCGTTTTGTGGAGTATGTATTAGGCGGTCTGGTAGATCCGGAAGGTGAGCCGGAATTAATCGGTGGCAAGGGTGCAGTAGAAAATTATGACGGACATCTGGGAATCGGCATTACCAATGCTCTTTTCTGTGCAGACCGCGCCATGGAGCTCGCCAAAGTACACGGTATCGGCTGTGTTGCATTAAAAAACACCACTCACTGGATGCGTGGCGGCACTTATGCATGGAGAATGGCAGAAGCTGGATTTATGGGAATGAGCTGGATTAATACGGAAAGCTGTATGCCGCTTTGGGGAAGCGATGAACCGGGTGTAGGAAACAATCCTTTCTGTATTGCTGTTCCAAGAGAAGACGGCCCCATCGTACTTGATATGGCAATGAGCCAGTATGCTTACGGAAAACTTGGAGTTTACCGTCTGGCAGGCAAAAAGCTTCCTTTCCCCGGCGGCTTTGATAAAGAAGGCAATTTAACCGATGATCCGGGAGCAATTGAGGAGAGCAAACGAATTCTTCCTACCGGTTACTGGAAGGGAAGCTCCATGGCCATCGCTCTGGATCTGGCGGCTGCTCTTATGGCTAACGGAAAAAGCGGTCTGAATCTGGATGAAGAAAGACAAGGAAGCTGTACCGGCTGCTGTCAGATCTTCATTGCCTATGATCCTTATCTGTTCGGTACCAGGGAAGAAATTCAGGAAATGTTAAACAAGAGAGTAGCAGCTGCAGATGCCAGCCATCCAGAAAAAGAGGGCGGCAAAGTTACCTGTCCAGGCGAGCGTACCATAGAAACAAGAAAGCAAAGTATGGAAAACGGAGTCAATGTGGATGAATTGATCTGGAATCAGATCGTTGCCATCTCTGAAGGAAACTTAGAAACAAAGGATATCGCAAGCAAATAAAACACAGCCCTGTTAAGCAGAAAGAGGAGAAGATTATGCTGTTTTCTAATATTACAGTTGCAGAGAAATATAATTATCTGGAAGAAAAATTCACAAAGGCCTATGAATGGCTGAGATCAACGGACATCGCCTCCCTTCAGCCGGGAAGCTATCCGATCGCTGGCGACCAGGTTGTGGCAAATGTTCAGGAGTACACCACAATTTCTTCAGATGAGGCTTCATTTGAAACTCATGAAAAGTTCTTCGATATCCAGTACGTAGTTTCCGGCAGGGAGCAGTTTGGTGTGTGCAAAAGGGAAGGGCTCACTGTTAAGGAACGCCGTGAGGAGAACGACTTAATCTTTTATGAAGAACCGGGACTGAGCGGCAGTGTACTTCTGGAAGAGGGAGATTTAATCATCGTTGCACCTGAGGATGCTCACAAGCCCCGCTGCGTGGCAGGAGTTCCCTGCCAGGTCAAAAAAGTAGTAGTAAAGGTGGCTCTGTAGCAGCTGGTTTTATCAGATTAAATTCATGCCAAGAGGCATCATTAAATGAGCAATCAGAACCTGATAAGCCTGATCGGTATTTCCGTCCTTTAATTGCTGATAGAAATTTTCATGTTCCTCTAAGGTGGCCTGTGTCCGTCCTGTAACAGTAAGGGCATTGGCTGTGGTCAGATGGATCATATAAAGGAGGCGCTGGAATAAGTGGTCAAATTCACTGTTCCTGGCGAAATGGACCAGAAGCATATGAAATTTATGGTCCTCCTCCGTAAATGAGGCTGGAAAGTTGTCTGATGTCAGTGCGGCCTTTTGTCTTTTAAGAGATTCTTCCATATCCTTAAGAAGAGTTGTAAACCGTTCGTCTCCTCTTAAAGAAGAAGCGAGATGAACGCAGAAACCTTCAATGGCACAGCGGACTTCAATGGATTCACGCATGGTTTCTTTATCAAGACGGCGAATCTTAAATCCCCGGCTGGGAATGATGGTGATGTAGCCATCCTGGGAAAGGCACTGAAGAGCTTCCCGAAGGGGAGTTCGTGAAATTCCAAGTTCTTTTGCAAGTCTGGTCTCTGAATATAAAAGATCGGAGTCCAGTGATTTGGATAAAATCTGTTCTTTGATGGTATTATAAGCCTGTGACTGCAGGGAACCGCTATCGTACATGAAAAACTCCTTTCATGGGTTTTAGCCTATCATACCCTAGAAAATTTCACAAGTCAACAAAAAATGATTGACCGGTATACCGGTATACAGGTATAATAACAGCAGTAAGAAAAATAATATTTTATCTCGCAGGAGGAAAATCAAATGAGCGTATCACAATTAGGAAATGGATTAAGAGTAATTGATTTAACAAAGCAGCTGGATCCGGCTACCGAATCAAGACGGTGCCATTTATTCCGTTTCAACACAGGCGGCCCAATTCCGGATTTCCATACTATTATGGACTTAACCAGCCATTTAGGAACTCATGTAGAATGTCCGTATCATCACAACGATAACTGGACTGATGTTCAGGGTCTTCCAATCAGCACATTTATGGGACGTGCCATTTACGTAAGTATTACCCATATGGAGCCCAACGGAAAAATCAAGGCAGAAGATTTAGAGAAAGCCTGCGGCGATCGTATTAAAGAAGGCGATATCGTAATTCTGGATTCCCAGTATAAGCTGCCTCCATTTACTCCAGCTTCCAACACAGAGGAAGATAAGAGGCTTTTTATCTGCCGTGAAACAGCTGAGTGGCTGAAAGAGAAAAAAGTGAAATGTGTGGGATTCGGCGATGGTGTTTCCATCGAAAGCAACAACACCGATGTTTCTGCATTCCATGATGTTTTAATGGAGGTTGATGTAGTGTTCTTAGAAGTGCTTAAGAATTTAGAGGAGCTGACAACCGACACCTTCTTTATGTCCTATACACCAATCCCGATCAAAGGTCTTGATTCCTGCCCGATTCGTGCTTATGCCATTGAGGGTATTGCAGAGTTTTCCAGATAACGGAAGGTGAATGGATATGAAAATTGCAGTAATCGGGGCTGGAGCCATGGGTTCCATCTATGGTGGTCATTTGTCCCAAAAGCATGAAGTTTATCTGATTGATACTTCCCCTGCCATAGTAGAACATATCCAGAAGGAAGGAATCAGACTTCAGGAGAATGGGGAAGAAAACGTATACAAACCCAATGCAGTCACTTCTGCAGAAGGTCTTCCGGTCATGGATCTGGTACTTCTTTTTGTGAAATCTCTGTACTCCAGGGATGCACTTGTATCAGGTAAGAACCTGATCGGAAAAGATACCTATTTAATGACGCTGCAAAATGGCTCCGGTCATGAAGATATTCTGGAAGAATTTGCTCCCACGGATCACATTATTATTGGCACAACAGAAGACAACGGAGCAGTTCTGGGTCCCGGATTTATCAGGAGAGGCGGAACGGGAAATACCAATGTGGGAATGCTCACAGAAGATAGTCATGGATTTCTTCCCAGGTTGAAAGAGGAATTTGAATGCTGCGGTTTTTCCGTGAAGATTCATTCCAATATCCAGCAGCTGATCTGGAATAAACTGTTTACCAATGTTTCCTTAAGTGCAGTTACCGGTATTTTGCAAGTGGACATGGGATACATTGCTGCCAATGACCATGCCTGGAATATGACAGTCCGACTGATCCGTGAAGCGGTGGCTGTGGCTCATGGTCTGGGACTGGAAGCAGATGCAGAAGAAATTATAGAAAAAGTAAAAAAGACATCAGAAATGTCACCAAATGGATGTACCTCAATTCGTGCTGATATACAGAATGGACGGAAAACTGAGGTGGATATGATCAGCGGTTCCGTTGTAAGAGCAGCTGGCAAATGCGGGATACCTGTTCCGACCCACGAGTTTGTAGTGGAAATGGTACATGCTTTGGAAGGAAAACAACGGTAATTTATTTGCTCAAGAGAAGGGAGGGTGTCCCAAAGAGTCAGTGTGAATGAATACAGCAATATCAGGTATCCGGAATAATTCCGGTACAGGAGTGATTGTATCCTGCTATCTGCTTTTTGAGACACCCGTTTTTTATTTCATTCCGGCATCAGACCGGGACAAGACGGGGTTCATTTAAATGTCAGGGGGACATACTAACATGAAAAAATTAATTGTTGCTTCAATAACACCATTTGACAGACAGGGTAAAATCAACGAAACTTCAGCCAGACAGCTTTGGGAAAGAAACCTTACAGAAGGTGCAGACGGCTTCTTTATCGGAGGTAGCTCCGGTGAGTGCTTTCTGTTAACCAGAGAAGAACGGATCCGTTCGTTTGAACTGGCATCGGAGTTAAAAGACCGCTGTGATCTCTATGCACATGTAGGTGCCATCAGCACTGAAGAAGCCATTTTTTATGCAAAGAAAGCAAAGGAACTTGGAATTCGCGGCATTGCGGCAACACCGCCTTTGTATTTTGGATTTTCGGAGAAGGAAATTGCAGGATACTATTACGATATTGCCCAGGCAGTGGGGGAATCCGTCCTCTACTATAATATCCCATCAAGCACTCACAGGGAGCTGGATCTAAATAATCCGGAGACCAGAGAACTTATAAAATCCGGAGCAATTGGAGCAATCAAGCACACCAATTTAAATCTTCTTCAGATGGAACGGATCAAAAACATAAATTCTGATATCATCTGTTACGGAGGTTTTGAAAGCTCCATGGTGGCATTTCTTGCGTTTGGCTGTGATGGATTTATTGGAAGCAGCTTCAACTTCATGCTGCCCCAGTTCAAACGGATCATGGAATTGTACCTGGAAGGAAAAGAGGAAGAAGCCAGAGCTCTTCAGACCAAATCCAACAATATTTTGGATGTGCTTTTGAAAAACGGTCTCTGTGCGAACTTAAAGTACATCGTTTCCAATCAGGGAATACCAGCCGGTGAAGTAAGAAAGCCCATGCTGCCATTAACAGAAAGCCGGAAAGAAGAAATGGATGAGATTCTTTCCAAATATCTGGAGGTACGCTAAGACATAAAGGAGATGAATCATATGAAAGCGGTACAGATTGTAAAACCGGGAGAATTAAAGGTAATTGATATAGAAAAACCTGTTCTTGATGAAGAAAATAATGTGATTGTAAAAATGACAGCTGCCGGAATCTGCGGTTCAGATGTTGGTATCTACCACGGGACCAATGCAGCAGCAACATATCCAAGAATTATCGGACATGAGATGGTGGGCGTAGTGGCAGAAACCGGCCCATCTGTTCAGAATTTAAAAGTGGGTGACCGTGTAATTGTTAACCAGGTTACCAGCTGCGGACACTGCTATCCATGCAGGAAGGGAAGAGGCAATGTCTGTGATCATTTAAAGGTAAGGGGCGTTCATATTGACGGAGGCTATCGGGAGTTTATCGCGGTGCCGGAAGCTGACTGCTATATTCTGCCTGATTCCATATCCGATCGGGATGCGGTTATGATTGAACCAACCACCATTGCCATACAGTCCTGCACCAGAGCAGAACTGGAAAAAGACGATATGCTTCTCATTTACGGTTCCGGTGCTCTTGGAAGCTCTATTTTAAAGATTGCCAGACAAATCTGTGATCACATTATTGTAGCTGATATTCAGGATGATAAGCTTGAGACTGCGAAAGCAAATGGAGCAGAGCACACGATTAATGTATTAAATGAGGATCTTGTGGAGAAAGTAAAAGAATACACCCATATGCATGGAGCCACCGTATCCATCGATGCTGTCTGCAACAAGGATTCACTGATCCGCCTTTTAAATGCCACCGGAAACGCCGGAAAGGTAATTACCATGGGATTTTCAACTGCTCCCACAGAGATCAATCAGTTTGCCATAACATCCAAGGAGCTTGATGTAAGAGGCTCCAGACTTCAGAATAAAATGTTTGGAAAAGCTATTAATTTGATTCAAGAGGGAAAACTGGATCTGACCGGTTCTGTTTCCCACACATTCCCGCTTATTAAGGCTCAGGAGGCCTTTGATTTTGTGGATAGTCATGATCCATCTATCCGCAAGATTATTCTTACATTTGATTTTTAAAACCCCACTCTCTCTCTAAAAGAAGAGGTTCCTTCTGCTTATTAAAACAGAAGGAACCTTTTCTTTTTGTCAAAAGACTTATGAAGTGCATCGGTCAAATAATCGTATATCCGATTCATGGCTGCTAATTCAACCCATTCCGGAGTATCCCGGTATCCGCCATGCATGGTAGTGGTAATCTCCATCTGATCCAGGATCATATTAAATTCCGGGGGTCTGCCTAATAACCCGCTGCCCATCTTGGAAAGAGCGTTTAGATACTGGATATCCCATCTTGGAACGCTTGCAATACTGATTGCAGGTGTCCGGCTGCCGGAAAAGGAAGCTTCATCACTTCCCGGAAGATATTTTACAAGCACACCGTTATGATCTGCCAGAACTTCTTTTCTGCAAAATGCTTCCACTCCCGGCTTTCGTTCATATCCCCGGCTGTTAACTGCAATGGTATCCCCATAACCGCACACATCCAGATTAATGACTCCTGTTATCTCCTGATGATTCATGGAAGCAGCAAAGAGCCTGCTCCCGGTATTACCGGTTTCTTCCCCATCAAAAAATGCAAATCTGGCAGGAAAATTCTCTTCTTTCAGTTTTCCAGCCAGGGCGATGAGAATGCACAAAGCAGCAGCATTATCATTGGCGCCAAAGCTGCCGGGTACTGCATCATAATGAGCACAAAAAAGAGGACCGGGCTCACTGTTCCATGGTGTGAATATATAGTTATAAATCCCTCTTGGAGCCTTTTGGGAAGGCGGCTCCTCCTGAAGATCAAAATCCAGATGCTCCTTTACAAGAACTTCCCTTAACGCATTGCGCCTCTGATCCGGATCTTTCAAAGAAAGCGCCTCCAGATAATGGTTTAATTCCATATTCGGTGCTCCTCCTAACGGGTGCTGTCTGGCAGGCAGCTATCTAGCGGTACTTTAATTACAATCTTTCTGATGGGAGAATTTGTATCACCTGATTGAATTGCAGGAATATGCACATCCCAGGGGAAATAAATGGCAAAGGTTCCCGGTATCATATGAATCCGGCCTTCCGCAGCGGCGGGATCATTTTTATAGAAAAGAATATCTCTTGGAGTATCAAGAAGGTTCTCCTCAACCTGTCCATTGCCGTCATCTGTGTAAAAGCCGGCCTCTTCCGGACCGCCGCAGGCCAGAAACTGTACATCGATATTCTTTCTGTGAATCTCAGGACGAAGTCCGCTCCGGTCTCCAGTCTTTAAATCAAGTACCTGAAGAATCACCGGGATACCATCTAAATCAATGGAAAACACCCCTGGTTCATGGGCTGCCATATCATGCTCGGTCAGATAACGGATCGCGCACCTAAGAGGAGCGGGCAGAATGGCAAGCTGTTCTTTTAACATGGAACTATAAATATTTCCAAAAATCATAATCGATTCCTCCGTCAATTCTTATATTCTGATTTATGTGACATTTACTGCATTGCGGTTAAACCACCGTCTACACCAAGAATCTGTCCGGTTACAAAGGAAGAGGCATCGCTGCATAAAAATACCGCAGCTGCTGCAATATCTTCTTCCTGACCAATTCGTCCCAAAGGAATCCGCTTCGTTAAAGTCTGGTAAAACTCAGGATCATCCAGCTGAAAAGCGTTAATGGGAGTCCGGACAAAGGTTGGGGCAATGGCGTTACATGTGACTCCGTATTTGCCCCATTCGCAGGCAAGCTGTTTGGTATACATATTCACAGCCCCTTTGCTGGTGCAGTAAGCCAGATAATCCTGTCCGGTTCCAATAAGTCCTTTTACCGATGACAGATTTAAAATCCTCCCGTATCCAGCTGGGATCATGAAACGTTTTCCCACAGCCCGGGTCACTGTATGAATTCCAAGCACATTTAAATCCATAACCTGTGCAAACACTTCTTCTTCGTAATCTTCGGCTGGAATCAGCCGGTTCATACCCGCGCTGTTAACTAAGATATCAAGACTGCAAAATTCCCGGCTGATCTCGTCCATCATTTCTTCGACCTTATGGCGATCTGTAATATCACAGCCGAGAGTGAGAAGTCGTCTGCCTTCTCTGTCTGCCGTTTCTCTTAAAAAATCGGCCTTTTCCGGATGCCCTCCGCAGACGGCAACATCGGCTCCGCTTTGAAGAAATGCTTTTGCAATGGAACTTCCAAGCCCGCCTGTGCCTCCGGCAATCAGAGCCTTTTTTCCAGTCAGGGCAAATCTGGTTTGTATACAATCATTCATCGTAGCTGATTCCTTTCTGATAGTAGGATGCCGCCGCATCATAACCCGGCTGGCTTTCAAGAAAATAGTCCGGATAACACTCCTGCAAAGGTGGGATCAGAAGCTGTATCCGGGATAAATGATGGCGGTAGATGGTGCATGCGCGGTCGGTGTTTCTTGCAGCCAGTGCATCGGTAAGAGACGTAAGATCCTTTATAAAATCTTCTGTAACCGAAGAATCCGACGCAGCCAGATATAAAAGTCTCTGAAGATCCATACCGGCTTTCTGCACAGCCTCCCATATATGATTCATCTTTCCTCCCAGTTCATAAAGAAGATGGTAATAATCAGTGATTAACCGGACGGAATGGGATAAATCTCCCTGAGATAAATAGTCCTCCAGCTCCCGCAAATGGTGATAGAGGATATCAAACTGAGTGCCCTTAACATTCCGGATAAAGATATTCTGGATCATGGCTGTTCCAAGCTGCTTATGAATCCATAAGGTCTGCTCGATCCGTGCAGTATCGATCTTTGAAACAAACGCACCTTTC
>Ga0316613_10002719_pt1 | contig 11291 bp, 10 predicted proteins | sample OWC_soil_day10_C_2_FD_207647 | JGI IMG/M metagenome (GOLD analysis project Ga0316613, IMG submission 207647) | Wetland soil microbial communities from Old Woman Creek delta, Ohio, United States - OWC_soil_day10_CT_b | ecosystem: Environmental > Terrestrial > Soil > Wetlands | place: USA: Ohio... | reverse complement strand
CTGGTGAATGATGAAATCAGAGATGTATTATCTTAAAAAGTTCAGTTCATACGATGAGCTGGAAGCTGCGGTCAGGGAATTCATAGAGTACTACAATAATCATCGATATCAAAAAAGGCTCAATTGTATGTCTCCGATACAGTACAGACGATATCTTTCAAATACAGCTGCATAGAAAAATGATGCCAATCTTAACTTAAGATTGACATCATAAAACTTTTGTTTTTTCTACTGTCTACTTGACAGGCACTTCAATCTCGCAGTACGGGTTTTTCTCTTGAATACTATGCGTTAATACAATCACTACTAGCCCGATTTATCGCAAAAGTACAGAGAATGTTGACATTTGTAAGCATTCGAAATATAATAAAATCAAATTGCGTTTTACAAATTATGGAATATGCATTTCAACTTTTTCATACTTTTATGTATTATAAAATTAGTCGCTAGATTAGGGCGAATGCTACAGCCTGAAGAGCAAGAATTTTTACTATCACAATTAATTGGCAACAATAGATTTGGGCCAGTATTAGATACACATAATGATAAGGAGGACCGTTATGAAGACAATTGCGGTGGAAGAACATTTTGTAACAAACCATTACCAGACGGCGATGAAAGCAGTAAGCGATCGGGAAATGTCCCCCTATATGGCTGCAGTCCGTGACAAGCTGCTGGATTTAGGTGGGGGACGTTTGGCTGATATGGATGCTGCCGGTATTGATGTTCAGGTGCTTTCCCTGCCTGGGATCGGTCTTGATAAATTGGACCGTTTTGCTGGAACCGCTCTGGCTCGTGATTGTAACGACACGTTAGCAGAAGCTATCCGGGCGCATCCTAATCGATTTGCTGGTTTCGCACTGCTGGCGGTGCAAGATCCAGATAGTGCCGCTGCAGAACTGGAACGTTGTGTAACTCGGCTCGGCTTACAGGGGGCTATGATTAGTGGGCTGAATAATGGGCGCTTCCTGGACGACCCAGTCCTCCAACCTGTTTTAGCTCAAGCCGAAAGACTAGAGGTTCCAATTTATTTACATCCAGCTCCGCCGCCGCCCGAAGTTTACAAAGTCTATTTCAGTGATCTGCCAAAAGGTGTTGGTGGTGCTCTATCGACTGCAGGGTGGGGCTGGCATGCTGAGAATGGCCTTCATAGTCTCCGACTCGTGACATCAGGAGTTTTTGATCGATTCCCCAAATTACAGGTTATTATAGGTCACATGGGTGAAAATCTGCCGTTTTCGCTAATGCGGTCAGAAGAAAGGTTGAACCCGGTAACCAAGCATCTTCAGCGCCGGGTTTCAGAGTACTTCCATACAAACTTCTATATAACGACCAGTGGATATTTCACACTTCAGCCCTTTCTTTGTACATTGACAGTATTTGGAGCTGACCGTATCCTATTTGCGGTAGATTATCCATATAGTCCGAATACGGATGGGCGAGCCTTCCTCGATAACGCCCCCGTAAGTCCAGGGGATTTGGCCAAGATTGCCTATAAAAACGCAGAAGGACTTTTAAAACTTCGCTAAGCTACAACCGATGGTTTGCTGTACTCTTGCCTATGCGGCAGTAGTGAGAAAATAATAGAGGCAGATTGCTGGTATTGTTCAGCTGAGTAGCTCATTCTTAACTGTACATTGATTATTTTAATAGATACAAAGAGTAGGGTCTGGAGTTTTAAAATGGACCCTATAAAGTAGACAGTTAAAAAAGAGGCCTACTAGGCAAAAATTAACTGACTCTATTTTATAGGGTCTTTTTTGTTATAATTAATACATTAAGTTAGGAGAGTGATGCTATGGGGAGAACTTATTTTACGGAAGAACAGCAGAGCGAATTACAGAAGAACCCATACATCCAAAATGTAAGCCCGAAATCAATTACCTATACTAAAGAATTTAAAGAAAAATTCGAAGAAGAATATCGCGCAGGAAAACCGCCGTCACAAATTTTGACGGATATGGGGATTGACCATCGCATACTCGGAAAGAAACGGAAAAGCGGCCTCGTATCCCGAATGAAGCTCTATGAATACGTCCGGAGGGGTGTGAAGACACCAGAAAAAATAACACTGGGCGTCCATCTACAAAAAGACTCACCGATTCTGAAAAAAATTGAGCGCTTAGAACAAAAAATTGCATACTTAAATCAAGAAAATGAATTCCTAAAAAAAATATTCAGATGGACCATCAGGCAACATGGGAATACAAGCGAAACCACCCAACAAATACAAACTCATCAATAGATATCATCCGCCACCCTAAATTGCAGATTTCTAAGATTCCCTTTATACATGAAGAGTATTTTGTGAAAAGGAAAATGAAACTAAAATCACTGGTTGCCGCCAGAAATGGTGAAGAAATTTAGTCGATTAGCATATCTTTTCGACAGCTTCTAAAAGACAAGGAACTGCGCCAGTCTATGTCCCGACGGACGAGGCAACTGTTGGGACAATACCCCGCAGGAATCATTTTTCGGCCACATGAAGGATGAGATTCATCTGGAAAGGTGTCATAGTTTCTCGGATTTGAATCTTGAAATTGATGATTATATGGACTATTACAACAATGAGCGTTATCAATGGAGAATAGCAAAACTGTCACCGAATCAATACGCCAATTACTTAAAAACCGGTGAGTATCCTATAAAAATTTAGAAGAATACCCTCACATCATATTGATGACATGAGGGTATTCTTATTTTAGCCTCTTTTCTAAATTGTCCTTGACATAGGGTCCACTTTAGATCCTTGGACAACTTACTTAGAAATGGAGGGGAATGGTGTCTTATAAGCAATGAAATACAAGGGGTTCATCCCTACTCATTTTAGTTTTTAGTCAAAAAAGATGGGCTAATGATTTGCCTTATCATCTTCCATATTAAGCTTTGACCAACACGTAAGCACCCATGCTGGCCACGTTGAAAAAGGTCAAGAAGCTTCTGTAAGAAAAGTCCTTGACCTTCAAATATTTTTATCCAAATCAGGAAAATTCTCTGACTATTTTTGAGGAACCGTATAATCCTTGCCAAGAAATTGCTCGGATAACTTCTTCAAAGTGCCATCGGCTCTCATTTCTTTCATAGCAGCATCAATCTTATCCGCTAATTTCTGCGATTCAGCATCGTCTCTTAGAACAAAGTAGGTCGGTGCGCTGGGAAAAAGAAGTCCTCCCACTGATTTAATATCAAGGCTTAAGGTCTCCCTTGCCTCTTTTACCGCAATTTCAGTGGTAGCTCCGGCATCAGCACGACCTGTAGCAACAATGTTAATACTTTCTGCTGTCCCCTTATCTGTAAAGATTAAATTAATTTTAGGCTCAGCCGTTTCATTGAATTTCTTAACAAACCGAGCCGCTGAACTTGTCGGCGTTAAAATCATGGTTTTCCCTTTTTGTCTGAATATCATCTCGGTCACCTTTTACCATTAATCTAAAGCTACCATAATTATTAGCCTCTTTTGTAAACGTGTATTTGTCAATGCGATCAGCATTGCGTGTCAATTGGTTGGCAATAACATCAATTTGGCTTGCGTTCAGACCGATAAAGGCGCTTTCTAGGCTCATGGTTTTAAATTCAAAATTAATGTCTTTATTTCTTTTTTGAACTTCCCTTAAAATCTCAATATCATAGCCAGTTAATTGCTCCTTATCATCCACATAGTTAAAAGGCTTAAAGGTTCCTCGTGTTCCGACAAAATAAGTTTTCACTTTATTATCAGATTTTATTGCTTGTTGATCGTTATGATTAGAGCCACAACCTGCCATGATTGCTAATCCTATAATGCAGAGAAGAAATAAAAATATTTTCATTTTACTTCTTGTTTCCGTTGCTGTTTTCATCGTTTCCATTCCCTTCGTGTAGACAGTTTACAAAAACCCACGTCGTGGTTAACTATCTGCTTGAATGATTTTTAGCATTTCATTCACAGAAGGCATGTCAACGCTATTTTTGGCGTAATGAGCATAACTTACCGTGCCATCCTGCTCCACCACAAATAGAGCAGGAAGCTGTTGTGATTTACCCTCATTCTTGCCATGGACAAACCCGATTTCCTTTATCTTTTGCTTTCGCTCCTCCAATTTGGCAATACCCACCGGATCATTAGGCATTCTTTCCTCCCTGCAGGGAGCGACGGGAATGTCAAGGCGCTGGTAAAATTCCATATCAGCATCACAAATGATATCAAATGGTAGCTTTGTGTTCTTTAAATCCTCTCGGACATTAGCCGGTTCGCTCTGCAGCACAATATAAACCTGGGTGTCTAAATCTAGGAATTCCTGATAGCGACCGGCCAGCAAATGAATGTCATAACGACAACTTGTACAACCGATAAAGCGCAACAGCGCAAAAACAGTTCTTTTTTTCTCCCCGATAACCGTCTCTACGGTTTTATTACTTTCATGGGCAGTATTAAATACGAGATTTGGCATTTTCTCACCAACAGATAGTTTTGCCATGATCTCACCTCTTTCTTTTATTTCTTTCTTTATCAGAATACCTGACGCTATTCAGGATAGATGTGGAGAAGTCATCTCACTATTCAAAAATTGCTTTTAGTCTGGCATGATTGCTCCTCCTGGTTATGCTTTAAATAGGCGTATCCAGGCTTTCCCAATTTTGCTACACAATGTGCAATGTTCTCCAAATACATTTGTCACTTATCGGGTAAGAATGGACTTTCCCCAAACAAAAAAAGGCCTAAATTCCCCTTTTCGTTAGAGAAATTAGCCTTCAGTATCTCTGACCAGCTATCATTAGCATATATTGTATTTATAAAACAATCTGATCACCGTGTCAACCTGTAAGGGTTAATGCCTTTCTTCGCCGTTACAGTAATACGGTGGCTATCATCTCCGTATCACTGTAACGGCGAAAACATTCTTAATGCGCCATTATCTATCTGCTCACGGTAATTCTATCTATTCAACAATTAAGCATTTCGCAGCAATTTCTAGAAATGCATCTAACGCTGGAGATATCCACTTATCCCTAGATGACCAACCTGAACCTCATACTCAAAAACCGCAATATTTACTAACCTAAGCTTATATCGTCATGATTTCCCGCCTTTTGTGCAATAATCCCTTCCGTTCTACGGTAAATTTTCATCTCATAGCAGCATCCATTTTATCGGATATTTGCTTGGAAGCTTTTATCGTTTCTTGCACCAGGCGATCAATCCCTTTATTTTTCATTCGATCCGCCGGACCGGCGATGCTCAGACTGGCCAGTACTTTTTCATGCCTATCATAAATCGGCACACCAATCCCCAGGGCGTTTTCTTCCACATCACCAACCGTGATGCAAAACCCCTGTTTCTGGATTTTCGCTAATTCGGCAAGGTGATTTTTCCGATCATTCTCAGGCAGATTACTGATGATTTGTTCCTTCAACTGGTCTGTTTCAAATGCCAGAATTGCTTTGCCGGAAGCACCGCGATACAAAGGGAAAGGGGTATCCTTCTTGATTGAACAACGCATGAAATGAGGGCTTTCAACACACTGAACACAAACCCTGCTTTGTCCACTTCGCACCATCAGAATGGAGGTTTCTCCTGTTTTCGCAGTCAGTTCTTCCATTACAGGCTTGGCACTATGCACCAGGATTTGGTCAAGCTGAGGATAAATGTTTCTTGCCAGATCAATTATTTTAAGACCAATACCAATTTTACCCCACTTCTTCCTCTCGACAACACCATATCCTTCTAATGTCTTTAGCAATCGGTAGACCGTACTTTCCGGAGCTGATATCTTGCGCGCGATATCGCTCACTGATAAATCGGCATCAGTTTCGGCAATAGCAAACAAAATATCGAGAGCTTTTGCCAGTGTTTGTGATTCACCCATGATACCTCCTACCTAATTTTTTCTTACCAAGAATTCGCGGAATTAAGCCAGCATCTCAATAAACGCTTTGATTCGGGTAATGACTTGTCCGCTAGGTGGTCCAATTTCAAATGCCCCCTCCAGTGTGATGCAGGAGACCCCTTTCTCCTGAAAATATTTACGCCAAATTTCTCGCTCAATTCCGGAGTAAGAGCAACCTATGTGACCGTAAAGGATCAGTCCTGTCGCGTTCAACCGATCAATTTCCTGCTCGATTACCTGCCGTGCATATACCCCTGCTCCAGCACTTTGATTGTCAAATACCGCGCGAACCAGCGCTTCCACTGGCGGAATATCTTCCCGGCACAACTTAAATGGTGCGTTACGAAACCCGAGCAGCGCGCCGCCGGCTTGATCGATAACCTCGTAGACGCCGAATTCTTGTCCTGTGCCGCCTGCCCAAACTAGCGGGATCACTTTCTTCAGATCCTCTTCATTAATCGGAGTATCTTGCATTTCTGTAATAAGAAGATCTGCCGCGGCTTCAAATTCTTCCGGTTTGCCGAAATAATTGTTCAGGCCAATATTCAGCAACACAATAGTAGCCAGACTACGAATATAAAAAGGGCGCTTTTCGCGTAATTGCAAAATAATCCTCATTTTTTCCATGATTCGATTTTTTCTCTGCAGCTCAATTCGCAGCTTGTCCTCATCAATTGTGCGGCTTCCAGTCAGCCACTCTGCGGCGTCATACATTTGTTCAGAAAAGAACTGAACTAGTTGCTCCAACCGCTTGCCTTTGACTGACGGCCCGCGATAGACAGCTTCGTTGGTATGCACTTCATACCCTTCGTTTTTCAGTACTTCCCAGGCAAGATTATAAGGTTCGCAGATTGTGGCGTTACCAAAAATCCGCCTGATTGACGTGACATCCTTGCGCAAATAAAACTCACCCACCGTAGCTTTTACCATTGAGCAGGTTTCGACCGGAAACTGATAATAGTTTTCGGCAATACTGACGACGTCCCGATCACTAGCGCGACTCATTTCACTATATGACACCGGGATGATATCGCACGCATACAAAAGTGGCACTTGCCACCAATCCCAGGCATAGGTGCTGGACCAGACAGCTGCCTTACCTTGTTGGCTGGCTTGCTCCGCATCTTGAACATAGTTTATAAAAAGATCCAGAATTTTCACTACTGCTGGTGAATAGGCGTGCGTTTTTTTACTGTGCGCAATATATTCTAGCTGACCTTGCACTTCTTCGATCTTCATCAAATCTGCCTCCCTATCTACTTGTTAAACTCGTTGGTATAGATTTTTTCAAGAGTAATGTCACCAGGTATTTTGCCATATCCCTTTAAAATATCAAGCCAAACTGTTACTGTTTCTTCCTTGATGACTCCATCAGGCACAAAATGACCGGTTCTAAGTAATTTTCGATCGACATTTGTCCGTTTCACGGTAATATCGATAGCTTCCTGTTCATGTGCATTGGCCCAATTGTTGGTTTTTCTTACTACTTTGACAAAACGTCTAACCACATCCGGATTTTCATTGATAAACTTTTGACTGAAATAAATAGGCGTCGCCCCGCCAATGGTGCCAAAGACATCATAATCAGTAAACAAAATTCTCAGTCCACCCCGTTCCAGCAGAAATTTTGGGTTGGCATATACGCCGATCACATCAACATCTCCTTGCCGCAACGCTTGTTCCAGCAAAGGTTCGGTCATGGTCACAAACTGGATTTTATCTTTTGGATTCTCAATGCCGCTATTTTTCATGATGACATAGGGAGCATACTCACTCGCGTTACCTAAAACCGGTACCCCTATTTTTTTCCCCACAAGATCTTTCGCGCTTGTAATACCGCTATTCTCCAGCGTGGCAAAAACCAGAAAGGGTATGTCTTTGGTTGTTTCGGTTTGACCCACAACTGCCTTGATAGGCGCACCAGCAGCAATTGCCGCAATCGTGCGGCTAATCTGGCCAGCCCCAACATCGACCTTACCTGATACAACGGAGGAGACAAATTGTGCCGGCGGTATGGCACCCACATGCTCAAGCTTGATATTTTCCTCAGCAAAATAGTCCAACTCTTCCGCAAGAATAAGGATATCCGGTCTAGTGCCGTCACTCAGCAGCGGCACCTTCAGAACATCATTTTTTTTGTTTCCGGTTTCGGCAACGTCTTTTTTTTGCCCACTGTCGCCACAGCCTGTTACCAACATTAGTGATGCTGCCAACAAAGAAATAATAATGCCAGTTGCAATTTTGCAATTAAATACTCGTTTCATAAATTATCTCCTACCTTTCTATTTTTTCAGCCTCTTACCGCAGGGAACCGCCACCGGCTAAAGCCCGCTGAGCCAGCACAGCTGCCCCTAAAGCCCCTGTGTAAGTAGTATCAAGCTTTGTCGAGCAAAGCGGATACCCTAAAACCTCTTCCAATACTTTTCTCATACCAATATTGTTAGAAACACCGCCCGTAAAAATCAAATCCGCCTCCAGGCCGATACGTTTGAAGAGGTTACTAACCCGGCGCGCAGTCGCAATATGAATGCCTGCAGCGATATTAGCCTGTGTTTCGCCCTTGGCTTTGAGCGAAATAACCTCCGATTCGGCAAATACCACGCACTGGCTGCTGATATCGGCTGGCTTTGTTGCTTTTAGCGCTTCGGTGCCCAGTTCTTCTGTTTCCAGTTCTAACAACTGCGCGACTTTCTCTAAAAATCTCCCAGTTCCAGCCGCACACTTGTCGTTCATGATAAACTCTACAACCTTGCCGGTCTTGGGGTCTACCCGAATGCCCTTGGAGTCTTGCCCGCCAATATCCACTAACGAGCGTACATTAGAATTCAAGTAATGCGCCCCCATAGCATGGCAGGAAATTTCAGTTATCACTGAATTAGGAGTTTTCTCAAAATCAAGCGAAATCCGGCCATATCCTGTTCCGACAATGTATTGAATATCGCTTTTTTCCAAACTAGCCTCTTGAAGTAGTTTGCCAAACAGCTTTTCAGCCGTCTGATGGGTAAATACTGCTGTCGGCGTAATCGCTGTGTAGATATTGCCATTGGCAAATAATACTGCTTTCCCCGACCTTGAGCCGATATCAATACCAATGACCCGGCTATCCGCAACAGTCTGAATAAGTTTATCATCAATTACTTCTGCAATTTTCAAGTCGCTTCACCCCAAATTATTATTTGACACTGCTGATCTGTTTTTTTCCTTCAGTACTTCGATAAACGCCTCTACCCTTGTTTTAAGCTGCCCGTGATCACTTGTCGAATAATCGATCGGCACCTCTAACACAGGGATACCTAAATTTTGATAGTGTTTGAAAAATTCGTGCTTGATCTGACCGTAGCAAGGGCAAAACTTCAAGTATACGTAAAGAATACCGTCCACTTTGTATTCAGCCGCCGTTTCACCGGAAATATCCACCCGCTCATGCAGCGGTTTCATACGCGAGCACGGTGACTGATCGAGGTAACCATCTGCCAGTGCTTTATAGGGATCGCCATCCTCATTAAGAACATGTTTTACATTGTTGACCCCGGTGCAATGATCTTCCACGACAATTCTGGCACCGATTTCATTCTCGACAATATCCAATAGTCTGCGGTCGCCGTCCGCCACGATGCCGCCAGCCATCATCAGCCTAATCTTTTTCGATCCCTTATCAGGTGTGGCAGCCAGCTTTTCATAGAGTGGGCCATAAAGCTTCAGCAATTCCTCCGAGGGCAGATAATAATAAGCTTTAACGATTTCCAGAAATTCACCGCCAGTCAGAGGCGGATTATCCCGCTTGCGAAGTTCAGAAATACTCTTTAACAGCGCTCTGCTTTTATTATAAATTTTAATCTGATTTCGCAATGCTTCTTCGCTCACCGTGTTGCCTGAAAGCTCCTCTAATTCTTCCTTGAAGTTTATAATTTCAGTGCGGTAATAGTCCCGGGATGATTCTTTATGGCGCAGCCGTGGCAAAAGATAGATATCCGAGGGCGCAAAATAGTTACCGATTGCTTCGCCAACCTTCTTGATGCAATCGCAAGTATAGAAAGTATAGACTTTATCCAGCGATTGATACAATGGATCGCCTTCTTTAAACGCTCCTAAGATACTTTTGGTAAAATCGCAAAAAACACTCTGCGTAATTTGTTCGCCACTGGCTACTTCTTTGGTACTGCCCATCTTAAACAAGCGAACCGGATTGACACCTGCCGCATTTATGAGCTCCAGCGGAGTATAAGTGCACATATAACCGACTTTTTTCTTGTCATCAGCACCTTGTATTACGTTTGCTTGTTGCCGGGCAATCCGGCTTTTCAGTTCGCTAAGATCAAGCGCATTCCCGTTTACGTCAGCCTGTTCTGGCTCAGCCCCGGTGACATAATAATCATGGGCGTGGATCGCCGCGCCAAGCGCCCCAGCGAAAATCGCGTCCAGCTTCAACTCCTTGATTGGACTTTCCAGCAATACTTCCAGTGCTCGTTTCATGCCAACATTATTAGATACCCCGCCAGAAAATGCCAGGTTCGGTTCCAAACCAATCCGACTTAACAGATTTTGTACCCGGCGTGCTGCAGCAAAATGAATACCAGCGGCAATATTTTCTCGTGATTCCCCCTTGGCACGGAGAGAAATAACCTCAGACTCGGCAAAAACCACGCACTGGCTGCTAATATCGCCCGGATTATCCGCTTTTAATGACTCTGTCCCTAATTCACTCATATCATAATCCAGTAATTGCGCAACCTTCTCTAAAAAACGACCGGTACCGGCAGCACATTTGTCATTCATTACAAATCCTTCGACCTTGCCGCTGGCAGGATCGACTTTGATGGCCTTAGAGTCCTGGCCGCCAATATCGATAATGGTCTTTACCGTGGCATCCAGATAATGAATACCCATGGCATGGCAGGATATTTCAGTCACAATCTGATGGGGATTGGTAAAATTCATAGCGACCCGGCCATAACCAGTACCGACAATATAATCGATATCGGCTTGCTGCAGTCCGGATTTTTCTAGTAATTCTGCCAGTAGTTCATCGGCTGTTTCCTGCATGTTTATTCCTGTAAGGATAGCTGCCGTAAACAGATTTCCGTCAGCCAACAGCACCGCTTTTCCGGTTCGTGAGCCGATATCAACACCGATCACCTTGGCATTGCTAAGCGAGTTTACTACTGTGTTGTCTAATATTGCATCAAGTTTCATTAATATTCACTCCTCATTCCCTTGTTATCTATATTTTTTCCGCCGCTCCTTTCCAGCGGGTTACGCGCTTTTCAAAGGCGACAAGCAGATAGTTCAGCGTCACCCCTAAAACAATCAGCACCAGGATACCGGCGTACATTGTCGGAGCGGCAAATTTGCTTCTGGCATCAAAAATCAAAAAACCTAATCCTGACTGTGCGCCTATCATCTCCGCTGCTACCAAAATAATAA
>Ga0316613_10002718_pt1 | contig 11294 bp, 9 predicted proteins | sample OWC_soil_day10_C_2_FD_207647 | JGI IMG/M metagenome (GOLD analysis project Ga0316613, IMG submission 207647) | Wetland soil microbial communities from Old Woman Creek delta, Ohio, United States - OWC_soil_day10_CT_b | ecosystem: Environmental > Terrestrial > Soil > Wetlands | place: USA: Ohio... | reverse complement strand
AAAAAATCTTGTTCAGCGAAAATACGATAGCACTGATCGCAGATTAATCACGATCAGTATAACACCTCTTGGATTAGAGCTGCTTGATACTATTAAAGAGCATGCGTTAACAATATTAGCAGACCGATTTTCGTCTCTGGATAATAAGGATGCCCAGAACTTATATGAAGCATTAACTACTGTATATAGCATCATCCAAAAAATAGCGAAGTAAAACTACTTAAGTAGTTTTACTTCGCTATTTTCAGTCCATGATAATCGTTATTTTCCTTTAATTCTCATCCTTCTTAGAAATTATTAATCTTTAGTCTCTCCTTGTTTTTATAAAAAGCTTTTATAATCCTCGTAATTCTTGTTTAATAGTTCTGGCGTATTCAATTTATATGGACATTTGCTCATGCACTTGTTGCAGTGAAGACAATTCTCAATTTTCTTCATTTTTTCCTGCCAATCTTTTGACAGATACGTATCCTGCGGAGCACGACGTAGAAGTAGGCTCATTCTTGCACAATTATTGATTTCAATTCCAGCAGGACAAGGCATACAATATCCACAACCTCGGCAAAAATCACCTAATAGTTCTTTTCTGTCGTGTTCAATCTGTTTTTTCATCCCTTCTGTCAAAACTGGCGGATTATCATGATAGGATAAAAATTCATCTAATTCACTTTCACGCTGTATGCCCCAGATTGGAGCAACATGTTCATACTGGGCAAGATATGCATATGCCATGGCAGAGTCTGTAAGCAAACCTCCCGATAAAGCTTTCATTGCAATGAATCCCATATTCTTATTCTTACATGCTTCCACGATTTCTAGATCTGCATCACTTGCAAGATAAGAAAATGGAAACTGCATCGTATCATATAAATTCGAGTCTATTGCTTCCTTTGCCACTGATAATCTATGATTTGTAATTCCGATAAAACGAATTTTCCCTTGTTTCTTTGCCTCTAACATTGCCTCATAAAGACCAGATTCATCGCCTGGTTTCGGGCAGAATGCAGGATTATGGAACTGGTAGATGTCGATATAATCTGACTGCAGATTTTTAAGACTTTGCTCTAAATCTTTCCAGAAACCTTCTGCAGTCTGCGCTCCTGTTTTGGTACTGATGATAATCTTATCTCTTGTGTAAGAAAAGGCAGCACCAAGTTTTTCCTCGCTGTCCGAATACGATCTTGCAGAGTCAAAATAATTGATTCCGTTATAAAATGCTTTCTGCAATAAACACACAGCATCTTTCTTTTCAACACGTTGAATAGGTAATGCACCAAATCCGTTTTTACTTACCCTCAGTCCTGTTCTTCCTAGTTTTACGGTCTGCATATAATGATGTGCCTTCCTTCTAAAAAAATTTTAAATTCTATCTACGGAAAGGAAATTATGCTTCAAAAACAGCAGCTACATCCTTTAAATGTTTTATAATCTCAATATGTTGTGGGCAACTTCTTTCACATTGTTTGCAGCCAATGCACTCTGATGCTTTCCCATGTTTTTTGGTGTAATTATCATAATATACTCGTTGTACGGAAAAGGCGGACGGTTTAGATTGCTTTTCCGTATTATATAGTGCAAAATACTTTGGAATCGCTATATTTTTCGGACAGTCATCTACACAGTATTGACAAGCCGTACATTGAATCGCAATAGACTCGTTAATAATCTTAACAGCGTTTTTAACAAGCTCATATTCATCCTGAACAAACGGCTTAAATTGTTGCATATAACCTGTATTATCCATTAGTTGTACCATATCAGACATTCCACTTAATACCATCATGACGCCCTCATGACTTGCTACATAACGTATAGCCCAAGATGGTATCGACATATCTGGATGATGTTTTTTTAATAACTCTTCTGCTTTTTCAGGCAATGTTGCAAGCATACCTCCTTTGACAGGTTCCATAACAATCACTGGTTTATTATGTTTTCTTGCTACTTCATAACATTTCCTTGACTGAATGCTTTCATTGTCCCAATCCAGATAATTGATCTGCAATTGGACAAACTCCACTTCTGGATGTGCTGTCAATATTTCATCTAGTAACTCGGCAGTATCATGAAAAGAAAAACCAATCTGTCTGATTTTCCCCTCTTTTCTCTTTTCCTGAATAAAGGCAAAACTATCAAGCTTTTGAGCTGTCTCATAATTTGTCACACCAAGATTATGAAGAAGATAGTAATCGAAGTACTCCACTCCACATTTTTCTAGCTGCTCGTTAAAAATTCTTTCCTGATCTTCCTTTGTTTTTAAAAACATCGTTGGCAATTTTGTCGCTAAAGTAAAGCTGTCTCTTTTATGACGTTTGACTAAAGCCTCCCGGATTGCTATCTCACTTTTATTCATATGATACATATACGCTGTATCAAAATAAGTAAAACCTCTTTCCAAAAAAGTATCTACCATTTGATTTAATACATCCATATCAATACTTTTTGGATCATTCTTACTCTTTACCGGCAAACGCATGAAGCCAAATCCTAGTTTTTTCTTTTCCATATCTATATTTCCCCTTTACTTTTCATGTATTTCTAAATTATTTCTTATGGATATCAGTTATTCTATAATTTATTAATTATACTGGCATTATATCCTGCACCAAAACCATTATCGATATTGACGACACTCACACCGCTTGCGCAACTGTTGAGCATGGATAAGAGAGCTGAAAGACCGCCAAAATTTGCCCCATAGCCAACACTTGTAGGGACGGCAATCACCGGCTTATCTACAAGTCCACCGATAACACTGGCAAGCGCCCCTTCCATACCTGCAATTACAATCACTACCTTTGCGCCCCGAATAATCTCCATCTTAGAGAAAAGTCTATGAATCCCGGCAACGCCTACATCCACAATCTTTTCCACGCGGTTCCCTAGAATAATTGCCGTTTCTGCAGCTTCCTCCACTACTGGTAGATCAGAAGTTCCAGCCGAAATAATAGCAATATAACTGTCAGTAAGCGCCTCTTCTCGCTTTCGAATGGTGATTGTTCTTCCCATGGGATTATACTTAGCTTCTGCGCAAATAGTCTTTACCGCTTCATACATCTTTTCATTAGCACGAGTTGCTAATATATTATTATCCTTAGTCAACATATACTCGATAATGCTTTTCACTTGTTCCACTGTTTTTCCTTCACAATAGATGACTTCTGGATATCCCACCCGTATTTCGCGATGATTATCAATCTTAGCAAATTCCAAATCCGTATAAGGTAAATCTTCAATAATTTTCATCGCTGTTTCGATTTCTGTTTCATTGTCTTTTACTCTTTGCAAGAGTTTTCTTATTTCCGCCTTATTCATTATTTGCTCCTTCTATCATTACAACAACTACAATTATTTTTACACATTTTTCGTTTCCCGCAAGCGAATCCGCGATGTATCTTTACCATCAATAACATCGGTAAGGGTTTGCAGCAGCGCCTCTTTATCCTCAGGCAGCGAGCCTTCCAAACAAATGCAATTCGATGGATGAATCGAAGTAACACCAGTGTGGGAAAGATCCATCTCTCGAATCATCATTCGCATTTCCTCCAATACTTCCATATCTTCCGGAGCCTCGAATGCTCCTCTTTGTGCATTTTCATAAAGCTCGGTTCCAGGCTGTACGATAATCGTTAATATTCCTATATAATCGGGCTGTATCTCATTACAGATTCGAGCAGTATGCTTCGCATGCCGCCAAGTTTTAGTCGCCTCTCCCGCCAGTCCCAATATTACGGTAATAAACAGATTTATACCCGCTTGTCTTATCTTCTTCCCTGCCAGAACCATTTTCTCATAGCTTACGCCCTTTCGTATAGCGCAAAGAATTTCCTCATCTCCACTTTCTACACCTAAATGAGCCTCAACCAGTCCGTTTTTTTGTAGCTCTATCAACTCAGTAAGAGATTTGCCTAATATACTACTTGCACTCGCATAAAGTCCAACATATGAAAGGCTGGGGAAGGTATCATAAAGACATTCTAATATCTTTATCAAATCAGCCGTTGGCATACTGAGAGCATCACCATCAGCAAGAAATACCTTTTCCACCTCGCCATAATATTCTTTCGCAAGATCAATATCCTTTAGTATCTCACGCAGTTCACGCACACGATATTCCTTATCTTTATACATGTAACAAAAAGTGCATTGGTTATGACTACAGCCGATTGTACACTGCAGTACATAATCATCCCCAGCAATATGTGGACTGTAGATATTACCTTCATATCGCATAATGACGAATTCCCCCTCCTTTAATAAACTATCGGATTTCTATTGTCTCATTCAAACTCCCGACCCTATATCCTTCTAAATCAAAAGTTACATACTTAAAGCCAAATTCTTTAAACTTACCAGAGATCTCATCAAGAAGTACCTCGTTAAATAATTTACTTCTATCCTTTTTATCCACTTCAATTCTTGCCAGATTCTCATGGCATCGCACTCGAATTGCCCGAAACCCTCTACCCATCATATATCTTTCGGCTTTTTCTATCTTGATAAAGTCTTCTTCTTTCAGTTCATTGCCGTAGGGTATTCTTGTAAGCAGACATGCATAGGGCGGTTTATCCCAAGTAACAAGTCCAAGCTCTTTAGATAAATTTCTTATTTCTTGTTTGGTCAATTGGCACTCTAATAAAGGACTTTTTATATTCAGCTCACTCAGCGCTTTTAAACCCGGCCTATAATCACCGATATCATCAAAATTTGTGCCGTCAATAACGTAAGGATACCCTTCCTTTTTTGCAATTGCTTTTATCTGACTAAATACTGCCGTTTTACATAAATAACATCGATTTTCCGGGTTGTTTCTAATTTCCTCAATAATAGGTACCTCTAAGAGTTCAAACTCTACCCCAAGTGCGGCTACTAACTGTTTTGCTTCTGCAATTTCCCATTTCGGAATATAGGGAGATTGTATGGTTACTACTTTAACGTTATCACCTAATGCTTCCTTCGCCGCTTTAAGTAAAAAAGTACTGTCTACACCGCCAGAAAAAGCTAAGATCAATTTTTTCATATTTTTTAAAGAATCAATCAAGTTTAGATATTTTTCATTATGTATCATACTCATTGTCCCCTATACTTTTATAAACTTCTTTATATACCCTATCGATGGGTATATTTTTTTCACTTGCGATCCTTTTGCAGTCCTCATATTCGGGTTTATACTTCACCTTTTCGCCTTGGTAATATGCATTTTTAACCGTTACATCGCCGTACTGCGTACTGATCTTTTCAAAATCTCTTTGCATCATAACTTTCTCAACCTTGTATTTTCTAAGACCGATGGATGTCGTCTCACGAAAAATTACGTCAAGTACGTTTTCTTGCTGTTTCTCATTCACTAATACACTGAGTTTTGTCGCAGCTCTGCCTTTTTTCATGTAAATTGCCGACTTAAATACATCCAAAGCCCCTTGTTCAAAAAGTTTTTCTTCTATATAACCGTAGAGTTCTGGGTTCATATCATCAATATTGGTCTCCAATATATAATGCTCTTCTTTCTTATCGGCTATATCTTCAGACCCAATATACACTCTTAGCACGTTAGGAATCTCAAGCTCTCTATGACCGATTCCGTAGCCAATCTTTTCTACGGAAAAGTCCATATGGTCTGTAAATACACCGACATTTGCCGCCAAAATCGCCGCCCCGGTAGGCGTAGTCGTTTCAAACTCCACTATGCCTGATTTCATAGGGATATTCCTTAAAATTTCAACAGTTGCCGGAGCAGGAATAGGAATGATCCCATGCGCACATTTTACAAACCCTCCGCCTACTTGAACCGATGAACCCATAATCTTATCCACATTTAAATACGCTAAACACACCGCCGCTCCCACAATATCAACAATTGAGTCAACGGCCCCAACCTCATGGAAATGCACTTCATATAGAGGCTTGCCATGAACTTTTGCTTCAGCATCTGCTACCTTCATAAAAATATCCAAGCTTAACTTCTTTACCCGATCACTTAACGTACTGTTTCCAATTATATTTTCAATATCCTTAAAATTTCTATGCGCATGATGCGTATGCCCATTGTCAGTCTCCATCCCAGTCGGTTCATGATGATGATGGAGTTCATGGTCGTGTTCGTGGTCGTGTTCGTGGTTTTGAACATGCATTGCGCTTTTTAAGACTACATCCACTCTGGTTCCGCTTATTCCATTTTTAGTATCTTGTTTTACCTGCAGATCGTATTCATCATCTAGATTGAGTTTGGACAGCTCCCGTCTTAGGTAATCTTCATCCACTCCCAAATCCAGCAATGCAGCTAGATTCATATCACCACTAATGCCACAAAAGCAATCATAATATAACACTTTCATTATCGAATTCTCCATATCATAATTTTATTCGCCTTTATTCTATTCTTCGTAACTAATTTTAAATTAACCACTTCTTAGCTATTTCTAAATAAACTACAAAAGCTTCCGCATAAAAGCCCAGCAAAATTCACTGATAAACCTATTGTACAACTTGGAGTCGGCTCCAAGCCAAGTACTATTTGCTAGGTAAACCAATAAAAAGGTCACAGCTACATACAGTTTTATCCTCTACGCCTGTATCAACGTGTATCTTTCTATCGCTATTTTTTAACGATTTCCACTTGATCAATCCGTTCCCCTGATGGCAGAAACGACGCTAATTTCAAAGTATTTGCCCTTGCTTCCAGTGTCATGTAGTTATCAGTTTCCGGTTGCGGAGCTACTACCTTATCAAAGGGATGATCTATCCAAAGATTCGGATAACGGACATTTCCAGCGACGCCAGTGACGATATAGAGCGGGCCGCGCGTATCTGGCTGAAAATTATATAAACGCTCACGGCGGCGATAGGTGTGAAGATGCCCCGTAAGTACAGCATCTATGCCATATTGATCAAATAACGGCATCCATGCTTTGCCAACATCAGAAATTCCCGCCTGACGATCAATCCGTTTTCTGTTTGCATAGGTCAAAACATCTTTATGCATCAAAACAATTTTCCACTTTTTCCGAGTTTTCGTAACGTCATTTACAAACCATTCCTTTTCTACTTCTAACAGACCTGGCTGGAACTGCTCCATTTCGTCAAACTGTGTATTTAACACAATGAAATGAACCGATCCGTAGTCAAAGGAATAAAACTGGTTTTGACGCTCGATGTCACCATTTGACGGTAAAGAAAAAAGACGCAGATAAGCCTCTGGCATCCGCACTTTCCAGTCCAAATTATAGGTTTCGTGATTTCCCATGATTGGCGCTATAGGAATGTCCTCGATGATACCATGCAGGGAATCGAACCACGCCCGCCACTGGGTATGATCCTCGCCGTTATCAACCAAATCGCCCATATTGATAAAAAAGGCCGCATCTGGATTTTCTTTTCTGGCCAACTGTGCGAGATTCTTCCAATCACTGTAATCATTAGATTGAGAATCGGGGAAAAGGAGCGCCTTAAAATTGCCCCCATCATCGGTACTCAACTCGTGCCAATCACTGCGTTTATCGTCATAGCCAACACGATATTGATATTGCGTACCCGCGGCTAGATCCTTCAACATTGTCGTATGTATATAGGTCATTGTTTTGTCATCGGTAAACTTATCATCGGTTGCCATGCTGACTTTTATATCCTCTTTGCCTTTTCTCCGATATTCTACGACAGCGTCTTTTTCAGCAAGCTCTGACTGCCACATAATCGTCCGTGAATTAGAACTATCCCCCGTGATAATCTGGCGTACAGCTACTGCATCCGTGTCCCCCATTGGCAGATAGTGCCCGGCAATCACTTTTGCTGAATTAGCCGCCTGTTGCGGCCATTCCCGCATACTAGGCAGGAATGCATACAGACCGGCAGCACCTGCAACAATACCACCAGCAAATTTTATAAACTTTCGCCTAGAAAACTTTTTATTTTTTGTATCCATTCCCGCACACTCCATTTCTATCTTCTACTTATCATATCATCTAGAGTTAACTCTAAGTCAAGCATTTTAGCTGGACTTTTTGATAAAAACAAATAAGATGTTGCTTTGATTTTGCAACATCCCAAAAAGATTTCATGAAATTCATTTTATACTCTTTATTAAATTATAAAAATACTTTCTCTTTTAAGATTCAAGACTTTATGAGGGAATTTGACGTCTGCATCACCCAAAAACTTCTCGACTCTAAAATTTAGGTACTTTCATTTGATTTTCTTTTTTTATCACTACATCGTCATATCTCTTGATTTTGTAATCCAGATGATCGATCGTTTTTTGCATAGCTTCTAGTTTTTTAACCAATTTTTTGCGTTGCTCAATGAGCAGTTCTTTTCTCTCCGAAATTGTCGAATCGCCCTGCTGAAACATTGCGACATAATCAATCAATACTTCGATTGGCAATCCAGCCGCTCGCATACATTTGATAAACTCAACCCACCTGCAGTTATCTTCCGTATAATCTCGAATACCGCTCTTGTTGCGATGTACCTCTGGAATGAGACCAATACGTTCGTAATAACGAAGCGTATCCGCAGAAAGGTCATATTTTGCACTTACTTCTGCAATCAACATAAAATCATCTCCTGCCCTAGCATAAAATTCCTATTTATAAATGCATCATATCATCTGGAGTAAACTCTAAGTCAAGGATTTTTTGCAAAAGTAATCGTATACTTATTACTTTTATAACTGTACTTATTCTTTGTTTTGCGCAAAATCAATAGAAGCGATATTACCATTGCAATACTTATCGCTATACTAATGAGAAAAACTACGCCTTTCCAGCCATACCAGAGTAAGAATTCCCCTCCCAAGGCTCCCAAAAAACTTGATCCTACATAATAAAAAAGAAGATATAGTGCAGAAGACTGCACTTTCCCATGAGGAAGAACCTTTACAACACAACTGCTAGCAATAGAATGACTACCAAAAAATCCAAAGGTGAACACAGCAATACCAAAAATTTTCATCATCAATGGCATAAAGAGTGTAATCAATACACCCACTAGCATGAGAAAAAGCGAAAATAAGAGAACACGCTCTGCCCCGTGTTTATCAGCAATCTTTCCTAAAAAAATAGAGCTAAATGTTCCACATAGATAGATAACAAAGATAAATCCTACAACCGTCTGACTCAGCGAATATGGAGGAGCAATCAACGGATATTCTACATAATTATAAAGAGCAACAAAGCTACCCATTATACAGAATGCAATAAGATAAAAGCAAATTAGTTCACCACATTGTAAATTTTCACGAAACTTAGCAATAAGTTGCCGCCATGAGGTATTTTTAGTTTTAAAGTTTTTAGAAAGTGGAAGCTTTATAAAAAACCAGAGACTAATCCCCCCACAGATAATACCTATACAACCAATGGCTACTTGCCAAGAATAAAAATCAGATACGGTACTAACGATAAGTCGTCCAAGCAATCCGCCAATAGAGTTTCCGCTCACGAAGATTCCCATAACCGTACCAGTAATCGCTGGATCAAACTCTTCCTGAATATAAGTCATCGCAATTGCTGGATATCCAGCAATCAGAATTCCCTGCAGAACTCGCAAAAATAGCAGCAAGTAAAAATTTTCAACAAAAGGTAAAATTAATGTCAATCCTGTCGATCCGACCAAGGAAATCACCATAAGAGATTTGCGACCTTTTAGATCAGAAAAAGATGACATAAATAACATCGCAATAGCCATACTAGCAGTCGTAAGTGAGATTGACAGACTAGCCATTGATGGAGCGATGCCATAAGAAGAAGAAAATACTGGAATAAGAGGCTGGAAACAATATAAGAGCGCAAACGTTACAAAGCTCCCAAGAAAGAGAGCTGCAATTGTTGACCAATACCCCTTACTACCTTTTTGAATGTAATAGCCCATGAAAGTCATCCTTTCTTTGTAATTCTACTTAATTCCCTACATCCAAAAAATATTTTATGTGTTTTCGATTAAGGGGTATTTAAAAAGAATACATTTTATAAATAATATTAGGCTAATATTATACCCATTTACCATATAGGTCAATAAAGGGGGCATCGTTAAAGTATGCAAAAAAGTCTCAACCTCACATTTCACAAAGGTTGAGACTTTTTCTATATCATTACAAATAGTCCACTATACTAAAATTAGTTAACGAGTGCCAATTGTTCCCGCTTTCATTCTTTATCTCATTTCTGCTAAACTTTGCTGTATCTCCATTAACTTCTCGGCTGGCACTCCACCATCTAAGGCTGAGAGTAAACTTAAATAGAAGTCATCCGTCTGCTCCGTCATTTGCAAGATCAGCTCGCTAAATTCTTCATCCATGACAGTTCCATATAAAGCCTCTATCCGTTTTTGCTCATTCTGTAAATACGTATCTGCTGCTACGCTGAGCACACGATAAAGTTCATCACGCATAAATTTACTTTCATTTTTTTCAAAAAATGCTTTGGGATTTTTAAAATACGCCATTGCTTTCGAAAACAAACCATATTCAATCTCTTGAAAAGCTACTTCAAAATCAATTTGTTCTTTATCCGTAAATTCAAAAATGGAAAAAGATAAATCCTGATTCATCTCATGAATCATTTCAACAAGCGTTATCTGATACTCTGCTGTTATTTTTTCAGCAAAGCGATCCAGTCTTACCGTCGTTGCTCTCATTTCCTGCGCAAAGTCAAATCCGATTTGTTCGAGTAATTCGCTCAGTGAACTGCGTAAAACTTTTTTTAGGTTACGACCATCATCGCGTAGCACCGTAGGATTGAATGCTTCTTTAAAGAAATCATTAAACCGTAGAAAAACCCGCTGCTTTATATAATAAATCAATTCTTCTATTTCTTGATTTAAGTGATTTTTTAAATTTTGTGCTGTCTGCTGCACAACAATTGCGTTTATACTTGCTTTCTCTGCCTCAATATTTACCCGTTTTTGCTGCTTAACTGTGGCATCTTCTCTACTACTATCAATGAGCTTGTTGACCAAATGCGAGACACGGTTTAGTTCATTTTCGGAGGCTTGCACCGCCATATTCGCCAAATCATTGGTGATAAAATGATAAAAAGATTCTTCAAAAACTGGCATTCCTGAAACGGGAACTGCTATATTTTCCTCTTTTTCTTTCAGTGCATGTAAGCTTGACAGTGGATATAAATGCGGATTTTTAACTCCGTATTTGATTAGATGCTCATGGACATAGGAAGCAACGGTTTCCTTTTCTTCCTCGTTATCGGCCAAATCAATCGCATTGATAATAAAAAACATTTTATCCAATTGAAAAGAATCTTTTACACGCCCCAGTTGTATTAAAAACTCCCGATCTGCTTTGGAAA
>Ga0316613_10002717_pt1 | contig 11295 bp, 9 predicted proteins | sample OWC_soil_day10_C_2_FD_207647 | JGI IMG/M metagenome (GOLD analysis project Ga0316613, IMG submission 207647) | Wetland soil microbial communities from Old Woman Creek delta, Ohio, United States - OWC_soil_day10_CT_b | ecosystem: Environmental > Terrestrial > Soil > Wetlands | place: USA: Ohio... | reverse complement strand
GACGCCGCCTGGAGCACGAAGGGCGCCGTACTCCGGCTCTCGATGGCGGCTTGAGAGGCAGCGATGTCGCGTCGTCGCGATCCCGAGGGAGTCGGTGCTGCGCGGACCGTGCGGCAGCAGATGCGCGGCCTGCTGCTGCGCGAGGAACTCGCCTTCGACACGCTGCGCGCGCTGCTCGGCCTCTCGGTGCGCGATCTCGAGGACGAGCTGCTCCACGTTGCGCGTAGTGCGCGCAGTCGTGGCGAGCGACTGGTGGTGTCGCCGCCGAGCTGTCTCGCCTGCGGCCACCCGTTCCGCGACCGCGAGTCGCGTCACCTCCACGCTCCGGGCCGCTGCCCGGCGTGTCGCAGCGAGCGCATCCGCGACCCCTCCTTCCGCCTGCTCCCCCGGTGAGTTGTTGACTTGGGGACGTTCCTGAATTGAACAAAGTCAACGCGAGCAGGAGCATCCCCGAGTCAACGCGGGCAGGAACGTCCCCGGAATCGACAGCTAAACTGCGGCGGCGCGGGTTCGGAGGGGATGATGCGGGTCGTGGTGATCGGGGGTGGGGTCGCGGGACTGGCTGTGGCGCTGTCGTTGTCGCGGGCTGGCCATGCGGTGCAGATCCTCGAGCGCGACGCGACGCCGCTGCCGCCGAGTCCCGTCGAGGCCTTCGAGCGCTGGGAGCGCAACGGCGCGCCGCAGGTGTGGCACTCGCATGCGTTCCTCGCCCGGCTCCGAAATGGGCTGCTCGCGCGCGCCCCTGACGTGCTCGAGGCGCTCCACGCCCAGGGCGCCAATGACCTGCACTTCCGCGACTACCTGCCGCCGACGCTCGTCGATCGCCCGCCGGCTCCGGGCGACGACGAACTCACGCTCTTCGCGTGCCGGCGCATCACTTTCGAGTGGGTGCTGCGACAGCGCGTGCTCGCGAATCCCGACGTGTCGTGGCTCGGCGGCGCGGCCGTCGAGGGTCTCGTCGCCGCGCGCGACACGGCGCCGGGTATGCCCCGCGTCAGCGGCGTGCGCGCTCGCGTCGAGGGCCGTCCCCGGACGATCGAGGCCGACCTCGTCGTCGATGCGAGTGGCCGTCGCTCGCGGCTGCCGCGCTGGCTCGTCGAATTGGGTACGCCGGAAGTCGAGACGGAAGAGGAGGAGTGCGGAATCTTCTATTGCTCGCGCTTCTATCGGCTGCGGCCGGGCGCGCTGGCGCCAGCCGGACAGGGCGTCGTCGGCGCCGATCTCGGCTACATGAAGTTCGGCATCTTCCCGGGCGATTCGGGGATCTTCTCGATCACGCTCGCTGCGGCGCTCGACGACGATCCGCTGCGCGCGATCCTGCACGAGGGTCCCTTCGAAGCCGCCGCGCGCGCGCTACCCGCGACGCGCGAATGGATCGAGCCAGCGCGCTCGGAGCCGGTGACCAAGGTGCGCGCGATGGCAAAGCTGGTGAATCGCCGCCGCCGCTTCGTGCGCGACGGCGAGCCGCTCGCGCTCGGCGTCTTCGCGCTCGGCGACGCCGCGATCTGCAGCAATCCGCTCTACGGCCGCGGCTGCGCGCTCGCCTTTGTGCACGCCTGGGAGTTCGCAGACGCGCTGCGCGGGCACGCCGGCGATCTGCGCGGCATCGCGCTCGCCTTCGACGAGGCGACGCGCCGCGAGATCGAGCCGTGGTACCGCGCGGCGCGCGATCAGGACCGCGAGTCGCGCGCGATCTCGGCCGCGCAGGCGCGCGGGGAGTCGATCTCCGACGCGCTCAGTACGCAACCGGGCCAGCCCGTCGATCCCAAATCCTTCCTGCGGTCGGTGTTTCGCGACGGCTTGCTTCCGGCACTGCGCAGCGACATCCAGGTCGTGCGCGCGTTCATGCGCGCCTTCAACCTGCTCGTGCCGCCGGACGCCTTGATGAAGGATCCGGACGTAGTCTCGCGGGTGCTCGCCGCGTGGCGCGAGCGCGATCAGCGCGCGCCTGTCGAGATGCCGGGGCCCGAGCGCTCCGAGATGGTCGAGTTGCTGCAGCGGGCCGCATGATCGGGCTGGCAGTTTCGCAGCTCTCTCTCTAGGTTGTGCCGCCGGCGGACCCATCCCCAAAGGGATCCCGGCTCGTCCGACACCCAACGCTGCGCGGCAGCTGGCGCGCACGATCCGACCTTCGGGAGAGCGAACCGATGATGATCTTCATTTCCGCCGTCGCCGCGCTGGTGGCGCTCGGCACCGCGATGGTCCTCTACATGGGAGTTCGTTCGGCGCCGGCCACCGACCCGCGCGCGCTCGAAATCTCGGCCGCGATCGCCGAGGGCGCGGGAGCCTTCCTGAACCGCCAGTACCGCACTGTCGCAATGGTCGGTGCGCCGATCGCCGTGTTGCTGCTGATCGCGTTCGGCGTCTGGATGGCGGCAGGCTTCGTGGTCGGCGCGGTGGCGAGCGCCGCGGCCGGCATCATGGGCATGCGCGTCTCGGTGCAGGCGAACGTGCGCGTCGCCGAAGCCGCCAAGCAGGGCTTCCGTCCCGCGTTCGACCTGGCCTTCCGGGGCGGCGCCGTGACGGGTCTGATGGTCGTGGGTGCGGGGCTCTTTGCGCTCGCGCTGTTCGCCCAGCTGCTGATTCCCGACGACTTCGCGCAGCTCGGGCACGTGCAGTTGCAGGCGCTGATCGGACTCGGCTTCGGCGGCTCGCTGATCTCGGTGTTCGCGCGCCTCGGCGGCGGCATCTTCACCAAGGGCGCCGACGTCGGCGCCGACCTCGTCGGCAAGGTCGAAGCGAACATTCCCGAGGACGATCCGCGCAATCCGGCCGTGATCGCCGACAACGTCGGTGACAACGTCGGTGACTGCGCCGGGATGGCCGCCGACCTCTTCGAGACCTACGTGGTCACCGCGGTCGCCGCGATGCTGATCGCGCATCTGAGCTTCCCCGAGAGCAAGGCGATGTTCCTGTACCCGCTGGTGATCGGCGCGGTCGCGATCGTCGGGAGCATCCTCGCGTTGCGCTTCGTCGCGATCGACGAACCGGCCAGCGGCCAACGCCCCGCGGTGATGCGCGCGATGTACACCGGCCTCGGTGTCGCCACCGTGGCACTGCTCGTGCTGCTCGTCGTCGTGCACCTGCTGATCGACATCCCCGAGAAGACCGCCGCCGGCCTCGCGATCTCGGGCTGGGGACTGTGGTTCTGCGCCGCCATCGGCGGAATCGTGACTGCCGCGATGATGTGGATCACCGACGTCTACACCGGCGACGGCTCGCGCTTCGTGAAGCGCATCGCCGACGCCTCCGTCGGCGGTCACGCCACGAACATCATCAGCGGGCTCGCGGTCGGCATGCAGGCCACCGTGGCGCCGGTGCTGGTGATCGTCGCTGCGATGATCAGCTGCTACTGGCTCGCGGGCCTGTTCGGCGTCGCGACGGCCGCGATGTCGATGCTCTCGCTGGCCGGCATCGTGGTCGCGATCGACGCCTACGGTCCGATCACCGACAACGCCGGCGGCATCGCCGAGATGGCGAAGATGGGCGACGCGGTCCGCCAGGTGACCGACCCGCTCGACGCCTTCGGCAACACCACCAAGGCCGTCACCAAGGGCTACGCGATCGCGTCGGCCGGGCTCGCGGCGGTCGTGCTCTTCGCCACGTACATCCAAGACCTGCGCGCCCTCGCCGGCGTCGAGACCGGCTTCGACCTCTCCAGTACGTCCGTGCTCGCGGGTCTTTTCATCGGAGCGATGGTGCCGTTCCTGTTCGCCTCGCTGGCGATGGAAGCGGTGGGCGTCGCGGGTGGGAAGGTCGTCGAAGAAGTGCGGCGCCAGTTCCGCGAGATCCCGGGCCTGATGGAAGGCACCGGCAAGCCCGACTACCGCACCTGCGTGGACATCGTGACGGCCACCGCGCTGCGCCTGATGATCGCGCCCGCGTTGATTCCCGTGGTGGTGCCGCTGCTGGTCGGCTTCGTGCTCGGCGCGCAGGCGCTCGGCGGCCTGCTGATCGGCTCGATCGTGTCCGGCCTCTGCGTGGGTCTCTCGATGACGACGGGCGGAGCCGCGTGGGACAACGCCAAGAAGTACATCGAAGCCGGCGCCCACGGCGGCAAGGGCTCGGATGCGCACAAGGCTTCGGTCACGGGCGACACCGTCGGCGATCCGTACAAGGACACGGCGGGCCCGGCGATCAACCCGATGCTGAAGCTCATCAACATCGTCGCGCTGATCATCATTCCGTTCCTCGCGTAATAGGGATCACATCCGTCCGATCGGAGTGAGGAGCTCTTGGAGCCCGAGCGCAGCGAGGGCGGAAATGAGGCTCGCGGGCTCGCCGGAGGCGAGCCCGAGCGCAGCGAGGGCGACAAACGGGCTCGCGGGCTCGCCGGAGGCGAGCCCTCTCGCCATCCGCGAGACCGGCTCCTGCGCGAGCTTTCGCTGCTCGACGCGACGTTCCTGGTCGTCGCGTCGGTGATCGGGTCGGGGATCTTCCTCACCCCGGGTCGGATCGCGGATCTGCTGCCGAACGCCGGCCTCTTTCTCGCGGTCTGGGTGGCGGGCGGGCTGCTGTCGCTCGCGGGCGCGCTCGCGAACGCCGAACTCGGCGCGATGTTCCCGCGCGCCGGCGGCGACTACGTCTACCTGCGCGAAGCGTTCCATCCCCTCGCCGGCTTCCTGGTGGGCTGGCTCTCGTTCTTCGTGATCCAGGCAGGCACCGTCGCGACGCTCGCGACCGGCTTCGCCGCCGGACTCGCCGAATTGGTGCCGCTCTCTCCGTCGGAGCAGATCGCGCTGGCCGTGGTGCTGGTGCTCGGCACCTCGCTGCTCAACTACTACGGCGTGCGCCACGGCGCGCGCGCGAACAACGTGACGAGCTTCTTGAAGATCGCGGCGCTCGTGCTCTTCGTGGTGGCGGGCGTTGCAACCGGGCGCGGCGACGTCGCGCGGCTCGCTGCGTCCGACGTGGCCAGCGGTGCGATCGGGCTCTCCGCGTTCGGCCTCGCGCTCTCGCCGGTGCTGTTCTCCTATCTCGGCTGGAACGCCTCGGTCTTCGTCGCGAGCGAGATCCACGACCCGGCGCGCAACGTGCCGCGCTCGCTCTTCGTGGGACTGGCGTTCGTGATCGCGATCTATCTCGCCGTGAACGCGCTCTACCTATACGCCATGCCGCTCTCCGAGCTGCGCCACTCGGCCAATGCAGGGGAGGGGACCGCCGCGGCGCTCTTCGGCCCGCTGAGCGGGACACTCGTCGCGTTGCTCGTGCTGGTCTCGATCCTCGGGACGCTCAACGCGACGATCCTGGTCACGCCGCGCATCGCCTACGCGATGGCGCTCGACGGGCTCTTCTTCGCCGGCGTCGATCGCGTCCACGCCACGCACAAGACACCCGCGATGGCGATCGCCGTGCTCGCCGCGACGTCGCTGGTGCTGGTGGCGGTGCTGCGGAGCTTCCCGAGCGTGCTCGACTACACGACCTTCGCGATCCTGCTCGCCACGATCGGCGACACCGCGGCGCTCTACGCGCTGCGCTGGAAGGCGCCGGATCGGCCCCGCCCGTATCGAGCCTGGGGCTACCCGATCGTGCCCGCACTCTACATCGTCGCGAACGCGGCGATCGCGGTGAACATGCTGGTCTACCGCCCGCGCGAGTGCGGTATCGGGCTGGCGACGCTGGCGCTCGGGCTGCCGTTCTACTGGTGGTTCACGCGCCGCCCGAATCCGATCGACCCGGGTCCTGCGTAACGTCTCCAAGAGGAGACGCCCGGTGACCCGTCGATCACTCGCTCTGGCACTCTGCTTCACTGCGCTCGCCGCTCCGGCCCACGCCACGTTCCACCTCTGGGAGGTGACGGAGATCTTCAGCAATGACGACGGGACCGTGCAGTTCGTCGAGTTCTTCACCGAGGCCGCCGGCGAGGAGTTCCTCGCGGGTCACCTTCTCGAGACCTACCAGCAGGATGTGATGCGGCAGCAGTTCACGTTCCCGACGTCGATCCCGGTCCCGCTGGGTCAGAGCACGGCGAATCACCATTTCCTGGTCGCTACGCCCGGTTTCCTCGCGGTTTCCGGGATCACGCCCGACTTCGAGATTCCGGTCGACTTCCTCGAGCCGGGAGTCATCGACAAGGTGGCGCTCGTCGGGGCCGACGACATGGGCTTCGCGGCCGGCGAATTGCCCACCGACGGATCGAACTCGCTCAACGATCCCGGTCATGGTGATCCGGTCTTTGCGGCCGCAGCAACGCCGACGAACTTCGCGGGCCTGGTCGGAACGATCCCGGAGCCGGGCGCCGGCGTCGCCGGCGTCGCGGCACTTGCGTGCGTCGCGTCGCTCCGGCGCCAACTGCGGAAGTCGGGCTAGCGGATCTCGAGCGCTGCCTGCGGATCCTGCGCCCACGGCGTCGGGTCGTGGCCGAAGTAGAGACGCGCGCCGGCGGCTTCGAGCGCGCGTAGGCGGCGGTACGACGCGAGCATCTCGTCGCGGTCGTGCACGACGGGCGGGAGTTGCATCGCTTCGAGGGCGCTGCGCAGGTAACAGGCGTCGGCGGTGAGCACGACTTCGCCGCTCGCGAGTCGGACGCGCAGCGACTGGTGGCCGGGCGTGTGGCCGGGCGTCGGCACGCAGCGGACGCTGCCGTCGCCGAAGAGGTCGTGCTCGCCGTCGACGAGTCGCCGCGCGTGGCCGAGGTCGTAGTCGCGCGGGTCGTAGCGGTTCCGGGCGCGCAGGTCGGGATCCGCGGCGGCTTCCCACTCGCGACGCTGCACTACGAGCGTCGCGTTCGGGAGCTGCGCGTTGCCGCCAACGTGGTCGAAGTGGAGGTGCGAGTTCACCAGCCACGCGACGCGCTCGGGATCGACGTCCAGCGCGCGCAGTCGCGCGGCCAGCTCCTGGCCGCGCTCGAAGTGGACGCGGTAGAGCCGCGCGAGGAAGCCAAGTCGTCCCTCGGCGTCCGTCTGGGTCGCGAGATGCAGGCCGCTGTCGAAGACCAGCGCGCCGGCCGGATGCAGCACCAGCCAGCTGGGTACGGGAACGCGGATCTTGCCGGTTTCGCCCTCGAGGAAGAGCCCGAGATCCGCCTCGAGCCAGCCGCAGGGAAGCGCGAAGAGCCGGATCGACATCGCCGCGGACGGTAGCGTCCGCGCCGTACGAGGCTGCCGATCGGCAACTTCCCCCCGGATCGGGCGCTCTCGCTTGCCCACTTCCCTCCGTTCCCATAGGTTGGAGTGAAGCCTCCCCCCGGAACACCCGCCATGACCGTTCGACACGATTTCAACAAGCTCAACCGGCTGCCGCCGTACCTGTTCGCGGAGGTGATCGCGTTGATGGCCGCTGCCCGCCGGCGCGGCGAGGACGTGATCGATCTGGGGATGGGCAACCCCGATCTGCCGACGCCTCCCCACGTGGTCGACAAGATCTGCGAGGCCGCGCACAACCCGCGCAACCACCGCTATTCCGCGAGCCGCGGGCTGCCGAATCTGCGCAGCGCGATCAGCGAGTGGTATCTGCGCCGCCATGGCGTCGCGATCGATCCGGACCGCGAAGCGATCGCGACGATCGGTTCCAAGGAAGGGTATGCCCACTTCGTCCTGATGACGATCGGGCCCGGCGACGTCGTGCTGTGCCCTGATCCCGCGTATCCCATCCATCAGTACGCGGTGATCATCGCGGGCGGCGATCTGCGCACCGTGCCGCTCACGCCCGACACCGACTTCGTCGAGAGTCTCAAGGCCGTGATGGAACGGACCTGGCCGAAGCCGAAGCTGTTGATCCTCTCGTTCCCGGCGAACCCGACCGGTCAGGTGGTGGACCGCGCCTTCTTCGAGCGCGTGATCGAGTTCGCGCGCGAGAATGATCTGATGGTGATACACGACTTCGCGTACGCCGAAGTCTGCTTCGACGGCTACCGGGCGCCGAGCATCCTCGAAGTGCCGGGCGCGCGCGACGTCGCGATCGAGTTCGGCTCGCTCTCGAAATCGCACTCGATGGCGGGCTGGCGGGTCGGCTTCGCGGCGGGCAATGCGGAGATGATCCACGCCCTAGGGCGCATCAAGAGCTATCTCGACTACGGCATGCCCACTCCCATCCAGGTGGGCGCGATCGTCGCGCTGCGCGGGCCGCAGGAGTGTGTCACCGAAGCGGTGCGGACCTACCGCGATCGCCGCGACGCGCTGGTCGAGGGACTCGGTGCGCCGGGCGAAGGGCAGTGGAAGATCGAGAAGCCGCTCGCCACGATGTTCGTCTGGGCGCCGATCCCCGAGCCGCTGCGCCAACTCGGCTCGCTCGAATTCGCCAAGCGGCTGATGACCGAGGCGAAGGTCGCCGTTTCGCCAGGGCTCGGCTTTGGCGAGGCGGGCGAGGGTTTCGTGCGCTTCGCGCTCGTCGAGAACCGCCACCGCATCCGCCAGGCGGTGCGCGGCATCCGCCACTTCCTGCGCGAGGCGGGTGTGTGATCGCGAGCGAGCAAAGCGAGCGCGCAGTGGGGCGAAGCCGAGCGAAGCGCGTCGGGTCCCAGAGTCTGGGCGTCGGCTTGGTCGGCTTCGGAACGATCGGCACGGGTGTCGCGACGGTGTTGGGGCGCAACGCCGACTTGATCACCGCGCGGCTCGGCTTTCCGCTGCGACTCGTGCGCATCGCGGACCTCGACACCACGCGCGACCGCGGCGTCGACCTCGCGGGCATCGTCTTCGACGCCGACGCGAACGCGCTGATCGACGATCCGAAGGTGCAGCTGGTGGTCGAACTGATCGGCGGCACCGACGCCGCGCGCCGGCTGATCCTGCGCGCGCTCGAACGCGGCAAGCCGGTGGTCACCGCCAACAAGGCGCTGCTCGCGCTCCACGGCAAGGAGATCTTCGAGGTGGCGCGGCGCGGCGGAGTCGACATCGCGTTCGAGGCGAGCGTCGGCGGCGGCATCCCGATCCTGCGCTCGCTGCGCGAGGGACTCGCCGCGAACCGCATCGAATCGGTGCACGGCATCATCAACGGCACCACCAACTACGTGCTCACGGAAATGGAGAAGGGCGGGGCGTCGTTCGACGCGGTGCTGAAGCGCGCCCAGGAGCTGGGCTACGCCGAACTCGATCCGAGCATCGACGTCGACGGGATCGACGCGGCCCACAAGATCACGCTGCTCGCTGCGATGGCGTTCGGCGCCGAGCTGACCTTCAAGGAAGTTCCGACCGAAGGCATCCGCGACGTGACGCCGCTGGATCTCGAAGCCGCGCAGGAGTTCGGCTACCGGGTGAGGCTGCTCGGCATCACGAAGTCGAGACGAGATGCGAAGGGCGAGCGCATCGAGGTGCGCGTGCACCCGACGATGATCCCGGCCGAGTCGCTGCTGGCGAAGGTGGATGGCGCGATGAACGCGATCGCCGTGCACGGCGATGCCGTTGGCCCGACACTCTTCTACGGCGCGGGCGCCGGCGCGATGCCGACGGCGAGCGCGGTGGTCGCCGATCTCGTCGAGCTGGCACGCGAGGTGCGGCGCGGCATCGCGGGTCGCGTGGCGCCGCTCTCGACGCTGCCCGAAGCGCTGGTGCCGAAGCCGATCGTTCCGCTCGGGGAACTGTTCGGGCGCTCGTATCTGCGCTTCACCGTGCAGGATCGCCCGGGCGTGCTCTCGGCGATCGCAGGCGTGCTGGGCACGCACGGCATCTCGATCGAGTCGGTGAGCCAGAAGGGACGCGGATACGCCCATCCGAACGACCCGGAGGGCGCGCGCGGTTCGGTCCCGATCGTCGTGTTCACCCATCCGGCCTCCGAGGCGGCGGTCCGCAGCGCGCTCGACGCGATCGACCAACTGCCGGAAGTCACGGCGCCGACGCGTCTGATCCGCATCGAGGAGGAGTTGTGAGCGCGAAGCGCGCCGGAGCAGCAGCCGCGAAGTCCTCGGGATCCTCGCGCCGCAAGCCGCAATACCGCGCCTGGTTCGAATCGCTCCACGAGCCGTCCGAGCGCTACGGCCTGGACGAGGTCGTGTACACCGCAAGCGACGGCGGGCTGCTGCAGGTCGTCCACGACATGGACGCGTTGCGCAAGACGCCGGGCGAGGACTGGAAGCGGCTGTTCGAAACGCGCTCGCACCGCAACGAGTGGCCCTACGGATCGGGCGTCTGGGGCAAGAAGGAGTGGGTGCTGCCTGCGATCGACAACGAGAACGTCGTGTCGATGTACGAAGGCCATTCGAACCTGTTCTGGGCGGAGCGCTACGGCCGCGAAATCGGCGTCGACGACCTCTGGATCAAGCAGTGCGGCAACTCGCACACGGGCTCCTTCAAGGATCTCGGCATGACCGTGCTGGTGTCGATGGTGAAGGAGATGATCGCGCGCGGGAAGTCGATCCCGGCGGTCGCGTGCGCTTCCACCGGCGACACCTCCGCCGCGCTCTCGGCGTACGCCGCGGCGGCCGGCATTCCGGCGATCGTGTTCCTGCCGCGCGGGAAGATCTCGATGGCGCAGCTGATCCAGCCGGTGGCGAACGGCGCCATCGTGTTCGAGCTCGACACCGACTTCGACGGCTGCATGGAGATCGTGAAGCAGGTCGCCGAGAAGGACGGCATCTACCTCGCCAACTCGATGAACAGCCTCCGCATCGAAGGGCAGAAGACCGTCGGGATCGAGATCGTGCAGCAGTTCGACTGGGAAGTGCCCGACTGGATCGTGATCCCGGGCGGGAATCTCGGGAACGTGTCGGCGCTCGCGAAGGGACTCGACATGCTGTGCGAGCTGGGGCTGGTGTCGGGCCGCCCGCGCATCGTCTGCGCGCAGGCGCAGTCCGCGAACCCGCTCTACCTGTCGTACCTCCGCGATTTCAAGGTCTTCGAGCCGATCGCCGCGCGGCCGACGCTCGCTTCGGCGATCCAGATCGGCAATCCGGTCTCGATCGAGAAGGCAATCGACGCGATCACGCGCTACGACGGCATCGTCGAGCAGGCGAGCGAGGCGGAGCTGGCCGAGGCCTGCGCCCACGCCGATCGCACGGGTCTCTTCAACTGCCCGCACACGGGTGTGGCGCTCGCCGCGACCGCGAAGCTGGTGAAGAGCGGCGTGATCCGGAAGAGCGATCGCGTGGTGGTGATCTCCACCGCGCACGGGCTCAAGTTCGTCGACTTCAAGGTGAAGTATCACTCGATGACGCTCGCGGACATCGCTCCCGAGATCCCGAACCCGCCGATCGCGTTGCCCGCTCGCTACCAGAGTGTGCGCGACGAGATGCTGCGGCAGATCGAACGGCGCTTTGGCAGGTAGCGCGTGTTCACCGGAATCATCGAGACGGTCGGGCGCGTCGCCGGCATCGAGGCGCAGGGCGAAAAGACGCGGCTCGCGATCGAGTCAGCATTCGTCGCC
>Ga0316613_10002713_pt1 | contig 11321 bp, 6 predicted proteins | sample OWC_soil_day10_C_2_FD_207647 | JGI IMG/M metagenome (GOLD analysis project Ga0316613, IMG submission 207647) | Wetland soil microbial communities from Old Woman Creek delta, Ohio, United States - OWC_soil_day10_CT_b | ecosystem: Environmental > Terrestrial > Soil > Wetlands | place: USA: Ohio... | reverse complement strand
TCTGTTGAAAATCACTTACGATAACGTGAAGCAGGGTCTGGATCAATACCAGACCAAACCGCTTCTCACCCATTACAGGATCAAGGACTGCGAAGAGATCAACCGTCTTGGAATCCCTGACTTATGTGCTCCATTCCAGGAATACATAATAAAGGGAAAACACGCAAAACTCCGGGATGAATTTTTTCTTCTTTCAGAAGATACTTCCTCAGTGATGAGGCTGAATCCTGAACTGAAACCCTTTCCTGTCCTGAAATGGGAAACCTGTATTTACACCGTTCTTGCGTCCGACTCCCTTGTTCCTGATGAAGAGAAGATGCTAAAGGCAGCTGACTGGGCTAAGGAGCAGGGCTATTCTCTGACAGGAACTGCTTACTGCGGCCCTGTCATGGGCTGTGCGCCGGAACAGCAAAAAGAAGAGGGAGCAGAAGGTGATTCAGATAAAACCATTCATTATCTGGAATTGTATCTTCCTGTTTCCCGGTAATTCATGGAAAAAGTCCCGTTTGGCTATTGGCCGGAACGGGACTTTCTGTATGATAACATGGAAATCTCAAAAGGAGACGCAGGCAGACCCGCTTCATTGTATAAAAGGCCTTTCTTTGGAGCATTGGACCAGCAGTAGCGGAAGAAAACCGGCTGCTTTACTTCACTGCTGCTGATTCGCACCAGATTCTCTTTTATTTCTCCTGTCACAGAATGATAGACCCCGTCTGCACCTGCGATCTCAAACTCTTCCAGTCCTGTTCCCCCCTGGATAACAAGCACTTTTTTATCTTCTGTCTCAAAGTTAAGAGTAATCCATTGCTCTGATACATCAAAATCTGAGAGCCATGGCCCCCGAAAGATCACACGCTCCCCGTATATCATGGCCCTTACTGCCAGCGACATACGATAAGCTGCCTCCCGTTTATTAAGCGGGTGAAGATCGTTATCTTCTCCTAAATCCAGATTTACCGTAACTGCCACATTCTTTAATCCGCCCGCTTTTCTCTGTGCTTCCCTGATCCTTGGCCAGGCATCTTCCTTATCATCCAGATCAATGGAAAAATTAGGCAGCTGGGCAATTACAAAGGGCAGACTCTCTTCCTTCCACATCTTTCTCCAAAGAAGAATCATCTGCTGCAGCCGTTCCTCATAGGAATCCGGTCTCTCATCATTGCTTTCTCCCTGATACCACAATACGCCTTTTACCAGATAGGGAAAACAGGGCGCCAGCATTCCATTATAAAGCCCGGTTGGCTTCTGAGACATTAAGTCCACTCTGGGTGCAGGTTCACCCACCGCCATGCTTTGGTATTCCCATCTGCCATCTAAAACAATGACTTCTTCCTCTGCAAATAAGGCGTAAATCTTATCAGGAGTCACTCTTCCTGCCCCATTCTCACATACCAGGCAGATGCGAATCTCATTTTCCCCCGCTTTTAGCACACCTTCCGGAACGTTGTATTTTCTGGGCGGATACTGGTATCCGGTCTCTCCCACCAGAACGCCGTTTACATAGGTTCTGTCGCTGTCCACCATGGTTCCCAGCCAGAGTCTTGCCTTTTTCCCCTCCAGATGTAGGGGCAGCATAATACGCTTGCGAAACCAGATGATACCATTAAAATGATCCAGCCCGAAATCCTTTAAAAAGGCCGGAAGAGTTACTTCCCTCCAGCTGTTTTCGTTCCAGTCCATGCTTTTTTCCAGGTCTCTTAAGGTTTTATACCAGTCCTCATGAGCCTTTCTCTGCCCTGCCATTTTTTCCTCTAAAAGCTTCTGATTGTGGCATAGCTCCAGCTCTTTCCTCATATCAGGATACTGACTGACCTCTTCTTTTCCCATCCAGGCTTCTACAGAAGATCCGCCAAGGCTTACATTAATAAGACCAATGGGTACATTTCTATTCTCCCGCATAAATTTTCCGAAGAAATAAGAGACAGCAGAAAATTCTCCAATGGTATCAGGAGAACATTCCTTCCACGAAGCTTCCACGTGATCCTTTAAAGGCCCATGAAATTCATAGTTTTCTTTTACTTTATACAGCCGGAATCTGGCATCCCCCTGTTTTTCAAACTCTATGAGATACCGGTCCTTTACCCGGTTCATGGGCAGTTCCATATTGGACTGGCCGCTGCAGATGAATACCTCCCCCAGATAAACATCTGACACCTGAATTGTCTCACCGGATTCCCCGGACAATTCCATGATAAAGGGTCCGCCTGGCTGTAAGTGATTAAAGTAAGCTTCCCAGTTTCCGTCTCCATCTGCCCTGCAGCTGATTTCCTGGTCTGAAAGCCGCAGTAAGACGCCTTCACCCGGAGCCGCAAGGCCCCAGATTCTTGTTCTCTCTCCGGTCTGCAGTACACAGCCGTGGCTGATCAGTTTGGGAAGCATAAGCCGTTTTTCCTTGTTTTCCATAGACACCTATCCCTTCGCACCGGTGGAAGTGATTCCCTCCACAAAATACTTCTGAGCTGCAAAAAACAGGATCAGAGCAGGAAGCAGGGCAAGAAATGACATGGCAAGTATCTGATTCCATTCCACAATACCGCTGCTTTGGTCGATGGACATCTTTAGTGCCAGCGCAACCGGATATTTGGATAAGCTGGTGACGTAAATGAGCGGCCCTAAAAAATCGTTAAAACTCCAGATAAACTGGAAAATGGTACAGCTGACAATTGCCGGTTTCAAGGCAGGCAGCAGAATGCGAATCAGGATCTCAAAGGAATTGCATCCATCCACTGTGGCCGCCTCATCAAGATAGGTGGGAATGGACCGGAGAAACTGAATAAGCATGAAAACAAAGAATGGTTCATTGGCAAATATAGTAGGTGCAATTAATGGAACATAGGTATCTAAAAGTCCAAGATTCTTCCAAAGCAGATAAAGAGGTATTCTTGTTACCACTGCCGGGAGAAACATGGTTGCCATAAGCAAAGAAAAGAAAAATTTCCTGAATGGAAACTGGAATCTGGCAAACCCATAAGCAACCAGGGTGCTGGATACCAGGCAGAACAGAATCTTTGGTATCACATACTGAAACGTATTCAGAAAGAAGGTTGTAAATGTAAACTGGGTTCTTGTCTTCCAGCCTTCTATGTAAGGAGTAAAGTCTATTCTTTTCGGAATAAAATTGACCGTCGTAAATATTTCATTATTGGTTTTAAAAGTCGCGCCTACCAGCCAGAGAATAGGATAGATCATGACAAGAGCCACTGCTGTCAATATCCCATAACGTATTACTGCACTGATTAAATCCCGGCGGTGCCTGCGTCTTTCTAACTTACTTAACCCGTTCATATGTCCCCTCCTTAGTTCCCTTCGTCAGAATAAAATACCCACTTGTTCTGTGTGGCGAAGAGAATTGCTGTTACACCCATGATAATGATAAATAAGACCCAGCTGGCCGCACTTGCATACCCCATGTTAAAATATTTAAAGGCATTGTCATAAATGTACATGGAGGTCAGATAAGTAGCGCTTAACGGACCTCTTCCTGTGACCAGATAGGGACCATTAAATTCCTGAAAGGCATTTACCATCTGCATGACCAGATTAAAGAAAATGGTGGGTGTAATGAGCGGAATGGTAATCCGGAAAAAGGAATAGAACCTGGAAGAACCGTCCACACTGGCTGCCTCATAGAGTTCCTGGGGCACATCTTTTAATGCCGCAAGAAAAATCAGCATGGAAGACCCAAACTGCCAGACTTTCAATAAAACAATGACAGCCATTGCACCGTTTGGTGAAGAAAGCCAAGGTATGGGAGCCGCTCCGAAAAGTCCGATAAAACGGTTTATAAATCCATCTTGCTGAAATAAAAACCGCCAAAGCACGGCAACCGCCACGTTTCCTCCCAGTAAAGACGGAATATAATAAGCAGTACGATAGAAATTAATGCCCTTCAGCTTAAAATTCAAGATATACGCAATAAACAAAGCAAAGGTTAGCTGAAGCGGTACGGTAAATATTGTATACTTTACAGTGGCGGTCAGGGTTGAAAGAAAATCCGCATCCCGAAACAGACTGATATAATTTTCAAATCCTACAAAGTTAGGTTTCCGTACAAGATTATAATCAGTAAAGCTGATAACAAGTGCATTAACAAAAGGATATAATGTTAAAAATATCATACCTGCCAGCCATGGAAGAATATATAACAATCCGATTTTACTATGTTTCAAAAAGCTCCCTCCTTCGATTCAGTCACGCAGAAGAATCCCATTCCTCTGCGTGACGATTTAACCAGCAGTTTTTTCTGCTATTATTTGTATTGCTGCTTCAGCTTGGCATTCTCTTCACTGATGGCATCAAAGATTGCTTTTGCTGCCTCATCAGCACTGCTCTGGCCGAATTCAAATTTCTCGTAGTTCTTCTCGTATGCATTGGTAAATGTGGCATTCTCAAAAATCGGAGAGTTATTGATTACTTTTGCTTTCTCAGTAAAGTCATAAGCATCTTTTACAACACCGGTAATCTGACCGTCTGCTTCCAGGGAGGCTTTTGCTGCCTTTGAAGCAACCATTCCTCTGGTGGAACCCATTAATTTTGTTCCTTCCGGATCATTTAAGATGTACTGTAAAAATTCTGCTGCTGCCTTTGGATTTTTGGAATCTTTGGAAATCGCAAAGGTTAAAGATGGCTTTGCCATAGTTCCCTCAAATTTTGCACCATCAATTACTGGAAGCGGTGCAATTGCCAGCTGGTCACCTTTATCAGATAAGGTCTTGGCATTGGAAGCAATTCCGCCCGTCCATTCTAAGACGCCGGCATAACCGCCGTTAATGAATTTAGCATTCTGAGCGATACTTACAGGCTCGTTGCCTACATTTTCAATGTAGTCTTTTCTGGAGCAGAATACATGGGCATCTGCCAGATCTTTATACCAGATCAGTGCATCCTTATAATCTTCCTGTGTATAATTCATGCTTAAATCGTCGGCAAACTCTCCCTTGCCGGTCTTTTGCTGCAGATAGTAAATAGCTGCAAAACGGAATGTGGGGCTGACGATTAAATAAGAGTTGGGATCTGCTTTTGTAAATGCTTCTGCCGCTTTCTTATATTCGTCAAAGGTCTTTGGCAGCTCCGTAATTCCAGCTCTTTCAAATGCAGACTTGTTCAAATAAAATCCAAGGGTATTCTGACCATATGGAATTGCCTGCATCTTACCTGCTCTCTGACCGAACTTTAAAAACTCCGGATCATACTGGCTGAAATCAAAGATGTCCTTTACCTGATCCAAATCATAAAATCCGTTTCCATCGGGGCTGTACTGAAGAACCCATGGATAGTTTACTGTCATAATATCCGCTGCAGTCCCTCCTGCGTAACGGGTGGCAAATGTCTCTTCCAGATTACCAAAGCCGGAAGGCTCTCCTGTTACTTTGATTTTTCCTGCATGAGCGGTATTAAACGCATCAATTGCTTTCTGAGTTGCCTGGTGACGGTCATCATTTCCCCACCAGGAAAAGCTTAAAGCTACCTCTCCACCCGCATCTTTTCCTGCTGTTTCTCCTTTGACCGGCTCTGCAGTCTTGCTGCTGCAGCCTGTTGCCAGCATACTGGCTGCAAGTATTGCAACACACATCATACCTGTTGTTTTCCTCATACCCATTTCTAAACTCCTCCTTCTCATTAATCATTGATTTATTATGAATAAACTAAGATGACTGCTAATTGTAGACCGTTCTTCCTGCTTCATCCCCGATACCAGATTTCCGGAAGAAGTAAGTATTGACCTGATCCCGCCACTCCACTGCATTTTTAAGCTGCAGATTCAGGCGGTCTCTTACATTTTTATAACTATCCTCATCAAGCACCTCCCGGATGCTCTCCCATTTCGCCTGGTATTCTCTTACCTTTTCAACTCCATTAAAATGGGTATCGTAGATATGCTGAATCACCGTTTTCCCTGAATGAAGCACATGGGTATAAGGTACATGATGGAAAAACAACAATAACTGGTCAGGACATGTGTTAATATCTTCATACTCCTGAAATTTAAGAGGAGAATACTGCTTTGTGTAGCCAGTTCCTGTTGCTGCAGTCCGGTCTCTTCCCACTCCGTCTCTGTCGGCGTAATGATAAGTCCCCCAGCGGTCGTATTCATAGCCATCGATATCACATCCGTAATGAATCCCCGGCTTGCACATAAATCCCACAGCCAGAGGGCAGGTATAATCCTCATACGTATCTCTGGAGGTAATGAGAATTGACAACGCTTTTTTCATTGCATCTTCCGTTAAATCAAAGCTTAAATGTAGCCACTCCTGTGCTATTTCCTCTGAAGTCAAATCATTGTCCCAGGCAAGCCGTCCATATCCATACCAGTTGGCCTGGGCCATCTTATTTCCGGTCCAGTTCCGGTCCATTCCTACATTTCCTACTGCACAGATCCCGGAAAGCTTCTGATTGGGGGAATACTCTCTGACCGCTTTTTTAACCAGACTTGACGCTCCATGCCTGGTGTCAAAATCCAGTACTTCCTTCCACATGGGAACCAGATAGCAGATATCTTTCTGGTGTCCGGTGTATTCCTGGGTAATCTGAAACTCCAGTATCTGATTGGTCTCTTTCAGGGAGCCAAACAACGGAGACACCGGTTCCCTGATCTGGAAATCAATGGGTCCGTTCTTAATCTGCAATATAACATTTTCATCAAAACTGCCGTCTAATTCATGAAAGAGATCGTAAGCGGCCCGTGCCCGGTCAAGACTTCGGTCTCTCCAGTCCTGGGTGCAGTCATAGACAAAGCATCTCCAGACGATAATTCCTCCAAAAGGCCGGATCGCTTTTGCCAGCATATTGGCTCCATCCCCATGACTTCTTCCATATGTAAACGGACCTGGTTCATGTTCTGAGTCGGCCTTTACAACAAATCCTCCAAAATCCGGGATTATGCTGTATAGTTCCTCCACCGTATGTCTCCACCAGGACGCTACCTCCGGACACAAAGGATCTGCCGTGGAAAGCTTTCCTACTGAGATTGGTGCTGCAAAATCAATGGCAAGAAATATCCGGATTCCATATGCAGTAAAGATATCTCCTATTTTTTTTATTTCCTTTAAGTAATCCCCTGTGATGAAAAATCGTTCGTATTTCCTGACGTTAACATTATTGATGGAAACTGCATTAATTCCTACTGATGCCAGCAGTCTGGCATATTGGCGGATCAGATCCATATCACCGCGAAATTTATTATGATCAAAAAAAATTGAGTTTCCGGAATACCCCCGTTCAATGGTTCCGTCAAAATTGTCCCAGTGATTAATCATCCGGTAATTCTGATCGGGAATACTTATGTATGGGAAACTTCCATTCTTCCCCGCCAGCAGACGATGCAGGCCGAATATTCCGTAGAGAAGACCTTTTTGTGTGCTTCCTCTGATCTTATATCCCGATTCTGTTTTATCTATGGAATATCCCTCATCTCCAAGGCTGCCTTCCTCTGTAAGGCTTAATACAATTGAGGCATTCTCCTTTTGTGAACGTGAAATTCCATCAAACAGAAGGGGCATCTCCCGTTCAATTGTCCGGGCTGTCACCGATGAGTCCCTGTCTTCCATAAACCAGGTTACAATTTGTTTTTTACTTACCGGCTTGAGCAACCAGCATAAATCTCGTTTTTCAAACATCCCTATTCCTTCCTGCACTCAGTCCGACAATTATCATTTTTTATCATGTAAAACATTACAAACAAAGCTTCGTCCGATAGGGGTATCATAGCAAATTGCACAAATTTTGAGAATGGAATGATTTAAGATTTTTGTAATTATTAAAGATTATTTTTTGATAAAATAGACTTGTATTGTAATTATCAATGCCATATAATACGATTATGTCCATAAATCGACAATTTTTTAAAAATATTTACTTGTATTAATTTAATAATGATTTCTATTAAATCTTCTCATAGAAGAAGGAGCGTTCCATATGACCCAGGAGCTGGATTTTAACAATCTGATACCGGAACTTCATTATTACATTCACAGAAAACCTACTCCGGGCTGGAAGATTGAACCCTGTATTACATCCTTTATTGATATCACCTATGTAATGGATGGGAAAGCCGAATATACCATTAATGATCAGACCTATATTGTGAATAAAGGCGATCTAATCTGCATTCCTCAGAACAGCTACCGGGCAGCCACCAGTATCCCCGATGATCTGATTGAATGCTATGCCACCAACTTTCGTTTACGCAACCAGACAGGTGAGTATGTTACACTGCCTCTCCCGTTTATCAGTCACATCGGAAGCAATCCACAGCTGATTGCTCTTTATAATGAGATGCACAGTGAATGGCTGCAGCAGAATTTCGGTTATATGCTAAAGGTAAGAGCCATTCTGTGCTTGATTCTTCACCTGATTTTAGACCAGCTTCTAAACAAAAATCACGCCAGCCAGGATGATCCTCGCATCAAAAGCAGCATCCACTATATGAGTGCTCATTACTGGGAAAACTTAACCACGGAAGAGATGGCAAAAAGATATCATCTTCACCCGGCATACTACGGGAATCTCTTTCAAAAAGTCACTGGGATGACCTTTAAGCAGTATCTCATTTCCATACGTTTAAACTATGCAGAAAACTTATTAAAAAGCGGGGAATACAGTGTGGGGGAAGTGGCTCTGCAATGCGGATTTTCTGATATTTTTTATTTCAGCAAGCTGTTTAAGGCGAAAAAAGGCATTCCGCCTTCTGCCTGCTTCCTGGAAGAAAAGAAACCGTTAAAATAAACAAAAAGTCAGCCTGAACTGCGGTATCTATCCGCAGACCAGGCTGACTTTCTGTCTCATTTATTTAAAATAACTTACTCCAGATTCAAATACCTTCATATCCTGTTCCCCATAGATGTTCATGGCAACGCCGTCTCCCCGCCGCTCAGAATGCGCCATTTTACCAAGGATTCTTCCGTCAGGACTTGTAATTCCTTCAATCGCCATATAAGAGCCGTTAGGATTCCAGTCCTCAACCATGGTTGGGCAGCCAGATGCATCTACATATTGGGTTGCCACCTGTCCGTTTTGAATCAATTTCTCCAGCCATTCCTCATTGGCAACAAACCGTCCCTCGCCATGAGATGCGGGATTGCAATAAACACCGCCTAATTGTGCGCCGGAAAGCCATGGAGACTTGTTGGAAACCACTTTTGTATAAACCATCTTGGAAATATGGCGTCCGATGGTATTCATGGCAAGAGTGGGGGAATCCTCTCTCTGTTTTGTAACAGCGCCTTCCGGTACCAGCCCCAGCTTAATCAGAGCCTGGAAACCGTTGCAGATACCTAACATCAGTCCGTCTCTTTCTTCCATAAGCTTCGTGATTTCTTCTTTGATTGCCTTATTTCTAAACACTGCTGCGAAGAATTTGGCAGAACCGTCAGGCTCATCACCGGCGGAAAATCCACCTGGGAACATCACGATCTGAGATTTGCTGATCTGTGATTTGTAGCACTCAATTGATTCCCGGATGTCACTGGCAGTTAAGTTTCTAAATACACGGGTAACCACGCTGGCACCTGCTTTTTCAAAGGCTTTTGTGCTGTCGTATTCGCAGTTTGTTCCTGGAAATACCGGAATAAATACGGTCGGCTTTGCAACCTTATTCTTGCAGACATAGACATTTGATGTCTCATATAATTCTTCAGCTGCCGTATCCTCTTTTGCACCGGAATTGGTAGGGAATACTTCCTCAAGAGTCTTTGTCCATGCAAGAATTGCCTCCTCTACAGAGATTGCAACTGTTCCATATTCAAACACTCCCTGATCCGTTACAGTACCGATTACGGTATGAGGAATTAAAAGCTCTGCCATCTTATCAGCCGGAATTTCACAGACCAGATTTCCCCAGCCTGCCTCAAAAAGCTGTTCTGGTATCACAGTCTCTTCCAGCTTAACACCAAGCTTGTTTCCAAATGCCATCTTGCTCACTGCTTCGCAGATACCATTGCTTTCCACTGCATAAGCCGAAATTACGCGTTTAGCCTTGATATCTTCAAATAATTTTCCGTAAAGATCCATTACCTGTTCATATACCGGAAGATCATATTCGTCCTTTTGAATCTCAATCAGGACAAGTCTGCTTCCCGGCTGTTTCAGTTCAGGCGTAATAATGTGCTTATGGCTGGCAATATCCACTGCGAAGGAAACAAGGGTTGGGGGAACATCTATATCCTGGAATGTCCCCGACATACTGTCCTTTCCACCAATAGACGGCAGACCAAAGCCCATCTGGGCATGGTAAGCGCCTAAAAGAGCTGCAAATGGCTGGCTCCAGCGTGCCGGATCTTCTGACATGCGGCGGAAATATTCCTGGAAGGTAAAGCGGATCTTTTTGTAATCTCCTCCTGCTGCCGCGATCTTAGCTACTGATGACAAAACTGCATAGATTGCACCGTGATAAGGGCTCCAGCTGGATAAATAGGGATCAAAGCCATAGCTCATCATGGTGACCGTATCGGTGGTTCCCTGCTCCAGAGGAAGTTTGGCTACCATAGACTGTGTCTCAGTCAGCTGGTATCTTCCACCATAAGGCATAAAGACACTTCCTGCACCGATGGATCCGTCAAACATCTCCACCAGCCCCTTCTGGGAACATACATTTAAACCGGAAAGCAGGTTAAGCCAGGTACTTTTTACATCTTCCACTTCCTTCTTACCAAACGCACTGCCTTCTTTTGACGGAACCTCCACAATAACCGATGCTTCCTGATGAGCTCCGTTGGTATCTAAAAAGCCACGGCTGATATCAACAATGGTTTTCCCTCTCCAGCTCATCACCAGCCTTGGTTCTTCCGTTACAACCGCAACTTCTACTGCCTCTAAATTCTCCTCTGCCGCATAGGAAAGGAACTGATCCACTTCTTTTGGACCAATCACCACTGCCATACGCTCCTGGGACTCAGAAATAGCGATTTCTGTGCCGTCAAGTCCGGCATACTTCTTAGGAACCTTGTCCAGATCGATTTTAAGTCCCTCTGCAAGCTCTCCGATTGCGACCGATACACCACCTGCACCGAAGTCATTGCACTTTTTAATGATACGGCTGACTTCTGCTCTGCGGAATAATCTCTGGATCTTTCTTTCTGTGGGAGCATTTCCCTTTTGAACTTCTGCACCGCAGGTCTCAATGGAATCCTCTGTATGAACCTTGGAGGAACCGGTAGCACCTCCGCAGCCGTCACGTCCGGTTCTTCCACCAAGCAGGATAATAATATCTCCCGGATCGGAAGTTTCCCGGATCACATTTTTTCTGGGAGCTGCGCCCATAACCGCTCCGATTTCCATTCTCTTTGCTACGTAATTGGGGTGATAAATTTCCTTTACATAAC
>Ga0316613_10002712_pt1 | contig 11330 bp, 8 predicted proteins | sample OWC_soil_day10_C_2_FD_207647 | JGI IMG/M metagenome (GOLD analysis project Ga0316613, IMG submission 207647) | Wetland soil microbial communities from Old Woman Creek delta, Ohio, United States - OWC_soil_day10_CT_b | ecosystem: Environmental > Terrestrial > Soil > Wetlands | place: USA: Ohio... | reverse complement strand
GGCAATTACAGCCAGCTGCTATTCAAAGAAAGTCGTTGGGATAGACATCAATCCGCGGGCTATACGTTTTGCCAGATTTAATGCACAACTAAATGGAATATCAAATATAAAGTTTGTTGAGGGTAATCTTTACGTACCTATCGGTAATGAAAAATTTGATACTATTTTAGCCAATCCACCTTTTGTTCCAAGTCCCGATAATAACTTAGATTTTAGAGATGGAGGCAATAATGGCGAAAAGTTATTAGAAGTAATTATCAAAAATGCTGATTTACACCTGAGCAATGCAGGAAATCTTTTTATTGTTACTGATTTAGTGAATGTTCACCAGTATGAGGAGAAATTGAACCAATGGTGGGGAGAAACAACAGCAGATAAGTTAATACTGACTACCGCTGACAGAAATGATGTTTTATTTTCTATACCCCATTGCCATTACCCTTTTAAGCAGACAATTGAGCAATACAACAATGAATTGGATCTGTGGATACAGAATTTTAACTACTCAAATATATCGTCAGTAAACTTTGGATACATTTTAATCAAAAAAGGCGGCAATAGTTTTTATTCAAAATCTATTTATAATCCTACCCAAGGGATTAATAAGAAGGTAGCCGAATATTTTGAGCAAATTAATATGCTGCACTCAGTGGAGTGGGAAAATTTATCTCTATTTCTGTCTGATGACCTGCATGTAAAAGTTGACTATTCCTTTAGTAGTAATAACGATAAGAAGTTCTTTTTATATTCTAAAAATCAATTTTATAGTGAATATTTAATCGATGAAAATTTATATAAGATTCTGGAAAGAATTGCGGAAGAAAAACCAGTATTAAAAGAACTTGCTGATAAAAATTATGTTGTTGACCTAATCTATAAAGGTCTAGTTAAAATTAAATTAAAAAAGCAGCACCCTAACTATTTTGATTGCTATGAATGCAAGGAAGTTGCTGCTACCTTAAGTCATTCTATTAATTCAGAAATCCGCGGAGATATCCACATTACGGAATTTCAAACAAAAACAACACCAACATGTCTTACATCCTATATAAGACAATAAAATAGAATATCGTAATATCTCACGGAAGAAATGCAGGATTGATGGAAAGTGAACAACCTTCTATCAATCGCTGTATTATCGGTAAGTTTCTCCAATAATGTTAGAATGAGTTTTTCCAAGTATATTTTGAAAACAGTTTAATCATAACACTTTGTAACATACAGACACCGCTTAGAAGGCTACATGCTTTATTTTGGAGGCATTATCATAACCCTGCTTATCAAATGAAGCGCTTAATTATATTTGTTTCCATTTAGTTGCTTCTAAACAATGGATTGTATTGTTAGATGAAATTTTGGGGTTACTTATATAATTTTGCATTAGTATAATATTTGGAGGTTTCTTATGTTACTACAAGAACTTATCAAAAAATTAACCGTAACTGATGAACAATTTAAAAAGGCATTCGCTAACAGATTTAAAATTCAACCGCAACTTAAATTTATCACTATTATAAGTAAAGACCTAAAGTTTCTTTATGTGAGTGAAATGGGGGCAAAATACTTAGGTCTAAAGCCAATTGATATGATAGGTAAAAGTTGGAGGGACATTAATACTGATTTACCACCGGAAGATTTTGAGCGATTGGATGAGAAAATAATAGAGGTATTCAATACAGGAGCCGCTGTATATGATAATTATACAGGCGTTTCTAATGCAGAAGGACAGCACCACTCTTTTGAATATTTGATAAATCCAATTATTACACCTAGCGGAGACATTGAAGCGGTTATGTGCAATGTTACGGATATTACAGAGAGCAATTTATCAGAGATACCCTTCTCTAATCAAATTACAAAAATCAGCGAGTTAATTGAGTTATGCCCAATAGCTATTTTTATAGTTGATAAAGAAGGAAGAATACGTACTGTAAATAAAGAATGTATAAAAGATTTTTCCTCTAGCCAATCTGACCTTATTGGTAAACAATATAGATTTATCAATGAATATCCTGAGATTGAAAATGATGAATCCGCGATTGCCAAAGCGTTGATTGGAGTTGAAACCAGCCAAGAAAATTTATCTTCATCGGGAAAAAACTATCAAATAAGTAAGCAAGCGCATTTTAGGGGAAAGACCCAGGAGAAACAGCAACAACTCTTAAACCAATATTTAACCGAAAATAAAAAGCTAAACCAGTTAATTGAGTTGTGCCCTTTGGGAATTGTTTTGTATGATAACAAAGGTAATGTTATCGCATTAAACAAAGCTCATCGTGAACGTATATCAAATTTTAAAAAAGAAGAATTTCTAGGTAAGTCAGGGCGATATCTTTTAGAAGCACTAGGATTAGATTGGGAGCACTCACCTTGTAATCAAGCGATAAAAGGAATAGAAACTTTAGATTATTATCTAAAGAACGCATATGGAACTTGTTTTTTACTAAACGCAATTCCACTTCGTAATTACGAGAATACGATTATTGGTGCTATGACAATCATTCATGATATTACTGAATATGAAAAACTCAAGGAAGACATGACAAAACTTGACCGCTTAAATTTGGTAGGAGAAATGGCAGCTGGAGTAGCCCATGAAATCAGAAACCCTATGACCGTGATAAAGGGCTATCTGCAATTCCTTAGTAAAAATGTTTCAGACAGTATGGTCGAACAGTTTTGTCTTGTTTTACGCGAATTAGAACGAATCGAGCAGATTATTACTGATTTCTTATCTTTAGCGAGAAATAAGCTCGTAGAGAATAAAAAACAAGACTTAAATGCTATCTTAAAAGGAATTATTCCACTTATAGCAACTAACGCAATGGAGCGAGATATTGAGCTGAAAGTAAATCTAGCCGAAGGATTGCCTCACCTCTTATTGAATGAAAAAGAAATTAAACAATTGTTTTTAAATCTTGTAAGGAACGGTATCGAAGCTATGGACCATCACGGAACGCTAACTATTGAAAGTATCCTTGAGGGTGATATGGTGTCCTTATCTGTTGCAGATTGCGGTTGCGGGATTTGTAAAGAGAATCAGGAAAAAATATTTGATCCATTCTTCACTACAAAGGAAAGCGGTACCGGGCTGGGCCTTTCTGTTTGTGCAGGAATTGTACGACGCCACAACGGAATTATAGAGGTACAATCGGAAGAAGGTAAGGGGACCCGATTCATAATTACTTTTAATGCAATAGACGCAAGGTAAAACAACTTTTGTGAAGTAACCCTATTATAAAAATACGAATATAAAAGTACACAATAATTGCACAGTAAAACTTGTACAATATTGTGTACTTTTTGATTAATGCCCCTTCCTTGTAATGCCAGCCATTTGATCATCAGCCCCTCGCTTTTTTAATGAACAAAATGTCCTAAATAACCCTTTTCTATATTTTCGCAATATTTCGTTTTATGATGAAATAGGATTTATTTTTGAAAGGGGTTTTTTATCATATTGACTTTTCTTGGTTTTTTTATGGTTATTACTTTCATGTATCTAATCATGTCCAAACGTATGACTGGGTTTGCCGCACTCATCGTCATACCGATTGCATTTGGTCTATTGGGTGGATTCGCTCCCACAATTGGTAAGTTGATGATGGATGGCGTTAAGACCATAGCGCCAACGGCAATTATGATGATGTTTGCCGTTATGTATTTTGGAATTATGGTAGATGTAGGCTTGTTTGACGGACTCATTGTGCAAATATTAAAGAAGGTCAAAGGTGACCCGTTAAAGATTGTTGTGGGAACGACATTTCTAGCAATCATTGCCTCTTTAGAAGGAGAAGGCGCTGTGGTCTTCATGATTACCTGCACAGCAATGTTGCCTTTGTACAAAAGAATCGGTATTAATCCCGTCATTTTAGCAGTAATCTGTGCAATGGTTACTGCCGTAAAGAATATGTTTCCATGGGCAGCTCCTACAGCTAGGGTTTTAGCAGCGTTAAAACTTGATGCCGCAGAAATATTTAATCCCTTGGTTCCCGTAATCATTTGCGGATTTGCTTATATCGCATTGATGGGATATGTGCTGGGTAAAAAAGAACGGGCCCGATTGGGAGTAATCCAAATAGAAGATTCCATGATCGATGGCATAGCCAAAGAAGTAGTCTCGAAAAATCCTGAGTTTAAGCGACCCAAATTATTCTGGGTGAATCTGATTATGACCCTAACTCTTATGGGTTTGTTACTAGTAGAAAAGAAGATTGGGGTATCGATTCCAATCATCTTTTTGGCAGGAAGCGCATTAGCTTTAATTGTAAACTTTCCTAAAGTTAAAGAACAGCAGGGACGTATGTTGGCGCATGCCAAAGAAGCTTTACAGGTTACTGCGGTGGTCTTCGCTGCCGGGATATTTATGGGCATTTTGACAGGAACCAAAATGACTGATGCTATGGCAACCTTTTTAATCGGAATTATCCCTGCTGGTCTGGGATCGCATATGGGTATGATTACAGCGTTATTAAGTGCTCCGCTGTCTTTCCTGTTATCCAATGACGCCTTCTATTTTGGCGTGCTGCCGGTACTGAACCAGATGGCTGCAACTTATGGAGTAGGTGCTGCGGAAATTGGTCGAGCTTCCTTGTTAGGAACACCGGTACACATGCTGAGTCCGCTGGTGGCAGCATTATGGCTATTGGTCGGAATGTGTGATATTACATTTGGCGACCTGCAAAAGGGTGGTATCTGGTGGGCTTTTGGTCTAATGGTATTAAATATAGTGGTAGCATTAGTAACTGGAGCTATTAATTTATAATACTAAAATGAATCGTTGAAATATTAAAACGCTTACATGCTTGTCTGGTATGTTTAATCCAATAAAAAAAGGTCCCTTATTGGGGCCTTTTTTTCATTGGATTAACAAACATTAAACTTTTCTTTGTATATCGTATGATAAACCCAAAATCCGTTCACTAGTAACAATGCCCCCGTAAAGAAAAACACATAGCGAATACCAAACGTACCTGCCATTTGTCCACCTAGTACCGAACCTAGAAATACACCCAAGAATTGCGCGGATTGATTATAGCCCAAAGCCCGCCCTGTGATGAACTGTGGTGTACTTTGCGCAATAAGACTGTTAACGGAAGGTAATAGACCTGCCGTAGCCAGCCCCAGCAAAAAGCGAAGTACTCCCAACTCCCAAGGATGTTCTACAAAGGCCTGAGGAACGAACAACACCCCCGCTACAACCAATGCTGCTAATAGTACTTTTTGCGGCCCAATCCGATCTGAAATTTTTCCAAGCCGAGGAGCCGAGATTATACTTGCCAGACCTGAAGCAGCAAAAACCGCACCTGAAATAAGAGCAATATGATTCGTGCCTGAAGATAATTGGGCAATGTAGACAGTAATAATCGGCTGTATGGACATAAGCGCAAGCTGCATGATCAAGGTAGTAATGAACAAACACACTGTTACCTTATGATTGGGAAGAAGCTCCCAAACCTCATGAAAGTTAAGGCTTAATTGCTTGTTTATCGTAATCTTATTTTCTTTAATGAATAGGAAGGATGCAATAAAAGCAACAAAACACATGCAGCCAATTGCAATAAAGGTTGCTCGAAATCCTATTATTTCTGCTAAATATCCGCCAAACAAAGGTCCAAGTAAGGTACCTCCAACTTGCCCGCTAAAAAGGATGCCCATTGCCCAACCAACTTGTTCATTTGGTGTTTGCGTCGCAACTAATGTAATGACTGCCGATTGAAAACCAGAAAGGGCTCCTTGAAAAATCCGCAAACCCGTTAGCTGATACACATTATCCACAAAGCCCATACAAGTCACGATTATAGATAACCAGAGACTTGCTCTTAGAATCATAGATTTCCGTCCATACTTGTCTGCAAACTTACCCCAAATAGGAGCAAAAATCGCCAAGCTTATAAAGTTACTCCCGAAAACGATTCCCGACCATTTCGCAATCGCCGCTGCACCATGGACACCGAGATGTTCAATATAAAGGGGCAGCGACGGAGCCATCTGACTCATACCTGAAGAGACAATAAACACTGCAAACCAACAGACATATAAATTTTTCTTCCAAATCTCCATAAAGCACCTGCGTTATTCTACATTCTATTTTAAAGACTACTTTTAGTCTACTCTTCTCTATTCAATTAAATTCCCAGGTTTCCTTCATAAAAAAGATCACTATTGTGGATAACCCTGTGAATAAGGTGTGAATGTTTGTGGATAACTTAATTACAGCCTTATAGACGGTTCCTAAATCTAACGATTTTCCAATTGTCACCACCTCAAAAACTGTTAACCTTCACGTTGAAGAATATCTGCAGGCTCTTGAACAAATAAGGTAAGAATAAATCCTGCGATGGGTAGAAAAGCCAATATATTAAAAACCAACGGCAATCCAGATACATCAGCCACCCAGCCTAGTAATAAAACGCCAATCGCTCCCAATCCAATACTAAATCCCAGAGTCAGTCCCGAAGCCATACCAATATTGCCTGGCATCATTCTCTGCGCCAATACCAGACTGCTGGTAAACGTCGCTGCCAATAAAATGCTAATGAGTGCCAAAAGAATAAATACCCAGATACCTTCGAAAATTATAAAGAGATACAACAACAAAGCCACTGGCAAAATGGAATAGAGCATTACTTTCCTGCTGCCGTAACGATCACTCAAGGTGCCCCCCAGCAGCGTACCTATTGCTCCGGCAGCTAGATAAACAGTCAGCAAAGATGCAGCGTAAGCAGTACTGCCATGTAGAAAAGAGACATAATATAGCGGAACAAACGTACTGATACCGGAATTTACCGTTGCCCGCATCAATACCATGCCCAAAAGTGCCATAAGAGGCAAATTAACTTTGATCGCAACAGCAGATGAAGGCTCTTTTCTCTGAGGCAAACGGGATAAATTTTTCATCACAGAAAGAAACATCACGCTAATGGCAACATAAGGAAGGATAAACACATAAAGGAGAACTGGACCGCCAAGCAATAACGTTCCTAGAAACAATGAACCGATAGCAAATCCTGCATTTCCGCCAACAGCAAACAAGCTCGCTCCTTTTCCTTTCCCTTTGCCACTGAGCCAATTGACCATCTTCGCTCCTTCTGGGTGAAAGGCAGCACTTCCAAATCCACTGATTGCCGTACATAGCAGCACCAGAGGATACGTCGGAACAAGCAAGGAAATCAGCATCACTGCTCCCGATACAAAGCAACCTACAGGCATCCACCATGGTCGTGACTTTTGGTCGCTCAAATAGCCGAAGATTGGCTGACTTACAGAAGAGGTTAAATTTTGTAGCAGTACAATGGCCGTGAGCTCAGCATAACTCAAGCCGAACTTTGCTTTGAAAAACGGCAGAGCCACAAATAGGGCGCCCGATGCTAAATCATTTACTGCGTGGGCGCATGTAATCACCCAAATCGAATAAGGAACATTCCGTATAGAACGTAACAATGGAAAAACACTCCTAACCTGCAATCCATTCCTTCTCCTAAAAATAATGAAGCAACCAGTCAAGGATGCTTCACATCACATTAGGATAATATTGATTACATTAATTATTATGTGCTATTATTGTACTCATAAAACAGCATTATTTCATGAAGCATCTTGCTTGATCATAGCATGATCTTGATATTTTGCAAAACCAAAGGAGAATCAGCAAACGATGTTCATTACAGGTAATGGTCAACTAATCGACCATGATATCAAACTTGAATTTCCCGTAAAAGTGAGACGTAATGAATATCACCAACCCGGGCCTATTTTAAAAAGTCACTGGCACGAAGAATTCATGATCTTTTATATTGAGCAAGGCCAAGCAATTATTCATTGCAATTCCCGCCCTATCTCAGTTGGCCCAGGAGATCTGGTGGTGATAAACGGCAGCGACGCGCACTATGTAGAAAACCTCTGCCATCAGCTTGTGAATTACTATATCATTCTTGATTTGGCCTTTCTTCTTAGCAATCAAGAGGATTTATGCCAAACTAAATTTATCTCTCCCCTGATGCAAAATCGTATTCGATTTCAAAATCAAATAAAGGATGATGAAGAACTTCTTCAGCAAGTCCTGGAATTAATTCATGAATATCAACAGCAAGCTAGGGGATATGAGCTCTTTATAAAGGGCGCTCTTTATCGCATTCTCGTCTTGCTCATACGGCGGCATACAGCGTTGATAACTGATGCAGCGGAAAATAGCCGACACTATAATATACTTCATCAATTACGCCCTGTGTTGGAATACGTCAACAAGCATTATGATCAAAAGCTAACATTAAATGAACTTGCCGCCATGGCTAATATGAGCTGTCACCATTTTTGCCGTCTCTTCAAAAACATTACCGGTACCCCTCCCATCGAGTATGTCAATCATTTACGCATCAATGTGGCTGTGGAACTTTTAAAGAAACAAGATTTGAATATCAGCCAAATTGCCATGACTGTCGGTTTCAACGATAGCAACTACTTCAGCCGCCTGTTCAAGAAATATAAAAGGGTCTCACCGACTTGCGCGCAAAAGGAATTTCAGTACGATTCATTATCAAGGGAGTAAGTGATCCAGCTTGCCTATCAGTTCTTCCCCGTATACAATCGAGGCGATACGGTAAAACTAACTTCGATTCAATAACGACTGTGACTGGAAGTGACAATTAGTGAGTAACAGTGTTCTTATGTGGTCAATGTGCTTTGGTCCTTGGCTCTCTCTCTTCTTCATGAAGAAAGAGGAGATAAAGCGTTGGATGCCTGTTGCCATGTTTGCTCTAGTCCTGACTGTCATCATTCATGACGTGGGGACTACATTAGGATTTTGGGCTACTCGGGAATCAATATTTCCTTTTCATCAAATGATGCCTTACTTTTTTGGTACCATGCCTGTATTAACAATATGGATTTTTAAGTTCACCTATGGACGTTTTGGAATGTATTTTATTATCAACACCATTCTAGATATAGGGTTTAACTTTTTTTTGCTAAATTACTTTTTACCAAATCATGGCATATTCGATTTCAAAATATCCCCATTTTTATCGCTGCCAATCACGTTAATACATGCAGTAGTAATTTATGGTTATCAAATGTGGCAAGATGGAGTTCCCTTAGATGCCAAGAACCGTGTCGCTAGCAGCATGCAACCAGCTGTAGCAAAACCGCTTTTTAATCAACAAGAAGATGAAAAAGAAGACTAGGATCATTTCTGTAGCAATTCTTATAAAGAAGCCTTCTGGCGAAACGCCAGAAGGCTTTAATCTACTAGATCGGGTGAAAAGATTCGATTTACAGCTTATTTTACCTGAGATTTTCTTTTTTAAAACCAATAACGAGTACCATGCTAACCATACACCAATAAACCATAAGTTCAGACCATTCTTCCAGCACCTGTGAATAAGGCTGTAATATCAAGATTACATTTCTTTCAAAAATAAGCTGTGAAGCTATGGCAGCCAGAATTAATAGAATTCCATCAACAGCCGATATACACAGATTTTCTTTCATATTACCCCAGTTAAAATTACGCCATAGACCGATCAGCGTGGTAATGATAACAAGAGTGAGAACTGGATAGACGTATTGACCATACCACACTGCACGAATGGAAGGAAACATAGGCCCCCCTGATCCAGTGCTGACTGGATCAAAAAATACCCGTCCCCAACTTAGTTCGCGTCCCACCATGAGCAGCCAGACAAGTATCGACCACAGCCACAGGTTCCGCATTTGTATATCATCCCAATTGCGGCGTGCCGCCAACCAGGATACGATTGCCCCGACAATCAGGATAACCACTTGCGTGTTTTCTATCGGACCATTTTCCCAGCCCCACCACCCTGGAAGATAAAAACCAAGGGGAAACAGCAGCACTGCCAATAGTACAGATACCCCAGTTGATGGGAACAATCGCCATGTAATTAGTTGTTTTTTGGGGATCGACATTAGACACCCACTCCTCTGACAAAAAAATAAGATATACATTCTTAGGCAGTTGGGCTTTCATACTACTGCTATCTACTCTAAAACGCAAATCTGAAAACGAGCTGCCATGAACAGGCAGCTTTCTAAAGTAATCTTCATTCTACGCATTACACCTTGGAAAATGATTTGAGGATCTCGATAATGACAATTATTTAGATTGCGATTATTTATGAATTGATTTGCTTTTGATCCCTTGCCTCTATATGTTCTCTTCTTGAACCAAAAATGTAATCTTGCATAGAATAAGTTTGAAGGAGATGAACAACCAATGAAAAAGCATATTGCCGTAAATCTTACCACTCTTCGTACTTCTTATTATGAAGATAATACGTTAATCAAAGAATATTCCGTAGGTATTGGTAAAGCCGATACACCTACCCCGCCAGGAAATTATCAGATTATCGAAAAATTGATATTTGAAAAGATAGGGGATGTAGATGTAGACCTTGGCTCCCGAAGGTTGGTCCTATCCTCTGATAAAACATGCCTGCATGGCTCATGGAATGGTCCGGTAGAAGGCTATGTCTCTGGCGGCTGTGTTCGAATGTATAATCAGGATATTGAAGAGTTATTTGAAAACGTCGAAATTGGCACATCCGTAATTATGATACCATAGTATATATAAAATTGTTCATAATTTTTAAAATGATCGTAATGAAATTGAGCATACAAGATCGTTGTCATCTCTGCATGCTCAAATTTATTACGATTATTTAGAGAAAAAATCAGAAATAAGATGTTTTCTATACTTTCCTGGAGACATGCCTATCGTTTTAGTAAAAATCAAATTAAAGTAATTGGGATTGTCATGTCCTATCATGGTGGCTATTTTCGCCACGGAGAAATTTGTATTAATTAATAAGTTTTGTGCTTCACCAATCTTTCGGTTGATAATGTACTGCATAGGGGAATATCCTGTTTTTTTCTTAAATGAATGTATAAGATAATACTGGCTTATACCTAGATCTTTAGATAAAGATTTAATACTTAATTTATTTAGAAAATTATCATCAATGTATTTTTTTATTCTTTCTCCTAGTTCAAATTCTTCTTCCGTCATTTCTTCTTTAGATAAGTCAACTAATCTAAGCAATATTGTTATAAGGCTTAAAAGAAGATAGTTTCCAGTTTCTTCAGCGCCTTTTTTATTTGAAAAAATTTCTGAATACATAATTTCAAAGATATTTTCAATAGTGCTGAAATAATCACCACTATTTATTATGGGTCTGACATCATTTGCAATCAGAAAATTTCCTTCTAATCCTCTTATCTTTAAATCAGTAAAACCACAAACATAGGTACTTATAGTAGCTTTCGGATTAGAACGCTCATCATGAAGCACGCCTTTATTATAAATAAGTATA
>Ga0316613_10002710_pt1 | contig 11331 bp, 10 predicted proteins | sample OWC_soil_day10_C_2_FD_207647 | JGI IMG/M metagenome (GOLD analysis project Ga0316613, IMG submission 207647) | Wetland soil microbial communities from Old Woman Creek delta, Ohio, United States - OWC_soil_day10_CT_b | ecosystem: Environmental > Terrestrial > Soil > Wetlands | place: USA: Ohio... | reverse complement strand
ATCCCCGTTTGCAAACAGTGCTTCAAATCTCTTTAACATCTTCTCAAACGAAAGCTTAATAGGAATGGAGAGCCGTATGCATCGAAAGATGCCCGTACGGTTCGGGAAGGGGCGAATTTCTTTGGAATTCGCCTATTTCATCCATCTCACGATGGACACCCTTGCCTTAGGCTATGTACTTGGCACTAAACTCGCACTCGGGACTTTCACCCGTTAGACTGCGCCCATGCCGGGCGCACGACTTACAAAAATGGCCACCGCCAACAATTAGGCGGTAGCCATTTTTTTGTTTGTAGCCGGAACCTTGTCTTTCTCCTTGCTCTTATACCAAACCTTGTGCTTTCATTGCTTCAGCAACTTTAATAAAGCCAGCGATGTTAGCGCCAACAACCAAGTTGTCCTTACAACCATATTCTTCCGCCGACTTGCTAGCGTTTTTATAGATATTGAGCATAATCGTTTTGAGTTTAGCATCTACCTCTTCAAAAGACCAAGCTAGCCGCATGCTGTTTTGCGACATTTCAAGGCCGGAAACAGCTACGCCGCCGGCATTGGCAGCTTTGGAAGGTCCAAGATACACGCCGTTTTTTAAGAAGTATTCAATTGCTTCGTTCGTACTAGGCATATTTGCGCCTTCGCAAACAAATTTTATGCCATTTGCAACAATTTTTTTGGCATCGTCAATAAGAATTTCGTTCTGCGTCGCACAGGGGATGATAACATCAACTTTAACACCCCACGGTTTTTCACCCCGGAAGAATTTAACACCATATTTATCAGCATAATCTTTTACCTGGTCACGGCAGGACGCTCGCATTTCGAGCAGATATTCAATTTTTTCGTCACTGACGCCATCAGGATCATAAATGTATCCGTCAGGGCCGGAAAGAGTAACAACCTTGCCTCCCAATTCAGTAACCTTTTTGACTGTTCCCCAGGTAACATTGCCGAAACCGGAAACAGCGACAGTTTTACCTTTAAAAGATGTGCCTTTGGACTTCAACATTTCCTGGCAGAAGTAAACAATCCCGAAGCCCGTAGCTTCCGGGCGGGCCAGGCTGCCGCCAAAGGAAAGGCCTTTGCCAGTCAAAACGCCATTTTCATAGCAGCCTTTGATTCTCTTATATTGTCCGAAAAGATAGCCAATCTCCCTGCCGCCAACGCCAAGGTCACCGGCCGGCACATCTGTATTCGGCCCGATAAAACGATTCAGTTCCGTCATGAAACTCTGGCAGAAGCGCATTACCTCTGCATCCGATTTTCCTTTCGGGTTGAAATCGGAGCCGCCTTTGCCGCCGCCCATCGGTAAACTTGTCAGTGAATTTTTAAAGGTCTGTTCAAAACCGAGGAACTTAATGATGCTAACGTTAACCGACGGGTGGAAACGCAAGCCGCCTTTGTAAGGTCCAATTGCACTGTTGAACTGCACCCTAAATCCGCGGTTCATTCTTACCTTGCCGGTGTCATCCATCCAAGGCACCCGAAATATAAATTGCCGCTCCGGCTCCACGATCCGCTCAACAATTCCCATCTCAATATACTCAGGATTTTTCTCAAGAACAGGCACCAATGACCCCAGCACTTCCTGGACTGTTTGGTGGAACTCCGGTTCGTTCGCATTCCGTTCAACAACGCGGCGATAGAGTTCGTCAATGTACTTTTTAGCATTTGTAGTCATGTCAAAATCCCCCTCAATGTTTTTTCTAATAAAGTCCTATCCGTATACTTTTGCCAATCCGAACCGCATTTTTTTGCAATACTCAGATAAACTAGTTACTCTTTGCATTGCCATTCACCACTTTTTTATTTCCCTGCTACCAAACAGGCAAGTGCGATAGAATGAAGTTTCCCTTCTGGGGTCTCGGCACGAGAAGTCAGAACAATAGGGTTGGTAGCACCAAGCACAATGCCGGCCATTTTGCCCTTGGCATAGTAAATCAACGACTTGCTTAGTGTGTTGCCGGTTTCTATATTGGGCATAAGGAAAAGGTCCACCTGTCCTGATATCTTGCTGGCAAGCCCCTTATGCATGGCAGCTTCAGGGCTTATAGCCACATCTAGCGAGATAGGTCCTTCCACCACCCCAGCCGGCAGTTCTCCTGCTGCGGCCATATCAGCTAATGCCTTTGCATCAATAGTAGCCGACATCTTAGGACTAACCTGCTCGTTGGCCGTCAGCACGGCAATCTTGGGCTGTTCGACCCCTAATGCCTGCAAAGCAAACATTGCATTTGTCAAAATGTCTTTCTTCTCCGCTAAAGACGGAGCTATATTCATGCCGCCATCCGAATGAAAAATCAACTTAGCTTCACCAGGCACCTCGAAAGCAGCCAAGTGGCTTAAGAGATGACCGGTTCTTAGTCCCACTTCGGCATTTAATACCGCCTTTAGAAAATCGCTGGTGTTTATCAACCCTTTCATCAACACTTTGGCTTCGCCTTTATGTACCAGTGCAACGGTAGTAAGCGCGGCTTTTTTTATATCCGGTTCATCTACGATGGCAGTGTCAATTGGCAAACCGATTTCAGCTAGCAGCGGTTTGATAGCAGTAGCGTCACCAACTAAAATGGGCTGAACCAAGCCGAAATCATAGGCGAGCTTTAATGCCTTCAATACATCCCGATCCTGGGCGACAGCCACGCCGATGGTCATCTTACCGCAATTCTTAGCTTTTTCCAGAACATCATGAAAGTCACGCAGCATAGATATTCCTCCCTTGTATTTAAACTACGTAAAAGCCCAGAGCTACGTCACCACGATGCAGATACACCCTAGCTGAGTTTAGCATCATTAATAGACCTGCGGCTGTTCCTCGCCCCGCAGCACGCGCAATGCACCCGCCGCCAGCGATTCCAACTCTTCTTCACCGGGAAATACCATCACTGGTGCAATATACTTCACTTTGTCGGTAATGATTTGTACAATTTTTTCCGAATAGGCAATGCCGCCTGTCAAAACAACAGAATCTACCACTCCTGACAGCACTGTCGCCATAGCGCCGATTTCCTTTGCTACCTGATAGGCCATGGCCTTTAAGACTAGTTCGGCCTTTTCATTGCCCTCAGATGCCATTTTTTCGGCTTCCCGTAAATCCTTAGTACCAAGATAAGCAAACAGACCACCTGAGCCTGAAAGCTTTTTCAGCATTTCTTGTTCATTGTATTTTCCGCTGTAGCATAACTTTACCAAAGATCTTGCCGGCAATCCGCCACAGCGGTCAGGTGAAAACGGACCTTCCTCCAAGGCGTTGTTTACATCAATCATTCTGCCTTTTATATGTGGCGTAACGGATATGCCTGTACCAAGATGAGCTACCACTAAATTAATATCTTCGTATTTTTTCCCCATGTTAGCGGCGACCTTACGTGCAACCGCCTTAGAGTTCAGGGCATGAACCATACTATTGCGCGACAGTTCCGGCAAGCCCGAAATACGCGCTTCCGGTTCTAGTTCGTCTACCGAAACCGGATCAACAATATATGCTGGAATATTGAGCTGTTTCGCTAAAATATCCACAAGCAGTGCGCCCAAATTAGATGCATGTTCTCCTCTCTTGGCTTCCCTAAGATCAGTTAGCATGTCTCCATTAACAATATAGGTTCCGCCAGTTAAGGGCTTTAGTAAACCTCCTCGCGCAACAACACAATCAAGTGCAGTCAAGGCTATATTAGCATTTATCATGACCTGTATAATTAAGTCTAACCGATATTGCAATTGATCAACTATCCGTTCAAAGTGACCCAAATCATGTGCAAAATGCTGCACCGTCTCCTCAAAAATTAACTTTTCGCCATTAAAGACACCAAACTTTGTAGATGTCGCGCCCGGGTTAATAACTAATATCTTTTTCATAAAATTCCCCTGTAGAGTACTATTATTTTAGTTTTAAATCACGGTATTTTTGCTCTGACCGACGAAATTTGTCTCTACTTCCAATTAACTATTAGCTAGAGCTTCAGCTACTTTTCCTGCGAATCCATACATCTTTTTGGTCGGTACTGCACAAACAGCAATCCGCATTCCATTCGCAACTGGCACAACATATATATTGCTTTGACGCAACCTATTACTTGTTGCCACTGGATCTGTCGCTGGCACAGTAATAAAAAAGCCTCCGCAATAGGGTAAGATTTTTAAATTGGCATCCTTTGCTTCTTGCACAAAAACCTTTGCACGTTGCCTCATGATCTCGACATATTGATAACGTTCCCGGCCAACTTGATCTAAAAGGGTTTGGTCTTTATATATCCCTATCATCGTCGTCATAGCGGCACGACTCAGATTTGACCAACGAGAACGGCAAGTTATATTAGTTGCATTAACAAACTCTTCAATAGCATTTTTGTCTTGCGATACGCCGATAAGAGCCCCCATTCTTTGTCCATACAAGGTAAACCCCTTTGACATACTAAATGAAAATGCAGTAAAAACATTTTTGGACAAAGAGCTGAATTTTTTCATAAATTTCCTGCCTTTGTTAGGCTCAGCCAAATAATCAATGTATGCTATATCTACCAAAAGTGTAATTGTCTTATTGCCTTTCGCACATTGATTAATTGTTAGCAACACCTGATCCCACTCGGCATCTGTCAGAGTATATCCCGTTGGATTATGATTCGGTGTGTTTAAAATAACAACGAGAGTTTCCTGCTTCGCTAATAATTCATAAACCTTTTTTTCAAAAGATTTAATATTAAACTGAAGCTGTTCATCAAAAAAAGAAAAAGTTTCTAACCGATGCAAGCTATCACTGCATAATACGCTATAAGGCTGCCAATACCAATCATGCGTTAAAACCGCATCTCCTATATTCGCATAATTCCAAATTAAATTATGTACTGCTCCGCTGCCACCGGGAGTAGCTACTGCCTCAATATAGGCTTCCGGTTTGTTATCTCCAAAGGTCTGGGTAATGGCTGCCGAGTGATATTCCGGCAACCCCCTCGAATTTGAATAAGCATTAATATCGTTATTGCCCAATCCACGAAAAACCTTTTCCACTGTCGGTAGAAGCACCAGTTTTTCATCTTCATCACAAAGTGAGCCAATCGTTGCATCCACTACATTTTCTTGGCCATATTTTGCCTTTGCCTGCCCAACAGCTGCAACAGCATCAAAAACTTCATCAATATAAACCTTTCCTTGGGCGTGAAGTGCTAGTCTACTGTCTGCCATAACTTTCTTTCCTCCTTATATTTTTTTCTCAATTAATAGAGGTCCGGACTCAATTATCTTACTATGCAATTATTGCGCCAACGTACTGTTTTATGTTCCATCACAGCTAATTGCTCTTCTAATGTTGCAAGAGTTCGATTCCATAGAGGATTTTAAGGCTGAACTTATCAATTATCTAGATTATTACAACAATCGTCGCATAAAAGTAAAACTAAAAGGCCTGACACCTGCTCAACACAGATTTCAGACCCTTCAGTCCGCTTAACAATTTTGTCTAACTTTTTGGGGGCATTTCATTTTGTGGCCTTATTTTCAATCGTTTTTTTCAATGTACAGGTATTTCGAAAACTTTTACTGACAACTTTTTGCATCAGTGACAACTTTTTTATAATACCTTCTAAATTGTTTTCACAAAAAAGACTTGCCTAAATTGAAAACCGAAATGCAGCTCTTACGATATCTGAATAGGATATTTTAGCAGTAAAATTCATAGAAGCGAGACGGTTGCGTTTTGTTATACAAAAGATTGGCGAGAGCCAGTCTTTTTCTTGGTTATGGTGCAAAAATCTCACCAAACTAAAATTTCCCTGACATTTACCAAAATGTTAAGCTGGGCTATGAAGTCATGATGTGCCTCAATACAACAAAACCGTCTCAAGATGCCGCCGTTTACCGCTATATGCTGAAAAGAATCTGAAGGAAAGCCTAAAAAGGTAGCCAACATCGCTGCTCTCAACAAATTTCTGCGTATTTATTATCACGTGTGATGGATGTGTATCAGAACTAAAACTATTTAAATGATGTGATACTAGGTCAACTGCTATCTGCCGTTGGTCCCAGCTTGGGGCCGCGTCTAATTTTGTGTAATTAGGAATTCCCATGGCAAGAATTAGGTGGCTCTGCCTGCAATGCAAGGTTATCCATTGCCCCTTAGCAACTGTTTTCCCTGGGAAGGGCGGAGGTATGCACGCGTTAGCGTGAATGCCCCGACCTGCCCGGGAAATTATATTTTGGAGAGCAATTAGATCACATAGCGGTCTTCAAACAATAGTGCTAAATGATTTAAAACCATCTCCCAATCTCGATAACGCTGAGTCCATTTTTTAACGATATTTTCTGAAGCTAAATATAGCATCTTGCGTAGCGCATCGTCGTTAGGGAATACCGCTTTGGTTTTTGTAACTTTACGAAACTGTCTATGCAGCCCTTCTATAATATTAGTCGTATATATGATTTTCCTAATGCCTGGCGGTTTTTATGGTATTCGCCGATGTATGGGTAGCATCAATACCAGATCCTATTTCTTTGATAATTCCTTTTTCCACACAATGGCGAACAACATCTTGAGATATCATCAACGCTAGTATCTTTAAATCTTTGTGTCCGAAATTTAGCAAGTAGGCTAGCATCTGGCAATTTCTTCTTCCGGTTTTATGCCAACAAACCACATAAATGCCAAATTAAGCGATGTTTTTTCTATTATTCTTATGAATTTGTTGAATTTTAGCTTTCATCGTTTTGCCCCCTGTGCTTTTATTAGTGTACATATTGCCAAACCAAAATAAGTATCAGCCAAGCGCAAAACTTTTGTTACCAAAAATTTTAGTACTTTTTTGTCTACAGTCTAAAGCGCTCAGAAAACCGAGCACTTTTTAATTATAGAGTTTGCTGGATTTTAATTTTTGCAATGGCGGTTTCGATTTGCTCCGGTGTCATGGCGGAGAAGTTATATTCTTCGCCATCTACTATACGGGCAATGAGCGGAACGGCGTAGGAATCGCCGCTAATAGCATTGGCGATGATTTGAGCCGGATTTGGCAGGTTGTTTTGTGTTGTGCAACCGCCTGATGAATGAAGAAGAGGAGCTTTGTTACGCAGTTTGTATTCGACAGGTTGTTTTTTGATTTTGCCTGAGATAACTTCGTCGTATTTGACCTGGCTGTCAATGGATTTTTTCGTAGTTGTGAGTGCATCGATTTTTTGGGTAATAGCAGTACGTTTTTGTTGTAAATGTGTGATTTCAGCAGATGTCGGATTTGATGCGGTTATGATGTTTTGCGTTATTTTTTCTATATGAGATTTTGCTTCAGAGGTCGAACATTTAGTATCCAGTTCTGTACGCTTTTGGCTGAGTTCAGACTGACGAAGAGCGATGGATGCTTGACGTGATTTAATAGAGGAGTTAAGAAGTTCAAGGTCTTTGCGCTCTTGTTCGTAAACATTTTTTTCTGTTTGAGGCTTAAAGAATTCAAGATGTTTTTTACGTTTGAAGGCATTGAGCCTTTCGGTATATTTAGAAATGTCGTTTTTAAGAAGTTCGGCTTCTTTGGCAAGGTTACACTGATCCGCACGGAGTGTTTTATAAGCGCCTTTAACGAATTTATTTTTGGCCATTTCAAACGCACGCGGATAATCCACGATATTATGTTCAAGTTTCTTGATTTGAGCATTAATTTGATTTCGTTCAGAAATTAAGCTATCAAGTGTTTCGTGAATAAGAGATTGAATTTCGCGGGCTGTGAATTGGAGTTTTTGTATGTCGGTTTTTTCGATGGAAGATGGCAAAGATTTTTCGAGTTCTTGGGGATCGTAAACTACATTTTTGATAGCGGTAATTTTTTCATCAATTGCTGTTTCTTTTTCGTTGATGACGGTTTCTTTATGCTGCAAGACGTCGCTCTCTTTTTTCCAAACGTCGTAGGCCGGGTCGAAGAATTTTGGTTTGCGTTTGGTTTCAAACTGCGTTTTCTCTGCAAGGAGTACTTGCCGCTCTTTTTGTAAGAGGACTTTTTCTGCAAGGTATGGCGCAATGAGTTTTTCGATATGAGAAGTGATAAGTTGAGATTGTTTTGTAATATGGTCAGAGATGATCGCACGCAGTTGCGCAACATGGTTCTGTACTGCAGCTTCGTGTATAGCTTCAACAACCTGTTTCGTGCCATATTGATCAACTAAATTGCTCAATTCTGCTTCGATAATTTCTGATATCGCCTGATTAGTGGCCTTCCTATATTCCACAACAATCGCAGTTGGACACCCACTAGTACAACTACTATTTTTTTCTATGTCTATATTTTTATTGTTTGGATCTATTATATGGGCAGTTTGGGTATCAACACTTGACACCTTATTGACTATTTGGGCATCAGCTTGGGTATCAATTTTTAATACCGAGGCTGATGCCTTTTCATTTTCACTATCAATTTTTGCTACTATTCCTTGTTCATATAATAAAATAATTTTATATTTTGTAGGTACTCCTCGTTTGGTTCCTGATCTAAAATCAATTAAGTTTTTTTCCTTTAGTTCATTCCGCGCAGCTTTTAAAGTATTTTCAGATACATTCATCATCCCCGCAAGAACCGCATTAGTATGGGCAAACCACTCTATCCAACCACAATCATTGTTTACTGCCATTAATTTATACCAAAGAAGTTGTGCCGATACAGAGCACACATTACCTTTAATCCATTTATTAAAAGCATTTAGTTGACTTATATAATTCACAGTTACACCAGCCTTATCGATGCAATTCCATAATAATAGTAATTCACGATTATTTATATCGCTCCATGCTTAACTTCTCTATCCGCCTGAGAAACAAATACTTTAGCAACGATTCGCATAAAGGCTTCTTCGGATACATCTCTCTTGTCAGCCCAAGCTTCTTCATGCAGAATTCTATATTCTTTTTTTGCTACTGTTTTACGATCAAATATTATCTTAACCATGTATTTATTCCTCATTACGTGTTATACTGTAACTATAGGTTTCGTTTTTTTGTTTTAGAAAATAATTTTTCAGATGGTATTTTGAAGAATTGAACTAATTTTTCCTGTGTTTTCCAACTTGGATTGTTTCTTCCACTTAAAATATGCAAGATAGCTTGACGAGAAACTCCTGCGATTAAGCTTGCTTCCGTTAAGGTCAATCTATTTTCTTCTAATGCTTTTTGAAAAATAACTCTCTCAACTTTCATGCAACCACTTCCTTGGTATAATAGTAATTTGTAATTACTATTATACCGTAATTATAAATTACTGTAAAGGGGTTATTTTATGTTTCGTAAAGAAATTTTTGTCGAACGCTTTAATCAACTTTTAGAAGAACAACATGTGTCCAAACAGGCTTTAGCCGATGCGCTTGGAATTAGCCGCCCAGCCATTAGCCAAATTGCTAGCGGAAATAATGTTCCGTCACTAGAAAACTTTGTAGCAATTGCTGATTTCTTTTTTGTCACTACAGATTATCTTTTAGGTAAAAGCAATGAATCGCATTTTATAACTAATATTGCAAGAGCAGAATCCGAATTGTTAGGACGCCTCCCTGAACACATTCAGCACCAGTACCTTTATGCTAAAGACGATTTGCCAACAGATTACCAAGCAGACATTATCCGCAGCTTTCAACGGTTCGAAAATGATAAATCACTAAGCGGTATAGAAACAGCGCAGCGTAAACTTAAAAAAATTCTCAGTAAAGATTTTTATGAAGCACTTATACGATATTTCTTCCAGAAAATATAAAAAGATAGACTATTAGCCTATCAATGTAAAGGAGTATTATCAATGATTCGTGCATCGATCTATGCTAGATATTCCTCAGATAACCAGCGTGAGGAATCTATTATTGCTCAAATTCGGGCATCCAAAGAATACTGTGCAAAAAAAGATTATGTTGTTATTCAAGAATATACCGACGAAGCCCTTTCTGCCCGAACAGACGACCGCCCTGCCTTTCAACGTATGTTTAAAGATGCTCAGAACAACTGCTTTGATATTCTGGTCGTGCACAAAATTGACCGTTTTGCCAGAAATTGCTACGACGATATTCACTATAAACGAATTCTAAAGCTTGCCGGAATTGGCATCGAATTCGTAGAGCAAAAAATTGACGAAAGCCCAGAAGGAATCATCCTAGAATCCGTTTTAGTGGGAATGGCTGAATACTACTCACAAAACCTTGCTGTAGAAGTAAAAAAAGGCATGAAAGAAAATGCCCTACAAGCCAAACATAATGGCGGCATTCCTCCACTAGGCTATGATGTGGTAAATGGTCATTATGTAGTCAATGAAAAAGAAGCCCAAATAGTGCAAGAGATCTTTTCTTTACGCGCACAAGGCCGCGGCTATACCGATATAATTGCTTATTTGCAAAGCAAGGGATATAAAACCAAACGCGGCGGTTCATTCGGCAAAAATTCCATCCATGATATGCTAATGAATAAAAAATATATAGGCATTTATACATTTGGGCGCGTCAGCGGCGGACATTCCGAAAAGCGAAACAGCCCTAGAAATAGCGAAAATGTAATTGAACTAGAAGGAAAACTTCCGGCCATAATAGATGTCGAAACATTTAATCTAGTCCAAAGTCAATTTACCAAGCATGCCCCCGGCTCATATACAGCCAAAGAGATTTACTATTTGAGCGGGTTAATCTGTTGCGGTGAATGCGGCGCTGCCATGTCTGGTTCACGTGTCACCTCACGTGGAAATAAATACTCCTATTATCGCTGCGATCACCAACAGCGAAATAATTCTTGTGGAAATACTCGCATAAAGAAAGATGATATTGAAAAATTGGTATTTGATTATGTTACAGAAAGGTTTTCAGCAGAAAACATTCCCATCCTCACACAAAGCATTAATCAAGCCATTGCCGAATCAAGTAAAGAATCGATTCAAGAGCTAGATGCATTGCAGCACAAAAAACAAGATCTTACCAGAAAAATTAATAATTTAGTATCTGCAATTGAAGAAACCGGACTTAATCCTATAATAAAAGAAAAACTTGCTGAAAATCAGGCCAGACTTAACGAAGTCGAAAACCAGATTCAGCAAGTTTCTCAGCGGTATGCCTACCGCAATATGACCAGTGAACAAGTAACAGCTATTCTTCAATCTTTCTCACTAAAAGAAAAAGACCCTGACGAAGTCAGGGACATTCTACGTACTGTTATTGAATCTGTCATTGTTAAGAAAAACGAAATTGAAGTTATATTTCGTTTTGCGCTTGATTGGTGGAGGCGAGGAGAATCGAACTCCTGTCCAAAGACATTACTGCATAGGCTTCTCCGAGCGCAGTCAGTGATTTAAATTTTGCTCCGTTGCCGCCCACTAACAGGCTGCTCTGGCGCTATCTCGATAAAAGTTC
>Ga0316613_10002708_pt1 | contig 11339 bp, 10 predicted proteins | sample OWC_soil_day10_C_2_FD_207647 | JGI IMG/M metagenome (GOLD analysis project Ga0316613, IMG submission 207647) | Wetland soil microbial communities from Old Woman Creek delta, Ohio, United States - OWC_soil_day10_CT_b | ecosystem: Environmental > Terrestrial > Soil > Wetlands | place: USA: Ohio... | reverse complement strand
CTCGCAAGCGCCTCGGCTATCGGACTCCAGAAGAACTTTTTGATGCGTTTCTCGACAGCCTTTATGCTGCTTGAGTTCGCAGCCATTTGACCAAAGTGTTCAACTTGCAGTTGCAATTTAGGAAAAAATCCTTTTTAACAGTAGTCCGGTTAGTAGATGTATTCATAAGGAACCCCCTAACTTTGTTTCTATATATTCAAAATATTCAATGTATTATGTGTAAATCCTTCCATTTAAATTAACTTGTTAATAAATTGGCATACTATACAAGAAGTAGAACTTAGTTAAAACCAAATGGTAAGTAGGTTGAAACAACAACTGCATTAATCGAAGAAAAACTACCCAATTACAATAAATTTCTTCAGAATGCGGCAAGATATTGTTTTATTGTTAACTGTCGCCTAACAGCGAATTGAAACAATATAAGGGGCAACTCAAGTTGGGATATTCGCATTTAAGAGGACTGGGGCTCGACTCCCTTAGCCTCCGCCATGTAAAAATTTGGAAAAGCCGAAAAGCCACGTAGAACGTGACTTTTTTGTTGTCTGTTGGCGTGTTTGGTGGAAAGGAGTTCCCCAAAACTATAAAATGGGAAATAATTCAAAAAACAATATAACTCAAGCCTGATAGCAATTCCTTGTCCCATAGGATTGCCTTCGCCAGAAAAAATAAGGCAGTAGAAGGCTTTGTGGCCTTTGGACTGTCTTAAAATGGAGATTCCCCATGTTGAGGTATGAGCTATTGCTCATACCTCAACATGGGGAATTTTTTAACTAGGACAATAGGGGCAGTTATTCGTAATTATGGGGATTCTCGATGGAAAAGCTTAAAGTTCAAGGGTTATTTTTTCACCGTTGAACCTCGAATAATGAGTTCCGAATCTAATAAAATATGTCTTCCGATAGTAATTTCACCTTTAATTAAAGAAACAAGAGTGCGCATGGTTTCACGACCGATCTCATAAAAAGGTTGAGCTACGGTTGTCAGGGGGGGGTCGCACATTTCCGCTAATTCGACGTTATCAAAACCGGCAACAGCAATATCGTCAGGGATAGCAACACCGGCGGACTTTATAGCATTAATGCAGCCAACAGCGGGTATGTCTTGAACACAGAATATGGCATCGGGGCGATTTTTCATTTGCAGAAAATAGTTGGCGGCTTCCAACCCGTATTCGAAGCTCATATCGCCTCGCCTTATAAGCTCCGGATCATAAGGAATATTAAAATCGGTGAGAGCCCGGATATAGCCTTTCTCCCGCTCTTTTGAAAAATGACAAGATGCTTCTGCATCAGAAAGTGTTACAAGCCCGATTCTTTTTTTGCCTTGGGAAATTAAGTGATGCACTATATTATACGCAGCTTCTTCATCCCGGTTTGAAACTAAAAATGAATTGGGTATGTCCAACAGTTCGCCGCATTGGACGACAGGAAATTGCCGACTAATATTTATGAGTTCCTCATCGGCGAAAAAAAGGTTTGAATAGATGACGCCATCAACTAGACCGTTTTGAAGGAATTTGATGGAATCCAGGCTTTTTTTTCTACTGCCGGTATAGTTTAGAACAATATCATAGCCTAGGTCTTTAGCGGTATCCTGGATGCCGTTCATAATTTCTTCAATAACTGTAGAGCACACAACCAGAATAAGTTTACTTTCGGTTCGGCGCAAATTTCGCCCGTATACATTGGGTTTATAATTTAGAGCTTCGATAGCTTCTGTGACGCGGGCTCTTTTTTCTGGTGAAACAATGTAACTATTGTTTAATACCCTTGATACTGTGGCAACAGAAACTCCTGCCATAGCTGCAACATCAGCTATTGTTACCATAAACAATGCACCTCATATAAAGATTATTATTATCAGATTTATAGATAGAAAAGATTGAACTAAAGTACAGGCACTTTATGCTAATTTTAGCACATAAAAGAGTATGAAGTACAACTGTTTTCATTGAAACTAACTTTAATTTTATCATAAATGAACGAAGTATAAAAATTAAGTAAGAACCGAATGAAACCGATTACAGAAAATGCTTGCAAATGGGGTTTTATAATGATAAAATCTAAACAAAACCAAGCTTGAAAACGATTACAAATAAAGTTGAGCGAATGTTTGTAATAATGCTAGCGCTTTCGCAGAAACTGACTTAAGTATTACGAAAAAGGAGTGTTTAGTGATGAAAAATGGGAAATTGCAAATTGGTATTATAGGCTGTGGTGGAATTGCTAATCAAAAACATTTTCCTGCCTTATCGAAACAAACTGATTTATGCGAGATGGTAGCTTTTTGTGACCTTATCGAAGAAAGAGCGATTGAAGGTGCGAAGAAATATGGTGTTTCTGACGCAAAGGTATATACCGACTATAGAGAACTGTTAAAAGATGAATCCATCGATGTTATTCATGTACTTACTCCAAATGTGTCACATAGTCCAATTACTGTAGCGGCGTTTGAAGCCGGAAAACATGTGCTGTGTGAGAAACCCATGGCACACACATCGGCTGATGCTCAGAAAATGTTAGATGCGGCAAAACGTTCCGGTAAAAAATTTACAATTGGTTATCAGAATCGGTTTAGAAGCGAAGTGCAAACTTTGCATAAAGCTTGCGAGGCTGGCAAGTTAGGCGATATATATTTTGCTAAGGCACATGCTGTGCGCCGACGCGCGTTCCCGACCTGGGGAGTTTTTCAGGATAAGTCTCAGCAAGGCGGCGGTCCTCTGATTGATATAGGAACCCATGCGCTGGATATTACGCTTTGGATGATGGATAACTATAAGCCTAAATCGGTTTCGGGTTCGGTATTCCATAAAATGGCGGATAAATTCGAAGGTAATGTATTTGGCCCTTGGGATCCGAAAACTGTGGAGGTGGAAGACTCAGCTTTTGGTTTTATCAAAATGGAAAATGGTGCGACTATTTTCTTGGAAGCTTCCTGGGTTCTCAATACAACAGACGCAAAAGAGGCGGCTACTACCTTGTGCGGTACGGAAGCTGGGGCTGAAATTAAAAGTGGCATGCTAATGAAACCTGAACTTATTATTAATACCGCAAAGTACGGACAACTTTTTGAAGAAACCATTACATCTGCCGGTGGTGTGGCCTACTTCGAGGGGAATTCCGCCGATCCTGGTGAATTGGAATCGAGGCAATGGCTTGAGTCAATAATTAATGATACGGAACCTCTTGTGAAACCGGAACAGGCCTTTGCGGTCACTCAGATATTAGAAGCCATTTATAAAGCGCATGAGACCGGGAAGACAATTGAGTTTTAATGTATTAGGTTAATTACTTGGCTGTTTAGTGTCGCAGGCTGACACTAAACAGCTTTCGAGCATCGGTTGGTCTAAATATAGGTATAGGTTAGGTGATTATTATGCAACTGGGGATTATTGCGGGAGTTAATGAAGAAAGTTTTAAGAAAGCAGCGGATAAAGGACTTGATTTTGTTGAGTTCTGTATAAACGGTGGGTATAACGTAGAAGAGTTTATCGGCCAATTATCACAAATACGCGGCTGGATGGATAGATATAAGGTTGCAGTCGGTTCGATTGGGCGCTGGAAAGCCGATATATTGGACCAAAATGGCGCCATTTATCAAGATGAAATTGAGATAGCACATAAGCTGATTGATGCAGCGAGCACCCTTGGATGCAAGAATTATGTTTGTGGATGCAATTATATAGAGAAGCTTTCTTATTATGAAAATTGTTCGATAGCCATTGAATTTTTCAGCGATTTGCTAGAATACGGTAAAGGGAAAAATGTTGATATATCAACCTATAATTGCCGAAAAATTAATTTTGTCCATAATCCAATGGCGTGGACGATTATTCATGGTCATTTGAAAGAATTGGGAATCAAATATGATCCGTCTCATGCCCGTTACAACGGCGGTGATTATTTAAAGGAAACCTGTGACTGGGGAGATCGGTTCTATCATGTTCATCTTAAAGGATCGCTGATTGTGGACGGTCAGAGAGTTGATGATCCTCCGGCGGGGCTGGATCAAACCGACTGGAAAACGTTTATATCCCTGCTGCATGCGAAAAATTATACGCGTGGGCTGAGCATTGAACCGCATTCGCCGGTTTGGCAGGGGGAACTGGGGCAAAAAGGAATTGACTATACCGTTGCTTATATGAAATCGCTGGTTATGTAAGTGCAAAGCTGTTGAACGGAGGAGTATAGATGGCGGGGAAAATAAAATACGCTTGCATTGGCGCGGGGGGAATTGCCAATAAGAAGCATTTGAACAATTATTCGAAATTGGCCGACGTTGAAGTGGTAGCTGTATGCGATACTGATCTTAAAGCGGCTAAGGCGCTTGCCGCTAAGTACAATATTCCCCATGTCTATGAGAACTATAAAGACATGTTGAAAAAACACAGTCTGGATTTAGTAAGTGTATGTACGCCAAACTTTCTTCATGCTCAGACCTGCATTGACCTGTTGCGAGCCGGTGTTAATGTGCATTGCGAGAAGCCGTTGGCGCTAAATGCAGATGAAGTTTGGCGGATTATTTCCGAAAAAAATAAAAGCGGAAAAAAACTTATGGTTGCTTTAAATAACCGGTTTACAAACGAAGCTGTGCAAATAAAAAAGCTGGTGGATGCAGGTTTTTTCGGTGAAATCTATCATGCAAAATGCGGTTGGAAACGGAGCAGCGGCATTCCGGGGATTGGAAAATGGTATACCAATAAAGCACTTTCGGGCGGAGGCCCACTGATTGATCTTGGTGTACATTTTTTAGACTTAACTATGTATTTTATGGGGTTTCCCCAACCGGTTTCGGTATCCGGCGCAACCTATTCGAAATTTGGGTCTAACGATGCCCGTATTAGAGTGGGCTACAAAAGTGTGCCTGGTGGAGTTTTTGATGTAGAGGATGCTGCAGTCGGTTTCATACGTTTACACAATAACGCCACAATCGATTTTGATTTCAGCTGGGCATCAAATATTGAAACGGAAACGAAATATGTGGAGTTGCTGGGAACCAAAGGTGGCATGGCGTTTGTAAACGATGAGGTGAAATTTTTTAGTCAAATGGGTGATGCGTGCTATACCATGCAGCCCGATGTTAAAACTATTCCGACTGCTCAAAATGAATATCAGCATTTTGTAGAGTGTATTATGGCGGACTGTGAGCCGATGACAACGCCGGAACAAGCTCATGATGTGATGAAAGTGGTTGACGCTTTGTATCTTTCGGCAACGACGAAAGAAGAAGTGACAATAAACCACGAAGAAGACATGAAATTGATGAAGTCGACCGGCTGAATATAAGATAATTAATGTCTTGGTGACAGTAAGGGGATCATTAAGATGGCATTTTTTATGGACTTAGGGTTTTCAAAAGGAATCTGTGACGGAAGTATTGCGAACTTTGCGGTAAATGGGAAACCCTATGGGTTTCAGTTTGATATACGTCTAAATTATTACCGGGGTTTGTTTTTATCGTGTATTGATGAATTTGGAGTTAAGGTAGACGGAGAAGAAGTAGATCCGATGGATTTGACCTTTGCTATTAATGATAAAGAATTTTCAGCGCTTAATTTAAATGAAAATATATCTGAGTTTTGGAATTTGTTACATAAGGCCAGGGTGTTCGTAAGAATGCCGGGAGGGCTGCCCCTGGGACAACATGCAATCACCTTGCGTTTAATGCTGCGGTCGCCCTATCTTCCTCTGCCTGGCGGTGAAGGCGAACATAATTATGTGCCGATTCAAAGTGGCGGTACAATTGTTGTAACTATACCCAAGGAGAAAATGTTATGAGCAAAATTGACCTAGGGATTACGTTATATTGTTTTACCGCTGAATATTACCGCGGGGAGTATTCACTGGAAGATTGCCTTAGGGCGACAGGCGAATTGGGCGTTAAACAGTTTGAAATTGTCGGCTCGCAAATGCTGCCCGCTTATCCGTTTGTTACGGATAAGTTTCGCAGCGAATTTAACGAAATGTGTGAAAAATATGGCGTTACTTGTGTCTCGTATGGTGCCAATATGGACCGGGGGATGCGGGCGGATAGAAACCTGACGGAAGATGAAATGCTCAAATCAACAATTAATGACATTAAGACTGCCAACAGGCTTGGTGCTAAGGTCATGAGGGCTCAATATTTGCTCTCGCCGAAAGTTATGGCAAGGGTGGCTCCTTATGCAGAAGAATTTGGGGTTAAGGTTGGAATTGAAATCCATAATCCAGAAACGCCGTCTTCTCCTGTCATGCAGGAATATTTTGAAACCTATGAAAGAGGTGGTTCAAAATATATCGGATTTGTACCGGACTTTGGTGCGTTTGCTACAAGACCTAACATTAAAGTTGCCCGTGCATTGGAAAATGAGGAGAATAAAGAAGCCATCGAGTATGCTGTCCATGCACGCCGGAATAACATTCCTCGCAATAAAGCAAGAGAGACCCTTATTCAAATGGGCGTTAACCAGGAAGTTATGCAATGCTTTGAAGAAATGAATGGGTTTCTGACCTTTTATAATGAACCGGACCTTGAGAGTTTGAAGCGTATAATGCCTTATGTGGTGCATTTCCATGGAAAATTCCATTATATGCATGAGGATTTGTATGAAGAAAGTATTCCTTATGAAGAAATTCTTCCGGCTATTCAGAAATCGGATTTCGAAGGGTGCATTGTTTCCGAGTTTGAAGGAAACGAGCCAGGAAAAACTTATGAGATGGTAAGAAGACATCTTGCAATGGAACGCAAAATTCTTGGAATTGGAATAAAGTAAGTCAATCGATGAAAAGGAGGAAACAATATGAAACTGGGGTTTGTCAGTGCTATTTTAGATGAATTATCCTACGAAGAGGTTATTTCTTACGCGAGTGAAAACGGATTTTCCTGTGTGGAATTGATGAGCTGGCCTTTAGGAAAAGCAGAGCGGCGTTATGCTGGTGTGACACACGTTGATGCGGCGGATTTAAATGAAAAGAAAGTGGCTCATATTATAGGATACGCCAAAGAAAAAGGCGTAGAAATTTCTGGCTTAGGTTACTATCCTAATCCGCTGGAGCCGGATGAAGAAAAACGGGAAGTATATATTGAACATATAAAAAAACTGATTAAAGCTGCGAATACTTTAGGTGTGGGAGTTGTTAACACTTTTATCGGCAGGGATAAGAATAAGAGTGTGGATGAAAATTTCAAGGTGTTTACGAAGATTTGGTCCCCGATTATTAAGTACGCGGAAGAAAACAATGTAAAAGTGGCTATCGAAAATTGTCCGATGCTGTTTACTCGGGACGAATGGCCAGGCGGACTGAATTTGGCAACTACGCCGAATATCTGGCGCAGAATGTTTAATGAAATTCCCAGTCCGAATTTCGGCTTAAACTATGATCCGTCTCATTTTGTCTGGCAGCAGATGGATTATATAAAACCTATTTATGAGTTTAAAGATAGAATTTTTCATGTGCATTTCAAGGATATTAAAGTTTACCCTGAAAAACGTGATCAAGTTGGGAGTATGGCTACCCCGCTGGAATACATTTCGCCTAAACTACCGGGATTTGGCGATGTAGACTGGGGGAAATTTGTTTCTGCGTTGACGGATATTCAATATCGCGGTGCAGCGTGTATTGAAGTGGAAGATAAGGCGTTTGAAGATTCGATGGAATATAAGAAAAAGTCAATCATTTTAAGCAGAAACTATATGCGGCAATTTTTTGCATAATTTTAAATGGAGATAATATATGAACCAAATAATAGTACGTGTTGATGAGTTTTTAAAAAGCTATGGAATGCATTATGAAAGCATAGATATAGAAAAAGAAATTTCTATTTTTATCGAAGAAATGAACAGGGGGCTTAAGGGAGAGCCGAGCACTCTGAAAATGCTTTGTACCTATTTAAGTTCTGAGGGACAAATTCCTATAGGAGAACCGGTCATTGTAATTGATGCCGGTGGCACTAATTTCAGGGTTGCCGTTGTAAGCTTTGATAAAAATAAAAAGCCGGTCATCGAGGATTTTAAGCTGCACCCTATGCCCGGTACACAAGGGCAATTGAGCAAAGAAGAATTCTTCAAGACAATTGCCGGGTACTTGGAACCGGTAATTGGTAAAAGCAACAAAATCGGATTTTGTTTCTCTTATCCTACCGAAATTCTCCCCAATAAGGATGGAAAACTCATTGGTTTCAATAAGGAAGTACGGGTCAGCGGGATGCAGGGACAGGAAATTGGTGCAAATCTTTTGCACGCGTTAAAGGCTATAGGGTACGAAGCGGACAAACGAATTGTGCTTCTTAATGATACGGTTGCCACTCTTTTAGGTGGAAAAGCGGCCTATCCTGACCGAAGGTTTGACAGCTATATTGGCTTTATACTGGGGACGGGCACTAACACCTGTTACCTGGAGGGGAATAGGGAAATAGTGAAAGCTAAGCTTCTTGCCAGAGAGCAGGGAGTAACAATGATTAATATTGAATCCGGCGGTTATGGCAAGATTCCTCGGGGTACGCTTGACCAAAAGTTTGATAGTACGACAGCAGACCCTGGCAGCCAGCAGTTTGAAAAAATGATTGCTGGTGCTTATCAAGGGAGGTTAGTACTGGAAGTCATTAAGAAAGCTGCTGAAGATGGATTGCTATCAAAACAATGTACAGAACGTGTGCACGCTATAAAGGAATTGATAACGAAAGAAGTTAATGATTTTTGCTTGTATCCGTATTCCGATAGCAACGTGCTGGCGAGGTGTGCCAGTTCCGATAGTGCAGAAGGAGAGCGGGATCGCAAAACGCTGTATTTTATAATTGATGCTCTTTTAGAGAGGGCGGCAAAATTGGTAGCAGTTAATTTAGCAGCGGTTATGCTTAAAACAGGGAAGGGGAAAAACCCATGTTTTCCGGTTTGCGTGACGGTTGAGGGTACAACTTTTTATAAGTCTAAGCTTTTTAGGGGCAAGTTGGATTACTATGTAAAAACTTGTCTGAATGATAAGTTAGGGATTTATTCTGATTTTGCTAAGGCGGAGAATGCGACTTTGGTGGGAACAGCTATTGCAGGGCTGTTAAATTAAAAAATGAAACTGTTTGGGAGGGGATCTTTAAATGAGTGCACATAACATTCACCGTGGAGTTAGCTTATATAGTTATCAAGAGGAATACTATCACGGTAAAATGAAACTGGAAGACTGCGTGCGGGAAGTTGCGGCAACTGGCGCGGAGGGTATTGAAGTGATTAGTGAAATGATGTTGCCGGGATTTCCGAACTATTCGGATGAGTTTTATAAAAACTGGCATAAACTTATGGGTGCATATGGGACAACTCCGGTTTGTCACGACATGTTTTTAGATACTTGGCTGTATCGCAATCGCAAACTAACGGATGCGGAATGTGTGGAATCCATTAAAAAGGATATAAAGCATGCCAATCGATTGGGCTGTAAGGTTATTCGCATTATTTGCACGACGCCTCCCGAAATTTTAGCACAGTGCGCTTCCTATGCGGAAGAACATGATGTTAAGTTGCTGTTGGAGGTTCATGCGCCCTTTCATTTTGGACATGAATGGATTCTGCATCATTATGAAGTCTATCAAAAAACAGGTTCAAAAGCGCTTGGGTTTATGCCAGATTTCGGTATGATGTGTAAAAAGTTTCCCCGGATAATTTGGGAGCGTAACATACGGGACGGCGCAACCGAAAAATTAGTTCGGTACATGAATGAAGTATATGATATTCATGAAGGCCTCGAAGCTTTGCCGGAAACCGTAAAGAGGATGGGTGGTAATCAGGTTGATTTGGCGATGGCTAATGCCATGAGTCTTGGACTGTTTCGTTGGACGGAACCTAAGGAGATACTGCCGTTTATGGATTATATTCATCATTTTCATGGGAAGTTTTATGAAATGCTGGAAGATGGCACGGAATATAGCATTCCCTATGGTGAAATTATCCCGGTGTTAATTGAGGCTGGTTTCAATGGCTATATTGATAGCGAATATGAAGGGAATAGAAGTATCCATGATGTGTTTGAAGTGGACAGTGTGGAACAAGTTCGGCGTCATCAAAAAATGTTACAGGGTCTTTTAGGACGATAAAAAGAGGCAGGAAGGGAGCCTAATAGCATATGTTTGAGAAATATATGGTTTGTGATCATGGATTTAAAAATGTCATGAAAAACGGTGAAGTCATCGGTTTTCAGTTGCGGGTTAAAATTGCTTATTATCGCGGTTTGCGCCTTTCTCTGGTAGAAGGCTTTGAAGTGACCGTGGATGGTGAAAGGTTTGTCGATGAGCTGATTACTTTCGGTATAGGTGACAGGTCGTATACGTTGAAACAAATGGAAACTGAGTATGAAGATCGCTGGGAATTCGGTGAGGAAGCGACTTTGACGATTGTGAAGCCAGGCGGGTTGGCTCCGGGAGAGCATAAAATTGATTTTGTGCAAAAGGTAATTGTATCGTATTTGCCGGACCCTCACCAAAGGCGGGAGTATTCCAAGTCTATGAAACTTGAAGCTTAGTTGGGGGGCGGAAAAAAAATTTGCATGGTGTTTGGATGGGCTTAGATTAAAATTAGTTGTAGTGGTTTTTGCATAGGGGAAAGTCCGATGAGAATTATCAACTGGTTTTCCGAGTTTCTGTCTACTTATTTACTAGTTCGTCGGTTTGAACTAAAGGGTTTTTAAACGGTTTGTGTTATGATTTTCACAAACGGATGATTTGTTTCTGAAAATAGAAACGCATGATTTACAAAATAATATTATAAGCAGGTTGATTTTTGAAATTAAAGAACAACGGTTAAACTGAATGTTTGACCGCTGTTTTCTTATGTGTTTTGAGATTGATGATATGTTTATTTTGCGACAATTTCAGAAAAAAATAAAGAAAAATCTGAAAAAAGCGACAAGAAAGTATTGCAATATTCTTTGTTTTAAACTATTATTATGAATAAGAAAGTGGAAAACGTTTTCAGACGCTTTTGTAATAATTATATAGTGTTACTAAAATGAGTGGTATTGTAAAAATTAACGGAAAATTTTATCCAAACAATATTGAATTTTCAAAAGTTTTGTACTGCGGCTTTGTTAATTTTGGTTATATATCACGGGAATTTAGTACGGATGGCTAAAATGGGCAAGGGTTGAATCAATTGCTTGCATTAGGATTATATTTATGTGGAATGTTCAGTGGTTACAATGAAATTGTTGGATAAAGATAGGCGCCATCGATAGTAACAGTTTCATTTAAAATAAATGAGCAAACTTGCATCGTAATGGAATTCTTCTTGCTTACGACGGGGAAATAAAGTATGTATAAGGTGGGAAAGACATGAAGAAAAGCATGATAGTATTGTTGGTTGCTATGTTTGTGCT
>Ga0316613_10002705_pt1 | contig 11346 bp, 9 predicted proteins | sample OWC_soil_day10_C_2_FD_207647 | JGI IMG/M metagenome (GOLD analysis project Ga0316613, IMG submission 207647) | Wetland soil microbial communities from Old Woman Creek delta, Ohio, United States - OWC_soil_day10_CT_b | ecosystem: Environmental > Terrestrial > Soil > Wetlands | place: USA: Ohio... | reverse complement strand
CCTTTAGTTACCGAAAGGCCAACCAAATATAAACCGTTCTCCATAGTAATTAAACCGACAATTTGGAGTACTGCCTGCCGCCGGGTCATAATCATTGTTAAACCGATTAGCATCATGGCTACTGCCGCGGCCAGCGCATCCCGGCTAACAATTCCCGGAAGCGCCCTGTCAATCAGTCCATAGGCCAAAACGATCATAATACCTGCCGCCATAACCGAATGGTTCGGACTTATAATTGGATTAACTTCCCGTTCCCGGCGCAGCATCCTTACAATGCGAAAAAGGGCGTAGGGAATAAGTCCGGCTTTAATAATAAGTGTAAGAGCCGCTGCAATATAGGTATGCATCTCGCTAGTTTCAGCAGCAACAAAAGCACACGCCAAGGCCACCAAAGCCGACTGAATCAACAGGATATTTACAGCCGTTTTAAGGCTGGTTACCCGACTCAATAAAAGTGCCAAAAACAACAAAATGATAATAAGCAGATTCATAGCTGCACCCCCTTCTTACTGCGCCACTAACGCAAGAAGCGCCAACATGCCAGCCAACCCCATAAATCCCGGTACTTTAAACAATCGCATTTTATTGGTACTCGTCTCTAGGACTGCCAAAGCAACTGCTGTAAGTACCACTTTAACAACAAGCCAAAAAAACACCATTACCGGCGATAAACCGCCTGACTGCCATGGCAAAAATAATACTGTAAATAACAGAATAAAAACCAATTGTTTGCTAGCTGCTGCTAAAAAAATCAAGCCTAGTCGGCGTCCCGAATATTCAAGTACCATAGCCTCGTGGATCATAGTTAATTCCAAATGTGTATCCGGATTATCTACTGGAATTCGTCCTGTTTCAGCCACTAATATAATTAAGAAAGCAACCGCAGCAAAAATGTACGGCAATGAAAATGGCGTACTGGCAGCAGCTGCTGACATAGCTGCCAATTTGGTCGAACCAGCCCTTGCTGCCACCGTAAGCAGCGTTACTAATAACACTGGTTCTACTAATACACTAATATACAGCTCGCGTGAACCGCCCATACCGCCAAAACTGCTGCCGGCATCAAGCGAAGCCAGCGCCAGAAAAAAGCGACCGGCTACCAAAAGATATAAAAGCGCAAACAAATCGCCTGACGTTAGCAGCGCTGCTGCGCCAAAAGCTCCGGCAAAATAAATATAAGGTGCGCAGGTGAATATCCATGAGGTAGTGGGAGATACCACACTGTCTTTCTGCAACAACTTAAATAAGTCATAATACACCTGAAATAAGCTTGGCCCCCGACGGTTTTGCAACCGTGCTTTGCTAACCTTGATAATTCCAGAAACTAATGGCGCTGCCAACACAAGCGCAAAAGCATAACCCAGTGAAATTAATATTGTAGTCATTTGTTCCATATTGCTCACCATCCAGTACTCAAAATAAGAGCTATCACCGTAATTGCTGTGATATATCCGATATAAAGCTGAACACTGCCTGCCTGAATGGCCTTCATAAATTGCGCTGCATGAATGATTCCAGTATTAATTGGTCGATAAATTGCACTAAATATATCGACAATACTCATATGATAGCTTAGCCTCCGGCCAAAATAACGATTGGGAGTCAAGTCGGCAACTGTTTCATGCTGTGGCCGCAATATGGCTTTAAACGCCAACCTAATTGGTTTGGAAAAACCAGTAGCCGTATATTCCATCCTGGAAGTCGGCACAATACCGCAAGTCCAAGTTTCCCCTTGTCGCAGTTGCTCTCTTCCATATAATCTGTATAATATCCCAGCAACTATTACTCCTAACAGCAGCAGCACTGCCACCATAGGCATTTGCAGACTGCCATTAGCTACGCCTGCATGAACTTCGGCCGCCTGCCAGGAAGTTCCAGCAAAGACTTGCGCTGGATCAACGCCGGCTATGCCTGACAAAACTTGCTTAAGCATTTGAATCACAGGTTCAGGCCATAAACCAAGAAGCAAACATAACCCAGAAAGTGCTGCCATAGAAACAAGCATAGGTTTATTGGCTTCTCTAGCCTGCTCTGCCTGAACACTCCGCGGTTTTGCCAAAAAAACGATACCAAATGCCTTGATAAAACAGGCCGCCGCAAGTGCTCCTGTAAGACCTAGCAAAGCCAATAAAAACGCACTAAACACCTTACCCAAAGCCCCAGTCATACTCTGTGGCAGGTAAAATAAAGCCTGAAAAGTCATCCATTCACTAACAAAACCGTTCAAAGGAGGCAGAGCGGAAATAGCAGCTGCTCCCGCCAAAAACCAGACTGCAGTATAAGGCATCTTTCTGATAAGTCCACCCAACTGCTCAATATTTTTGGTGTGAGTTGACTGGAGCACCGCCCCTGCTCCCATAAAGAGCAGCGACTTAAATATGGCGTGATTGAGCACATGATATAGTGCCGCCACCCAGGCCAGAGCAGCCAGCCCCCCCTGTCCCTTTGCTGAAAATACTAAACCTGCGCCCATCCCCAGGAGAATGATACCAATATTTTCTACGCTCGAATAAGCCAGTAAGCGTTTTACATCCTGCTCCATCAATGCATACAACACGCCTAATACCGATGAGACAATAGCCAATATGAGGATAACTGCCCCCCACCATACCGGCCCTGTGCCCAAAAATTCAAGATAAAATCGGCATAAACCGTAGATAGCTGTCTTAATCATGACTCCTGACATAAGTGCTGACACATGGCTAGGCGCTGCCGGATGAGCCCGCGGCAGCCAGATATGCAAGGGAATAATGCCAGCTTTAGCACCAAAACCAATAAGCGCACATAAAAAAACAGCATTTTGGGTCCAGGTATCAAGACTGCCTGCCGTTTGTATTAAATGAAAAAAGTCCAAACTACCTGCCTTACTGGCCAACAGGAAAAAAGCTGTAATGATAAAAGCTGTTCCTACATGAGTCATAACAATATAAATAAAGGCTGCCTTGCTGACTTCATTTTTCGTATGCTCATAATTAACCAAGAGAAAAGAAGTCAGCGCCATAATTTCCCATACAATAACAAACGCAGCTACATGGCTCACACTTACTACTAAAATCATGGATAGTAAAAAGGCGTTATACAGCGACGCCATTACTCGATAACGGCAGCCATCCTCAAGGTATTCTTTGCTGTAACCGATAGCGTAAACACTGGCCGCGCACCCTGCCACTCCAATTATCAGCAAAAAATAAGCCGCCAAATAATCCAAGCGGATATAGACAGGCTCGGCAAACATAACCCATGGCGTAATTAATTCAATCTTCCCACTGTTAAAAATAATAATTGCACATAGTATGGCCGCCAAACATCCTAGCGCTGCCATTCCATGTGCAACATAATTAACTATTTTATTTTTACTAGTGAAAAATGGTGCTACTACACCTACAATAAAGAAAACCATCAAAAAATATAATAATAACTCAACAATCAAATCGCTCGCCTCCGGCATATTGGTAAATAGGTAGCATTTTGCTATTATACCACATTATTATACTGCATACGACATTAAATATACTTTTTACATGTTTTTATGAATTGACTGTATGTAATACCAACACAAAAATAACGTAGAATACAAGAAGAGGGGTTCTACTTTTGGCATTGCCCCAAAAGTAACAAAAGGTCTAGGCCCTAAGCCTCCAAAAGCTGAAAAGCCGGACGATATTCCTAAAATCCGTAAACTCGCTACGCTCAAACAGTACGGATTTCTTTACGGAATACCGCCCGGTTTTTCTCCTGCGGAACGCTTTTTCCGGCAAAGGCCGGGGAGTTACGGGGGGGGGCCGAGTTTTGTACTTGACACCCCTTATTTTATAAGGCCTTCGCGACTCCCAAAACTATAAATTCTGATACATTAAGAAAAACAACAGCTTAAGCCCCGTGTGTCTCCTTATTGCCAGCTTGTTCTCCCCGCTTTTTCTGCCAATAACCGACAGACAGAACAGCTACTGTAACCCCAATCTCAAGCATAAGTGCATATGGCTCGAACCATACGCCAAGCTTCTCATCAGCAACCATCATTTTAGCAGCCGTCCAAGCAAGAATAGCTGAACCCGCCCAAATAATAATAGGGAACTTATCCATAAGTTTCATTAACATCTGACTACCAAATACCACCAGCGGTACACTCAAGACCAAGCCAAATACTAACAAACCAAAATGTCCATCAGCAACACCAGCAATTGCCAATACATTGTCAAGACTCATGATCAAGTCAGCAAAAATAATAACTTTAATTGCTTCCCAGAAGCTGCCTGCACCATCACAGGCTACTTCTTCATGCTTATCTCCCAGTAAATTCACTGCAATATATACCAAAGCAAGGCCACCAAAAAATTGCACATACGGGATTTTAAGCAAATATGCAGCAACCAATGTAAGTAGAATTCTCAAAATTACAGCGCCGGCACTACCCCATATTACAGCTTTTTGCCGCTGCTCAGCCGGCAAATTTCTACTAGCCAAAGCTATGACAACAGCATTATCCCCACTTAGTATTAAATTAATCAGCGTAATACTGCCTAACGCAATCCATAATTCCATGTCCATCAAACATACCCCCTAAACTATATTTTTTATATGGTATCCTAGTTCTTACAGCGCATTATGCAATCTTAGTGCCCACCCCCACCACAAAATAAACAAAGACCGTAGCCGTCAGCAACGGTAAGGTCTTTTTCAAATATAACAACAAGACCTTACTATAGTATATATTGGAATAATATACTAAAGGTCTCACTATTGGACTGATCCAACGACACAACCATGCACTATGTACAGTATTGTTGACTGTGCCTGCCAGTTACTCCCCTTTAGGGTATTCAATTTTACTTGCTACGTACTGCACTTATGATAATATAAACTTTTATCGAAGTCAATGGCCTAATCACTATAATTCTGTCCACTAATTACCATTAGACTACCTTCCTATAAGTTGTGATATAATTAGCGAGTGTTTTTATTATTTATGTCACCTAGTTTAAGGAGGTCCTACTTTCTATGGACGCTGTATCTCATGCTTTGCTTGGCGTTGCCGTTGCTGGATTATCTGGCCATCCGCTAAGCCTTACTGATCCTGTTTACTTAGCTAGTGTAATCGGTGCGCTAGCACCTGATTTTGATATCATAGCCATAGTCCGCGGCAATTTTTCCTTACTCAGACAACATCGGGCTTTCTCTCATTCCCTCCCCGGCCTTGCCCTGTGGTCAAGTTTGATTGCCGCCAGCTTTTTTTTATTTTATCCTGGGGCAGCCTGTACTGAAATATTTATTTGGGCTCTTTTGGGCGGACTGTCACATAGTATTCTGGATTTTTTTAATGCCCATGGTGCAGCTGTTTTATGGCCGTTTAGCAGAGAGCGCAAAAGCTTTAGCTTGTTAAATGTATTTGATCCCTTCCTGTTAACCATCATGCTTACAGTATTTATGCAGCAATTACCGGCCCGCGAAACTTCGTTGCTATTTTTTATATCCATCAGCCTATATATTGGTCTACGGTACTTACTCAAGCGACATGCCACCCTGCGGCTCAACCAATATTTTGCTACCTATGCTCTTACCCGCCTGCTGGTTATGCCATCACTCAAAAGCCTATTTTTCTGGGATTTTGTCGTTGAAACCAAAGACCAGTATTATGTCGGCCAACTAGGTTCCTGGCAACAGTCTTTGACAATTCATACCAAATTTGCTAAACAAATATTATCTCCTGCTGCTCAAGAAGCCCATAAAACTGTTTTAGGTGAATTTTTTTCATCCTTTACACCATTTAGCTATTTCACCGAAGATCAAGATACAGAACATGTTGGCAAGCTTGTGCACATTTATGATTTACGTTATTTCCTTAATCAAGACTTTCTTCATAGTGCCACAATTATTTTTGACTGCGACCAACATCCTTGTGACTCTTATATTAAGACATCTGGACGAATAATAAAAATACCTTGTTAGGAGTGGCATTGTGCTTAAATTCGCAGGCTTAGTATTTGCTCTAATGTTGACGACACTTAGCTTCTCCCAGGCAGCAGCAGCTACCTTATCGCTTAGCAATTGGCAGGCCAGCGGTTCACAAATGTGGCGTATTACCTTTCCAGGCTACGGGGGGCTATCAACTATTGATGGAAAAACTGCTAGCGGCACTTCCGAACTCTATTATCCTCAATCAGGTAATTATGCGACTATCAGTTATGAAAAGCCACTTTCCCCTACCCGTAAAATAAATTTAGAAGTAGGAATATTGGGGACCTTTACATCAGGAACAGGCACTGATTCTGATTGGGATTACTCGCAATCAGAAAAATTATGGCATTATGGTGTTTTTGAGACAGGCGGTAATAGTACTATAATCAATCTTGATTTCAAACACACGATTGGTAACAATACTGATTTTTTTTATGGCTATGGATATTCTAACAGCCACTATGTTATGACTCAAGGTCACTATTCTATTCTAGATTACGACGATAATGCAAATATCTCCCTGCCAAATCTGAATTCGACTTACTCGCTTGTTTATCATGGACCACATATTGGCTTAGCTGCAACTAAACAACTAGCACCAAAACTGGCGCTAGTTGGCAGCCTTTCTTATTCACCCCTTACCTTAGTACAAGGCCATGGTTGGTGGAATTTGCGCGACCTGGATTTTCGGCATTTAGGTACTGGCCAAATGTTGGATGGAAAAATTGGCCTGCGTTATAATGTGGCAAACCACCGTGATAATTCACTTACGTTGGGCTATCGTTATCAACAAAATAATTTATTTACTGGTTCAGAAAATACCAGCGAACAAATAACCTGGGATAAAGCTACTAAAGTGCAGCAAGGCTGGTACATGGGAGGAGATTTTAGGTTTTAACTTTATAAGTTGTTTTGTGGCTCCTTGTTACCTGACTGCTTGTTTTTAGAAAGCATCGAGCCAATAAGGACAACAATAATGGCAAATGCTATTGGTATAGCCCAATGCGACCAGGGATATGGCGCCAACAAAGGCTCAACTTTTTGATCGGCAGTTGCCATCTCACCGCCAGTCCAGCCCAGAAAAGCCGCACCAATCGTGATTATGATTGGCCAACGTTCCATTAGCATATTAATTAGTTTGCTACCCCAAATAATAATCGGAATGCTAATCCCCAAACCAATAACCAATAATGTAATATCCCCTTTGGCTACGCCGGCAATGGCAAGTACATTATCAACACTCATAACTACATCAGCAACAATTATTGTCTTAATGGCCCCCCATAAATTATTATTCGCTTGTAGCTCATGGTTTTCTTCTTCACCCGCCAAAAGCTTAACTGCAATCCACAGCAGGGCTAAACCGCCAATTAGCTGTAAGTAGGGAATCTTCAACAATACAATGGCGACAAAAGTGAGAATAATTCGTAACCCAATAGCTCCTGCCCCACCCCAGATCATAGCCTTATTTTGCTGATCAGGTGGTAGATTACGACTGGCTAAAGCAATCACTAACGCATTATCGCCGCTTAAAAGCATGTTGACAGTTATAATACTCATTAGCGCTACTATCCACTCCACAAAAATCACTCCCCTACTGTGTGTCAGTCATTTATTGCAATGTTAGTATTGCCGCTTTTTCAATAAATTGTTCCTAACAAAAATAGCCAACCGTATATTCACAAAATACGGTTGGCTACCTCTGTTAGTTGTTCTAAATTGCGACATTCAAATACTTGTTGACAATATGGCTGGTATTCTTTCATGAGACAATCGCCCTCAAGCCATTCAGTTTCCGGCAACGGGTTAAGCCAATAAATGGACTGCGCCTGTTCAGCAATCTTAGCCAACTCGTCAGCGCCACCCGGATGCCAATTGTTACGTCCATCGCCTAAAATAATCAGCTTTGTCCGACCACCAATGGCCGCAATCTCATAACGAGCTATTTGTTCAAAAACCAAGTCATAGCGTGATAGTCCTACGCGGCGATTGAACCGGTCTCGAAGATGCCTAGCCTGCAAAAAGGCGTTAACATCTTGACTTTTAAACCAATCAGTTACTTCTACTGCTTCATCAATAAAAACAAAGGATCTGATGGTAGCGTAACGCCGCTGCGCCGCCTGCACCAGTTGCAGCATAAAACGGCTAAACCGTTCAACAGAATTGGAAACATCACATAACAGCCATAAGTCTACCTTACTTTTTATTTTGTCCCGGTATTTCAAGTGCAATGGGCAACCACCTGTACGTATTACTTCCTGTAAAGTTCGGCGAATATCGACCTTACCCCGTTTAGCCCGCCGCAATCGAATTCCCGGTCTCTCTGCCAGTTTTTTGGCTAATTTACCAATTTCCTGCTCAACAGCTACTATTTCTGCCGCTGCCAGACAATCAAATTCCCGGCGGCGAATGTTTGCATATTCCACTAGTTTGAAAATATGCTGGCGACCAAACTGTTTGACAGCCTTACGCTCTAATTCGCGCCGCAGGAGCGCTTCTAATTGGGCAAATGTCTTTTGCCATTTTTGCAAGGCCGCCTCCTTCATTTGTCCGGTCGCATATTGACGTTCAACCTTGTTGACAGCCTCAAACCATCGTAAATTTACTTGGGCTTGGCGTAGCTTTTGCGAAATTTCCGCCGGCTCGGCACTACCAAGCGGTATATCTGCCGTAAATTGCCTTGCCAATTCTTCCAATATGGCTGCAGGTTGATTATTGATAGTTTCTAGCAAGCCCTCGGCATCACCGCCAGCACCAGACGAACTGCGACCACTCCCATCAGCAGTAGCCCCCTTAATCGTGAGTACTTCTGGTTGAGACTTAGCTTGTGTTGCCTGATTCACTGGCGCAAGATCAAAATATAGTTCAAATAGAGCAGTAAAAACCGGGCGCTCCCAAGTGCTTTTCACAAGGGTGGTTTCCAATACCCCCCGCAGTAAAGCGGGATCAAAACAGGTAAGTTCAGCTGCCGTTAACGCATCCACGGCTTCCATTGTTGTTACCGTTAGCCCTGCTTGGCGCAACAGCCGAACAAATTCAACAATTAATTGTTTCATGGCTTTAGTAAAAATGGCAGTTTATCGTTGACTAGCTCACGGTCTTTAGTATATTTGAGCAAGGCACTAAGTGTAGCACGAACTGTATCTGTAGTTAACTCACTGCCAAGCAGTGTCATTGATGCCACCCAGTCAATCGTTTCGGTAACACTAGGGGGTTTTTTGAGTGCCTGTTTACGAATATTTTGAACAAATTCAACAAGCTGACTAGCAAACTTACGGTCAATGTCTGGTGCATTCAGTTCAACAATCGCCAACTCCCGTTCAAATTCAGGATAATCAATATTAAAATGCAAACACCGGCGACGCAACGCATCACCAAGTTCTCTAGTACTATTGGAGGTCAAGACAACATAAGGCCGGGTAACCGCGCTTATCGTACCCAGTTCAGGAATCGTAACTTGCCAATCAGATAACGCCTCTAACAAGAAACTTTCAAATTCCTGGTCGCTTTTATCAATCTCATCAATCAAAAGTACCACAGGCTCCGGACTAGTAAGCGCCGATAACAGCGGTCGTTTCAGCAAGAACTCCTGGTCAAAAATTTGTTTGCGTCCTGTCTCCCAGCCTTTTTCCGTCAATGCTGCGATTTGGATATATAATAACTGTTTTTGGTAGTTCCATTCATATAGTGCTTTACTCTCATCAAGGCCTTCATAGCATTGCAACCGGATAAGCCGCCGCTTACGAAGGCGCGACCATGCTTTCGCCAATTCCGTTTTACCAACACCGGCCGGCCCCTCTAATAGCAGTGGCTTTTCCAGTTTCTCCGCTAAATACAACGCGGCAGCTAAACTATCATCAGTAAGATATCCATTTTGGCCAAGCTGAGCCTTAAGCTCTTCAATTGCCTCTATCATATTACCAACTCCGTTACTTTGTTTCTGTGGCTGCTAAACTCACTCATGGAAGATACGCCTTCCCATCTTTGAATACTGTTACTACTTTTTTTATACAGTTGATATCTCGTAATGGGTTACCTGACAGCACCAGCAAATCTGCCCGTTTGCCTGCAGCCACTATCCCTATCTCCTGCTCCATCCCCACTGCCTGAGCCGCAAGGCCAGTGGCAGCATGCAGCACGGCAGCAACCGGCAAACCGCAATCCACCAATAAAGCAAGCTCCCGCCATATATCGCCATGTCCAACACCTAATGCTCCGGCATCGGTCCCAGCAACAATCTTAGCCCCCGCCTGATACGCTCTTTGTACCATAGTCTGATGTTGCCGGTAAACAGTCTCAATCCCCCTCGCTGGTAGTGTTCTGGTCTCATGGGTCTGACCATACTTCAACATACGTTCAAACGGGACTAATGTAGGTATCCAATATACCCCGCTGTCAGTAATGGCATCAGTTGTGGCTTCATCAATGAGTGCCCCATGTTCAATTGTACTGACACCAACAGTCAAAGCCTGGCGTACGCCATCTACACCGTTGGCATGTACCGCCACCCTCTTTTTCAGGTGCCTTGCTTCGGCAACAGCGGCCTGGGCTTCCAGTAGTGATAGTTCAACAACTCCTGCATCTTGACGAACAAAATTAACACAGCCTGTCATCATGATTTTGATACAGTCAGCACCACCTCTGACCTGCTCGCGCACAGCTTTAACCACTTCTTCAGGGCCATCAGCTTCCTGGCCACCCGCATAATGAAAGTGTCCCCCAGTGATGGAAATGGCCTGCCTAGCAGTAAGAACGCGTGGCCCGCTTACAATACCTTGCTTAACTGCTTTTTTTAAAAATGCATTAATGCCAAAAGGACCACCTAGATCCCGGACAGTAGTTACCCCTTGGCGAATAGTTCTGGCCAGGTTGTTGACGGCCCTGAGCAGTGTTGTCTCTTTATCTTCTTTCCACCGTAATGTACGGGATTTCATATCAGAAATTCCTTCTAAAAACAAATGCACATGGGGGTCAATAAGCCCGGGCATAACGGTGTACTGCGAATAATCAGCAGCTGCTGCCACTTGCTCGGCTGCAAAATCATCCGCTTGGCCAATACCAGCAATATACCCATTTTCAACCGCCAAATAACATGACTCTTGCGGCGTAAGGCCTGTCCCGTCAATTAACAAGCCAATTTTAAATAAATGCATAGTTGCGTCCTTCTTCCTCACACTAATCTCAAGGTATTCTGCATAATATGCTTAAGTACCTGCCATAATGGTTTAACTTAAGTAAAAATTCTTGACATTATGTTGCTGCCTAAGTATAATTTATATGTAATTATATCTGGGGGTATAGCTCAGCTGGGAGAGCGCTTGAATGGCATTCAAGAGGTCAGCGGTTCGATCCCGCTTATCTCCACCAAAGCAAATAAAAGCTTACGAGGTT
>Ga0316613_10002704_pt1 | contig 11349 bp, 11 predicted proteins | sample OWC_soil_day10_C_2_FD_207647 | JGI IMG/M metagenome (GOLD analysis project Ga0316613, IMG submission 207647) | Wetland soil microbial communities from Old Woman Creek delta, Ohio, United States - OWC_soil_day10_CT_b | ecosystem: Environmental > Terrestrial > Soil > Wetlands | place: USA: Ohio... | reverse complement strand
GGCCCTCGGTGCCGGCCCCATCGGTCACTTCGGCTTCTTCCGGCGGCGCCAGGGTGCGACGCTCTGGCCCATTGTTGGCGACTGGCTCGCCGCGTCCATCCGCTGAGGCCGCCATGGGTGTCGCCGCGCGTTTTTACGAAGCTTTCATGGTGCGGGATTTCTACACCATGGGCCTGCTGTATGCGAACCACGCCACGTTCCGCGACCCGGTGTTCCCGCGTCTGACGGCTCAGGGGGCGCGGCTGATGTGGCAGATGCTGCTGTCCGAGGCCGAGGACCTCGAAGTCGACGTCAAGATCATCGAGGACACGCCCGACCGTGCACGTGTCGACTGGACCGCGCGCTACACCTTCACGCCGACCAAGCGCCTGGTGGTGAACCGCGTCCACACCGAGATGGTTATAGCCGCCGGCAAGATCGTGCAGCAGGTCGATAGCTTCAGCTTCTGGCGCTGGTCCGGCCAGGCGCTGGGCTGGAAGGGCTGGCTGCTCGGCTTCACGCCGCTGGTGCGCGACAAGGTGCAGCGCCAGGCCGCCAAGTCGCTGACCGAATTTGCGCAGTTCGTCGCACTGACCGGGCGCGACGGCAAGTAACCAGGAGGAACCGTGAGTATCGAAGTCAGCACCAGCAGCGGCGTGGCGCGCATCGGCATTGCGCGCCCGGAGAAGAAGAACGCGATCACCGTCGCGATGTACCAGTCGATGGCCGATGCGATCGGCGCCGCGCACGACGACGGCACCGTGCGCGCGATCCTGATCCACGGCGAAAAGGACGTGTTCACCGCGGGCAATGACCTCGAGGATTTCATGAAGAACCCGCCGGCGGGCATGGATGCGCCGGTGTTCCAGTTCATGCAGGCGCTCGGCCTGTCAGAGAAGCCGGTTGTCGCCGCGGTCAACGGCGCCGCGGTCGGCATCGGCACGACGATGCTGATGCACTGCGACCTCGTCTACTGCGCTGACAACGCAATGTTCTCGATGCCGTTCGTTTCGCTCGGCGTGTGCTCGGAATTCGCGTCGAGCCTGACGATTCCGCTGGCGGCCGGCTACCACAAGGCGGCGGAAAAGCTGCTGCTTGCCGAGCCGATCAGCGCGGAAGAGGCGGCGGAGATGAAGATCGTCAACCGCATCCTGCCGCCAGGCGAGGTCCTGGATTACGCAGTCAGGCAGGCGGAGCGCTTCAATGCGCTGCCGCCGGCGTCGGTGCGCGAGACCAAGCGCCTGATGAAGCTTTCGTGGCGCTCGATGACCGAGAAGCTGATCATGGAGGAGGCCAAGTCGTTCGAGAAGATGCTGCGCAGTGCCGAGGCCAAGGAGGCGTTCTCTGCGTTCTTTGACCGGCGCAAGCCGGATTTCTCGCGCTTCACCTAGGCCGGGGGGTCGCGATGCCGTTGCGCCACGAGATGACTCTCGACAAGCTGAACAGCCGTTCCGGCGACAACCTGCCGGGCTGGTTCAGCATGAAGGTCGTCGAGGTGCGCGAGGGCAGCCTGACGATGGAGTACGTGATCCGCCCGCAGTACCTCGCGCCCAACGGCTTCCTGCACGCGGCGTCGGTGATTGCGCTGGCCGACACCTCGGCCGGTTACGCGACGATCGCCCATTTACCCGAGGGTGCGACCAACTTCACGACGATCGAGCTGAAGTCCAACTTCATCGGCACGGCGACCGAAGGCACGCTGCGCTCGGTTGCCAGTTGCGCGCACCAGGGGCGGACGACCCAGGTGTGGGACGCGGTCGTCACGCATGTGGAAAGCGCGAAGACGATCGCGTTGTTCCGCTGCACCCAGATGATCCTGTGGCCCAGGGGCTGATCTGCGCGATCGATGCTGGATATCGCGACACGGCTGGCGCTCGGTCCGCTGCTGATGGCGCAGGCCGCGCGCCTGCGCCAGACGGCGGTGGACCTGCCCGAGCCGCGCGGGGCGCGACGCGGCACCGCAGGGCGCGGCGCGCCAGTGCTGCGGCTGCTGGTGGCCGGCGACTCGAGCGCGGCCGGTGTCGGCGCACGCACGCAGCGTGACGCGCTGGCGGGCCCGCTTGCCGAGAGGCTGTCATCGCGGCTGGGTGGTGCGGTGCGCTGGCAACTGGTGGCCAAGTCGGGCCTCACGTCCGAGGGCGTGCTGCAGCGGCTGATCCGCGCGCGGCCGCGGCCGGCGGATGTTGCCGTCGTCATCGTCGGCGTGAACGACATCACCAAGGACGTGCCGCTGGCGTTCGCCATCCGTCAGCGCAGCCACATTGCCGACTGGTTGCAGGTCCATGCGGGCGTGCGCCACGTCATCTTTCCGGCGCTACCGGAAATGGAGAAGTTCCCGGCAGTGCCGAAGCCGCTTGCCTGGTATGCCGGACAGGCGGCCCGTCGCAATAACCGGGCTCAGGCGCGCTGGGCCGCGCAGCAAGCGGGCGTCACCCACGCGAATATGGACAGCGTGGCGCGCTCGGACCTCTTCTGCGAGGACGGATTCCATCCTGCGCCAGCGCTGTACGCGCGCGTCGCTGACCGGCTGGCCGATCACATCATCGACCTCGCGCGCCCCGCTGCGGCCAACCCCTTCGTCACGGAGACACCATGAACCTAAAGGGCAAGACCATCTTCATTTCCGGCGCATCGCGCGGCATCGGGCTCGCGATCGTGAAGCGCGCGGCGGCCGACGGCGCCAACATCGCCATTGCCGCGAAGACGGTGGAGCCGAATCCGAAGCTACCGGGCACGATTCACAGCGCGGCGGCGGAAATCGAGGCGGCCGGCGGCAAGGCGCTGGCGATCCAGTGCGATATCCGCGAGGAAGAGCAGGTGGTCGCGGCGGCGAAGAAGGCCGCCGAGACCTTCGGCGGCATCGACATCCTGATCAACAACGCGAGCGCGATCAACCTGACGCCGACCGAAGCGACGCCGATGCGGCGTTTCGACCTGATGTTCGGCGTCAATGTGCGCGGCACCTTCCTGTGCACGCAGGCCTGCCTGCCGTATCTCAAGCAGTCGGGCGAAAGGAAGCGCAATCCGCACGTGCTGACTCTCTCGCCGCCGCTCAACATGGAGCCGCGCTGGTTCGCGCCGCACGTCGCCTACACGATGGCGAAGTACGGCATGAGCATGTGCGTGCTCGGACACGCCGAGGAGTTCCGGCCCTATGGCATCGCGGTCAATGCGTTGTGGCCGCGGACGGTGATCCAGACCGCGGCGCTGCAGATGATCCCCGGCGTGCGGCCCGAACACTGCCGTACGCCCGAGATCATGGCAGACGCGGCCTACGCCGTTCTCACCTCCGAAGCCGCCACGACGACCGGCAACTTCTTCATCGACGACGAGGTGTTGAAGAAGGCAGACGTGACGGACTTGGGGAAGTACTCGGTGGTGCCAGGCAGCCGCCAACTGATGCCCGATCTGTTCCTCTGAGCGTCGGGCGGCTTGAAAAGCCCGGGCGGCGCCCGTCAATTCTGCGAGCCAGCGGCCTGCGTGGCATAAGGGCGTCCGAGGACGCCCTTTTTTGTTGACTGCCCGCAGTCGTGCACGGCGTTGCCTGAGGTAGATTCGACGCGTCGGGGGACCCCATGAAGACTCCATTGAATCGACTGCCGGCCACACGGCTGGCGCGCATGATCGCGGCCCATGAAGTGAGCTGTGAGGCGATCACCCACTCCTTCGTGGATGCGGTCCACGAACACGAAGGCGACGTCAGGGCGTTCTCCTGGTTCGAGCCGGCGCGCGCGCTCGAAACCGCGCGCGAGCTGGATCGGCTCGACTGGCGCGGGCCGTTGCACGGGCTGCCGATCGCGGTGAAGGACAACTTCGATACGGCCGACATTCCCAGCGAATACGGGTGCGCGATCTTCCTCGGGCATGTGCCACAGGCTGATGCCGCGAGCGTCGCTGCGCTCCGCAGCGCCGGTGCCTATGTGTTCGGCAAGACGGTGACGGCGGAACTCGCGAACTTCACGCCGGGGCCGACCCGCAACCCGCGCGGACTTGAGCACACACCGGGCGGGTCGTCGAGCGGCTCGGCCGCCGCCGTGGCCGCGCACATGGCGCCGTTTGCCATTGGCACCCAGACTGCCGGTTCGGTGATCCGGCCGGCCTCGTTCTGTGGCGTGGTCGGCTTCGTGCCGACGCGTGGCCTGGTGCCGCGCTCGGGCGTCAAGGCGGTCTCGGACACGCTGGACGTCGTCGGCGCGTTTGCCCGCAGCGTCGAGGACGTGGCGTTGATCGCCTCGAGTCTGGCGTTGCAGCCGCAATGGCAGCATGCCGCGGCCAAGGCGCGCGCTCCCGCGATTGCGTGGACCGCCACGCCATGGGCGGCGCAACTGGCTCCATCGATGCTCGCCGCTCTGGAACGAGTGGCTCGCCTGCTCATGGCTCGCGGAGCGCGCGTGCGCGAGGTCCCATGGCCCTATGAACCCGCCGGCAACGATCCGGCGTTCGCGCGGCTGGCCGAGGCCCAGAGGACGATCCAGCTGTTCGAAACCGCGCGACAGCTCGGACCGGAGGCGCAGTACCGCCGCGAACTGCTCTCGAGCCGTCTCGCGGCGCTGATTGATGAAGGGCGCGGTGTTTCAGCGCCCGCCTATGTCGAGGCGCTCGAACTGGGGCGCCGCTGCGCGGCAGCGCTGGACTCGCTCTACGGCGATGCTGACGTCCTGCTGACGCCGAGCGCCCCCGGCGAGGCCCCACACGGGCTGGGCGCGACCGGGGATCCGCAGTTCAACCGGGCGTGGCATCTGTTGGGCGGTCCGCAGATCAACATTCCGGTTCCGCACGCCATCGCCCACGGCGAGAGCGGACTCCCGCTCGGACTGCAAGTTGTTGCGCGCCCTGGCGACGACGAGCGTGCGCTGGCGGCGGCGAGCTGGATCGAAGCCCAGCTCGCCACCTACTGAACCGCAGCGCATGGCTGTCATCCGCGACAGGATTCCCCACTTTTCGACCTCCGTGCCGGTGGTCGTCATCGGTGCCGGCGCCGCCGGCGCGCTGGCCGCGCTCGCCGCCCGCGACGTGGGTGGAAAGGTGCTCGTGCTCGATCGCGACGCCTCGCCGACCGGCGCCACTGCCTACTCGTCCGGAATGATTCCGGCCGCCGGCACCCGCGCGCAGCAGTCGCGTGAGATCGATGACTCCCCCGAGCACTTCGCGCAGGACATCCAGGCGAAGTCCAACGGCCGCTCCGCGAAGCATCTGGTGGAGGCGTATACGCGCAGTGCCGCAGAGACAATCGACTGGCTCGAAAGGACTTGCGGCGTCAGCTTCGAACTGGTGGAGGGCACTCCTCCCGGACATTCGGTGGCGCGCATGCACGCGCTCGCCGACCGCGGCGGGACCTCCCTGTTGTCGGCGCTGTACCGGACACTGGCTGCCCGCGGCGTGCGCATGCAACCGGGTGCCTGTGTCACCGATCTCTTTGTCGACGGCGAGCAGCGCGTGCGTGGCGTGCGCTACCGGCGCGGCGAACAGGAAATCGTCGATGTCGGCTGTTCGGTGCTCGTGCTTGCGACCAACGGCTTTGCCGGCAATGCCGATCTCGTCGCGAAATATCTGCCCGACGTGCGCGCGCTGCCGTTCGCCGGGCACGCCGGCAGCCAGGGCGACGCCCTCGGTTGGGCTGATGACATGGGCGCGGCCACCGAAGACATGGACGGGTTCCAGGCGCACAGCTCGGTCGTGATGCCCCAGCGGCTACAACTGCCCTGGGCGCTGATGACCGAAGGAGCGATCCAGGTGAACCGTCTCGGTGAGCGCTTCGGCAACGAACACGAAGGCTATTCGGAGAGCGCGCTCTTCGTGCTGGCGCAACCGGAAGGCATCGCGTTCAACATCTATGACGAGCGGATTCACGAGGTGGGACTGGCCATGCCGAATTACCCGGAGGCCGTCACCAGGGGATTGATCAAGCGCGGCGCCACGCTGCGCGACCTGGCTGAATCGCTCGGAATCGACCGCAGCGGACTGGAGCAGACGGTGGCGCTCGTCAATGCGCTCGCGTTCGAAGATGACATGGATGACTTCGGTCGCCCGTTCCACGCATCGCAGATGCTGCTGGGACCGTATTACGGCGTGCAGGTCACGAGCGCGCTGCTCGGTACCGAAGGCGGGCTCGCCATCGACGCGGGCGGTCGGGTGTTGCGGCCCGACGGCACAGCGCTGCCGAACCTCGTGGCCGCCGGCGGTGCGGCACGCGGACTGTCCGGCGACGCCGGGGGCGGGTACCTCGAAGGCAACGGCCTGCTGGCGGCAGTGGTCGGCGGCTACCTGGCGGGACGTACCGCGGCAGAACTCGCGTACTGAGGCCAGGCGGGCTGCGCCCTCAGCAGGACCGTTTACAGGGTCGGCAACGGCCGCGGCTGGCGACGTTCGTCGGTGGCGACGTACACCAGCGTCGCTTCGGTCACCTTGACCACTTCCTTTTGCAGGCGATTGCGCTCGGCGTAGACCTCGACGTCCACCGTGATTGAGGTGCGGCCGGTCTTCAAGACGTTGGCGTAGAAGCTGACGAGGTCGCCGACGAAGACCGGATGCTTGAACAGGAACGACGTCACCGCGACGGTCGCCACGCGACCGGAGGCGCGTCGTGCTGCCGGAATCGCGCCGGCGATGTCGACATGCGCCATGATCCACCCGCCGAAGACATCACCATGGATATTCGCGTCCGATGGCATCGGCATCATGCGCAGCACCGGCACCTGGTCGTCTGGCAGTTGTTCTGGGTTCATCGCTGTGGTTCTCCGGCTTTGGAATTGAGCGCTGCCCGCGCCATGCGGTCGACGGTGGCCGGACTGATGAGCTTCAGCCACAGCCCGACCCGCTCGCGCAGGGACATCACGACTTCGCGCCGCCGACGGCGCATGCCGTCGATGATCAGGCGCGCGCACTGATCCACCGGCATGGCGTCGTCTTCAGACAGCCCGGAAACGCCCGCAGGCTCACCGCGCCCGTTCCAGCCACGGCGACGTGTCTCCGTGGCGACGACTCCCGGATAGGCAACCATCACGCCGACGCCGTGATCCGTGGCTTCGATGCGCAGTGCATCGAGGAAGCCGGCCTGCGCGAACTTGCTGGCGCAATAGGTCGTTCGCTCCGGCACTCCGGTGCGGCCGGCCATCGATGCGACGCCGACGATCAGGCCATGCGATTGCTTCAGGTGCGGATAGGCATGGCGCACGCACCAGATCGTTCCCATCGTGTTGATGCGGAACAGGCGCTCGAAGGTCGAGAAGTCCTCGATCGCATCGAAGCGCGCGTGCATCGACACGCCAGCATTGGCCACCAGCACGTCGATTCCACCGAAGGTCTCGACCGCGCGTCCGATCAGGTTCCGACACGCGTCTTCCGATGTCACATCGGTGGGTACGCCGATCGCCTCGGCACCGAGCGCGCGGCACTGGTCCCGGACTTTTTCCAATGCGTCGACGCGGCGCGCTGCCAGCACCAGCCGCGGCCGCTCGCGCGCCAGCTGCCGCGCGAGTTCTGCCCCGATGCCGTCGCTGGCGCCGGTGATCACAATCACCTTGGTTGTGAAGGGCATTTCAATGCGCGTGGATAATTGCGCGATGCTGTTCCTGAAGCTTGGCAAGTGTACGCACGACTCGGATCGTGACCTGCGAACGCGATCTCGTGCGCGACGGCTGGAGCGACGGCGTGCCGTCAATCACCCTCCCGCCTGGCGGGAGGGCAGGGTGGGTGCCGTGCCGTCGTGTTTCGGCGGAGCGCGCGGCCGCTCCGAAGCGCAGCCGACAAATTGGTCGTTTCCGGCCCGAGCGCACGTGCGACGCGCGCAGCGCGTCGCGTACGCGAGGACCGACTGACGATGCGCTGGTCCCCTCCCAAGGAAGCCCTGGCGTCATCCCGCGCCGAGCGCGATGACTGGCAGACCCTGCGCATGCTGTTGCCCTATCTGTGGGCCTACAAGGGGCGCGTGCTGTTTGCGCTCGGCTGCCTGGTGGCGGCCAAGCTGGCGACCGTCAGTGTCCCGATCCTCCTGAAGGGCATCGTCGACACGCTAGCGCCGGCGGCGAAGTTGGCGACCGATCTGCTGGTGGTGCCGATCGCGCTGGTCGTGGCCTATGGCCTGCTCCGGCTGTCGACGTCGCTCTTCACCGAGCTGCGCGAGTTCTTCTTCGTCAACGTCACGCAGGCGGCGATGCGGACGCTGGCGCTGAAGACCTTCCGCCACCTGCATTCCCTGTCGCTGCGTTATCACCTCGAGCGGCGTACCGGTGCGGTGACGCGCGAGATCGACCAGGGCATCCGCGGCATCTCGTCGCTGATCAGCTTCACGCTGTACTCGATCCTGCCGACGCTGATCGAGATCACGCTGGTCGTGGCGTACCTGGTGTGGAACTACGAGGTCTGGTTTGCGGTGATCGTCGGCGTGAGCCTCGTCGTCTACATCGTGTTTACGGTCAACGTGACCAACTGGCGCACCGTCGTGCGGCGACGCTGGAACGAACTCGAGACCAAGGCACAGTCGCGCGCGGTCGATTCGCTGCTCAATTTCGAGACGGTCAAGTATTTCGGCAACGAGGACTACGAGGCGCGTCGCTACGACGAGACCCTGGCGGCCAGCCAGCGCACTGCGGTCATGTCGCAGCAGTCGCTCAACGTGCTCAATGCCGGCCAGCAGCTGATCATCGCGGTCGCGCTGACGCTGATCCTCTGGCGTGCCGCGGTGGGTGTCGCCGAAGGCCGGATGACGATCGGCGACCTGGTGCTTGTGAATGCCTTCATGATCCAACTCTACATCCCGCTCAATTTCCTCGGCGTCATCTATCGCGAGATCAAGCAGAGCCTGACGGACATGGACCGGATGTTCCTGCTGCTCGACCAGAACCGTGAAGTCGCCGATGCGCCGGACGCACGTCCGCTGCACGTCCGCGGCGCCGAAGTGCGCTTCGCGCATGTGGATTTCGCCTACGATCCGCGCCGGCAGGTGCTGCACGATGTGGACTTCACGATCGCCGCTGGCACGACAACGGCAGTCGTCGGCGCGACTGGGTCCGGCAAGTCCACACTGGCGCGGCTGTTGTTCCGCTTTTACGACGTGGGCGCTGGCGCAGTCCTGATCGATGGACTGGATGTGCGCACAGTGACGCAGGAAAGCCTGCGGGCGGCGATCGGCATCGTGCCGCAGGACACAGTGCTGTTCAACGACACGATCGAGTACAACATTGCGTACGGCCAGCCCGGTGCCCCTCGCGAGCAGGTGATCACGGCGGCACGCGCGGCGCACATTCATGACTTCATCGAAACGTTGCCGGATGGCTACGGCACTCTGGTCGGCGAACGCGGGCTGAAGCTTTCGGGCGGCGAGAAGCAGCGCGTCGCGATCGCGCGCACGCTGCTGAAGGATCCGGCCATCCTGGTCTTCGACGAGGCCACCTCGGCGCTCGATTCGCGAACCGAGCGCGTGATCCAGCAGGAACTGGAAGGCATCTCGCGCAGCCGCACGACGCTGGTGATCGCCCATCGCCTTTCTACGGTGGTGCACGCCGACCAGATCCTGGTGATGGATCACGGCCGCATCGTCGAGCGCGGCACGCATGGTGAGTTGCTGCAGCGGCGTGGGGCCTATGCAGCGATGTGGGAGATCCAGAGCCGGGAGCGTGAAAAGTCCGAGGTGACGCCCGACGAGATCCGCGCGGCCTGAGCACGGGCCGCGGCGACCCGGACTACACTCGCCGCACGCATCTGGAGATGAGCGATGGACACGCGATGGGCGCACGCCGTGGGCGCCGCGATCACCTGCGCTGCCATCGCGCTGGCGTCCGGCCCGGTGTGCGCGCAGACCTCGGCGCCGGTCAAACCACCGCCGACGATGCAGAAGATCCGGGATTCCGGTGTCGTCACGCTCGCGCACCGGGAATCCTCGATCCCGTTTTCCTATCTCGATGCAAACAAGCGCCCGGTGGGATACGCACTGGACCTCTGTCAGCGCGTTGTCGAGGCCCTTAGGCGGGACCTCAAGGTGCCGAACCTGCGGGTCGAGTACCTCGCGGTCACGCCGGCCCAGCGCATTCCATCGATCGCCGAAGGCAAGGCGGACCTGGAGTGCGGCAACACGACAAACACGGCGGCACGACGCAAGCAGGCGGCGTTCACCGTCACGCATTACTTCGCCGGCGGCCGGCTGCTGGTACGCGCTGATTCAGGCATCCAGCGCCTCGCCGAGATGCGGGGCAAGACGATCGTCGTCAACGCCGGGTCAACGCACGCGGCGTTCCTGGCCCGTGCGCAGGAAAAGGGGCTCTTCGGCGGGCGGGTCGTCGAAGCCAGGGATGCCGACGCCGCATTTGCCGCACTGGAGGCGAAGCGGGCCGATGCCTACCTGCACGACGACATCGTGCTGTTTGCACTTCGCGCCAGCAGCAAGGACCCGAACCAGTGGAACGTCGTCGGCGAGTTCACCACGGTCGAACCGTTGGCGATCATGCTTCGCCAGAACGACCCGGAGTTCAAGAATTACGTCGACCTGGTGCTGTCGCGGGCGATGATCGACGGCGAAGTCGCCGTGCTCTATCGCAAGTGGTTCCAGAGCCCGATTCCGCCGAAGGGCGTGAATCTCGGGATCCCCGTGAACCCGCTGTTGCGCGAGCAGTTCACCTTCCCGACCGACAAGGTGGGCGACGAGATTGGTGGCTAAGCCATCTACCGCGTCCCTGGTCCGGCCGAGTCAGGGGCGCTGGACCCCCGTGGTAACCCTGAATTGGCACGAAAGGTGCGTACTTGGGCTGGGTACGCTAGATTTCTCGTTCGGGCGTAACTAGACGCACGAAAACAGCGCAACACGCACACACCCGCGCGGCGGGTATTCGAAAAAGGAGCGAAGGATGATTAAGAGTGCAGGCAGGATCCTGGCCGGGGGACTGGTCGCCGCGGCGGCGCTGGCGACGGCCCCCGCGCACGCAGGGAAAACGCTTGATGCGATCAAGGCGCGCGGTAGCGTCGTCTGTGGTGTCAACACCGGCCTGGCCGGTTTCTCCGCGGCAGACAGCCAGGGCAACTGGACCGGTCTCGACGTCGACATCTGCAAGGCCGTGGCCGCGGCCGTCCTGGGCGACGGCAACAAGGTGAAATGGGTACCGCTGACGGCGCAGGCCCGCTTCACTGCGCTGCAGTCGGGCGAGATCGACATCCTGTCGCGCAACACCACCTGGACGCTTACGCGTGACGCCTCACTGGGCCTGTTCTTCACCGGCACCACCTATTACGACGGCCAGGGCTTCATGGTCCCAACCAAGGGCAAGATCAAGAGCGCCAAGGACCTCAAGGGTGCCACCGTGTGCGTGCAGTCCGGCACGACGACCGAGAAGAACCTGACGGACTTCGCGCGCGCCAACAACCTGGCCATGAAGCCGGTCG
>Ga0316613_10002703_pt1 | contig 11349 bp, 8 predicted proteins | sample OWC_soil_day10_C_2_FD_207647 | JGI IMG/M metagenome (GOLD analysis project Ga0316613, IMG submission 207647) | Wetland soil microbial communities from Old Woman Creek delta, Ohio, United States - OWC_soil_day10_CT_b | ecosystem: Environmental > Terrestrial > Soil > Wetlands | place: USA: Ohio... | reverse complement strand
TATGTAATTCATCATCCAGTTGTCTCTTATCGCTGAATTTTTCACGGATTAAATGACGGCGGTTTGAGGTTGCATAGATTAAAACATTGCCAGGTTTCCTTGCAAGCCCGCCCTCGATAATGGCCTTCAAATATTTATATTCCAGTTCCGTATCCTCAAAAGATAAATCATCCATGTAGATAATAAACTTATAATTTCTGTCTTTAATTTGTTCCTGCACTTTGGAAAGTGTATGAAACTGGTGCTTATATACTTCTATAATCCGCAGACCTCTATCATAATATTCATTTAAAATAGCTTTGATACTTGAAGATTTTCCGGTTCCGCTGTCACCGAACAAAAGGACGTTATTGGCCGCCTTCCCATCTAAGAATGCTTCCGTATTTTCAATCAGCTTCTCCTTCTGCCTTTCATATCCCACAAGTTCATTGAGATATATGTGATCCATGCTGGTAATGGGAATGATCTGAGGTTCCTGATCCGTCTCCTCCACACGAAAGGCTTTATTCAAACCAAATTTTCCTACGCCGAAATTCTTATAGAATGAGGTTATCTTTTCTCCGAAGGCTTTCACGTTAGGAGCTTCCTTTAACTCCACTGCAAGCGTTACGATCTGATCACGGATTCGTCTGTTATAAATTTTACTGTTGCCGTTATTGGCATGGTAATCAGAAAGGGCTGACCAGATTCCCTCTTCTTCCCCGCAGTCTAATGCCCGTATGTCCTGATCAAACAGCTCCTTCATAATCTTAAAATCATGGGCAGCCAGTTGATTTAATGTACCCTGAATGGGACCTGTTATCTCGCAGGAGGTACTGTAAGCATTTTCGTTGTCTGCCAGGCACAATGCTAAAAAACAATGCCAGAGATTCCCCTCAAAGCCATAGGATGCTGCCAGCTCGATAAGCTGACCGGCACAGGCGCAGGATTCCGGCATTGTTCCTCTCATTTGCTCCGATTGAGGAGCCAGCTGGCTTGATATCTGGTCAAAAAGTTTCTGATATTTTAAATCGCGGTATAAAATCAGTTCCTTCACGTTCCTTATTCCTCCCTGTGTAAACGGAAGTCCGGCCTTAATACAGGCCGAACCTCTTTAAATTCCTTAATAATTTCCCAGGACTCTCATATTGCGTCCCTCTTCTAAAATCCCCTTCAGCGCATTCTGAATGGAAGATTCACTTAAATTTCCTTCCATATCTACAAAGAAGCGGTATTCCCAGTTTCTTCCGGGAATGGGCCTTGACTCAATCATAATCATGCTGACTCCGTTATAAATCATATTGCTCAGCATGTTGTAAAGAGTACCGCTCTTATGGGGCAGTTCAAAGCTGATGCTGATTTTTTGCGCTTCCTCCCGGTAGATCCTTTTGTTTGACAGGATAATAAACCGGGTGGTATTGGACTTATTATGATTGATGGAAGAATTAAGAACTTTCAGTCCATAAAGCCTGGCAGCGGTTTCACTGGCCACAGCAGCCTGAGTGGGATCTCCTTCTTCTATAATCTTTTTAGCAGCCGCCGCAGTATTCTCCACACTGATCTGCTTCCAGTTCCTGTTGGCATTTAAAAATTCAGAACACTGCATCAGTGCCTGTGGGTGGCTGAATACAGTACGGATATCTTCCGGTCTTGAATCTTTCAGCCCTAACAGCGCATGATTTACGGTTAAAAATGTCTCAGCCACGATATAATTGTTGTATTTCATCAACAGGTCATAGTTGTCGATCACAGCACCGGCAGAGGAGTTCTCAATCGGAAGCACCGCATAATCTGCACGGCCGGACTCCACTTCCTTCATGGCATCCTCAAAGGTAACCACATGATAACAGCTGATATCCGTTCCGAAATACTGAAGCGTGGCAGCGTGACTGTATGCACCCTCCACTCCCTGATAAACCACTCTTACCCCATCTGTGGGAATACTTTTTACCGGTTGAAAGGTGTCTTCCCCCTTCAGTCCGTGCTCCGCCATCAGCTTATACTGATAATGGCGGCTGGTGGTCATCATCTGAGTAAACAGTCCACTGACTGCCTGTTTCATGAATGCATCTTCCACCATTCCGGTTACGGAATCGATTTTTTGTGTTTCCCGTTCCTTATCATAGACCGGTTTTCCGGTTTCAATCTTAAATTCAGCCACCTCACCGCTCAGTCTCATCCTCTTTTCGAACAGTTCCACGATTTCACGGTCAATGCTGTCTAGCTGTCCTCTGATCTCAAGCAAGTCTAATTTTTTCATATGTCCATTCCTCTGCCTTATCTGTTAGTCTTCTTTGCCGGGGAAAGTTCTTCTTCCAGCATACTCTCAATCTGTTTTTTTACATAAGCACCGGGAAATTTTTTAGATTCCGGTTCCAGCTCTTTCACCAGGAACGGCTCTCCAAATTCAATGATTACTTTTGAAGGCCGAATAAATGGAAGGTGCTTCTCAAATACTTCTGCCGTTCCGGATATGGCAACCGGAACTACCGGACAGCCGCTTTTTTCTGCTATTTTCAAGCTGCCTTCCTTAAAGGGAAGAAGTTCCATTATATCTTCATTTGTGTTCCTGGTTCCTTCCGGAAAAATCCAGACAGAGACTCCGTTTTTCACCTGCTCGATTCCCTGGAGAATGGTTTTTAACCCTTCCTTCACATTCTGTCTGTCCAAAAACAGGCAGTTGACATGCCTCATCCAGCTGGAGAGCAGAGGGATTTTTTCCATCTCTTTCTTAGCCACAAATCCCACCAGACCAGGGACAGTGGTATAACCAACAAGAATATCAAAATAGCTTCTATGATTTCCCACATACAGAACTGCCTGATCACCTGGTATCTTTTCTTTTCCTTTTACTGTAATTTTAACTCCTGCAAAAAACAGTATAATCTTAAAGATCCACCGGACGTTAAAAATACTTCGTTCATCGCTTGAACGGCGGTCCTTCCTGCCAGTCAGTCCCTCAAAAATCAGAACCGGGATGCTTAAGATGAGATAAAATATAACGGATGCTGCTACAAGAATAAATCGAATCATTGGTCTAATCCTCCATTCCATCTATTATATAGAATGGACTCTTTAATTACAATACTACCTTCCTTTCTTTTTTGTAATTTGTTCGAACAATAATCCCGTAGCAAACCACAGCGGTGCAAAATCCAGACGGATCAGGCCGTCAATGTTGGTGCTCCTGCCGGTATAATCCCATGGGCAGATTCCCCTGCCGCGCAAAAGTGTTCCGGATAAGTACTCTGCCACAAAAATCAGCACCATATAAAGGAATCCATGACGAATGGCAATATCCGTCCTCGCAACAGCCAGACCGGTTCTGGGATTAACCCAGCGGTCAATCATTATTCCAATGGGTGCCAGAAATGCTCCGCATCCATAAATAGGAAACATAAGAAGAGACGTCTGGCCCATCAGACGCCAGTCATGGCGTAAGAAGGAGTCTGTTGCAGTAAACATAACTTCCAGGCACCAGCCTGTAACCCCGCATTTACAAAAATTTAAGGGTAACTCTTTTAAGTTTATTTGTGATAGTATCTTCATAAGCATCATTATGTGCCGGACATGGAGATATTATGTTGTGCTGTAAAAGAATTCTATAAAAGAGGCGAGAGAAGTCTGCTGCCCTGTTCCTTAATTCGAATGAAGATACTTCTGGCTTCATATCTCTCTGGTGTAATCTCCTTACATACCTTTAAATCTTCCAGAAATAACGCTTCTAATTTTCTGGTCGTCTCTTCATCATAGATCACTGCATTGACTTCAAAATTCAGTTCAAAGCTGCGGATATCCATATTGGCAGTCCCATAGGAACTGACTTTTCCGTCTGTCATCACTCCCTTTGAATGAAGAAATCCGTTTTCATAGGTATAGCATCTGGCACCTTCGGATAAAAGATCTCCCACGTAGGAATAGGTGGCCCAGTAAACAAAGGGATGGTCCGGTTTACATGGAATCATGAGCCTGACATCCACTCCTGACCTGGCAGCCACTCTGAGCGCTGAGAGAACCGCATCATCGGGCACGAAATAGGGGGTCTGGATATAGATATGATGCTTTGCCTTTGAAAACAGCCGGATATAATTATCCCGGATTTGTCTGCTTCTGGCGTCAGGACCACTTGCAATAATCTGAATACCCAGTTTTTTTTCTGTCTGATTTATATCCACTACTCCCATGTTATAAAGACACGCTCCATCTTCGTCCTCACAGAAGTAGGTCATTTTTTTAAATAAATTTTCCCCGACTGCATAATTCCAGTCCAGAGCAAAACGGATCTGAAGGCTTAAAACAGATCCACCCTGAAGTTTTAAATGAGTATCCCTCCAGTAACCAAACTTAGGGTCCTTTGAAATATATTCTCTTCCTATATTGAATCCGCCCACATAACCAATCCGGTTATCAATAACAACAATTTTTCTGTGATTTCTATAGTTAATTCGCAGGTGCAGCCTTCCAAGTACTGGCGGAAAGAAGATCCCAACCTTAACACCGCTTTCCTTCAATATGTCCCATTTTGATTTGCTCATGAACCTTCCGCCCATGCCGTCACAGAGAATCCGGACTTCTACACCGGCCTTTGCCCGTTCAATTAATATGGGAATAATGGAGTCAAACAGTTCATCATTCTTAATAATATAATACTGCAAATGGATAAACCGGCTTGCTTTTGAAAGCTCTTCCCTGAGATCCTGGAACTTTTTTTCACCATCGGTAAAAATTTCAACGGTATTATCAACAGTCAGAACGGAACCCGAGGTCTCTAAATTGTACATGACCAGATCGGAATAATCCCTTGCAAGGGAAGAATCCAGCCCGATATCATGACTTTTTAAAAACTCCTCCTGATTTCTGGCAGAGTAACGCATCCGGTCCTCCACTTCCTTAACCCGGAACATCTTACCTTTTCTCATATCCTGACCAAGTATAAGATAAAAGAGAAATCCGAATACGGGAATAAAATACAGCGCTAAAAGCCAGGTCCAGACTGCCTTTGGATCCCTCCTTTGAAAAAAAACAATAATAACAGAAAGAATCAGGTTTATATAAATTAAATGCTCCATGAGCCAGGTCCATACTGCTACGGTCTGATTCCAGACAGATCCCATATCAAATCCCTCCTTTCTCTTTCTAACGGTTTCATCGTTTTAAGTATTACACAACTTTCTACATGAAACAGTTTTCCTATTTTCCGCTCTTTCATTCTAATAATTTTATGGTGGGACTCCTGCAAATAGTCTCAAATATATTTTCCAAAAAGGGTCCCCGCAGCTGCGACGACCCTTTTGTATCCACTTCATTTACAGAAACTGATTTTTTTCATTGTCATACCGGTAATCAATGGAGGCCAGTGACTTTATAATCTCTTTCTCCTCGATTCCCAGGCTCAGACAGCACTCACTTAAAGATGGATAATAATCTCTCAGCTGAGTATTCATGTAACTGAGCAGCATAACCGGATCTTTGGGTATATTAGCCATTTTATTATCTCCTGCACCTGTTTGTCCCTCATTTTAGCATAGATTTCTTTTATTTTCAAGAAATGACCTGTACGAATGGAAAAAGAAATGCTACAATCAGGTTCATAATCCATCAGGAGGTACTTCAAATGAAAAAAATAATGATGCTGGGAACCGGCGGTACGATTGCATGCAAAAGAGGAGATTCTGGTTTAAAGCCCCTTCTGACTTCAGACGAACTTCTCTCCTATGTTCCCGATGCGGCGGATTTCTGTCATGTGGACAGTCTTCAGATATTCAATATAGACAGCACCAATATGCAGCCAAAGCACTGGCTGGTAATTGCAAAAGCCATTGAAGATCATTACAATGATTATGACGGCTTTGTCATCTGTCATGGAACGGATACCATGGCTTACACAGCAGCTGCTCTTTCTTATCTGGTGCAGAACTCCCCAAAGCCCATTGTCATAACCGGTGCTCAAAAACCCATTGACATGGAAAATACGGATGCAAGAACCAATTTATCTGACAGCCTTCGTTTCGCCAGCGATGACCGTTCCCATGACGTAAACATCGTTTTCGATGGAAAAGTAATTTCCGGTACAAGGGGAAAAAAGGAGCGCACCAAAAGTTACAACGCATTTTCCAGCATTAATTTTCCCTATATTGCTACAATTCAGGATGGACATGTAATCTTTTATCTGGATGACAAAAAAAATAACCGCTTTGCAAGTCCCCTGTTTTTTCATAAGCTGAATTTTAATGTAGCACTTTTAAAGCTGATTCCATCCATGGGTGCGGATGTTCTGGATTATATGGCAGAGCATTACGATGCAGTTATTATTGAATCCTTTGGTGTAGGCGGTCTGCCCTCCTATGATACCGGTGATTTTTATAAGGCCATTGAAAAATGGATTTCCCTTGGAAAGACCGTGGTTATGACCACACAGGTAACCAATGAAGGGAGCAATATGTCCGTTTACGAAGTGGGGCATTCCATTAAGAAAGAATTCGGACTTCTGGAGGCATACGATATGACCCTGGAGGCCACAGTAACAAAACTCATGTGGATTCTCGGAAAAACAACAGATCCAAAGGAGATACGGGATAGCTTTTATCATACCGTAAACAGAGATATTTTGTGGACCTTGCCAAATACCAATTCATAAAATTCCGGCACAAAGGGGAGTCCTGACATGGACCCCCCTGTTTTTTTTATTCCAGATAAGCAATCAGCTTATCCCCTTCTTCTGAGACATCAATCACAATGGTACTTCCTGCATGGATCTCATCTCCAAGAATTACCCTTGCCGCAAGAGTCTCCACATGCTTTTGCAAATACCGTTTTAACGGTCTGGCTCCATATACCGGATCATACCCCTGCTCCACTACAAATTCGCCAGCCTGGTCTGTCAGTTCAATCTTTATCTCACGATCCTCCAGTCTCCTATTTAAATCCTTCATAAGCAGACTTACAATGCCGGAAATATTACTCTTATCCAGTGGCTTGAACAGAATGATTTCATCCAGACGGTTTAAAAATTCAGGTCTGAAATGAGATCTTAGATCACCCATTACCATCTCCTCTGCCGCTGGTGTAATATTTCCATTACTGTCTATCCCTGAAAGAAGATACTGGGAACCAATATTCGATGTCATAATAATAATGGTGTTTTTAAAGTCAACCGTCTTTCCGGTGGAATCAGTGATCCGTCCATCATCAAGAACCTGTAAAAGCACATTGAACACATCCGGATGGGCTTTTTCCACTTCGTCAAACAGCACCACGGAATATGGCTTTCTGCGTACTGCTTCGGTCAGCTGGCCTCCCTCATCGTAACCTACATATCCGGGAGGAGCTCCAATCAGTCTGGATACGGAATGCTTTTCCATATACTCACTCATATCAATTCTCACAATGTTGTTCTCTTCATCAAACAGACTTTCTGCAAGCGCCTTGGCAAGCTCTGTTTTACCCACACCGGTAGGACCTAAAAAGAGAAAGGAACCGATAGGTTTCGTAGGATCTTTAATTCCAGCCTTGGATCTGATAATTGATTCCGTCACCTTTAAAACAGCTTCTTCCTGTCCAATCACTCTCTTATGAAGTTCCTGATCCAGATGAAGCGTCTTATTTCTCTCACTCTCAGTCAGACGGGCAACCGGGATTCCTGTCCATTTGGATACAATTCTTGCAATCTCATCTTCGGTTACACTTTCCCGTACCAGGCTTAGATCCTGATTTTTCACCCGCTCCTCTTCCTCTGCCAGTTCCTTCTGAAGCTGAGGTAATCTGCCGTACTGAAGCTCTGCTGCACGGTTTAAGTCGTATTTCTGCTGTGCTGTCTGGATTTCCCTGTTAAGGTTTTCAATTTCTTCTCTTAAGGAGGAAAGACGTTCTACCGATGCCTTCTCATTCTCCCACTGAGCCTTTTGTGAGGTAAATTCATCATGAAGCTCAGCCAGTTCCTGCTGCAGCTCTGCCAGACGGTCCTGGCTTAAGCGGTCTGTTTCTCTCTTTAAGGCAGCTTCTTCTATCTCCATCTGCATGATCCGCCTTGACAGCTCGTCTAGCTCAGCCGGCATGGAGTCCAGTTCTGTCTTGATCATGGCACAAGCCTCATCCACCAGGTCAATGGCCTTATCCGGAAGGAAACGCTCACTGATATAACGATCAGAAAGAGTGGCTGCAGATACCAGAGCAGAGTCTGTGATTTTCACTCCGTGATAAACCTCGTACCGCTCCTTTAATCCTCTTAAAATGGAAATCGTATCTTCTACAGTCGGCTCATCTACCATAACCGGCTGAAATCTCCGTTCCAGTGCCTGGTCTTTTTCAATATACTGGCGGTATTCATCCAATGTGGTGGCGCCGATGCAATGAAGTTCTCCCCTGGCAAGCATAGGCTTTAGCATATTGCCTGCATCCATGGAGCCTTCTGTCTTTCCTGCTCCAACAATGGTATGAAGCTCATCAATAAAAAGGATGATCTGGCCGTCGCTTTTTTTCACCTCATCAAGAACTGCTTTTAAACGCTCTTCAAATTCACCCCGGTACTTTGCACCTGCCAGCAAAGCCCCCATATCAAGTGCAAACAATCTTTTATCCTTTAAGCCATCGGGCACATCACCTCTGACAATTCTCTGCGCCAGCCCTTCCACAACTGCGGTCTTACCAACTCCCGGCTCTCCGATTAAAACCGGGTTGTTCTTGGTCTTCCTGGATAGAATCCGGACTACATTACGGATTTCGCTGTCTCTGCCAATGACTGGATCCAGCTTCTGGTCTCTGGCTCTTTCTACCAGGTCATACCCATACTTTGTCAGCGTATCGTAGGTTGCCTCGGGGTTATCACTTACAACTCTCTGGTTGCCTCTTACTGTGGATAATGCCGTCAAAAAATTCTCTCTTGTGATGCCATAGCTGCGAAACAATTCTTTTAATGCCTTTGATGGCTGTTTTAACATGGCCAGGAATAAATGCTCAACCGAAACATACTGGTCTCCCATTCCCTTGGCCTCATCCTCCGCACTGATTAAAACCTTATTTAAATCATTGCTGATGTAAAGCTGTCCGCCGCTTACTTTAGGAAGCTTCTGGATTGCCCCTGCAGCTTCATCAAGAAATAACTCTTTTTGTATATTCATCTTGGTGATCAGTTTTAAAATCAGGCTGTCTTCAATGGTAAGAAGGCTGTACAGCATATGTTCCTGTTCAATCTGCTGGTTTCCGTATTCATACGCAAGCTTTTCGCAGTTTTTTACAGCCTCCATGGATTTCTGTGTAAATTTATTAATGTTCATGGCAATTTCCTCCTTTATCCGGCTCTATGCAAACATTACAGCGTTTGTTCTATATGTAATATAACAAACGCATCTCAAAGTGTCAAGATACTTTTGATTAAATTTATGAAATATAAATAATATCTTACAGTTTCCTTTCCTTCATTGTTTTTTCTCAAGGGTTCGCTTATAATCGATTCATACAATCTTTGGGAGAACCGGAAGGAGGAGAATATGAACGACAGACGCCGCTTTTTTTCGGCCCCTGCCATTCGCCTAGCAGCAGCCGTACTTTTTTCCGTCTGGTTTTCTGCATACGGTGCAGACCCTTTTATCAGCTATGCCCATACAAAAGATGAATCCATTTTTATTTCCGGAAACTGGGTAAAAGATGACTCCGGTTGGCGCTACTTTAACCAGTGGAATTCCAAATATCCCGCGGGACAGTGGATCGAATATAAAGGTAATTCCTATTATTTTATGGATAATGGTTATATGGCTACTGGCTGGCGTTATTTAAACAGCCATTGGTATTACTTTAATCCGGAAGAGGGAAGTACACAGGGAGCTATGGTAACCGGATGGATTCGTGACTCTCATTATAATAGCACCTTTTATACAAACCAGATAGGGATTATGGTAACCGGATGGCATAAGATTGATGCTTCCTGGTACTACTTTAATCCGGGTCCGGATGGGGTTGCGGGGCAGATGGCCGTCAGCCGGGTAATTGAAGGCTCTTATGTGGGTGCAGACGGGAAGATGAATGAAGATCGTTAAAAAGGACAGTGCCGTTAAGAAACGGACACTGCCCTTTTTTCAATTCCACGAAACCGCAGTGCAAATATAACTGCGCGGAAAAACCAGTCAATAAACATTCCATACCAGATCCCCATTACTCCCAGGTTCATAACCTGCACAAATAAATAGGAGGTACCAATCCGGAAAAGCCACATGGAAAATACAGAGACCATCATGGTAAACTTCGCATCCATAGAGGCTCTTAACGCATATGGAACCGTAAATGAGACAGGCCATACAATCATGGCAAAGCAATGTACTACGATCATCTGGGCTGATATCTGCGCTGCCTGGGGAGACAGATTGTAGATGGATACCAGCTGGTCAGAAAATAGAACCATAACCGTACAAAGGACTAACAAAATCCCATAATTAACTCCTACCAAAAGTCTGGAGTAATACTTGACCTGTTTGATTTCTCCTGCGCCCACACACTGACCTACAATGGTAATTAAACCGAGCCCAATGGCATTACCGGGAAGGTATAAAAGCGTCACCAGGTTTGATGCCACAGCATAGCTGGCAATGGCCGCAGTTCCAAGAGACGAAACCAGGCTCTGAAGCGCAATCTTACCAAACTGAAACATACCGTTTTCCAGACCGTTTGGAATGCCAACCACCAGAATATTTTTTATCATCTTAATATCCGGTTTCAGCTCAGAAAGCCGCCTGATTCTCACCACATTGTCCGGATTCTGTATCAGATAAAACATCATGACAGCTGCAACAATACGGCTTATGAGCGTAGGATAAGCCACGCCTTCCACTCCCATATGCAGACCATAAACACAAATCGTATTACCTACTATATTCACCACATTCATAACCAGTGAAACAAACATGGATATCTTGGCATTTCCCATAGACCGAAAAAGTGCGGCACAGGAATTATAGATTGCTATAAATGGATAAGACAGGGCTGTAATCTGAAAATAAATCACAGCAGCGTCCATCACCTCCGGCTCCACATTGCCAAATATCATCCGAAGCAGAAGCCGGTTGCCTGCTAAGGCGGCAACTGTAAGCAATAAGGAAAATACAGCCGTTACTCCCATCAGCTGACCTGCTGCCTTGCATGCATTCACTGATTGTTTTTTTCCTAAATACTGGGCGGAGATTACCGCACCACCGGTTGCAAGCGCAGAAAGGATCTGTATAATCAGTATATTAATGGCATCCACAAGAGATACGCCTGATACAGCCGCTTCCCCAACCGCTGCCACCATCACCACGGCCACCATACCAACCAGGACGGCCAGGATCTGTTCTACAATCAAAGGGGCCAGAAGCCCGGTTAAATCTTTTCTTGAAAACATAA
>Ga0316613_10002699_pt1 | contig 11354 bp, 12 predicted proteins | sample OWC_soil_day10_C_2_FD_207647 | JGI IMG/M metagenome (GOLD analysis project Ga0316613, IMG submission 207647) | Wetland soil microbial communities from Old Woman Creek delta, Ohio, United States - OWC_soil_day10_CT_b | ecosystem: Environmental > Terrestrial > Soil > Wetlands | place: USA: Ohio... | reverse complement strand
TTGACCCATATAGCGGTAAAATTGAGAAGGACAATTGCGCTTGGCTTTAGAAAAGCGGGCGTAACATTGTCACTATCTAGAGTTAATTAATCGTTTTTCAAGTTTATATATAGGCGGAAGAGGAGGAGAGGTTATGTCCATTGTAGTTTTTGGCGGAGACTATCTAGGAGGAATTGAAAAAAAGTTATTGGCGCTGGGTGTCACTAAAATTATACATATTTCAGGGAGAAAACCGCTTGATAGAAATAAAAACTGCTTACCGAAAACGACGAAGTTTGTCTTGGTATTGACCGATTTTTTGAACCATAATACTGCAAAGGCTGCAAAAGAATTAGTTAAATCACAGTCCATACCAGTCGTTTATGCAAAGCGTTCTTGGTGTTCTGTTGAGAAAAAACTTAAAGAGGCTCAGATATTATATACGAATTAAGGGTAAAGAGAATTTTATATTGTATGGGAAGGAAGATGGGGATGGAAACATGGATACTAATTGGTATAGGCTTTACTGCGGTTATTTATTTAACCTTTGCTAGTTGGAATGGGCTAAAAGGAAAAGGAACATGTCATTGTAGCAGCGCAATTGCTTGTAATGCAAAGGCATGTTCTTGTAATGTTAAGCGAAAATAATTTCCAAGTGCCCTTCAAAGAAAATACGAGTAGTAACCTTGTTATTGGTGATATAGTATGAATAAAATATAAAAGATGTTTCGTGGATACTTTATCAAGATTTAGCGAATGCTGTTTTGCTTGCAATAAAAACAGAAAAACAAGTACCCGAGGATAGAACACTTTTTCTAGTCTTCCGTCATCGGGTACCTTTTTGTTAGAAATCTTTGTTAATGCAATTAAAAGGAGATTAGCTAAATACGGAGGGACGGTTCTTTAGTAATTTATGTGAGAAAATAGGGGGGAAGTTTTTATCTAATATGAGAGGTTGATTTGTTGTGCAAACTGGAAAGGCTATAAAAAAATATATTTTTATCATGGCTGGTTGCTTCTCAATCGTTCTTGGGATTGTCGGCATTTTTCTTCCGTTGTTGCCGACAACGCCGTTTTTGTTGTTGGCTGCTTATTTCTTTACTCGCAGTTCAGAACAATTACATAATTGGTTGATTCATCATAAGACTTTTGGTAAATATATTTATGATTATCAGACTTATCGAGCGATGGATCGGAAGGCAAAGCGAGTAGCAGTGTTTTCCATGTGGTGCCCACTTTTCTTCTCCATTATTTGGGTATCTAATCTATATATTCGCTTGTTATTAATTGCCATCGGCAGCGGGGGGGCCTTGTATATTCTCTCACTGCGAACTTTAAAAAGCCAGGATACTTATTACAAGGTAGAGGAAAAAGAAAATAAATAAAATTGTAAATAAATACTTATTCATGTAAAATAAAAATGTTAACAAAAAAATTAAAAAGGAATAATTTTACTAAAAGTGATCTTGTTGCAATTGCAAAGGGTGTTCATTGCAAATTCAATGCTCATTTACAATGAAGAATACTGTTGAAGTTGTTTAATCGATAGGTAATGAGCAGTATTCAAAGATAATTATGCAAATAGGTTTATTTTTTGAAGATAAAATAAATTCAAATTGGAGTGATATTGTGTTTGCGGGTATAGGTAAAAAGAAGCAAAAATTAGATTCTATGAGGCCTTTGACAGAAGGAGAAGTTGCTCGGTTAAAAGAGGAATTTTTAGTTGAATTTACCTATAATTCAAATGCGATTGAGGGAAATACATTAACGTTAAGGGAAACAGCAATGGTCTTAGAGGGGATTACAATTGATAAAAAACCATTAAAAGATCATTTAGAGGTTGTGGGACACAAAGAAGCTTATGAATATGTATTAGATTTGGTGCAGGAAAAAGTAGAGTTTACGGAAAAGGTGATAAAAGATATTCATTCTTTAGTATTGATGGATAAACCCAAAGATAGGGGCGTTTATCGCAGCGTTCCAGTTCGGATTATGGGTGTAAACCATGAGCCGCCTCAACCGTATCTTGTGCCTATACAAATGGAGCAATTATTCGTTCAATATAAAGAAATGAAACAAACAATGCATCCTCTAGAAGCGATAGCAAGATTCCATGTACTTTTTGAAGGCGTTCATCCATTTATCGATGGAAATGGTCGGACGGGAAGATTGATTATGAATCTGGAGTTATTAAAACAGGGATATTTACCGATTAATGTAAAGTTTGCCGATAGAAGGCGGTATTATGAGTGTTTTCATAAATTTTATGAAGAAGGTAATAACGCAAAGCCGATGATTGAGCTGATTGGAGAGTATGTAGAAGAAATGCTTGATCGATATATTACAATATTGAATAGTTAGATAAAAATAGGCTTTGAACGCCTATGTTGTGCGGAAAAATTAATTGATACTGTGATAGTCAGCACGAATCAGCAAAGTCTCACCGAATAAATAAAACTCCTGCTAAATTTGGCAGGAGTTTTATTTATTGAATTACTCTTTTTCTAGGTAGTATTGAATCCACATCACAACTTCAGATAAAGAAGGGTGAGGGGTCATTGTTTCGCTGATACTCAGTATGGAGTGTGGGTTTAAATTGCGAGTGAGCTTAGCTGCACGTAATTTTCTAACTGTATTAGAATCGGTATTCTTATCAATAGGAGTAAGTTGTGTTTTGCCAGCGTTCATGAGATTGATAAATGGTTGGAGCAAGATGGATGCATGGGGACCGATGATATGAATTCCCAAGAGTGCATTAGTTTTTTTATCAACCACAATTTTTACAAAGCCGTCATCTTCATCGCCAGGGTCAAATCCCATGGCAAAGCCTTTAGCTGTAGATGAATAGTAATGTTTTGCTGTGCGCAACCCATAGCCTTCTTTTATTGCTTGGTATTCTGTCAAACCGATATGAGCAATTTGTGGATACGTAAAAGTGACCGCAGGGATGAGATCGTAACGCGCCCAACGCCAATCCTCTGGTTTGTGATTATTAAATAAATTGTGGACTAAAATTTCCGCCTCGTAGTTTGCTTTATGGCGGAATGGCGCTTTGCCGTTCACATCGCCAAAGGCCCAAACATCTTGGACACTGGTTTCGAGAAATTCGTTTGTCCGTATAAAACCACGTTCGTCTGTCTCTATTGTAGTGCTTTCAAGACGTAAGATGTCCGTGTTAGGCTGTATTCCAGCGGCTAGCATAATTTCTTCAGTATGAATTTCGGTGCGTTCTTTGGTGGTGTTTTCAATAAAAGTTAGAATCTTTTCTCCATTTTCAATCCTTGCAGCCGAAAGAGTGTGATTTAACAATACGGTAGTGCCAAGGTTACGGAGACTTTTTAAAATTTGAATTGAAATTTCGTCGTCTTCTTTCACTAGTAGACGAGTATTGCGATGCACTACTGTTACTTGGGTTCCTGCCGCCGAAAATATATGAGCAAATTCAGTACCAATTGGGCCACCGCCTAAAATTACTAGACTTTTATATGGAGTTTTAGGATATTTTTTGCCAAAGAAAGATTCTGAGGTTATATAGCCGACCGATTCTAAATCGTCAATTTTTGGTATGTTTGTATGTGCGCCTGCTGCAATAAAAATTTTATCCGCTGTGATTTCTTCGGATATCGTTCCGTCATTTAGTTCTATTTGGATGACTTTTTCTCTCGTAAAGTAACCGATTCCTTGGTAGATATCCAAATTTTTTGCAGACTGATAAAAATTGAGGACATCTTTATTTTCATTTATTTTTTTCCATACGCGCTTTGACACAGTTTCCCAATTGATACTTGCCGATTCAGCAGTTACGCCTATTTTTTCAAATTTATCCATCTCTCTTAAATAATCAGCGGCAGTAATCATTACTTTGGTAGGGATACAGCCACGTGTTAAGCAGGTCCCGCCAAATCGACCTTTTTCTATTTGAGCGCATTTCAGACCTTGCTTGAGTGCAGCATCTAAGACAATATTGCCAGAGCCGGAGCCAATCATGATTACATCATATTTTTTCATAGGGTTGCTCCTTTCGGTATTTTTCGCGTTTTAGTTTTATTGTACTATAAAATTAAAAGTAAATGTTGCGATAAAAAAGTGTGAACGCTAAATTTCTTATTTAGTGTTCACACTTTTTTGTATTAAATAATCTTTGCGTTATTTTTTATCTGGAGATTGCTTTTTCGGGAGCAGCTTTTGTTTTGACTGTCATGTTTAAAATGATATTTAAGATGACAGCAGTCATCGTGCCTGTTACAATGCCATTTTCAAAGAAAATTTTAAGTAAAGGCGGGAACTTTGCAAATAGGTTGGGCACTACGCTTACACCTAGACCTAAAGCCACAGAACAGGCAATGATCAATAGATTTTCATTGGTGGACAAATCTACTTTGCTGAGCATTTTGATACCGGAGGCTACAACAATACCAAACATAGCAATCATAGCGCCACCTAGTACTGCGGTAGGAATGATCATGGCCAATGCTGCAAATTTAGGGATAAGGCCTAGCAGGATAAGCATACAGCCAGCCGTGATAGTGACGTTGGTTGTTTTAGATTTGGAGAGCAGTACTAGACCAATATTCTGCGAAAAGGTGGTATAAGGGAAGGAATTGAACACGCCGCCAAGGATAACAGCTAAGCCTTCGGCTCTGTAGCCCTTGGTTAAGTCTTTTTCGGTTAACTTTCTGTCACAGATTTCACCTAGTACCATAAAGACACCTGTGGATTCGATCATGCTGACAATAGCGACGATAATCATGGTAAGGATGGCACTTGGTTCAAAAACTGGCATGCCAAAGTAGAAAGGAGCAGGCATATTGAACCAAGAGGCTTGTGCTACATTGTCTAATGAGACAAGTCCCATTAGCGTAGCGACGATTGTGCCGGCGATCAGCCCGATCAGTACTGAAATAGAACGAATAAAACCTGTAGTAAATCGGTTTAACAAGATAATGAAAAGTAAGACGCCGAGTCCTAGTCCAAAATTGGATAGCGAGCCAAAATCTGGGCTGCCTTGACCGCCTGCCATATTGTTGATGGCAACAGGTACCAAAGTAATGCCGATGATGGTGACAACCGAGCCTGTTACGACTGGCGGAAAGAATTTTATTAACTTCGAAAAATAATTTGCAATGAGTACGACAAATAAGCCGGAAGAGATAATTGCGCCATATACGGCAGGTAGACCATATTGTCCGCCAATAATAATCATCGGAAAAACAGCCGTAAAAGTGCAACCAAGCACTACAGGTAGACCAATTCCGAAGAAGGGGGTGCGGTATGCCTGCAAAATCGTTGCAAGCCCGCAGGTTAATAAATCGGCGGCAATGATATAGCCAAGCTGGGTGGCACTTAGTTTAAGCGCACCGCCGACGATGAGCGGTACAATGATAGCGCCAGCATACATAGCCAATACATGTTGTGCACCAAGCAGCATAGTTTTTCTTTGAAAAATTTTCATGATATCTCCTTACATTATAAAAAGTTAACTTGTCCGTTCGAAAAAGAAGCAATACGGGCTAGCGATTCTACGCGGTAGCCGAGGTCTTTTAATTTTTGAGCGCCTGGCTGGAAGGATTTTTCGATGACAATACCGATCCCTACGACACTGGCGCCTGATTGCTTAACGATGTTTGCTAAACCTAAAGCAGCTTCGCCGTTGGCGAGAAAATCATCAATGATCAGGATTTTGTCTGCTTGGTCAAGAAACTTTTTATCTACGGTAATGTTGTTTGTTTCTTGTTTAGTAAAGGAATAAGCTTGTGCTTGATAAAAATCATCTGTTACTGTCGATTTTTTCTTTCGAGCGAATACGACAGGTACATTGATGGTCAACCCAGCCATGATTGAGACGGCAATTCCCGATGATTCGATGGTTAGAATTTTAGTAATCTTTTCATTCTGAAAGCGTTTGGCAAATTCTTCCCCCATTTTGAGCATGAGCTGAGGGTCTAACTGATGGTTTAAAAACGAATCAACTTTGAGTAAAGAATCATTAAAAACCCGTCCTTCAGTTTGAATCTTATTCTTTAATAACTCCATGAAACCTCCTTGATTTATGCGGGAAACAAAAAAGTCCTAACGATGAAAATTTGCTTCGAGCGAAATTTCACCGTCAGGACTTGCTTAGATACCTCCGCGATAAAGTGTATATGACACTTGAACCGTTACTGATAACTCTTACAATCATTATCCCATAGGTATTTTCACTCGTAGACAGGCATTTTACGGTTGCCGGTAGAGACTTTTGAGCCATATTCCCAAAATTATACGAGAAAATTAAACATAGAGAGTATTTTATCAGTTCTTGTAGAAAGTGTCAATGAAATGTCGGCAGTGCAATAGGATGTTTGTACTGTTTTAAACCTTCGGTTACAGTTCTTAATAAAGGGACTGTACCTTATAGATATAAGAAAAGTAAAAATAAAATACAGATAGGGTTTTAGCGAATGGATAATAGTTCTAACTCACGATTGCAGGAAACTGAAGAGGGCATAGCTAATATAATGAAACAAATCAATATTCGCTAGGACTTCTACTTTAAAATGAGAAATTATACTATTGAATAATTAATTTTAACTGACGAATAAATTGTAAAATAATAATGGTGGGGATGAAGTTTGAAAAACAAAAAAATAGTTACTGCATTTGTAACAGTAGTGCTAATGGTCGTTTTAGCGGGTGGATATATAGGAAGTTATTTTATTAATTTCGCATTGTTGCGTGGCAATGAACAAGATCAAGAGGCAGTTCCAGCTGCGTGTATGCAGGTATTGGATCCTGCGGTAAACAGGCAAAGTGAACCGAACTTTACGAATGAAGAAATCAGCTCTTTTTCTACGGATGGTTTAAAATTATCCGCGCATCGTTTTAGTCCCAAAGAAGCAAGTAATCGATGGGCGATTGTTGTGCATGGTTATGGCAGGGATCAAAATAGTGTATGGGATATTGCAGAAAGGTATTTAATAAATGGGTATAATGTACTCACTCCTGATTTGCGTGCGAGTGGTAAGAGTGAAGGCCGATATCTAAGTATGGGGTATTTTGAAAGTGACGATATAAAAATATGGATTGATGAAATTGTGAAGAAAAATCCAGAAGCACAAATTGTATTGCATGGAGTATCCATGGGCGCGGCAACCGTTATGCTGACAGCAGAAAAAGGTGTGCCTGCTAATGTTAAGGTTTTAGTTGAAGATTGCGGCTATACAAGTGCCTATACGATGTTTTCAATGGAGCTGAAAAAGATATTTGATCTGCCATCTTTCCCAATCATGAATTTTGTTGATGTTGTGAGTAGAGTCGAATTAGGATATTTTGTGTCTAATGCCGCTCCAATTGAAAGGATAAATAAAATTACGATTCCTACTTTATTTATCCATGGTGAACAAGATGCGCTTGCGCCTGCTGGTATGGTGGATGAATTATATAATGCAGCAAATTCTGAAAAGAAACTATTGAAAATACCAAATGCAGGGCACGCAGATTCGAGGCATGTTGCTGCTGATCAATACTATAATACGGTTTTTAACTTTATTGATCAATATATCTGAACAGCTGAAGCATCTTAATTAGGGCAATATGATTTTTCTTAGCTATTCCTTATCCAGAGAAAAGAGTATGAACTAAAAAGTATTAGTTCTAAATTATAGGACAAATAAAGTACCCGTAGATAGAACACTAGAAAAAGTGTTTGAGCTACGGGTACTTTATTTGTTAGAAAAATTTCTTTGTTAATGCAATTGAAAGGAGATTGGTTGGACAATGGTGCATGTAATAGGCTGGCCATTGCTTAGGTTTTTGGCCGGAATAAATTGCCATTGTTCTACAGCTGCGATGGCAGCTTCATCTAAACTAGGATGACCGCTAGAACGGGCAATGGATATTTCGCCAGTTCTGCCACTGGTTAGTATTTGGATTTTCACCACAATGGTACCTTCTAGATTCTCTTGTCTAGCTGCAGGCGGATAGGCTGGATTTACTTTAGAAAGGATGTTTGGTTTAGCGATACCGCTTAGCGAAGGTCCTGCATTTGAGCCACTCTGGCTAGAAGTTGGGGCGGAGGAGAAACTTGTGCCTCCTCCGGCACTGCTTATGCTAGGCTGCTGATCAGATGAAGCTTCTGAAATATTAGCATCTGTCATAGTTAACGTACTGGTCGTGACTACTGACGTTGTTGCAGTTTCCATATGATTAAGTTCGGTGGAAGGGACAGAAGATGCTAGCGCTGGTTGTGAAGCACTAGATATTTGATTTGTATTTTGCTCCCTGAAATCGGAGGTAGTAGAATCGGATTCTAGGATCATTTCTATGAAAGTTTCTTCAGGTTTTTCTGGCGAGGCTGTTAATCCAGTGGTGAGATAGCCAAGTACTGGTAGTATCAAGAGATGGAGAAAAAGCGATACGATCATGGCTTTCTGCCACTTAATTGTATAGGTCATATTCGTTTACCTCTTCTCTACAGCAACCGACACTTTTTGAGCGCCTGCTTGTTTCAGGGAATCTAGGACAGCGATGATTTGTCCATATGCCACTTCTTTATCACCACGTAGCACAAAAATAGGGTCAGGATTTTTTCCGAGCTCAAGGGCGACACGTTTTGCTAAGATATTGGCAGGTATTTCCTCACTGTCGAATAAGATGTTGCCACTAGATTGTACGGTGAGAGAAATGCTTTTTGTGGTATCGTGCTGAGCAGTTGACGCTTGTGGCAGATTCACAGGCAACGTATGCTGCTGAACCATGGATAAAGTGCTAATCATAAAGAATACAAGCAGAAAGAAAATAATATCAATCATTGGAATGACCATAAGTTGTGGTTGGTTTTCTATACGAAGATTACGCAATTTCATGTGAATCTCTCCGTCCGGTCTTTTTTATGGAAGTGCTACTTATGATGAAGGCTACTGTTTGCTCAATTTCAGTGATTAGGCGATTGACTTTGCGAGAAAAAGCATTATGGAGTAGAAGTGCCAACGTAGCAATGCTGAGTCCTGTTGCGGTTGCGACAAGTGCTTCTCCGACACCACCAGTAATCGCCATAGGCTGACCCGTTTGTACTTGGAGAACGCTGAAGGATTGTATCATCCCAATAACTGTTCCCAAGAGACCTAAGAGTGGTGAAAGGGTAACAATCATACTCAAATCATCGAGTCTTTCGCGCATGCGAGCTGCAGCCAATGAAGCTGCGCTTTCTAATGCAGTTTCTAGTTTACTGCCTTGCTGAAATGCATGTAGGCCAACGATGGCAATGCCGGCTAAGACATTAGGTCTAGTTTGTTCACAAAGCTCGGTCGCTTCTGGAAAACGACCTTTTTCTAATAAAAGTTTAATTTGTTGCTGAAATTCAGGTAAGTTTTGCGTAATGTTTCTGAAATATAATAGTCTTTCGACCGCGATAGCCACGGCAAAAAAAGAGCAGGCAACCATAATGTACATGATTGGTCCACCTTGATGAAATAAATGAATGGTTTGGTTTATAAGTTCCATAATAATCTCCTTTTATGTAATATTTAAAATTTTTACGTAGAACAAAAATTCTTGTTCTACGCATTTAGCTATATGGGGTATATCATTTAGAAATGACACTTTGTTTAGAATTTCGAACAATGCTAGGTGGGAAGCCTGTTCTTTTTTTGAACAATCGACTGAAATAATAGGGATCGCTATAGCCCACGCAAGCTGAGACTTCTGCAATAGAGCACTTGCTACGGCAAAGAAGCTCATGGGCGCGGTGAATTCTGTAATCAATTAAATATTCATTAGGACTTACACCGGTATGTTTGCGGAATAAATAGGTGAACTGTTTAGTTTTTAGACCATACTGTTCTGCAAGCTTAGGAATGGTTACAGGATTCATATAGTGTGTTGCCATAAAGTGCGCCGCGTGATTGACAAGTGTGCGGGCGCTTTCATGGTTGGGGCTGCTCATATTGGGTAAACTTTCATTTAAAATATTAAAAAATAATTCTTTGGCTTTTTGCATGATAAACTGTTTAGGAATGGCGCACTGTAAGTACATTTGTAGCAATAACTCATGTAGGCGAGGACTAAATCTAGCCTCTACCTCATAATGACAGAGGGAATACTGGGTGCTACTGTTGTTTGCTTCTAGTTCATATTGAATCACAATATAATCCCAATATTCATCTCCTATAACTTCTTTATCCAAAGACATGTTTGCCCCAAAATGAAAGAGTTTACCCTGTTCCATTTCATAAGGAACTTGGTTAAAAAACATACGAGCTCGCCCGTGCAGTGGAAATACAAACCCGGAGAAATGTGGTGTAGTTGAGCCAAAACATTTACCGCCGGGAGCAATTACACCACGACGAGCATTTACAATGCGGAATTTTAATATCGAAAAATAGTTTACGAGTTCATGGATATCCACTTTCATGCTGTAATACACTCCTTTCAATCACAATCTATATGAAAATGATAATCGTTATCAAATTATCAAAAAATAAGTGTTTTGTCAATACTTATAGCTAAAGAATTTTTTTCTTAGTGATTTGAAAAATAAAGTGGGAAAAAGTGCAGGAATTTTTATAAAAAGGTCTATTTACTTTCCTAGTAGTGCTTGATACACTACCAATAAATATGATTTTGATAATCATTATCAAAAATAAAATTGGGGGATGGAACATAAAATGTCTTATCATAAAAAGAAACTTTTATATGCGTTGATTGGTAGTGCCTTGATATTACAATCACCGTTAACGGGGTATGCAGCAGAAGCAGAAACCGAGAATACATCGACTAAAGCAGAAGAAAAGGCAATAGAAACCGCTGAGACGCAAACCAATGAAAATGAGTTCACCTTTCAAGGACTAACTGTTTTGTCAGCGAGAGAGAAAAAACAGAAATCAGATACTGTTGAGTCCTATGCAGGTGGGCAAGTTGCAAAAAGTGCAAATATAGGAATATTAGGCAATACAGATATCTTTGATACGCCGTTTAATATTACGAGTTATACATTAAAAACGATAGAAGACCAGCAGGCTCGTACTGTTTCAGATGTGCTGATGAACGATGCTTCGGTACGTTTTACCACTTCCAGTGGTCATATGAATGAAAATTTTTCGATTCGCGGCTTTGATGTTACTGGGGATGATTTAAGTTTAAACGGTATGTATGGGCTAGCACCTTATGGACATGTGCCGACAGAGTTTCTTGAAAGCGTTGAAGTCCTCAAGGGACCGAGTGCACTTTTATATGGGATGCCACCTAGTGGTTCTTTAGGTGGTACAGTAAATTTAGTTACGAAAAAAGCTGGTGATGAACCATTGACAAGAGTTACGACAGATTATACTTCTGGTTCGCAAAAGGGAGTTCACTTGGATCTTGCCCGGCGTTTTGGGGAAAACAACGAATGGGGTATG